>Ga0070741_10012401_pt1 | contig 15408 bp, 12 predicted proteins | sample Coa_R1_4_FD_66440 | JGI IMG/M metagenome (GOLD analysis project Ga0070741, IMG submission 66440) | Surface soil microbial communities from Centralia Pennsylvania, which are recovering from an underground coalmine fire - Coalmine... | ecosystem: Environmental > Terrestrial > Soil > Unclassified ... | reverse complement strand
AACGATTTGATAGCCCTTCCTTGATAACGCTCTGATGAGCCGAATTCGAGAGACAATCTCCGCCGATGGCGCGGCCGGGTTGTCGCCAAACAGATTTATATATCGCTGCTGCAAAGGATCTATACCGCAAGCATAAAGCGCATCGTGCAGTGTCTTTGCCGCGAGCTTTCCGTTAAGCCAGTTCGCGCCGATTTTGATTGCGCGAGGGGAGGGCTTCTCCCCTATGAATACAAACTTCTGGTTGCTCTTGCAGCAACGCCTGGGACTGTTCAGGGACCGGGATACTTTGGTCATGGTATCTCCTCCTCGCCTGTTTGCTTATTCTTATCCTCAGACCAGATCGAACAGACTGGACAGATACCGTTTTGCAGAACTCCTGTTATCGCCGGTACAAGGTCGGGGAATTCCACAAGACGGGCTGTATCCGGTTGGCGGGTAAGGAGGTCGAATGATTCGACTACCAGCCTCGCAATGTTGTTACAGTTCCGACATCTGATCTGTATCTCGGCTCGTCCGCCTTCAAGCGGCTCTACAGTCAAGAGGGGACTTGGCCCCTCTTTTGGTATTCGTGCCTGCCTTACCCAATTGGATAACTTGATAAGCTCGGACAGTCCTTCAAGCAACTGGAACGGTTCTTCGCCCTGCATGAGAATCATGTCTCTGAATTCGTTCTGAACTTCATGGACGCTTGCCTGCCACGGTTCGCTTGCAGGGCTGTCGAGCCTGCGCGATACCTGCCAGAGCAACCCGAATGAATCTACGTAGCAGTAATAGGCATACTTCTGGTTGCTGCCGCACAAATAGACAATGCCATTAACGAGCAAGCTAACTTCTGCCATTGCGGCCACCTCCTTTCCGGTCGGCGGCCGCTTTCGCTGTGGCATTTCTCCTGCCCTGTTGCTTCGCCTTAACTTTGGTTGTGTCCTCGGTCCCTTCTTCTGTGGTCTCTATCTTCTGCTCTGGCTCTTGCGGTCTTTCATAAACGACCGGCATTGTGGCAAAGTCGCCATTTGAGATTGCGTCAAGATAGTTCTGATGAACTGCTTTATATTTCTTTGGCGCACGCTCAACTCTTACCTGTGCGTCAATCAGGTCATAATTGACGCCTCGCTGTTTGCTCAGTTCGATAACTGCTTGCTGGCTTACCTGATGTTGCGCCTCTCTGTTTGCGCCAAAATGGGCAAATGCGCAAAGCCGCAGAAACCGTGCAAGCTGGTCATCGTCCAGTTTTGCTATCTCTTCAACAAGCCTGTTGTCGTTGTAGTGGATAAGTCCGAGGTCTTTTTCAGACCAGCCCAGCACTTCCAGAATGGTTTTAACGTGTTCGCCCGGAATCCGCTTGAAGAACTCTTTCGCTATCTCATTCCAGTCTGCGCGGTCAAGCGGCCAACCGTAAGTCTTTACAATCTCGGTCATTGCCCGTTTGCGGGTGACTTCGTTTACCCTGATATCGAAAAGCTCCTGCCTGCGGCTGTTTCTCGCTTCCGGTAAAGACTCGGAAGTACTGCCGGATGAGTGGGAATCGTACTGGCGTACTCTGCCAAGGTGATCTTTGCAATCCTTCTCCCGGCAAATCCATCGGACCTGCCCTATCTCCTTGCTGTCGATGTAAACGGCTTGCTCGGCATACTGGCAACGATCAGCTTTCTTTTCGAGCAACTGATAGTCAGATCGTCCGATAATCCCCTTCCCACTGTCGTTACCGTGGTACTGCGAAGAGATATATGCGGATGGTTTGCCGTTCCTGTGGTCAAGCTCCTCTTTCTTTAACTGCACAAATTTCCCGAGCTTTTTCTGAAAACAGAGAGGATTGAGACAAGTATCTGTCTCTTTTATGTCAGCAAACAGAAGCTGGTCGTGACCGGTACGCTCCGGGCAATTGATACAAGTAAGACCATCTTCCCTTAAACGAGCGTCGTCCATTTTGAACGGCGCTGAATGCAAATTCAGATGGACATTGCGCTCAATCCAATCTTGCAGGTATTTAACGTGTCTTACGGGCTTCTCTTTGTCTGGTACGTATGTGTTTGTCTGGTCCTGCTGATTCCAAATCATTTTTCGCTCATAGCAAACTTCAAGGGCCTCTTTCTGAATCTCCGGCGATAACCGGCAAATCTCCAAGGCATGGCCAAGCGTTATCAAATCCTGACGGAAATCTGCTTTGGCTTCTTCTATCAAATTGTTAAGAGCAAGCTGCCGCGCCACATAGCCGGGTTGTTTGCCAATCCTTCTGGCGCACTCTGAAATCGAAAGCCCGACTTCTTCTTTGAGCCGCAACAGTCCGGCTGCTTCGTCGAGCGGATGAATATCCTCGCGCTGGATGTTTTCGACCAACTGAGCGCCTAATGCATCGTTGTCGTTGTACTCTTTTATCTGAGCGGGAATCTGCTTTAGTCTGGCATTCTTCGCAGAGCAAAAACGTCTTGCCCCGGCAATGATCTGGTAACGGGTGGAGCGACCCTGTTTTACCGGTCGAACAAGAATGGATTGCAATACTCCATCCTTGCGGACACTATCATCAAGCTCCTTCTGTTTCTTTTTGTCAGCCTTCCCGCGCGTATTTCGCGGCGGCGGGTCAATCAAGTCTATGTCCAGCATGCAAATGATTGCATCCGGTTTGGTGTTTAGTGCTTTTGTGGTAGGTTGTTTCTGCATCTTCTTTTCTCCTTTTGAAAAGGTGATGTGAAGGGCTTGGGCGTATACCGGGGGCGGTAGGGGTCCAAGCCCGCTGCCTCTTACATGACCGTAAGCCGCTTAAGCTACGGCCGCTTCTTCCGAATCGTCTAAAAAGTCGAATAGCGATGGGGTAGTTTCATCTTTGGCGCGCGTTGTCTTTCGCTTTGGTCTGTCTATGAGCTGGTAATCAGAATCCGCATCGCCAAATGTGAAGAACAACGGTTGCGGTGCTTGCTCCGTTTGGGAATCTTCACTCTGTTGTTGCTGGCTCACCCTTTTCTGCTCGGTCTCAAGCTCTGCCTGTCTCTTCAGGCGCATTTCTTCAGGTTCGATAATCCACTGCTCTAGCTCAATAACCGTGCTGGTGCTGTTTGGCAGCGCTTCAAGAACTGCGTCGCTACCGGCTTCCTGTTCGCCTGTCTCTGTCTCGGTGATAACTACCGGATAGCTTTCAAGGAGTTCTGCAATAATTGGGATGCCGCTCTCAGCATCAGTTGGTACAAAGAAAAGCTGTTTCCAGTTGATCTGCTCATTTATTAGGCCAATCTGCCTTAGCTGGTCGAACTGCTGTGGCGCTGCCCCTGTAAGTTCAATGGCCGTCTCTCCGTGTAAGCTGCCTCTCTTTAATTTGAGATTGGCGGCAAGGATGATCTCGTCTGCTTCATTCAGAATGGCATTAAAGATTTGTTCCGGCTCTCGTAGCGTCCTGCCAATACCAAGCGAACGTAACACCTGCCAGACTCTATCCTGCGGAATTTTGATTCCGACAATCCGCTGCCCATCGTCGGTGCTGACTCTGACAACCTTTAACTGAGCCTCGCGGTTGGTCTTTAATCGCTGCCAGAGTGGGATAATTGCGCCGCCAATGATATGTACCTCTTCGGTTTGGGTAGGCGGTATGCTTGCATACACTGCTGTCCACCATTTGCGGACTGCTTCCGGTGTTACAACCCTGTACCTGTCTCTTAAATCATCTTCATGCAGGTAATTGGTTCTCAGTCCTTCCGGTCTTGAAACTGCAAAGGTCTGAAAAGTTTTCCCGGTAGCAGGGTCGGTATGATGGCTGGATGGAACCGCCAGAATGAACTTGCCTGTCTTGATGCTTTCAAAGAATGCTCCGCTCTTTCGCTGTCTAATTTGGTCGGCCTCGGCAAAGGTAACGGCTTCAGTCGGTGACTCCACCGCTAAGGTGTAGTGGGCGGTCTGTGCTCCGGTAATCCTGTCGGTATGTACTACCTTCGGCGCTTTCGCGAGTTTAACTGACAAAGCCTTAATGTCTGTCACGCCTTCATCAAACGTGCCATTGGCATTGGCATATCTGACAGTCTGGTCAAACAGATCGGCAAAGTAATCAAAGAGTGCGTTCTGTTGTTCGACATTCAGGGCTAATAATCTGTTGAGGAATCGCGGGACGTTTGTTTCATCTTCCTTGCGTATGTCCTCAACTCCATCGCTGTTGATAACCAATAGTCCGATATCTCTTAAACACTGTTTCGGGTTATCGAGTCCTGGGACTGCTTCGCCTGCCTTAATTTTTCGGAATGTCAAACTGAGTGCCGCTCTGCCTTCCTGCGTTTCAAAGTTGTACTTGGCTAAATCTCCGGTGTCGGCCGCTCCCCTGTCGCCTTTGGTCAACGCTCCTAAACTTCCTAATCTTCGTGCAATTGTCGAGCTAAACCGCTTTTCTCCGGCAAGCTCAGTAGATAGCAGAACATATTCCGGTGGTACGGCTTGGTCACTTCTATGAGTGCGGCCAAACGTCTGCATCTGCTTGTCTGCACTCCACCCAAGCTCAAGCGTGATATGAACTCGCCGCTGCTTGTTAGCTGTTCTATTCGAGGCATGAAGAGATATTCCGGTGCTTGCCGCGTCGCTGATGATTGCATTTCGCTTTCTGCCTGATTGGAACTGCTCCATTTCGTAAACATTGGCTCTGTCCATCGCCACGCCTTCCGGCACTCGCTTTCGGTATTCAACCCGTCCGGTGCGCGGGTCGCGAATCAGGCGGCGGGTTCTGCCCGTTAGCTCCGCAACATTGTTTTCGCCAAAATGATTTACAAGCTGATCTAACGGGTTTTCCGGCAATTCCAAGGCTGACAACCCATCAATCAAGCGCTGCTTCATCTTCAGGGCTTCTTTGCTTTGGACTAAATTCCCATCTTTGTCTTTAACTGGTACTTTGACTACTTTGCCGCTGGTCGGCTCGGTGTAGTCCTGATAAAGCGTTGTCGGGAATCCTCGCTCAATCATCGCGGCGATAATTTCACGCGGGCTGAAATCCAAATCCTCAAGCTGCTTTCCTTCGGCAAGCGACTTGGCTACCTGTTCGCGTGTTCTGGCTTCTCCCGTTCCTATCAGGGATATGACAGCCGATTTGCCGGCGCTTAATGCTTCTTCGGCTTCAGCTATGACCGATGGAACTTTGAATGCACAGATAACCTGCCGAAAGAATCGCTGGTGATCTCCCCAAAACTTGTTAAGTGCTATTGCGCGGGCGCGATTGTTGCCGTTCGTCACCTGCAAAGCTGCGTCTATATTCTGCAGCACTACTCGCCATGCTCTGGCGGCGTGGTCGTACATTTCCCGTTGCTGCGGTGTCAATCTGTGAATCCGCTCCCTATACTCGACTGCCTTACCGCAACGCGGGCACACACCGAATGAAATGCTGCCGGACAAATACATTCCTAAACTCTTCATGTCGCGGCTGACCATTTCCATAGCGCCAACACCGCCCTGCTCTATCTCATTGAGGAATTCACCAAAACCACTTGGAAAGCTGGTGCCTCTTCCCCACAGTCCAAGCCGCGTCATATAGGCCATGTTCCGAACGTCCGTTGCTCCGGTGGCGCTGGCATAGACAACGCGATAATCAGGATTCTTTTCGTGGCTTTGCAGGTCGATAACTGCCTGTCCGGTTTGGGTGGGTTCGCCTTTTCCTGCGGCTAAAGCGTTCTTGGCTTTGTGCGCTTCGTCAAAGATGATTACTCCATCGTGGCCAAGCCACTTTTGTATCTGGTCTATTCTCTTCTCTCCCTTTTTCGATTCCGATATCAGAGAAGAATAAGAACTGAAGATGACTCCACGCTCTAGGCCGATCTCTCCTGACGCCGGATAATCGTTAATTCTTGCCAGTGGAATGTGGATACCTAAATCGTTCAAGTCTCGGCGGGTCGATTCGAGCAAATCATTGTTGACCGAAAACCAGACCGCTCGTTTCCGTTTCTGAAACCAGTTATCAACAATGATTCCGGCAAGAATTCTGCCTTTGCCAACTCCGGTGCCGTCGCCAACAAAAAATCCGCCTCTCGCTCCGCCGGCAAGTCGCTGCTCGTGGCGCTGTCCGGCATATATGACTCGCTCAAGCTGGATATTTGACAGCTTGCCTTCAGTAACTATTTCGATTGGCAGGTGCGGTCTGTAGGTAATGTCGGGCGGCAAGACCGCCGCCATTGAAGCCGATTCGACTATTACGGCGGGGTGGCTACGTCCACCCTTCAGCTTTGCCGGTAGATAGGGAGCGAACAGGTCTATACTCTCCGCTCCGTGACTCTCTTCGCCTTCTTTTTTCTCACTTCTGGCTGCAATCTGGTTTACTGCTGCCCAACAGTCCTCAAGATTTTCTGCCTCTCCCCAAACGATGCTTGCAAGCTGCTGCTGCCAGTTCTCCCCTGGCGTCGGTCCGGTCTTGTCGATAACCAGAATCTGAACGTCAAAGGTAGTGCCGTATTTTCCGTACTCTCGTCCGGGCAGGTGATAGTTTGCTCTAATGGTATAAAGCCGCGCTAACTTCTGCCACCATTCGCTAAAGGTCGGGCGGTTAAGGCTGACCCCTTCGCCCATGATGGCAACCAATCGGCCGCCTTCCTTTAATAGGCACAAAGCGCTCTCTATATGTTTCGCGCCATAAATGCTCTTATGTCTGACTACCCTGCCACCTGTTGCACTGAATGGAGGGTTCATCAAAACGGCTGTAGGCTTTAACTTCGATGGCAACAGGTCATTGATGATTTCAGCGTCGAGGCTGTAAGTTTCAAACCCAAGCTCGTCACGAAGTAGTGCTATTCTGCGCGGGCTGATCTCGTTACAGATTACCCGCGCTCCCGTGGAGCGCGACCAAATTGCTAAACTGCCGGTGCCTGCCAATGGCTCTAACACTAAATCGCCCGCTTGGGAGTCGAGAAGTCGAGCGGCAATATAAGCCAGCGTTGGCGGCGTCGAGAATTGCTGATACTCGGTCTGTTCCTGTGTCCGGTCTGTCTGCCTCGGTAGCCTTTCGAGCAATGGCCGCAAATGAATCTCTAACGCTTCCGTTGCGTCCATCCTCATTAGCTCGGCTGCGTTAGTTTCCAGCAGGTATTTATTGACGGCGGTTTCCATCGCATCATAGGCATAGCGTGGCGTGTATCTTCCCTGTGCGCGTGTTCCGCCAAAAACTCTTTCCGCTGTCTCGGTTAGCCTGCGATTGTCGAAGGACTCCCCTGCTGCCAGTCGTTCTTTAAGCTCTGCGATAAGGGCCGATGTTCCTGTTAGTAATCCGTTCTCTTCTCTAATTATGGCTTTCATTTTTCGCGGCCTCCTTTCGCTCGGCTTTCCGTTTGGCTCTCAGTAGTCGTTTCTGTATTCGTTTTTTCTCGAGGAATTTCGCTTTGCAGTTGGGGCAAAGCTGCGCGGCGTTGCGGCGGTTTTTTAGTTTCCTCTCTTCTTTCCGGCCGCCCTCAAACTGCGCTACAAGCTGCCAGTTAATTCCGGCCTCATTAATGACTGCCAGTAAACGCGCTCCCTTGCTGTGGCGGTGTTCCTTTAATCGTTCGTCAAGGTCGTCGGTCGAACCGATGTAGTGGTGGGCGTGTTTATAGGATCGCTCAAAACAGATGAGGTAAATCATTATCGGCTTACCTCTCTTTCCGCTAATCTCGCTTTAAGCTGGTCAAGCGTTCGGTTGGCGCTGTTGCAGAGTCGAGCTATGCTGTCGAGGTCTTCAAAGTCGCTCTGGCTTAGATTCTCAAAACTGGCGGCAATTCGGGCGGCGCGGCGTGTTTCTTCCTGGGCCTTTTCGATTAATTCAGCATTAGATAACGGCGGCGCTGTTGGCGCTGGTGCTGCGGTAATGATAGAGTTTTCGCTTAGCATCAATATTTCTCCTCTCGCAAGGCTGAATGTTTGGTGTGAGGGCCGGGCAAGTGCTCGCAACACTTACCTGGCCCATTGCTCCTAGGCTTGCGCTACTTCAAGACCCAAAATGTAATCGGCCGCTTTCTGCGCTGCGCTGGCCGCTGTCACTACTAACCGGCTGTCGCCTTTAAGCACGCTTAACCATCCCGCGATGTAATCCGCGCTTGTTGAGAGCGTGTTGACAATTCTTGACTCGGCACACAAAAAAGCGCTGCCAAGCTCTGCAATCAATTCCTCTTTGGAGTAGTCGGCTTTGCCAAACGGCGTTAGCTTGGCTGTGCCTGCTACTCCGGGGCGGTTAAGTCTTGTTTCATGTCCGGTGGAGTGGGTAAGCTCGTGAAATGCTGTTGCATAATAGTCTGCCGGCGTGTCAAAGGTTTCCGGCTTGGGCAGGTTTATCAAATCTTTGGAGGGTGAATAATAGGCGCTCTGTTTTTTGTGCTCGATCTTTGGGGCGTTCTGCATTGCCTTGATAATCTCGGCCGCCGTTTCGATTGGCTCAAACTGAATGTTCTTGAATTCTTCCTCATCGGACAAAAACGCGGCCAGCCCTTCGGTCTGTTCGTAATTAAACACTCGGTAATAACGGAGCATTGCCGAACGGTGGGCCTTGCTGTTCTCCGTCGCTTCGCCTTCTGTCTCTTCGTCGTGGTCAAAGAATTTCCAGAAAACGACTAATTCACTCTTTGAACCTTTTTTGATTCGGCCGTTCAGTTCCTTTACCTGATTAAAGGTTATCCAATATGGGGAATTGAATTCTGACGTGCCAAGAATCAGAGAATTGATTCCGCGATAACGGCGCTTTGAAACTAGATTACACGGTAAAGCCTCGCCTTTCCACGGCTGCCGCCAAGGTGCAATACCGTTTTCCAGTTTGGCAATGATTCGCTCGGTGACAATCTGATAAACGGTGTTATTTCCGCTGTTGCTGTAATTGGTGTTTTCGGTAGTCATAAAAAACTTCTCCTTAAATGGTTTTCTGCTTCCGGCTTTCGCCGTCGCGATTTGTTCAACCGCAAGACCGATTGCGACGCCCCAAGTCAAGGGTGAGCGCCAGCGAACGAGCGAAGCGAGCTTGCCCTTGACGGGGTGGTAAAATCGGTGCGGTTTGAACAAATCCCGAGAGAAGTCCGCGTAGCGCACCTTATTTCTGAGGCTGAAGTAGAAGGGATATCGGCGCATCAGATGCGCGCCCACCGACGATCTGCGAGCGAGGGACAAGTGAGCACACCGAATTCAGCAAAGTTCTGGCTACACTAAGAAGAATCAGAAGAATGTCGGCGCACAAAGCGTCTACCTTCAATCCGCGCCAGCGCACTTTATTTGAATTGGAAAGAGCAGGATCCTGCGATGGCTGCGCATTCGGTTGTCTCCGAATGTGCAATCCTTTTCTCGGCCGGCCTTGTCCGACCCGAGGAGTTTAGAAGCGGAAGCGAATGACTTAGGCTTCGAAGAACGCCAAAGCGTCAGTTGAAGCCGCGAAGCCACAAAATTGATAATCATAGTGTCCAAGCGATTTCAGTCGCGAGACCTGGATAATCCAACGAGGATGTGTTTCGGTCTGAACGGATTTTTTCGGCAATTGAAGGAAGGTACTCTTTTGGGAGGAAAGACGAGCCAAGATGAAGCAAATTTAAAAAAAAATAGCCTGTGATTTGTCTCTTCCAGATACTTGCTGCTAGCCCATCAATACTGCCGCTTCGGGCCCGTTTCCTTGCCTGCGTCTAACGTTGTATTGAAAAAAAGCCCTAGCCTATAATGAGAAGTTAGTCGTTATTTGCGCGCTCTTCTCGCATTCTTGAGAAGTTGCCCATAAACTCTGCGAGATTCTTCCGTGTCAAAGGATCAGGCATTGGTTCGTCAATGGCCCTAAAGAAAATGCGCAAATCTTGGACGATTTTTTCAAATGACTGCTCATCAAGCGATTCGTAATCGTCATCGGGAAATGTCATCTCAAAAAGCTGAGAATCATACCTAGGGATTTTCTGCCGCCAATCATCTCCAAATCTTTCCCAAACACCGATCAAGCCCAGGAGAGCCAAGGGGTCAGACGCTACAATCTGCCGATCTTCTTTTATAGCCCAATAAGAAAATTTTCCTTCATCATAAGGATGTGGATAAAGAAAGACCTTGAACCCTTTGTCAAAGATCGCCGCCAAAGCGTAATTGTAGGTGTTCGCCGCGTCTGCGATTCTCATTTTCGTTCCCTTTCAGGCCAAGCTTCTCCGCCTCAACTGTTCTTCGGCCTCCTCTCTGACCAATTCATGCCCATGCTGGGCGGCGAGTTTGAGACCTTCTATCGCCTCGGGTGTGCCGATCCGACCTAGTGCTTGGACTAGCTTTCTGTTGAAATGATTGTCATCATCGCCACCAACTGTAAAGTCTAACGCCCGAATTAATGAAGGCACCATTCGTTCATCTTTCATATACATTGCCAATTCGGCGACCTCTTCCATATAACCGTCATATCTGTAATTGTCCAGCAGCTCGCAAAAAAGCGGAGCGAATTTGTCCAGATTGGTCAAATGGGCGAGATGGACTAACCCAGAGATAGCAGCTTTGTCCCCGATTGCTATCTGCTCATGGATTGCTTTAATCAAGTCCTCGCTGAAATCGCCGAGTTTCTTTAAGCTTTCTATAAAATCGCGCCAAGAAATCTCGTTGCGCCTTACACGGAAGTAAAGAGTCTGAAACTGTGAGTTCATAGAGTGATTGCAACCCTCTTGCGTTCTGGTTTAGGAACCCTATGGTTCCGCACCTTAGACCAAAGTCTGGCCAACCCTTTTATATTTTAAATGAGTTACATCAGGGTATCCTGCCTTAAAGTCTTCGAGATGAGGCGATGCCTTAAGATGTAAGGAATAAACCCATATCGCCTCGGATAGAATTCGCCGGCACTCCCTTTGCGTTTAGTGCTGCTTCTTCTGGCGCTCCTCATCGGGCCGGTTTTTCTCAGGGTAGAACACAAATAGTTCAATCCGTTGCGGTTCGGAATCCTAAAGCAACCTAATAAAGGTAATTTGCCAGCTTTTGCGATTCAGATGACCCAATCCCAAGCAGCGATGATGTTCGAGGTTAAGACCTTATTCAACTCTCGTCAGGTGGGTTTCTGTTTTTCGGCGAATTTCAGAAAAAATGGGATGCCGAATTGTTTTACGCGATCGACGGCATCTTGTACTTGTGGCTCGACGAGAAGCAAAGCTTCGTCAATGGGCAACATGCCTTCACAAACATCCGTTATCTTTCCTTCCATTGAATTCGCTTCAATTATTGGGCTTAACTCTCTGGCTGTCCGTCTCGGCCCAACCCACCACCAAGGCACGAATGCCGTTTGTGGTCGCCACTCTTCAACATACAGCTGAGGCAAACGAAATCTTACCGAACCATCTTTGTTTATCCAATCTGGTCCACGCGCGCCTTGTTTGAATGGATAGTCATCCATTGCTGAGCATGCTAATTCAACAGTAAAATTGTCTTCATATTGCTTGGCGCTCATTTGCAGGAATACAAAACAGTTCAGGTTATCAGCGATCTTCCATCGGAACAACAGATTGCCCGTGCTGCCACTTAGTTCCAGGGGATCGAACTGCGGAAGTGTGTTCTTCAGTTCTCGCGTAAATTTCTCTCGTATGACTTTGCCTATCTTGTTCCTCATCAGTGCGAAAAATGTTGGTTGGTTGTTAAGGGCATTATGTATTGTTGCCTTGAGTCTTTAAGCCCATATCGCGCTGCATTTCCGCGATGCTTGCCTTTCTGTGTTCGGAAGGAAGAGGGTCTAGTATTTGGATGAATGCACTTGACTCTGTATAGAACTCTTTGCTGAAAGCCTCTATGCCAAGCGCAGAACAGTATCTCTCCAGCATTTCGGGAGTGAACCTATCCTTAATTCTTTTTGATTTATAAGCCTCTGTGTTTTCGAATGGCTGAACTGTTCCAGAAGCATTGAACTCCCATTTTCCCCCGTCATTTACAACAGATACAGTTCTTTCGTAATTCAGAAACTCTTTTTTCTCAGGTGAGAAAAGTTGAAACTGCACAGCTCCCCAGCAGCCCCTCTGTCCGTCGCCTTTATCTGGTATATCTGGATAGCAATCAATCGCAAGACTGCGACACTTCAGAATCAGCGATAGATGAGAAAGGGTGCCAGTCGGATCACCACCCCTAAGGCTGTTATCAAAATACGCAGTCCAATTGCTTCTCGTGCTTACCAGCAGCTCTCGCCTTCGAAGTGAAGTCAAAGGTTCTAGCAATGAAAGCCCTTTTGAAAGATCTAATTCCAAATACCTTATTTCCTGCTCATTAGAATGCTCCTGTCGCCAATTCAAAAGAGCTTTTGAGATGTCTCTCAATTTAGCCTCAAAGAACCCAAAGCCCAGCGTGATTGGTGCGAAGCTTCCGTTCAGAAATGAAATCATTTCGATTTTAGGGGGTGATGCTTACTATCTGTTTTTGCCATTGTAGCCGGATCATTGAGGAGGCTTGCCCCACAACACCTCTACGGGCTTATTTGGGTAAAAGTAAAGAATGAGGTTTGTGCTGTTCGCCGAATCAATCCAATTTCCACACCAAACCTCGAATTCTCGGTCTGAGTCAAACAGATAAAGATCGTGCCCAACCACTTTGAGGTCATCAATTATTGCGCGAACTTCAGCATCAAACGCCATTGATGACTTAATCCTGTTGGACAATAACGAAGCCAGTTCTGCAAGTAGAGTGTGACGAACATTTTCCTCAACCTGCATCAGGTTTGACATCGAGTATTTTTGAAAAGACATCCAAATTTTAGCAACATACAAAGTATCGATTAAGACGACAACTTATGTATGAGTGATCTGACCATTTGATCTGGGTCTGTTTTTAATGCTTGCTCAAGCGCCTTTATGGCTAACGGCGTTTCAAAACTCGCTAGTGAGCCAACCGCCATCAGTCTCTTATTTACATCAGGATCCGTTCGCAATGTATTGACGATCTCCTCCGCTCTTGGCAACAACGACTGTATTCTCGGCTGGCTCTTTTTTCTTATAACCTGCTGGACTGTCGATGCCCACGCGTCATAATCTTTTATGACACCATTGTTCGGACCGGCGTAAAAATCAATATAGGTCCAATCGTCCTTTCCTAACCACTTTGCCTTGTTGGCCCATCTGGAAACAGTTATGCCCCATTCGCGATGTCCCCATTCAAAGATTCGATCACCATCAAATAATGTGTAAAGTCGATTGAATTCATAAATGCCCAAAATGAGATTTGTCTCAAAGAAAAGCCCTTCAATAGGAGGCAATACTTTTTCGCCGAATTGTTCGTCGGGAATTGGTTCGGGTGCTGGGTAAGGGCAAACGGAGGACAATTCAACCCCGTTTGCCTGTTCCGCCGCTTTTAGCACGGTCACTGCCTCAAATTCGCAGTCTTGCCCTTCGATTATACGAAAGATAAGATCAACAAACTTAACGCCCCTGTTAAATAATAAAGGTTTTTCCATCTGCAAATTCCTCTTTATCTATTGGCGCGTGAATCTCGCCTCAGAGTGTACGTAAGGAGTCAATGGAATGAACTTGATGCCATTCGCTAATGCATGCCTTACAAATCTTCCGTCACCCGTGAACGTTTGAATTTTCATTGTTTGCCCAGTACCAAAAATAATCTTATCATTAACTCTTGACCCATTTGGATCTGGAATAGCTGATATTTGTGGATCAGGCATGTCAGCGACGTGAGTTACCGATGCCAAAAACAGTACCGACTTGAATTTTTCAATAGGGCCGGCACGTCCCGTGATCCCTAATTGGAATTCAGAATCCGCCGTCATGCACATTCGCATTTCCCTGCCCGCTATCGCGGCGGTTAGCGAAATAATATCCTTATAACCAACCATTGAAAACGCAGTCGCGGTCCCGACATCAATATTTACTGCCAGCTCATCCTCTCTTTTTTTGTCAGTGTCGTCGGGTCCAGGGTATGGAATCGGAGGTCGCCTGGGGTCCGGTTCTTCGTCGGGTTTCTTCTCCGGGTCTTCTTTTGGCGAATCATCTGTCTTTGTATCTGTATCGACCGGCCAAGGAAAAGGTTTAGGCGCAGGAATTGGTCCCCTCAACTGAATCAACTGGTTTATTGCTGTTAAGTAAGCAATACTGCCAACAATGCCTATAATGCCTAGAACGGTCAAACGGTCGGCCAATGTAAAATAGCCCGACGGATCGGTATGATTGATCGGATCTGAACTGGTATATTGGTATTTATGTAGCGACTGTGGATCGAACACATTCCCTTCGTATATATCAGATGTCCCGAAACGGCCAGTGGCCTGGTTCAAGTACCTTGCCCTAAGATAATAGAAGCCAAGATCATTATCGAATTGTTCGCTTGAGTACAGATAGTCATTAGCTGTCGTTCCACTGCGGTGAATCAGGATCCCGAAAGCGTCATAGTCATAAGTGTCGGTTATAACCCCTGATGCGTTCTCCAGGAACCTAACACTTCCGTGCCCATCATAGCCATAGAAACTGTTTGCCCAGTTCTCCGTCGTCGACTGTTCCAGGCTTATCCGATTATTCCCGTAAACGAACGTACGCTGTAGATTGTTATTTACCACTTCCTCAATAACCTGTGCGTAACCAGTTGGGCTATTGGTATCGACCAGGTATTTGGTCGTTACGCCATTGGCAGTTTTGGCAACTCGATTGCCGTCTCCGTCATAAACGTAGGTCACAGAACCGTTATTTAGACTTGTCAGATGGTTTTCGAAATCATAGCTGTAGCTGTTCCCATTAGATGCTGTCGTGCTGCCGTTGTTGTCATAACTATCGCTGGTCAGCCGATCATTGGCATCATAAGTTGATGCCTGATTGGGCACAGCCGAAACCGTAGAGATCCGGCTCAGACGGTTACCCACAGGATCGTAAGCGTATCCTATGCTGCCGTTGTTAGACGAATCCGAATCATTGGTTATCGTCTCATTGGCCAACCGATACAGGTCATCGTAGGTGTAATTCACCGTGCGGCCGCTATGTTCCGTCACAGAAAGTCGGTTGCCGCTTGCTCCGAGGGTGTAAGCATAAGAAGCTACGGTTCCGTCTAGCCCGGAAGCCACAGACATGTTCGTGAGACGATTTAGACTGTTGTAGGTATAGGCGGTCCGCACCCCATTCGGGTAGAGATATCCAGCAAGATTACCGACAGCATCATAGCTATAAGTTGTTGTTCCTGTGCCTGGCCTGCTGCCCTTCGCATTATCGGTAACGGCTGCCAGCCGATTCAATGTGTCGTAGGCGTAGGTCGTATTCACACCGTTGGCGTTTGATGAACTAGTAGACAGGAGGTTTCCGGCCGCGTCATATGTGTAGTTCAGGGTACCTTCCGGCGTCGCTTTGCTGGTCAGCCTATTGCGACTGTCATAGGCATAGGTTGTGGTTCCGCTCGCGTCGGTCATCGATGCTCGTTGACCGAGCGTTGTGTAAGTGAAACTGACGGTAGATTGGCTCAAGCTCGGGTCTGGGGTCTTTGACAACAGCCGATTCATTGAATCATAAGCATAGGTTGTGGTCTTACCATTGAAATCGGTTC
>Ga0070741_10012400_pt1 | contig 15409 bp, 19 predicted proteins | sample Coa_R1_4_FD_66440 | JGI IMG/M metagenome (GOLD analysis project Ga0070741, IMG submission 66440) | Surface soil microbial communities from Centralia Pennsylvania, which are recovering from an underground coalmine fire - Coalmine... | ecosystem: Environmental > Terrestrial > Soil > Unclassified ... | reverse complement strand
CGTGTCCCGCGTCATTCCGCCGGAAAAACGATCTCTGGTGAACGGCTTCTTCAACAGCGGCGCGAGCGCGGGCGCGGTGATCACGCCTCCCCTCATGGTGTTTCTCTCGATGGGATGGAGTTGGCGCTTTGCCTTCGTCGCCATCGGCTTGCTGGGCGTGCTCTGGGTGGCGGCATGGCTGCTGGTGACGCGCCTGGCGCCGTCGATCGACGGCCGCACCGGACCCGCGCCGAACGCATCGAACGCCGCGATGGACAATGGCTACACCTTGAATACCTGGCGCGAGATTCTCCGCTCCGGCCGTTTTTGGGGCCTGATCGTTTCGGCGGTGACTTACAATCCCTGCTACTACTTCTATTCCACCTGGCTGCCGACCTTCTTCGTTCAGCAAAGGGGCGTGCCGTTCGGACCCGAGCTTGGCCATCTTATGATGGTTCCCTATATCGGGTTCGGCGTTGGCAGCTTGTTCGGCGGTTTGCCGGTGCTGTGGCTGAGCCGGCGCGGATGGGCTGTACGCCGGTCGCGAAAACTCATTGTCTCGATCGCCACCGTGCTGATGCTGCCAATCGCGGCCGTGCCGCACATCAGGGCAACAGCGGCGGTGCTCACGATCATTTTCGCCATGGCTGTCAGCCTCGGCGTCTGGATCGCCCATTACCTTTCCGCCCTGCAGGATGTCTCGGAGCGCCAGGTCTCTTCGGTCTCGGGGATCATCGGCGCCTTCGGTGCGTTTGCAGGCGGACTGGGAATGTGGGCGGTGGGAATTGTCACCTCGAAGGCGGGCGGCTTCACGCCGGTTTTCATCGCCCTGGGTGTGATGCCGATACTGGCCACGCTGGGGATCGTCGTGCCACGATGGCCTTATCCGACGGAGTAAACTTTTGCCGAAACCTACTGACATCCGCATCGATGAACTGAGTTTCAGCTACGAGGACTTCACCTACCGGACGCCGATCAAATTCGGCGGGACCGTGCTGGACCGCGCTACCGTGCTCAACGTGGACTGCGTAGTCAGCACCGTTCAGGGCCGCTCGGCGCGCGGATTCGGTTCGATGCCGCTGAGCAACGTCTGGGCGTTTCCATCGCGCACCATGACCTATGAAGTGACGCTGGGCGCCATGAAAGCACTGGCGGAACAGATCTGCCGGATCGCCGCGGATACGAAAATCGCGGGACATCCCATCGATCTCTATCGCGCGGTCGAACCGGAGTACATGCAGGCGGCGGCGAACGTGTCGAACAGGCTGGCGCTGACCGAGCCGATCCCAAAACTGTGCACGCTGGTCACGGCGAGCGCGTTCGACGCCGCCGTGCACGATGCGTACGGCAAAGTTCACGGTGTGAACTGCTACCAAACCTACGGTGCGGAATGGATGAGTCACGACCTGGCGCACTATCTCGGAGGGGAATTCGCAGGCGAGTATCTCAGCGACTACGTGAGCGAAACACCGAAACCGCGGCTGCCTCTGTACCACCTGGTGGGTGCGGTAGACCCGATCTTTCCGTCCGACGTCAAAAATGCGGTAGGCGACGGCCTGCCCGAGTGTCTTCCGGAGTGGATCCGCTTCAATGGCCTGACACATCTCAAAATCAAGCTGAACGGAGACGATTTACAGTGGGACATCGACCGGGTTCTGAGCGTCGATCGTGCCGCTGCGGAGACACAGGCGGAGCGCGGCGTCACGCAGTGGTTTTATTCGCTCGATTTCAACGAGAAGTGTCCCAACGTGGAATACCTGTTACAGTGTCTGGAGCGCATCCGGGAGAAGGCGCCGGCCGCTTTCGAGCGAATTCAATATGTCGAGCAGCCCACGGCTCGCGATCTCGAGGCGCACCGCGAGAACCTCATGCACGCCGCATCGCGCCTGCGGCCGATCGTCATCGACGAATCGCTGGTTGATCTCGAGACTCTGAAACTGGCTCGCGAGATGGGCTACACGGGCGCCGCGCTGAAAGCCTGCAAGACGCAAAGCGAGGCGCTACTGATGGCCGCCGCCGGGCGGAAATACGAGATGTTCCTTTGCGTGCAGGATCTCACCTGTCCGGGCGCCTCGCTGATTCACTCGGCGGGTCTGGCTGCGCACGTCCCGACCGTTATGGCGATCGAATCGAATTCCAGGCAGTACGTGCCGGTCGCGAACGAACCATGGCGGCATCGATTTCCCGGGATTTTTTGCGTCAGTGACGGCACCATGGACACCAGCGGCCTGACCGGAGCCGGGCTCGGCGCGGTGGATTGAATTTGTCCGCAAGAATTGGATTTCAATCCGCGATGACAAAATAAACCCCATGCGCGTTCATCCGATCACACGATCCGCGCAAACATTTGGCACGTTGGAATGCGTGTACCCCGAATACAATGGGAGTCATGGCGGAGCGGACCGTCTCGCATTACCGGATCGTGGGGAAGATCGGCGGCGGCGGCATGGGCGTCGTCTTCGAGGCCGCGGATGTCCGGCTGGGCAGGAAGGTTGCGCTTAAGTTTCTGCCGGACAGCTTCGCCGCGGACCGAGTGGCGCTGGAACGATTCCAGCGTGAGGCGCGCACCGCGTCGGCGCTCAATCATCCGAACATCTGCACCATTTACGACATCGGCGAAGAGGATGGCAAGCCTTTTATCGTAATGGAGCTGATGGAGGGGCAGAGCCTGAAGTCCCGCATCGGCGCCGGGCCCCTGGTATGGCCGGAACTGGTCGAACTCGGAATTCAGATCGCCGATGCGCTGGCGGCCGCGCACGCCAAAAATATAGTGCATCGGGATATCAAACCGGCGAACATCTTTATCACCGCACGCGGAGCCAAAATCCTGGATTTCGGGCTGGCCAAGCCGATTGCCGCGACGATTCAACTCGATGAGACTGTCGTCGACGATCGCACCCGACCGGAGGCGGACACAGCTGTAATGGATCTGCTGCTCACCAGTCCGGGGGTAACGCTGGGCACGGCGGCTTATATGTCGCCCGAGCAGACCCTGGGCGCGCCGCTCGACGCACGATCCGATATTTTCGCACTCGGCGTGGTGCTGTATGAGATGGCGACCGGGCGGCGGCCTTTCAACGGAAACGGCCCGGGCGAACTGGCAGAGCGGATCCGGCACTCGCCCCCGGAACCAATGAGGCGGGAGGGCGATTCGATTTCCGCAGGATTCGAACGGGTGGTGTTTCGCTGTCTGGAAAAGGAACTGGCGGCGCGCTATCAACGTTGCGAGCAGATCGTTGCCGACTTACGGGCCCTCGTACAAGACGCCCATCCCGCTCCGGGGTCCGGGGCGCGGCGTACGGAGACGATCGATTCGGTTGCGGTGCTGCCTTTCGCCAATCACGGGTCCGACGCACAGACCGAGTATCTCAGCGAGGGGATCGCCGAAACGATCATTAACCAGCTTTCGCAGATCGGGGAACTGCGCGTGATGGCGCGCGGGACCGTCATGCGCTACAAGGATCGCGAGGCCGATCCACAGACGACGGGCGCGGAACTGAACGTCGGGGCAATCGTGACCGGCAAGGTGCTGCAAATCGGCGATACGCTCGTTATCGGTGCAGCCCTGGTGCGCACGGCCGACGGGTCGCAGATCTGGGGACAGCAATACAACCGAAAAATGGCGGACATCCTGGCGGTGCAGCAAGAGATCTCGCGGGAAATCACCGACAATCTGCAACTCAAGCTCACGACCAAAGATCAGCAACGGCTCGCCCGGCGGAGCACCGCGGATACCGAGGCGTACCAGCTTTATCTGAGGGGTCGGCATTACTGGAACGAGCGCACGACGGAGGCGGTGCGCAAGGGCATTGTGTATTTCGAAAGGGCTATAGCCAGGGATGCCGGATTTGCGCTCGCCTACGCCGGGTTGGCGGATTCGTACGCCGTGCTGGCGTTTTATGATGCGGCTCCGCCCATCGAGGTGATGCCGAAGGCGAAGAACGCAGCGATGGAGGCTCTGCGATACGATGACTCGCTGGCGGAGGCGCACGCCTCGCTGGGACTGCTGGCGGCGATTTGGGATTTCGAGTGGGAGCAATCGGAGCGGGAGCTGCGGAAGGCGATCGAGCTCAATCCGAATTATGCCAGCGCGCATCACTGGATGGCTGCGGGACTAAGCGTGTTCGGACGCGCCACTGAGGCGGAGCATGCGATCGGACGGGCGCTCAGACTGGATCCGCTGGCGCCGGGCATCCAGGCCGACGCCGTGCATCTGCTGATCCGGGCGCGCCGATACGACGATGCCCTTGCACGCGCGCGCGCGATGATCGAGCGGGATCCCGGATTTCGAATTGCAGGGCATGCCGCGCTGGGGCGCGCTTATCTCGCAAAAGCGATGTACGGGGATGCGATCGCCGCGTTTCGTGTATCTGATTCGACTGCGCTGCTGGGTCACGCGATGGGACTCGCGGGACAACAGGCTGCGGCGCGCGTCATTCTGAAGCAGCTTACAATTCCTTACCAGCGAGCGGTGGTGGAACTCGGCCTGGGCGACGTCGAGACCGCGCTCGCCAGTCTGGAGCAGGCTGTGCGCGACAGATACCCGCACATCGTTTACTTGGGAGTAGAGCCGATGTTTGAGGCTTTGCGCGGGAACTCGCGATTCCAGCAGGTGTTGGCCCGAATGCGGCTGAAGGGCTGAAACGTTCCTACAGTGCTGGGGTGCCGGGCGGCCGCCCGCAGGAGTTCTCTTTCTCCAGGGGTGCTTCACGGCCGGACGCGCTCCTACCAGCGGCATTGTTCTGCGCGACAGTAAGGCGTCGCGCTCGCACGCGCGATTCGAGTACGGGCCTGAGGGATGCTTCGTCGTCGATCTCGGCTCGGCCAATGCATAGGACAGGCCACTCCCGGCCCGGCGATTGCTCGATCATCGAAAGGCTGGTATATCATTGTGTCGGGGATTACAGTGACTTCTGACCTGGTCTCGGACGCAGCGGCAAACGGCCTGCGCGGGCGAATTGCGCGGCAAATTCACGAATCCATTGTAAGCGGGACGTTGAAAGCGGGTGAGCGGCTGGTCGAAAGGAAGCTCGCCAAAGAACTGGGCGCCAGCATCACAGCCGTGCGCGAAGCCATGATCGAACTGGAGACGGAAGGGTTTCTAACCAAGAAGGTAAACTTCGCGACGCATGTGATCAGCCTGTCGTGGGCGGACGTGGACAAGATCTTCGCGGTTCGGCGTGTACTAGAAGGCTTCGCTGTGCAGGCTGCGTGCAGCCGGGCTTTGCAGGAGGAAATCGACAAGCTGGCCGGCATCTACCGGCAGATGCTGGAAGCCGCTCGTGGCCGGCACAGTTCCCGGTTCAATCACGCGGATATCGCATTTCACACGCTGTTGTGGAGCGCGGCACACAACGAGTGCCTGGAAACGGCCTTACGGCGCGCGCTGCTTCCGCTGTTCGCTTTCGGCGCCATCCGCGCCGCCTCACACGATGCGGGCGACCTTGCCCGCGATGCCGATTCCCACCTGCCCATACTGGAAGCGATCCGCAACCGCGACCCCCAGGAAGGCCTGCGCGCGTTTCATGCCGGATGGGACTACTGGTATGGAAGGAGAAGAAGCGAACTCAGTGGAGCGGCGACCCATGTTTGAGCGACTCACGCCAAACACAATGCGCACCCGGATTGCGCAGCAAATCCGGCAGGTAATTCTGAGCAACCAACTCAAACAAGGTGAACGGCTGATTGAGCGAAAACTCGCCACGGCATTGGGCGCCAGCCTCACCGCGGTCCGGGAGGCCCTGATCGAACTGGAGTCGGAAGGCCTGATCGTGAAAAGGGCCAATCTGGGAACATACGTCAACACCATGGGGATGGCGGAGATCGAGAAGATCTTCGAGGTGCGTTCGGTGCTGGAGGCGTTCGCCGTCGTTGAAGCCGCCCGAAACGCGACTGACGAACAGATAGCCGCGCTGGAAACGACTTATCTCGAAATGGTGGATGCGGCGCGGGCCCAGGATACCCGCACTTTCAATCAGCGCGATATGGAGTGGCATGCGCAGGTGTGGCGGATGTCCGGCAACGAGTACGCGGAATCGGCTTTGCGACGCGCCGTCTTGCCGTATTTTGCGTTCATCGCCATTCGGATTGCGGCGGTCGACCCCATGAGCCTGTTGCGGGACGCCTTGGGGCATCTTCCCTTGCTGGAGGCGATCAAAAGCCGCGATGCCGAGAAGGCACAGCAGGCGTTCGCGAGCACTCTCGAGGGCTGGCTGGCCATAACGCGCACGGAATTCTCCGACGAAGGCCACCTGGAAGCGCGGGCGTGAATTCCCGGTCCAGTTCGGAAGATTCACCTGCCCATGCAGCTTGCGGTGTCCCAAGTCCGAAGATAGAAGGATCCGATTGCTTCGTGGATGCCGGCGACGATGGCGTCTGCCTGAAACCGGGGCGAGATGCCGACGGCGCCGGGTCAACCGGCCGACCGAAAACGTTGCGATTACCAACTGCACCATACATCGTTGTAAGGCGTGTTCGTTGGGCCAGCGGTGAATCGAGCATCGATTGACTTCTGTCGAGGGCTAAACATATAATCGCACCACAAGAAGTTATATGAGAGCCTATTCGATTATTCCCGGTGTTTGTGCGCTCGCTCTGGCTCTTTCCGCGCAGGAGTTTCAGGGCACCCTGCTTGGTCGTATCACTGATAGCTCCGGCGCGGTCGTGCCCGGCGTTCAGATCAGCCTTGTCGCGCGGGAAACCGGCGTGGCGTCCTCAACCAAACCAAATGCCCAAGGGAATTATCGGATTCCGTTTCTGCTTCCCGGCGAGTATCGCCTGACCATCGGACATCCTGGCTTCCAGAAGATTGAGCGAAGCGCATTGCAAATCTCCACCGGGACCGAGACCACCATCGATTTCGTGCTCCAGGTTTCGAGTTCGGCCGAAAACGTGACGGTTACAGCGGTAGCGCCGGCGCTCAACACCAGTAATTCGGACCTGGCGACGGAAGTGGAGCACGCGTATATCGATAATGCTCCGGTAAGCCTGACCCGAAACGTCCTGAATCATCTGGCGCTGGATGCATCAGTGGTCGGTGCGGGAGGCAACACTTACACCAGCAACGGGCAATCCGGGTTCTCGATTGCCGGCGGGGGCGGCGGCACGGGCAAACAACGAGGTGATCGTCGACGGCGTTCCGAACACAGCCGCGCGTAGCGGAGGCGTTATCCTCTATGTGCCGACCCAGGACTCGACCAACGGAATGAAGATCATGACCACGATGTTCGACGCGGCCTATGGCCATACCAATGGCGGCGTCGTCAGCGTCAGCGGTCCCAACGGTCAGCCGATCATGCTACCGAGTCCTTCCGGTGAACAGATCGATGCGAAGACGAAGAAAGTGTTGAATCCGTTCTTCGACACGTCCGCGTTCCAACCGCTGGCAGACCAGTACACGATTCCGCCGAATCCGGCGTACGCCACTAATTTTCGCGGTCCCTCGCAGTGGGGCCGCAATGCCGCGACTTCGAAGGATCTCAGGATCTGGGAGCGGCTGCGGCTGCAGATCCGCGCCGAAGCCACGGATTTCACCAACTCGGTGCTGTGGGGCAATCCCCGAACGAATATCTCCAACCAGGCGACGTTCGGCGTGATCAGCTCCGGCGGCGGCGGGCGCCACATCCAGATGAGCGCACGGGTGGCGTTTTGATTCGTGCCGTATCTGTTCTCTGCGGCGTCGCTCTCGGCCTCTCGGGCGCGATACTGCCGGGCCGCTATTTTGAAGTGATGGATGCGGCCATCACCAGGCTGGATCCGGCGATGGTGAAGGTGGAGCAACATCCGAAGGCACACCTCGTGCCCGGAGCTCTGATGGTCGCGGCCGTACTCTACGCCACCTCGGCGACGCTGGTTCACTTTGCCAACATCAGCTATCGCCTCGGGCGGAAGGTCACGTGGGATAACGCCGGCAAAAAGTTCGTCAATGACAGCGAAGCCACCAGGCTGCTCACGCGCGATTATCGGAAGCGGTATATCGTATAAAGAAGGTACAAGCATGAGCAAACCAATCGGTCGGCGGCGGTGGATCACCGCGATGGCGCAGTCGCTCGCGGCGTCGGGAGCGGCGGGGTTGCTGCGCGCGGTGGATTACGACAAACCCGCGCCGGGCTCCGAAAAACTCACCGCGGAACAGAGTAACGGGCTGATCCTGGTGCGGTGGAACAATCGTGCCCTGTGCACGTACCGCGCGTTGGCATCGCAGAAATTTCCCTACGTTTACCCTATGGCGGGGCCGACGACCGGCCTTTCGCTGGTGGCGGAATCGGCTCTGCCCTATCCTCACCATCGGGGGATCTGGCTCGGCTGTCAGCCTCTGAACGAGGGCGATTACTGGGGCGACACGCCGCTGGAAAAGGGCCAGATCCGCACCGCGAAGCTGCAGTTGGGCAAGACCGCCCCGCAGTCGGCCGTCTTCAGCAACGAATGCGAGTGGATTCGGAAGGACGCGCCATCCCCGCTGGACGACAGGCGGACGTTCACGGTCACGTATGCCGACCAGCGGCTCTGGTGGCTGGATGCAGACATCACCGTTAACGCGCGCGAGGATGTCACGATCAAATCGGCGAAACACTCCTTCTTCGCGCTCCGCGTGATCTCGCAACTTTCGCCGCTTTATGGCGGCATTCTGATGAATTCCGAAGGCGGAATAGGCGCCGAGGGCACGTACGGCAAGCCGGCGCGCTGGTGCGGTTATCATGGCAAGACCTACGCCGATGTGGTCGAAGGCCTCGCGGTAATGGACCATCCCGAGAACCCTTGGGCGCCGTGTCCCTGGTTTACCCGTGATTATGGGCACTTTTCGCCGTCTCCGTTTGCCTTCCTGAAACAGCCATGGACCTTACCCAAAGGCAAGTCGATCCGCATGCGGTACCGCGTAGTGCTGCATGCCGGTACGCCCCAGCAGGCCGGCCTGAATGCGCTGTATAAGAAATGGATCGGATAGGCCAAGCCGGATGATCCGACGCTCCTTGTCGCCGGCGCACTGCTGTCTTTGCTTCCCGCCGTAGACCACCCGCGATGTGCTCTGGTCGAGAGCCGCGAATTACCAGGCGGCCATCTATACCGGTACGACCCTCGTTCGGAAGGCCGCCAGGTGCTGTTTCCAGCAGATCGCTGCCCCGCCGAAGATCTCGGGACTCCGGTCCCGCACGATGGGATCTACGCTGTCGCCATCGATCAGGCCGCGGACATCATCTACGGCATCAGCTATCCGAATGGCCGTTTATTCGCGTACAAAATCGCCGACAAGCAGTTCAACGACTTGGGCGAAATCGACAGCGAGATTTCCTATCACGGCCCGGAGCGGGAATGGCGAAGCCTACCGCGTGCGCTGATGGTCGATCGCGGACGCGTCTTCACCTTCGGAAAAGACGGATACCTGGTCTACTTCGATATGTTTAAACCCGGACTCCACTCCACCGGGCAGCGGATTCCTGGTGAGTACTATCCGGTGCAAGCTTACACCGGGCATCCGGTTGTCGAAGCCTTCACGAAGACGGCTGACGGACTCATCTACGGCGCCACATCGGATGGCTTTCTCTTCTCCTTCAATCGGGAAAAGGGAATCTCGTCAACTTGGGTAAGCCTCGTGTCTCCCGCCGCGTGCGCGCACTGTCGACTTCGGGCGGCCGGGTTTACATTATCGCCGGCGAGCGCATAGAACCATGCCGGCTCTTCTCGTACGATCCCGGAGGCGCTGGTTTTCAGGATCCGGGTATTCTTGCCGTGGACCGAGGCCCGTACTATTCCTGGCGGGGTCAGCAGTTCGACAGTATGGCGACCGGCGCCGACGGCACCGTCTACATCGGAGAGAGCGAACGGCGATCGCACCTGTTCCTTTACCCGCCGGAAGCGGGCCGATAGTTTATTCGAGTATCGATACCCCGATTGGCACCTGGTTTACGGATGGAGTTGAGCGCGCGCCGCCTTTAGCCACGCCTCGTAAATCAGGTGGTCCTTCTGTTTCTCCCATTCCTCCATCGGAAAGACGCTCAAGTCCTCGCGGGAAAGGGCTGGGACTCCCGTGCCCACTGCCATGGCCCCGCCTTCGCGGTCTTCGCTCGCGTAGAGCCTGTCCAATTCCACGCCGTTCGCGTGTGCCCATTCGCTGATGTGCGTGGTGGGCATAGCTGCGATCTGCTCATCCGTCCAATTCGGAAAGTGTAGCTGGCGATTCAGCCAGCGCACCACCGGCTTCGTCACGAAGTACGGGCGATGCGCACCCGTCGTGAATTCATATTCGAACACCCCTTGATCCGTGCCGCGCAAGTCGACCGTCCGGCGGTGCATGTCCGCAAAGAAATCAGGTCCTAGCTTGGTGATGGATACGGTGGTGTCCTGGAGGCCGTTATAGAGCAGTGTAGGACCGCGGGAGGCGTGCAGGGCATAAATCACGGCGGGCCGATCGCCGAGAAATGAGAGCGATTGATATGGAATCCCCTGGCACATCGGCTTGCCGTGCTCCCAGACGCCGCCCGGGCCGTCGAGATCGCCTCCGCCAACGAGGACACAGGCGTGGAGCCGCGTTTCGACCGCACACGCCAGGCTAAGCACGAATGATCCCATCGAATAGCCCATGGCCGCTATACGGCGATCGTCCACTTCGGGCCGCGAAATGAGATACGAGACGGCCTGCATGACCTCGGTCATCATCAGACCGCCCATGCGCTGGCCTAACTCCCGCGGCTCCTGCAACACATCATGCGAGCGGGTTCCGGATTTATGGTTGATGTTCCGCTCGCCTTCGCCGATCGGATCATAAGTCAGCACCGCGGCGCCGGCGCGCGCGTACAGAATGCCGGAGTAATTGGCGTACCACGCGTATTTATCGCCGCCATGACCGTTCACCACTATCAGCGCGGGGATCCTCCCCTTCGGAGATTCAGGCCGATACAGGATGACCGGCACGCGCAGGCCGAGCAGTGTGTTGTAAGTGATACGTTCCGCCACGATTCCCGGCTCCGGTTGGAAGCGGCCGTGGACCTCGGCTTTCAGAGATGGAAGGCGGTCAGGCACGAAGAGCGCGGCACGGATGGCCGACCTCCATTCCTGTTCCTGCGCCGGGGTGACGGCTGCCGCCGAGCAGCCAATAGCTGTTACAAAGAGGAGCACGGATTTCCACATTCCTGAGTTTGCCTTTCAATGTCCGTTGCGGCCACAAGCCAGTTCCTTCAAGTACACTACGGTTCCAGTCTCGTGTACCTGAGGCAGGGTTGATCGCTGCCGCATCGTTTGGATCCCGAAGGTTTCATGCCATGCGCGGTCTCCCATGCATCCTGCACACCGTGGTGATCCGAATCCTATGGCGGCGCCCCGGAGCGATACCCCGGGCAGCCGCCCACTGGCGCCTGCGAGTCCACGATGCGGCCGGTGCGGTCCCGCACGTCCGCGATAATGCGCGTATGGACCGGTGCGCGGCGCGGTTATTGCCTGTTGCCTGCTGGATTCTCAGCATGGCGTGCAATCTCCCCGAATGGATTCAAGTTAATCATGCGGCAACAGGAAAATGCAAGCGCTAATCGATCATCGAATAGCCGGCGAATGCGTGCCGCGGTAGGCTGATTCGAGAGGAGAGGCTTCGTATCAAGCGCAGGCACTTTGTATCGCTCTCCGGCGCTGCAGTGGCCCCACTCGTTCCTCGCCCGCCTGGGTGTGAAGAATGTCTGTGCCGGGCCTAAGCCGCCGGCCGGCCGCCTCCACCTGACGGTGGACGAACTCAAACGTATGCGCGACGCAACGGAGAAATATGGCATTACGGTGGATCTCCTCAATCCGCCTCTGCTCTAACCGAACCACGTCGATACCGAAAGTACGCCGCGATCATTCTGGAGAAGAGCTCCGTGCCAATGGGTATTACCCCGCAGGCGGCGGCAAGACGTTCCATCACACCCCGGGATTTAACGGCCCTCCCGTTTCCCAAGGCGCTCTTGACGGGTTGGCAAACGTCGTGTGATTGTCTCATGCTCGACGGCGTCGACATGACGTTCGTGGAGAATGGCGCGGCGGCGAACTACGCCGCGAACTCTCTTCGCTGGTTGAATCCCACGGCGTTCAACTCCGCCATCCCGGCTTCTCAGAAGTGGGCGGGTGCTCGATGCGCTCGACCACAGCCGCTACCGGGGGAACACAATGATCATTTTCTGGTCGGATAACGGCTTTCATCTCGGCCAGAAAGAGCATTGGCACAACTCGACTCTCTGGGCGGAAGCGACGCACGTGCCGTTCATCATCGCGGCGCCGGGCAGACAGGCGGCAGGCTCGCGCTGCGGACGACCGGTGGAGCTGCTGGATATTTATCCGACACTGATCGAAGTCTGCGGGCTGTCGCAGAAGAAGCTGGACGGCCTGAGCCTCGTCCCTCTGCTGCACAATCCTCACGCGCAATGGACCCGCCCGGCTGTGATCACTTTCAAACGCGGCCAGCATGCCGTGTGCACGGAACGCTGGCGGTACATCCGGTACACCGACGGCAGCGAGGAACTGTACGATCACGAAACCGATGCGCACGAAGGGACGAACCTGGCTTCGGCGAAGGCGCATGCCCGCATCAGGCAAGAACTGGGGCTTGGATGCCGCGCACGGATGTGCTTCCGAAGCCGTCGCGGAAAGAATACATCTTTGATCCGGTCCGTTATACGTGGACCCGGAAGTCAGGATCATAAACTATGATTATGACCCGCACCGTAATCGCTAAAGGCGCCGCCAAACCGGCCCGCAAGGGATCCGCCAAGGTGATGGAGGAGATCCGGAATGCGATCTTCTCCGGCGCCCGGGAGCCGGGCGACCCCATCCTGGAACTGCACGTGGCGCAGCAGTGCAAGGTAAGCCAGACCAGCGTCCGCGAGGCTCTGGCGCGGCTCGAGCACGCGGTCTGGTGCGGCGGATCGCCAACCGCGGCAGTTTCGTGACCAAGCTCTCCCCCGATGAATCTAGGGAGCACCTCCGCCTGCGCCTGATGCTCGAGGGCCTCGCCGTATCGGAGGCTGCGCGGCGCATGACGACGTCCGATTTCGAAGAACTCGGTCAACTCCTGGACGCGATCGCCCAAGCCGTGGCCTGCGACGACTACTTCGGCACCGCGTAAGCCGACCCGGAATTTAACCGTTTCATCTGGAAGAAATCCGGCGACTCGACCCTATACCGGATCCTGGATCAGCTTACCGCGCCTCTGTTCGCATACACGTCGATGCGGCGCCGGGCCTTATTGCAGGACCTGCCACAGGCCGTGAACTCGCACGCGACGATCGCGGAGGCGTTCGGTAGTCGGGACCCGCAGCGTGCGACTGAGGTGATGCGCCTGCACATTGAGACCTCTTATCGACATGAGCCGATCTGAAGCGCGAATGCGGATCAGGCGGCGCACATTCCTGCTCTCGGCGCCGCTGCTGGCGGCGTCCGGCCCGGCGGAGGTAGAGCTTTATCGCGCAGGTCAGGATGGCTACTTTCAGCTATCGAATTCCCGACGGATTTCATTGGAAGCCGTACTCCGGAAATCCGGTCGGACCGTTTCTGGAGATGGCCGGGGTGGCGAGGCATGGCAATCTGTATCTCGTCAGCGGCCAACCCGATTTCATCGTGAATCATCCGGTCCCCGTCCGGCGGTTGGCGACCTTTGCTTCCGCCGATTTTGAGCACTGGTCTGCCATCGGCGCAGTCGGCCTGGATCAGGCACCGACCTCGCCGGCCCCTCAGGTGATGACCGGCGTCTGGCGACCGCAGATGGGTACCGATGGATATCGGACTGGCCATTACCCAGGACGGGATCCATTACCATGAGCCGATCCGCGATTTTCGCCTGGTGCCCGCGCGCGAGCAACCGGAGGCTCCGGCCGGTGTGGAACCGGCTCTGGTGCAGGGGCAAGGCATGGAGAACATCGGCGAGCAGACGCGCGGCGTCCGCCTGGTTACGTGGCAACGTGACCGCATCGGCATGCTGAACGATAGCGCACGTTTGTCGATTAACTCAAGACAACTAGTGGAGGCTGTGCCGCCGAATATAAGCTTAGGGTTTGAACGATGAACAAGTAACTACATCGCGTTCTTAGCGCCGCGGAAGACTATACACAGATTTGACTCTTGAGGGGCTAGCGCAAGATTAGCGGACCGAATGCCTAGAGATAAATTCGCGCGGATTGCCGAGAACTGGGTGACGAGCACTGAAGAGCCCTAATGATTGGCGACCAACCAGTATGCGTGCCGCACTTCGTGCCGCTGAAAACGAAGCAGGGGATGCACCCGAACGAACTGCTCCGGCGTTTGGACGGGCGAGCGCTGGTCATTTGGGGATGCGGCCACATGGGTCGTGCCATGGTCAGGGTGCTGCGAAAGTTCTGTGCTCCCGAAACAACCCTGTTCTTTTGTGACAGGCGAGCGGCGCTGATCGGCACCCGCGTGGATGGTGTGCCGGTCCTGTCCGTGGACACGGCAATCCACGACGCGCGGGATCGCCGGTCGATGGTCGTGGTCGCGGTAGGCGGTGGACTGGCCGAGATCGTGCGTCAGGCTGAGGAGAGCGGTCTTCGGCACGGAGAGGACCTCGTCACCTTCCGCCGTTTGGCGCGTCCCGAGGCCTCGATTCAGATTCTCCGCGGGGAACAATTGATGACTCTCGCGGCTTACAACGCAGCCGTGCGAAAGCTGGTTCGCGAAGTTCCTCATCTTTTCCAGGTGGAACTGATAGGAAGTCCAGATCCCCTACTACATCCCGACTTGCCCCGGATGATTGAGGCAGTGCGCGACCACACGGCGTGCGTGGTCGCGTCCGGACTTCAGAGTATCGAGGAGGCGGTGCGCCGGACGGTCAACAGTGGACCGAGTCTTTTCGTCCTGCGCGCCGGCTCCGATTATGCGCCCTGGCAGCTTCGCACAAAGCTCGCCCTGATCGCCAAACTCCGGGAGGAAGGCTCGCTGACGGAGTTTCGGGTGAATTACGTGAGGCGCCGCGCGGATACGGAGGCAATCCGCCACGAAGTCACCAGCATTTGCGCGGAGTTCGGCATTCCGCTGGTAACATCGCATGGTTACGTCGAATACGATCGACTTCTCGACTACTGCCGTGGCACGGCGACCGACCCCACACTGAAAAGTGACATTTCAGGGATGAGTTGGGACCTGGAAGCGGCGCTCGAATTTGCCCGCATCGACCAGGACCAGCCCTGCCTGTGCCAACGAATTTTCCCAGTGATCAACCATGACCTCTCAGTCGCCGTCTGCCACCTGTACGAAAGGCCAAGGGTCGCGGGCGATTTTCTGGCCCAGTCGTACGATTCCCTGATTGAGGAACGGCATCGCAGCGAGCATTGCAAGGAGTGTCAGGAACACGCCCTGCACCGGCTTGACGTCGATGTGCTCGAGTCACGTCACGAGAAGTTTAAACTCCCTGGAGAAGAAAGCTATGCTGGACGGAATCTTTCGTAATCCCACGGAAATC
>Ga0070741_10012399_pt1 | contig 15409 bp, 18 predicted proteins | sample Coa_R1_4_FD_66440 | JGI IMG/M metagenome (GOLD analysis project Ga0070741, IMG submission 66440) | Surface soil microbial communities from Centralia Pennsylvania, which are recovering from an underground coalmine fire - Coalmine... | ecosystem: Environmental > Terrestrial > Soil > Unclassified ... | reverse complement strand
CCCTTGAGTCCGAACCGCCCCTCGACCATCGACCGTCGCGTCTTTTCGATCAGCTCGTCGCTCAGGTCGCGGATGATCGTCCGGTAGCCGTGCGCGGCGAACGTCTGCGCGATGCCGCCGCCCATCACGCCGCCGCCCATCACGCCTACGAGCTTGATCTGGTCTGCCTGCATCTCGTCCCTCCATCTGGCGATGTCCGGTCCCGCGGCGGCCCAGCAGGATCGTAGGAGAGCCCGATCACTCTGTCCAACGGGGACGGGTGGACGCGCGACATCGGGTGAGGCCCGACCGGCGGCTACGAGCGGATCAGGTCCAGCACCTGGTCCGGGTCTCGCCCGGCGCCGAAGTCGTTGACCGCCGTCTGCGTCGCCGTGCGGCCGTCGAGCCGGAAGCTGATCTGCGCCCCGCCATGGCAGCCGGGCACGGAGTCGGGCCCCACGACGGCGAGCGTGTAGAACCGCTCGTTCTGCTCGCCATAGCGCAGCGACGTCACGCCGCAGCGCACGCCGCCGATGTAGGCCTCGAGCACGGTGCCGGGCGGGAGTTGCGCGCCGTCGCGGTCGTAGAGATGACCCTTGAACTCGGTGACCGGCTTGCTCGCGCCCGCTGGCGCGAGCGTGGAGAAGCTCGCGTCGAACTCCACCGTTGCGCCGTCGCCGGGCCACTCGATCGTCGAGCTGCTGAAGATGAATCTGTCGGTGTAAATCCAGAGCACGACCTCGGCGCCGGGCGCGCCGCAGCCGCGCACCTCGGCATCGGCCGCGACCGTGATCTCGTATCGCCCCTGCGTGACCCGCGGGATGACGTTCTGGCACGCCGTCACGAGCCCGTCGCGGACCACGCGGGCGCCAAGGAACTGCGCATCGGGCGGCGCGCCGTCAAGCGTTACCACGCCGTGCAGGGTTACCTCTTGCGCGCGGCCGGGGATCGCCGCCGTCGCCGTCTCGCCAGGCGTCCGCGCCGAGGGCGCTTGCGGTCCGCCCTCGTCGCAGGCCAGGGCCGCGATCGCGACGGTCGCCGCGAGGGCGCCGGCTGCGAGGCGCCAGGGGACGCCAGCGTGCTGCCTCATGCCACCCGTACAGCGGCGACGCGCCCTCGGTTCCCAGCACGGTGGGATACGGCATGGCTCCGCGAGGATGCGGGATCGGGGTGAAGTTGGTCGGGGAGACAGGATTCGAACCTGCGGCCTCCTGCTCCCAAAGCAGGCGCGCTACCGGGCTGCGCCACTCCCCGGCCGCGCTCATCCTATCAGAGCGCTCAGAGCGCCGGCCGTCCGCCACCCGCGCCCGATGCCTCACCCCGCGCGGCGCCGATGATCTCGCGCACGTCGCCGATGCCGCGCTCGCGCAGGTAGCCCTCGATGCCATCGAGCACGCGCACGGGCGCCAGCGGGTCGCGGAAGGTCGCCGTGCCCACCTGCACCGCGGCCGCTCCCGCCAGCAGGAACTCGAGCGCGTCCGTCGCCGTCGCGATGCCGCCGCAGCCGATCACGGGCGCTTCGACCGCGGACGCGATCTGCCACACCATCCGCAGCGCCACCGGTTTTATCGCCGGTCCGGACAGCCCCGAGAACACGCGCGTGATGCGCGGCCTGCGGGTGCGCGCGTCGATCGCCATGGCCTGCAGCGTGTTGATCGCGCAGAGGGCGTCAGCTCCCGCATCGACCACCGCGCGGGCAATCGCGACGATGTCGGTGACGTTCGGTGTCAGCTTGACGATGACCGGGAGCGTCGTGCGTCGCGCGACCGCCGTCGTTACCGCCGCCGCCGTCCGCGCGTCCTGTCCGAACTCCATCCCGCCCTGCTGGGCGTTCGGGCTGCTGATATTCAGCTCCAGCGCTGCGACCCCGGGCACGCCTTCGAGGCGGGCGGCGCACTCGCCGTACTCTTCAGCGCTCGCGCCCAGGATGCTCACGACGACCGGCACCCGCCAGCGCGCCCAGACCGGCGCGACGTCGTTGACCAGCCGGTCGATGCCGATGTTCTGGAGGCCGATGGAGTTGAGCATGCCTGCGGGCGTCTCGTCGATGCGCCCGCCGGCCGGGCTGCCGGCGCGCGGGCGCAGGGTGGTCGTCTTGCAGACGAGGGCGCCCAGGCGCTGCACGTCGAACGCCTTCACGTGCTCGATGCCGTAGCTGAACGTGCCGGACGCGACCATCACCGGGTTTGGGAGCGCGAGCTGGCGCTTCCCTCGCCCGATGACGACCGAGAGGTCGATCGGGGAGTGGGGCATGGCCATCGGTCGGTGCGATTATAACGGCGCGCGGACGCTGGCGCGCCGCGTCTGCGATACTGGATCGGGCGCCCGGGGAACGGCGCCGAAGCCAGGAGTGATGCCGTGGGCCGCAAGGAACTCGAGACGCTGATCAAGATCCTCCAGGACCAGCTCGCGAAGGGACAGGACGGCGTCGTGATCGGCACCTGGCAGATCATCTATAGCCGCGACCATCAGGCGTTCCTCTTCGAGAAGTGTGAGCTCGGGGGCTACTGCGAGGAGCGCCCGAGCGTGGTTGGCCTCGACGGCAAGGTGCTCGACCGGGGCGGGCCGCTGCTCGAAGTCTAATTGACATAAGCGTCAATACAACTCTGTTCTCGGCCGCCGCCTGTAACAACTGGGCATCCCGCTGCGTTTTGCCCTACGGATCGGCGTGCCCGCGCTCGATGCTAGACGTGGGACACCAGAACGTCGCCCGGTATCGGGGGTGGGTACCGGTCGTCCTCGATCCGGAGGAGGATACGGATGCGTCTGCTCAGTTTGTTCCGGCGCCGCGAGCGTGGGCAGTTCCTGATGATCGGCGCATTGCTGCTGCCGGTCCTGCTCGGCATGGCAGGCATGGCGGTGGACGTCGGCAAGTACGCCGATGAACGACGCAACCTGCAGAACGCCGCCGACGCGATCGCCCTGGCCGCGTCGCAGCAGATGTGCACCCCCAACCCGAACGACTGCTCGAACACGACCGCGGCGACCACGGCGGCGAACGCCATCGCGACCAAGAACGGCATCAACACAAGCGACATGACCGTCACGTACCTCGGCGGCAACACGGCGCCGAAGGCGCGCGTCAGCATCACCAGGAACCACAAATTCCAGTTCATCCGCATCCTGGGCATCAACAACAAGAACGTCTCGGGGAAGGCGGCGGCCGCGAAAGTGTCCTTCGGCGGCGGCAGCGGCGTCGTCCCATGGGCCGTTACGCAGTCCACGGTCGACCAGGCCGGCGTCGGCAACCTGGTGACCATGAAGTACGACGCGACGGGCGCCAACAACGGGAACTTCGGTGCGATCCGCATCGATGGCTCCGGGGCCGCGACCTACCGAAGCGACGTCAAGTACGGCGCGAATTCGTTCATCTGCGCGGTGGGCACGCCGAACTGCTCAACCGGCGCCTGCCCGGGGACGTACCCGTCCGGGTGCGCGGAGACCGCGCCGAGCTGCGACGGTCCGGAATGCTCGCCGGAGACGGGCAACATGGTCGGCCCGACGAAGGACGGCGTCGACTTCCGGATGAACAACACGAGCACGGACTGCGACACATTCGCGGAGGCATTCACCCCGGTGAGCGCGGCCGCGTCGTTCGAGTTCGATGGTGCCCCACTCCTCGCTTACGGCGGGAGCTTCGGGGGCCGGCTGTTCTCACCGGCGCTCAAGCAGCCGACGGATACGCCGGCGCCAACGAATACCCCGGTGCCGCCGACCAGCACGCCAGCCCCGGCCACGCCGACTAGCACGCCGCCGAGCGTCACGCCGACCAGCACGCCATCCGGCTCGGGCGGCTCGGGGATGTACAGGTTGAACCCGGCATGCAACCCATGGCTCGAGGGCAATCAATGCCCGCAGACGGCCACCCCCTGCAGCCGCCGCGTGATCATCATCCCGATCATCGACCAGTTCGGGAACGGCGCGTCCGACCCGCTGACGATCCAGAGCTTCGCGCTGATGTACCTCGAGGGCTATGACAACGGGAAGTGCCAGGGCAACAGCTGCGAGATCAAGGGCGAGTTCGTGAAGGCCGACATCAACGCGCGGGCGCTCGCGGGGACGTACGACCCGGAGGCCTCCATCACGTTCACGAAGCTCGTGGAGTAAGCGCTAGCGCCCGGCGACCAGCGACAGAACGCGCTCGACGTCCGCAAGGTCGTCGAGCGCTTCGTCTGCCCCGCAGGCGCGCAGTTCCGAAGCCGTGTTGCGCCCGGTGCCGACGCCCAGCGCAAAGGCCCCGTTCGCGCGAGCGGCGCTCACATCGTGCGGCGTGTCGCCGATGACGACGACGCGCGCCGCCGCGCCGCGGCCATTGAGCCGTCCGCGCATCCGCTCGATGCCGCGGGCGATGACGGCGGCGCGATCTTCGGAGTCTTCGCCGAAGCCGCCCGGCAGGCCAGGGAAGTACGCGTCTATGCCGAAGTGGCGGAGCTTCAACGCGCCGCCGCGACGAAAGTTGCCGGTACCCAGGCCCTGCTCCAGGTCGTCGCGCGCGGCGATCGCCTCGAGCACCGCGCGCACCCCCGGCATCAGTCCCCCGCCGGTAGTTTCGCCGAGCGTCTCCGCGAGGTGCGCGGCGTAGGCATCGATGAAGCGAGGGATCTCCGACGGGATGTCTTCAACCGCGATGCCGTGGGCGAGCGCGGCGTCGCGGAAGATGGCGGCGTCCGTGCGGCCGGAGAACTCGACCTTCCGGAACGCGTCGTCGATGCCATAGAGGTCGCGGAAGGCGCGGGCCATGCCCAGGCTGCCGGCGCCGCCGGTGTAGAGCAGGGTGTTATCGATGTCCCAGAGGACGATCGTGGCGGGCGCGCTCACTCGACCGGCTCGCCGGCCTTGCGCCATGCCTCGGTGCCGCCGTCGAGGTTGTAGAGCCGGTCGGGCGGCAGTCCCGCCGCCGCCGCCATTTCGGCCGCGAGCGCGCTGCGCTGTCCGACCGCGCAGGCGAAGATGATCTTCTTGTCCTTCGGCAGCTCCTCGCGTCGCGCGAAGACGCTATTCACCGGGATCAGCGTCGCATGGGGGATGTGCCCTGCCTGGTACTCGAACGGCTCTCGCACGTCGATCACAACGACGTCGGGGTCCGCGAGCATCTCCTTCGCCTCCGCGACGTCGATCCGGTAGAACGGTTCGCGCTCGTCCTTCCGCGCCATGGGTCTCCGGGTCTCCTTTGTTGAGCGATGAGGTCTACTATTCAAGTCTAGCGCGCCGCGCGTCGCGCGCAACGACGGCTGCATTGACCGCATCGCCACCGGTGCTAAGTTGGCGGTACCGCGAAGGGAACGCAGCGAGAGGTGCCCGCCCATGGATTATCCCCTCATCCCTAAGCCCCCCGTCGAACGCTTTCGCGTGCGCCCCAACCTGGATGACTACGAGCGGATCCGCTCGGGCTTCGTGTACGCCGACGTCATCAGGGAGCTCGATGGGCTCCCCGGCGGCGGCCTGAACATCGCCTACGAGGCGATCGACCGGCACGTGGCGAAGGGGCGCGGCGAGCACGTCGCCTGGGACTGGGAGGGGAAGGACGGCGCACGGGAGCAGTACTCCTACGCGGACGCCGCGCGGCTCTCGAACCAGTTCGCGAACGTCCTCGGCGCGCTCGGCATCGGCAGGGGTGAGCGCGTGTTCGTGTTCATGGACCGCGTCCCGGAGCTGTACGTGGCCGTCTTCGGCACGCTGAAGGCGGGCTGCGTCACCGGTCCGCTGTTCTCGGCGTTCGGGCCCGACGCCGCCGGCGACCGCCTGGCCGATGCCGGCGCGAAAGTGCTGGTGACGTCTCCCGAGCAGCGCCACAAGCTCGACGAGATGCGCCCGCACCTGCCGGAGCTGCGGCATGTGATCATCGTCGACCACGGGCGCGAGCCGGATCTGCGCCCGGGCGAGCTCTCCTGGAACGCGCTGATGCGCGATGCATCGACGGAGTACGAGATCGTCCGCACCGGCCCGGAGGACCCGGCGGTGATGCACTACACCTCCGGCACGACGGGTAAGTCGAAGGGCGCCGTGCACGTCCACCAGGCCGTGCTCGGGCACTATGCGACGGGCAAGTACGTCCTCGACCTGCACCCCGAGGACATCTACTGGTGCACGGCCGACCCGGGGTGGGTGACGGGCACCTCGTACGGCATGTTCGCCCCGCATACCAACGGGGTGACATCCGTGATCTACGAGGGCGGGTTCGCCGCGAGCCGCTGGTACGAGATTATCGAGCGGCACCGGGTGACCGTCTGGTACACGGCGCCCACCGCCATCCGGCTGCTGATGAAGGCGGGCGGAGAGCTTCCGAAGAAGCACGACCTCTCGAGCTTGCGCTACACGATGTCCGTCGGCGAGCCGTTGAACCCGGAGGCCGTGGTCTGGGGCGAGAAGAACCTTGGGCTGCCGTTCCACGACAACTGGTGGCAGACGGAGACGGGCTCGATCATGATCGCCAACTACCCGGTGATGCCGATCAAGCCCGGCAGCATGGGCCGTCCGATGCCCGGGATCGAAGCGGCTGTGGTCGACGGGACGGGGCAGCCGAAGCCGCCGGGCGAAGAGGGCGATCTCGCGCTTCGCCCCGGCTGGCCCTCGATGTTTCGCACGTACTGGAACAACGAGCCGATGTACCGCTCGAAGTTCGCCAACGGCTGGTACGTGACGGGCGACCGCGCCCGCGTCGATGAGGACGGCTACTTCTGGTTCGTGGGCCGCTCCGACGACGTCATCAACACCGCCGGGCACCTCGTCGGGCCATTCGAGGTCGAGAGCGCGCTCATCGAGCATCCGGCGGTGGCGGAAGCCGGTGTCATCGGCAAGCCGGACCCCGTAGCGATGGAGGTCGTGAAGGCCTTCGTAACGCTGAAGGACGGCTATCAGCAGTCCGACGAGCTTCGGCGCGAGCTGCTCAACTTCAGCCGCCAGAAGCTCGGGCCGGGCGTCGCCCCGCGCGAGATCGACTTCATTGACGTGCTGCCGAAGACCCGCAGCGGCAAGATCATGCGCCGGCTGCTGAAGGCGCGCGAGCTGGGCCTGCCGGAAGGCGATACCAGCACCCTCGAGGAATAGCTGACCGATTTGGGCCGAAGCTGACACGCCGCGCTTTACAGGCGGGCGACGTTTCGAGTAGAAATGGATCACTGTGGTGCTCGAACGCAAGCTTGTCCTGGACGACAACGATGCCTACTGCCCGGTCCGGGCGACGCTCGCGCTTCTCGGCCAGAAGTGGGTCCCTCACATCATTCACGAACTGATGAACGGCAAGCGCCGCTTCAACGAGCTCTCGCACAATGTCGGCGGCTGCAACTCTCGCACGCTGCGCGACCGCCTCAAGAACCTCGAGCAGCTGGAGATCGTCGACCGTCACATCGTGGCGGTGATGCCGCCCTGGGTGGAATACGAGCTCACCGACAAGGGACGAAAGCTGGGCCGCGCGCTCGCCTCGCTCGAGGACTGGGGCGAGGCGTACATGAAGACGCCCTGCATCTGACGCGGTTTGACATTGCCCCCGCCCGCCCATAGCGTGAGCGCGATGACCTCACCGGCGCGCACGCCCGTCTCCGCGCTGCCCCGCGGCCACGAGTTCGCCCCCGCCCGCTTCGTCCTCACCGCCGCCCGCGTCCGGGCCTACCTCGATGCCGTCGGCGACCGCGGCGACTATGGCGCCTCCGCGCCGCCGCTCGCCGCCGTTGCCTTCGGGCTCGCGGCGCTGCAAGAGCAGCTCTCGCTCCCGGATGGCGCTCTCCACACCGGGCAGGAGGTGGAGCACCTGCATCCGATCGCCTGCGATGCCGAGTTGATGCTGACCGGCCGGGTCGCGCAACGTTCGGAGCGCCAGGGCCTCGTGATCACCGTCATCGAATACGAGCTCGCGGACGGCGCAGGCCCGGCGGTGCGCGCCCGCACGACGATCATCGCGCCGGGAGCCGCCGCATGAGCGGCGTCGCGCCGGTGACGCGCGAGGTCACGCAGGCGGGGGTCGCCGCCTATGCGGACGCGTCCGGCGATCACAACCCTATCCACGTAGACGAGGCGTTCGCGCGTGGCACGCCGTTCGGCGGCACGATCGCGCACGGCATGCTCGTGCTCGCGCTCATCGGGGAGATGATGCACGAGGCGTTCGGCGAGCAGTGGCTCGCGTCGGGGCGGCTGAAGGTGCGGTTCAAGGCGCCGGCGCGTCCCGGCCAGGCGCTCACGGCATCGGCCGAGGCGCCCGTGAGCGCCGGCGGTGACTACGCCGTGCGCGTCACCGATGCCGCGGGCGAGACGCTGGTCGAAGGGCGCGCATCGCTGGAGCGGGCATGAGCGACGATCCCGAACGCCGCGGCCGCATGTGCTTCGCCTGCGGCGAGATGAACCCGCGCGGCCTGCACATGCACTTCCGCCGCGAAGGGGACCGGACGGTCTGCGACTACGCGCCCGACGACGCGCTGCAGGGCTACCCGGGACGGATGCACGGCGGCGTCGTCGCCACGCTGATCGATGAGGCGATGGGCTGGGCCGTGTACCACGCCTCGGCGTGGGCGGCCACGGCGCGCCTGAACGTGCGGTACCGCCGCCCCGTGCGGCTCGGCCGGCCTCTGCGCGTCGAGGCATGGGTGACACGCGACCGTGCCCGCATGCTCGAGCTGCGGGCGGAGGTGCGCGACGCGACGGGCGTCGTCGTGGCCGAGGGGGACGCGATCTTCATGAAGCTGGACGAGCGCATGGCGGGCGAGCTGAGCGAGCTGGCGGTGCGCGTCGGCCGCGACGACGCGCCGCCGGCAGGAGGCGTCTCGTGAGCGACGTGCTCGTCTCCGCCCACTGGCTCGAAGCGCGGCTTGGCGACCCATCGCTGCGCGTGCTCGAAGCGAGCATCGCGAAGGAGAGCTACGACGACGCGCACATCCCCGGGGCGCTCTGGGTCGACCACTTCGCCGACCTGCTGCGCAACGGCGATGAAACGTCGGGCGAGGTGCTCGGCCCGGAGCAGTTTGCCGCCCTCATGCGGCGCCTCGGCATCGCCGCGCAGACCACGGTCGTCTGGTACGGCGACCGCCACAGCTCGTACGCCATCCGCGGGCTGTGGACGATGGCGTTCTACCGGCACCCGGCGCCGGTGCACGTCCTCGATGGCGGGCGCGAGCGCTGGATCGCCGAGGGGCGCGCGGTCACCGCGGAGGTCCCGCGCATCGTCCCCGCCGAATACCCGGCACCCGCGGCGACCGACGACCGCGACCGCGCCACGTGGCAGCAGGTGCGCGACGCCATCGACGACCCGGGCGCCGTGGTCCTCGACGTCCGCTCGCTCGACGAGTACGAGGGCCGCACGGTCCGCGCCGCGCACGCCGGGCACATCCCCGGCGCAGCGCACGTCGAGTGGACGGACGCGACCGCGGGGGACAACGTCCTCAAGTCACCCGCGGAGCTCCGCGCCATGTACGAGGCCGCGGGCGTCACCCCGGACAAGCGCGTCATCGCCCACTGTCAGCTCGGCATCCGCGCGGCGCACACGTGGTTCGTGCTCAAGCACGTGCTCGGCTACCCGGACGTGCGCAACTACGACGGCTCGTGGCAGGAGTGGGGGAACCGCAACGACCTGCCGGCCGAGCTGTAGCGATCAGTACGCGTCGATCTCCCGCAAGCGCGCGTCGCTGATGCCAAAGTGATGCGCGACCTCGTGGCGGACGACGTGCCGCACCCGAGCGCGCAGGTCGGCCTCGTCCCGTGCGAGCTGCTGCAGCGGCGCGCGGAAGACGACGATGCGGTCCGGCAAGGCCATGTGGTAACCCTGGCCGCGGCGGGGGAGCGGGACGCCGCGATACACCCCCAGCAACGTCCCGCGCACCGGCTCTGATGCGCGCGCATAGTCGTCGGGCCGGGCGCGCTCCTCTACGGCGAACTCCAGGTTCTGCAGCCGCTCGCGGAACTCTTCGGGCAGCCCTTCGACTGCCTCTGCGACCATCGCCTCGAACGCCGGCAGGTCGACCTCGAACACGCGCGTCAGCTCCCGCTACAGCGTCACCGTATCGGCGCGGCGCCAGAGATACCACGTGCCGGCGCTACGATACGGCCGCCACCTCTCGGCGATGCGCGACATCATCGGCGGGTCAGGCAGGTCATCAAGGTTGTATGCGCGCATCATCGACGCGCGCACGCCGTAGTCCCCGACGGGCAGCACGTCCGGCCGCCCGAGGCAGAAGATCAGCAGCATGTCGGCGGTCCAACGGCCGACGCCCCTGATCTGCGTGACCGCGGCGATCACCTCCTCGTCGCTCGCGCGGCGCAGCGCCCGGTTGTCGAGCGCGCCCGAGGCGAAGTGCTCGGCGACGCTCTTCAGGTACGACGACTTCTGCCGGGAGAGCCCGACGCCCCGCAGCGTCTCCCCGTCCGCGGCGAGCAGCTCCTCCGGCTCCGGCACGCGGCCGCCGAAGAGCGCGAGGAACCGCCGCTCGATCGCCGCCGCGGCCGCGCCGGCGAGCTGCTGGTACAGCACCGAGCGCAGGAGCGCCTGGTAGGGCTCTCCGCGCACCTCGATCGCGTAGGCGCCGACGCGCTTCACGATGCCGCGCATCACCGGGTCGGCGCGCAACAGGTGCTGGCGAGCAGCGTCGGCGTCGTACGGGAGCGCGCGGCGGCGCAGGATATTCGGCATGCGCGCATGCTACTGGATGCCGCGCTCGCGCAGATCAGCTCGCGCCGGGCCTGCTGGCAGGTGCTGACAGGAGCGCGGGTCGCGCGCCGGCCTTACCTGGCGGCGTGCGTGGCGTGCAGGGCGAAAAGCAGGCGATGCGGCGCTCTCGGCGAGCACGGACGAGATGCCGCCGGGCAGGATGCCGTTCTGATGCGCGCACGGTGACGTTCATGGAAGTGACGGCCCGCTCCTTGCGGACATGCTCGATGTGCATCGGGACCGACCGGCCGATCATCGCGTTCAGGATCGCGTCCCACTCGCCGTTGTCGTCCGCGGGACGCCGGCCGGGCGGCCCGGGCCGACCATCGGAGTCGCTTTCACCCTGCGGCTTGCCGCTCGACCCTCACATCCCCACGCGAGGCCAGGCGCACCACGTCGCATAGCGCCCGAACTCGTCCCGGGCGATGCATCCGGCGGCAAGCCGCACGGCGGCGCGTACGGCCGCGTCCGGCACGCCGAGCTCGATCGCGATCTCGGTCGCGGTCAGCGGCTCGCTCCGCACGAGCGTGTCGTACACGTCGGCGGGAACGATGCGCGGTCCAATCGTCTGTAGTGTGGTCATGGTGGCAGTCCCTCACGTCGCGATGAACACCGGGGCGCACGGGTGAGGCCGCCCCGGTAGGACATCAGTGTCGCCGAGCTCGGCGTCGGCGGCTTCGTGGGAACCACGCAAAGTCGGCGCCGCCGATACGTAGAGATACGACCGGCGGCGTGCCGCGGACGCGTACGACGGGCGGCGCGAAGCTCGCGGCGGGCGCGGGCTAGAAGGGAAGGCCCTTCAGGCCCTGCATCCCCTTCACGGCGCTCATCTCGCCCGTGTGGCCTGTGAGGTGCTCATTGAGCAGGCGCGTGACGACGAACGAGGCGGGCTGCTTGCCGAGAACGAACGTCTCCACCTCGCGGTCGAGCTCGTCCTCCGTCAGCGAACCGACATAGGCGAGCGCGGCCTCGCGCACGCGTTTGCCGTATTCGACCATCGGCGCCAGGGGGATCTGCACGGTCGTCCCCCAGATCTCCCGGGCGTTCTCCGGCAGCCCGGTCCTGGCCGCCGTCTCCGGCCAGAGCATCGGCTTGCCCTGGAGCACCATGTGCACGAAGAAGTCCACCGCGGTCAGCGCGTGGGCGTGCGTCCTCGCGATGGGATTGCACGTGCCCGGCGGGGTCCAGTTGTACTGTGCGTCGTCGAGCCCGCCGATCACCGCGTCGACGAGGTCGAAGTCGCCGCCGAGCTGCGAAGCTGCAAACTGCGAGACGTTCACGATGCCCCCTTGTTTCCCTGCCGCCGCGGACCGCGGCCTCCGGCGCAAGATTCTCGCGGCCCGCGTCCGTTCGCGCCAGTGGCCTAGGGGATGGCTATTCGCGCGCCCACATCCCCGCGGCGGCCATGTCGATCGAGGCGAGCGCCTCCTCGAGCGCCGCGTTCATATCGGCGTCGCCATCGCCAATGTGGTTGATCAGACTGCCGAGATAGTCGCGCACGGCCTCGAGCCGGTCGATGACCTCGGTCGCGGCGGGCCCGGTGCGCTCTTCGTCGCGCGGGGAGAACTGGACGGCCGGCTTCGGCGAGGCGTTGACGACGAGGCGGAAGACGTCCGGGCGGGCGTAGTGGCCGCCCACGTCGCGCGCGTGCTTCTCGCGGATGGCTCGCTCGAGGTCGATCTCCGCGTACAGGATCTCCTCGCGTCCGTAGACCGGCCCCGCGAGATACCGCCCGTCCGGCCCGACGATGGCGCTGCCTCCGTTCGCCGGGGCCTCGCCGCCGCCGTACGCTTCGGGCAATGCGCCCGAACGCATCCCGCAGGCGGAGACGACGAAGCAGGCTCCCTCGAAGGCGTACTGCCGCATGCCGTAGTCGATGTGCTCGTTCTGGGACGAATACGCGGGCCACGCGGCGCAGTGGACCTGCTCGCCCTGCGCGTACAGCGCGAACTTCGCGAGCGTCACCTGGTGCTCCCAGCAGATCAGCCCGCCAATGCGCCCCAGCCCGGTCTCCAGCACCTGCAGGTCACTGCCATCGCCGAATCCCCACACGGTGCGCTCCGTGAAGGTGGGGATGAGCTTGCGGTGCTTCTGCAGCAGCGCGCCGTCGGGGCCGAAGTAGACGAGCGAGTTGTAGAGCGTGCCGCGCGTCGCCAGGTCGCGCTCGTTGATGCCCATCACCACGTACGCGCCCGTGTCGCAGGCGGCGGCGGCGATGCGGTCCGTCGCCGGCGATGGCACCTCGACCGCGTTCTTCCACAGTTCCAGGTAGTGGTCCCCGGCGAATACGTGGCGGCTCGAGGTCCACCACGGGTACGTCGGGATCCATGTCTCCGGGAAGACGATCAGCTTCGCGCCGGCCTTTCCCGCCTCCGCGATCAGTTCGCACGCCTTGTGCACGGTCGCGTCGCGGTCCATGAAGACCGGCTCGGACTGCACGGCAGCCGCGACGAAGTTCGGCAGGGAATCGGACATGGCGCCTCCCGGGTGTGACGGCCGGTGAACGGCGCCAAACTATAGCAACATCGGCAGCGCGCCTGCTGCCCTTCGCGAGCGTCCCCGGACGCCTGGCCGTGCGCGGCTCGCGATGCTTGCCCGGGGTGGGTCACATCTCGTTGCGCTTCGGTTAGGTGCTCGCGCTTGACGCGCTACCGGCGCGTGCTACGATCCCCGTGGTCGTGCTAGGCGGGGAGCCAGCGGTGCCCTGTACCCGCAAGCCGCTATAGCGGGGCTGAATCCCTGCTCGAGGTCAGCGTACCTGGGAACTATCGGCGCCGAGCGGCGTTGAGGGCCTGGTCCTGCGCGGCGGAGCGCTACGAACCCCGTCAGGTCCGGAAGGAAGCAGCGGTAAGTAGTTTGCTTCGGGTGCCGCAGGGTTACCGGGCCGGAGCTAGTTAGCGCCGACAAGCCGAAGGGCCTGATCGACAGCGGGTGCACGACCGATTCCTCTCTCTTCCGGCGTTGCGGAGTCGCGCGGCGCCTGCGGCAGGTCCCTGGTCGGCGGACAGGTGCAGCTGAGGAGGCTGTTTGCCCAGCACGCCCGGGCCCGACATCCGCCCGTTGCTCGCGAAGATGCGGGTGCGCTCGCTGCCGGCGAGCGTGCTCCTGGACCGCCGGCGACGCAGGCACCTGGCGGCGCTCGTGACGGTCCTGGCGGTGAGCGCCTTCGGCCTCGTGCTGCTGCAGCCGCGCAAGGTCATCGTCCAGGCGGACGGCCGCGAGATGCGCGTCACCACGCTCACCTCCAGCGACCCGGCGGTCCTCCGGCGCGCCGGCGTCTCGCTGCGCCACGGCGACCGCGTCACCGCCCTCAGCGCGCCCGATGCCGACGTGCTCCGCGTCGACCGGGCGCATACCGTGCGGCTGACCGCCGACGGCATCACCTATCTCGTGCGCACCCACGCGCTCACGATCGACCAGTTGCTCGCGGAAGCCGACGTCGCGATCGGCGAACGCGACAGCGTCGTCCAGGACGGCGAGCTCGTGTCGGTGAACGCGCCGGTCGACCCGCCGCGCATCTTCGCCGCGCGCGGCGCGTTCGGCCCCTCGGCGAGCGACCGCGACGACGAGATCGCGATCGAGGTGCGGCGCGCCGTGCCGTTTACGATCGTCGAGGACGGACGCGCGACGCTCTCCACGTCCAGCCGCCCGACCGTTGCCCAGGCGCTGCGCGAAGCCGGCGTTACGGTCGGCCCCGGCGACGACGTGACCCCGGGGCTGCAGTCCGCGCTGGACGCCGATGTCCGCATCGTCGTCCGGCACGCGCGTGCCGTCACGGTGACGCTGCCGCACGACCACCGGGTGCTGTATACGCTCGCTTCCACGGTGGGGGACGCGCTCGCCGAAGCCGGCATCACGTTGCCGGACGGCGCGTTCATCGACCCGGCCGCCGACACGCCCGTCACGGCCGGCATGTTCGTGCGTGTTGTGCAGCTCTCGGAGTCGAGCGATGTCGAGACGGAGTACATCGCGAGCAGCACCGTCTACCGCACCGACCCGAGCCTTGGTCCCGGCGAAACCCGCACGGTGCAGGGGCACGACGGCGTGCGCGTGCGCCGCTACGCCGTCAGCTACGTGAACGGCGACGAGGCGGGACGCGAGCTGATCGACGAGTACTACGACCCGGAGCCACAGGACACCGTGATCTACTACCCGCCGCGGCGAGGCAACGGCGAGAGCGCGCCATCGGGCGATGCCAGCGTGGTGAAGACCCTGCGCGTCTACGCGACCTGGTACTCGCCTGCGAGCAGCGGCCGCGCCGCCAGCGACCCGGCCTACGGCCATACGGCGACCGGGGCCATCGTGACGTACGGTATCGTGGCGGTGGACCCGGACGTCATCCCGCTCGGCACGCGCATGTTCATCCCGGGTTACGGGTACGCGGTGGCAGCGGATACCGGCGGCGCGGTCAAGGGGTACATCATCGACCTGGGGTTCCCGGACGGAGTCGAGGTTGACTGGCAGTCGCAGTGGGTCGAGATCCAGATCCTCTCCTAGCGCCGACCTGCCGCGTCCGAAAAAGCGGTTCGGCCAGCATTTCCTCTCCGACACGAACATCCTCGACCGCATCGTCGCTGCCGCCGAGCTGCGCCCGCAGCATGCCGTCGTCGAAGTCGGGCCCGGGCTCGGTGCGCTCACGGACGTCCTTGCGACGCGCGCCTCGCGCGTCGTGGCGGTCGAGATCGACCCGGGCCTCGTCGCGGTGCTGCGCGACCGCTTCGCCGGCCGCCCGAACGTCGCGATCATCGAAGCGGACGTCATCGATCTGGCGCCCTCGCAGGTGCTCGCGCGAGGGCGCGC
>Ga0070741_10012398_pt1 | contig 15410 bp, 13 predicted proteins | sample Coa_R1_4_FD_66440 | JGI IMG/M metagenome (GOLD analysis project Ga0070741, IMG submission 66440) | Surface soil microbial communities from Centralia Pennsylvania, which are recovering from an underground coalmine fire - Coalmine... | ecosystem: Environmental > Terrestrial > Soil > Unclassified ... | reverse complement strand
GCTCAGCACCAGGTCCTCCTCGCCGAGGAGGGTGGCGGGGACCGCCTCGTTGGCGTTCCAGCAGCTCATGAAGCTGAGCGACGCCTCGGTGCCGACCAGCCGGGCGCACGCCTCCTCCAGCGCCCGGTGCACGGTGAAGGTGCCGCAGATGAAGCGCACCGAGGCGGTGCCGGCCCCCCAGCGATCGAGCGCCGCCTTCCCGGCCGCCACCACCGCCGGCTCCGCGCTCAGGCCCAGATAGTTGTTCGAGGAGAGGATGATGACCTCGCCCCGGCCCTCCATCCGCACCACCGGGCCCTGGGGGCCGTCCAGGTGGTTGAGCCGCTTGTACACCCCCTCGCGCTTGAACTGCTCCAGCTCGGCCGCGAGCCGCCGCTCCAGGGCGCCCCGCTCCACCGTCCCGCTGGTCATGTCCCGATCTCCAGAATCACCTTGCCGGCCTGCCCCTCCTCGATCACCCGGATCGCGTCCGCGATCCGCTCGAGCGGGAAGCGGTGGGTGATGACCGGCCGCGGGTCGAGCTGTCCGGCCCGGAGGAAGCGCCGCATCTGGTGCCAGGTCCCGTACATCTTGCGGCCGGTCACGCCGTAGAGCGTGAGTCCCTTGAAGATCACGTCGCGGGCGAAGTCCACCTCGGTGGGCCGGCTCGGGGTGCCGAGCAGGTTGATCCGGCCGCCCAGCCGCGCGGCGGCGAAGGCCTGGGCGTGACCGGACGGGTGGCCGCTCATCTCGCACACCAGATCCACGCCGTCGCCGCCGGTGAGCTCCCGCACCCGGGCCGCCACGTCGTCCTCGGCCGGGTTCAGCACCACGTGCGCCCCCATGCAGTGGGCGATCTCCAGCCGGCGGGGGTTGAGGTCGCTCGCCACCACCAGCGACGCCCCCGCGGCCCGGGCCACCCCCACGGCGAAGCAGCCGATGGGGCCGCACCCGATCACCAGCACCGTGCTCCCCGCGACCTCGCCCTCGAGCACCGTGTGGAAGGCGTTGCCCAGGGGGTCCATGATGGCGCCGATCTCGGTGGGGATCCCGTCCAGCGGGATCACGTTGGCGGCCGGGAGCGCGATGTACTCGGCGAAGGCGCCGTCGCGGTCCACCCCGATGATCTGGGTGCGCCGGCAGAGGTGGGCGTGCCCGGTGCGGCACTGGAGGCAGTGGCCGCACACCAGGTGGCCTTCGGCCGTCACCAGGTCGCCCGGGGCCAGCACGCCCGCCGCCCGCGCCTCGGGGCCCAGGTCGGCGATCTCGCCGGCGAACTCGTGCCCTACCACCACGGGCGGGTGCAGCCGGGCGCTGGCCCAGCCGTCCCACCGCCAGATGTGGAGGTCCGTGCCGCAGACACCGGCGTGCCGGACCCGGATCAGGACGTCGTTCGGGCCGCAGGAAGGAACCGGCCGATCCCGCAGCACCATCCCCGGGCCGGCGGTTTCTTTCACGAGCGCGCGCATGGGGCCTCGGCGGGAAAGCCGGGAACCTTGACCGTTACACGACCGCCGGGAACTGCTCCTCTTCCAGGCTCTTCTCCGGCCGGCGGGCCGGCTCGACCCGCACCGCACTCACCTTGAACGAGGCGATCCGCGCGTACGGGTCCAGCTGGGGATTGGTGAGCAGGTTGGCCGCCGCCTCGCGGAAGTGCATGGGGATGAACACCTGGCCCCGGGCCTGCCGCTCGGACAGCCGGGCGCCGATCAGGAGGGACCCGCGGCGGGAAGTCACCCGCACGGTGTCGCCCTCCCGCACCCCGAGCTCGGCCGCGTCCTCCGGATTGAGCTCGATGACGGGCACCGGCTCCCGGGCGTCGAGCCCGGTGGAGCGGCGGGTCATGGTGCCGGTGTGCCAGTGGTACATCTGGCGGCCGGTGTTGAGCACGAACGGGTACTCCTCGTCCGGCAGCTCGGACGGGGGCAGGTATTCGACCGGCACGAAGATGGCCCTGCCGTCCGGGGTGGGGAACCCGTCGGCGAACAGGAACGGCGTGCCGGTGGACTCCTCGTCCGGCACCGGGTACTGCAGCGCCCCCAGCCGCTCGATCTTCTCGTAGCTCACCCCCCGCCAGGACGGCGTCACCGCGGCGATCTCGCGCATGACCTCGGCGGGGGTCTCGAAGTCGGTCCGGAGGCCGAGCCGGCGGCTCAGGTCGATCAGGATGGCGAGGTCGTGCCGCGCGTCGCCCGGCGGGGGCACCGCCTGCCGCAGGCGCTGGATGTGGCGATCGGTGTTGACCACGGTGCCGTCCTTCTCGGCGAACGAGCTGCCGGGGAGCACCACGTCGGCCCAGCGGGCCGTTTCGGTGAGGAAGAGGTCCTGCACCGCCAGGAACTCGAGCCGCCGCACCCAGGCCTCCGCGTGGGCGACGTCGGGGTCGGAGAGCACCGGGTTCTCGCCCATGATGTACAGCCCGCGCACCGGGCTGTCGTCCTGCACCATCTGGGTCACCATGAGCCCGTCCTTGAGCGAGAGCGACTCCTCCGGCACGCCCCAGGCCCGGGCGAATTCGGCCCGCACGGCGGGGTCGGTGACCGGCCGGTAGTCGGTGTAGGCGAACGGGATCGCCCCCACGTCGCTCGCCCCCTGGACGTTGTTCTGGCCCCGGATCGGGATCATGGCCGCGCCCCAGCGCCCGATCATGCCGCAGGCCAGCATCAGGTTGAGCAGGCTCGCCACGATGTCGGTGCCGGTGCTGTGCTGGGTGAGCCCCATGGCCCAGAGGGTCGAGGTGTTGGGCCCCCGGGCGTAGAGCTCCGCCGCCTCCCGGATGGTGGCGGCGGGGATGCCGGTGATCTTCCGGGCCCGCTCCAGGGTGTAGGGCTTCACCGCCTCCCGGATCTGCTCGAACCCCCGGGTGCGCTCGGCGATGAACCTGCGGTCCACCAGCCCCTCGCCGATGACGTGGTTGAGCATCGCGTTGTAGAGCACCACGTCGGTGCCGGGGAGCATCTGGAGGTGCAGGTGCGCCAGCCGGGCCAGCTCGGTCTTGCGGACGTCGGCCACGATGAGCTTGGCGCCCCTGGCGATGGCGCGCTTGATCAGGGCCCCGAACACGGGGTGGGACTCGGTGGTGTTGGCCCCGGCGATGAAGATGACGTCGCAGGCCTCCTCGATCTCGCGCATCGAGCCCGAGGCCGCCGCGGTGTTGAGCGCCCGGTTCATCGCGGCGACCGAGGTCGAGTGGCAGAGCCGGGTGCAGTGGTCCACGTTGTTGGTACCGAGGCCCGCCCGGATCATCCGCATGAAGACGTAGTTCTCCTCGTTGGTGCACTTGGCCGAGGAGAGCGCGGCGAGCGCGTCGGGGCCGTGCTCGGCTTTGATCCGGAGCAGCTCCTGCGCGGTGAGGCTCAGCGCCTCCTCCCAGGTGGCCTCCCGGAACGCGCTGTACCAGCCGGGCGGGGTGGCCACCCGGTCGCGCACGTCGTACTCGTTCACCACCGGGAGGCCGGTGAGGGGCGGCTTGCCGACGCTCCGGAGCGGGGGCTTGGGCTTGGGCCGCTCGCCCGCCTCCTCCACCGTGCTCCAGGGGCCCTCGCGGTGGCGGGGCCACTCCCCGCGCCACACCCAGCGGCCGTCCTCGTGCACCCAGCCCTTCCGGATGAGCGGCCGGGTGAGGCGGTCCCGGTGCTGCGCGAAGTCGTAGCCGAACCGTCCCTTCACGCAGGTGGACCCCTGGTTCGGGGTGTACTCCTCGATCCAGGGCGAGGTCACCCGCACCACCTGGTCGTCCTTGACCTGCAGGTCGATCTGGCACCCCACGCCGCAGTAGGGGCACACCGAGCGCACCACGGCGTCGGGGTGGCGGATCGCGTCGGAGCCGAAGCGCTGCTTGGGGATGAACTCGAAGATGGCCCCGGTGGGGCAGACCCTGACGCACTCGCCGCACCAGGTGCAGCCGGCGTGGTCCGGGTCCCCGTCGCCGCCGACCACGATCTGGGCGTGCTCGCCCCGCATCGCCACCTCCAGCACCCCGACCTCCTGGATGTCCTCGCAGGCCCGCACGCAGCGGGTGCAGAGGATGCAGAGGCTCATGTCGTGCTGGATCATGACGTCGCCGGGCCGCTCGTCCCCGGTGCGGAGCGGCAGGTCGCGGTGGGGCCGGACCGGCACCCTGTAGCGGACCACCAGCTCCTCGAACTCGTTCCGCGGCCGGGCCCGGCCGCCGTCAATCAGGTGCTCTCCCGGATAGCGCTCCAGCAGGAACTCGAGCACCGCCCGGCGGCTCGCGACCGCCGCCGGCGACTCGGTCTCCACCACCATCCCGTCGGCCGCCGGCGTGTAGCAGGCGGGGACCAGCTTGTTCTGCCCCTGGACCGAGACCAGGCAGATGCGGCAATTGGCGACGATGGGGAGCTTGGGGTACCAGCAGAGGGTGGGGATCTCGATTCCGGCGCGCCGGGCGGCGTCGAGGACGGTCGCCCCGGGCTCGAACGAAACGGATGTGCCGTTGATGGTCAACTGCGGCATGGAGACCGTCGCAAGAGGGCTTGCCGCAGTCTAGAGGCAAACTTTCAGGGTGGCAAGGGCTTACGGGCCGGCCCGAGGGTCAGGACGCGGCGAGGCCGCCGGCCGCGAGATCCGCCGTGCGGGCGGCCGGGCGGGCGAGCACGACCCCGCGGGCGGCGCGGCGTCGCGGGCGCCCGACCTCCTCGCGGACCCAGCCGTCGTAGAGCGAGACGAGCGCCTCGGGGGCGAGCCCCCGGCCCCCGGGGAGCAGCACGTGCACGCCGCCGCCGGTGGTCCGCTCCTGCAGGGCCTGCACCAGGCCGGTGCGGGCGTCGGGGTCGAGGTCCTTGAGGGCGCCGGCGTCGAGCACGGCGAGCGCGATCTCGTCGGCCAGGGGCGGGAGCCACGCGGCGAAGTCCACCACGTAGGCGACGAACGCCGCGGTGAGGGCCTCGCTCTCGAACCGCGACTCGACCCGGTTCACGCTGCCGAGGTCGGCGGCCATGAAGGTCACCGCCATGTCGTGCGCGGCGAGCAGGCAGGCCACGCCCTCGCCGGCCGGCCCGACCACCACCGCCTGATCCCCCGGCTCGATCCGGCGGAGCAGGGGCACCACCGGGCAGCCCGGATCCACCCCCCAGTGGGTGGGCTCGAGCTGCGCATCCCGCAGGCTCCGGATCCAGGCCTTCCACTGCCGGAACGACTTGAGCTTGAGCCGGCGGCGGATGACCTCGTCCACGCACTCGAGCATGAGCACTTCGGTGAGGACGAACTGGCCTTCGGCCGAGGCCTGGAGCTCGCCGGCCACCTGGTCGCCGAGCCGGAGGAGCTCCTCGCGGGGGAGGGAGTTCTTGTAGCCTTCGATGCGCTGGAGGATGTACTCGTCGTACTGCTGGCGGAGCGACGGCCGGGGCCGGCGCCGGCGCTCGACTCGGAGTGCCTCCGCGGCGGTCAGCATGCGGCGTTCGCGGCTGCGACCGGCAGCATCATCGGACCGTCCTTCGTCACGCCGGTGTGTCGAGGGGGACCTGCGGGCCCTTCAAGCTCACCAATGCGGCGCGCGCTGTCAACGGCCGCCGCGGCGCCGCTACGCTTCCACCCGGAGCACCGCACCCTTGAGGTAGCCCGTCTCGGGCACGGTGAGCACCTCGGGGTGGTCCTCACCCTGGCCCAGGAGGCGCCGGAGGATCACGCGGCGGCCGCTGTCGCCCGCGGCCTCGACCAGCATGCCGAGGAACTCCGCCCGGCCGACGTGGAACGAGCACGAGGCGGTGACGAGGTGTCCCCCGGGCTCGAGGATCCGGAGCGCCCGGAGGTTGATCTCCCGGTAGCCGCGGAGCGCCTGCGGCACGGTGGACCGGGACTTGGCGAAGGCGGGCGGGTCGAGCACCACCAGGTCGAACCGCTCGCGCGCCCGCTCCAGCGCGCGGAGGAGATCGAACACGTCGGCCTCCCGCCACTCGATGTTGGTGAACCCGTTGAGCGCCGCGTTGGCGGCCCCCCGGGCGAGCGCCTCCGCGCTCGCGTCCACCGCCAGGACCCGAGCGGCCCGGGCCGCGAGGTGGAGCGCGAAGGAGCCGTGGTAGGTGAAGCAGTCGAGCGCCGATCCGCCCGGCGGGACCAGCTCGGCCGCGAGCAGGCGGTTGGGCCGCTGGTCCAGATAGGCGCCGGTCTTCTGCCCGGTCCAGGGCGCGGCGAGGTAGCGCACCGGACCCTCGCGCACCTCCACCTCCTCGGGCACGGCGCCGTGCGCCAGCACGGTCTCCTCGGCCAGCCCCTCGCGGCGGCGGGCCGGCCCCTCGTTCCGGAACAGGAGCCCCTCGGGACCGAGCACGTCGAGCACGGCCGGCACCAGGTCGCCGCGCAGCGTCTCCAGGCCGGCGGAGAGGATCTGGCCCACCACCCACCGGTCGTAGCGGTCCAGGATCAGCGAGGGGAGGCCGTCGCCCTCCGCGTGGACCACCCGGTACGCCGTGGCGTCGATCCCGGCCCGGCGGGCGAGCGCGGCCGCGAGCCGCTCGCGCCACCAGCCCCCGTCCACCGGCCGATCGGTCCGCTCCAGCAGCCGGAGCCGGATCTCCGAGCGGGGAGAGTAGAGCGCCTGCCCGATGAACCGCCCGCGCGGGTCCCGCACCCGAACCAGGCCCGGCGCGGCGGGCCGATCCCGCACGTCGCTCCGGTAGATCCAGGGATGACCCCGCACCCAGCGTTCCGCGCCCCGGGCGGTGACCCGGACCTCGCTCACGCGCGATCGGGCCGGAGCACGGTGGCTCCGCGGAGATAGCAGTGCTTGATTTCCGCGCGCGAGCGGGTGGTGTAGGCGTGCACCAGGAGCCGGATGCACTTGGGCAGCGATCCCGGCACCGGGATCTCGGTGGCGTGGAGCAGGGCGACGATGTTCCAGCCGAACTCCTCCGCGGCGCGGGCGGGGAAGGCGGCGTTCAGGTCGGCGGTGACGGTGAAGAAGGCGCTCACGATGTCGTCGGGCTTGAGCTCGTTCGCCTCGATGACGGCGCGGAGCAGCTCGTCGGTCGCCTCCAGGATCTCCGTGGCGTCGTTGTGCTCGACGGTGGTGGCGCCGCGGATGCCGTGGATCCGCGGCGAGGGGAGCTCGGGCATGGGGCATAATCTAGCGGCGGCTCTTCGGCTGATGCTCGTGACCGACGATGCGCTGCTCGGCGGGCGCGATCCGGTCGCGGTCGCCCGCGCGGCGGAGCGGGGCGGCGTCACCGCGGTCCAGCTCCGGCTCAAGCGCGCGACCGCGCGCGAGCTGGCCGAGATCGCCCGGGCCCTGGTCGCGGCGCTCCGGGTGCCGGTGCTGGTGAACGACCGGCCCGACGTGGCGATCGCCGCGGGCGCCGCGGGGGTGCACCTCGGCCCCGACGACCTTCCCGTGGCGCTGGCGCGGCGGATCGCGCCGCCGGGGTTCATCGTGGGCGCCTCGGTGGGAACGCCGGAGGAGGCCGCGGGCGCGGCCGGCGCCGACTACTGGGGCGTGGGCCCCTGGCGGGCCACGTCCACCAAACCGGATGCCGGCGCCGCGCTCGGCCCCGAGGGGTTCCGCCGGACCGTGGCGCTCGCGAAGGGGACCCCCTGCGTCGCGATCGGGGGCGTGCGGCCGGAGGACGTGCCCGCGGTGCTCGCCGCCGGGGGCGCCGGCGTGGCGGTGGCCGCGGGCATCCTGGGCGCGGCGGACGTGGAGCGGGCGGCGAGGAGCTACCGGGGAGAAGCGTGAGCGATGAGCGGGAAAGCAACAGTGAGCGGTGAGCGGTAAGCGGTGAGCGGGCCCCATGCGTCAGGGCCCGTCAGTCAACCCCGCTCACTGCTCACTGCTCACCGCTCACCGTCTTTCTCAGCTTCCCCACGGCCCGGAGGTGCTCCTGGTAGCTGCGGCTGAAGACGTGCCGGCCGTCGGGCCCCGCCACGAAGTAGAGGTACGGCACCTTGGCCGGATAGAGCGCGGCGAGGATGCTCCGCCGGCCGGGCGAGTTGACCGGCCCCGGCGGAAGCCCGGGGTGGAGGTACGTGTTGTAGGGCGAGCGGATCAGGTAGTCCTTCTGGTACAGGCGGGGTTTCCGCCGCCCGGTGGCGAGGAGCAGCGCGTACTGCACCGTCGGGTCCGCCTGCAGCGCCATCCCGATCCGGAGCCGGTTGCGGTACACGCCGGCGATGATCTCGCGCTCGTCGTCCGCCCGGGCCTCGCCCTCCACGATCGAGGCCAGGGTCACGAGCTGGAGCTGGGTCATCCCCAGGGTGTCGAGCCGCGCGGTCCACTCCGGCCGCCAGTCCGCCTTGAACCGGGCGGCCAGGAGCCGCACCAGCTCGCGGCCGGAGGCGCCCACGGGCACGGAGTAGGTCTCCGGGCGGAGGAATCCCTCCAGCGAGGAGCCCGGGAGCCCCAGCGCGCGCACCTCCGCCGGATCGCGCGCGGCGGCCACCACCGACTCGGCCGGGATCCCAAGCCGGTCCGCCGCGAGCCCCGCGACCTCCGGGATGGTGAGGCCCTCGGGCACCGTGAGGCGCACCGTGGCGATCCGACCGGCGGCGAGGGTCCGGAGCACCTGCCGGGTGGAGGCGCCGCGGGGGAACTCGTACACCCCGGCCTTGACCGACCGGTCCACCCCCTGGACCCGGGCCAGCAGCTTGAACCAGAGCCGGCTCCGGATCACGCCGTGCGCGGCGAGGCTGTCGGCCACCTGACCGAAGCCCGCCCCCGGCGGGATGGTGACCCGCTCCGGCGGGCCACCCGCCGCGCAGGCGGCCACGAGCAGCGCGAGGAGAACCGGCGCGGCGCGGGCGAGGGGAGTGCCGCGGGGTCGCCTCATCGGCCGGCCCGGCGGCTGTCGAGATAGTGCTGGAGCAGCACGGTGGCGGCGAGGGCATCCACGTCGCCCTTGCGCCCCCGGACGGCGCCCCCCAGCTCGCGCACCGCGCGGAGGGCCCGGGCGGTGGTGAGCCGCTCGTCCCAGAGCTCCACCGGAAGCTCGGTCCGGCGCGCCACGGTCTCGGCCAGCGCCCGCGCCTCCGCAGCGGCGCGCCCCTCCCCGCCGTCCAGCCCGAGCGGGAGCCCGACCACCACGCCGACCGGCCGGTGGAGCCGCACCAGCTCCAGCAGCCGGGGCATCGGCACCCGCTTCCCGCGCCGCCGCACCAGCGTCTCGAGCGGCGAGGCCAGGGTCTGCGATTCGTCGCTCAGGGCGAGCCCGAGACGCAGCTCGCCCCAGTCGAGCGCCAGGATCCGGCCGAACGGGGGGATGGCCACGGCGGGAAACAACGGTGAGCGGTGAGCCGTAAGCAGTGAGCGGGGCCCGGGGGTCAGGCCCCGTCGATCAACCCGCTCACCGCTCACCGCTCACCGCTCACCGCCTCACTGCGCCATCGTGGCGAAGAATTCCTTGTTGTTCTTGGTGCGCTTCATCCGCTCGAGCAGGAACTCGAGCGCCTCGACCGGCGGCATGTCGGCCAGGAAGTTCCGCAGCAGGTACACCCGGTTCAGCTCGTCCTTGTCCATGAGGAGCTCTTCCTTGCGGGTCGAGGTGCGCTGGATGTCGATGGCCGGGTAGATCCGCCGGTCCGCCAGCCGGCGGTCCAGCACCAGCTCCATGTTGCCGGTGCCCTTGAACTCCTCGAAGATCACCTCGTCCATCCGGCTGCCGGTGTCGATCAGCGCCGTGGCGATGATGGTGAGGCTCCCGCCCTTGTCGATGTTCCGCGCCGCGCCGAAGAACCGCTTGGGCTTCTGCAGCGCGTTCGCGTCCACGCCGCCCGAGAGGATCTTGCCCGAGTGCGGCACCACCACGTTGTGGGCCCGGGCCAGCCGGGTGATCGAGTCGAGCAGGATGACCACGTCGCGCCCGTGCTCGACCAGCCGCTTGGCCTTCTCGATCACCATGTCGGCCACCTGCACGTGGCGGTCGGCCGGCTCGTCGAAGGTGGAGGAGATCACCTCCGCCTTGACGTTCTCCTCCATGTCGGTCACCTCCTCCGGCCGCTCGTCGATCAGCAGCACGATCAGGACGATCTCCGGGTGGTTCTCCGCGATCGCGTTGGCGATCTTCTGGAGGAGGATGGTCTTGCCGGCCTTGGGCGGCGACACGATGAGCCCGCGCTGGCCCTTGCCGATGGGCGAGAGAAGATCCACCACCCGCATCGACAGGTCGCCGTTCTTCCGCTCCAGCCGGATCCGCTGGTCGGGATACCGCGGCTTGAGGTTGTCGAAGGCGATCCGATGCTTGGTCTTCTCCGGCTCCTCGAAGTTGACGCTCTCCACCTTGAGGAGCGCGAGGTAGCGCTCGCCCTCCTTGGGCGGCCGCACCTGCCCCGACACGGTGTCGCCGGTGCGGAGGTCGAACCGCTTGATCTGGCTGGGCGAGACGTAGATGTCGTCGGGGCCGTAGAGGTAGTTCCAGTCCTGGCTCCGGAGAAACCCGTAGCCCTCCGGCAGGATCTCGAGCACGCCCTCGCCCCGGATCACCGTGTCCTGTTCGAGCAAAGACTGCTCGATCCGGAAGATGAGGTCCTGCTTCCGCAGCCCCGAGTAATTGGAGATGTTCAGTTGCTCGGCCAACGAGTGCAGCTCCGCGACGGACTTTTGCTTCAGCTCAGCGATATCCACGGACAGAACTCCGGACGAAGACGCTCGTTCGGCGGACCGACGGGCGCGACGGGTGTGGTGCGGCGGGTTCGGGTGCGTGTGGGTGTCGGTGTATGTGACGGGCTCCGCGGGGGAGCCGATGCATCGGAGTTGGTCCGGGGAAGAACGACAACTACCAGAAGCACTCTATACTAGATGCGCCCGAGGGGAGCGTCAAGGGACCGCGCCCCCGCTCGGAGCGCCCGCGGAGCCGGCCCGACCCGGGCCGGCTCCGCGGCACCGAGCCGTCCCATAAGTCAAAGCCAACAGCCAACTTAGACGACCAGGCCAGGACCCATGGACCCCGCCGCTCGGCTCGACAAGCTCCGGCACGACCTCTCCAACCCGCTCTCGGCCCTCCTGGCGGAGACCCAGCTCCTGCTGCTCAACCCGGATCGGCTCGACCCGGAGACCCTGGCCAGCCTGCGGGAAATCGAGGCGCTGGCCATTCGGATGCGCTCGATGCTCCGGGACGCTTGAGCCGGCCCTCTCGCACGGAGCCGTTCCGAACGTAGAGCAGGAGCAGCAGCGCGCTCCCCCCGCTCACCGCCGCCCGGAGCCCCAGACCGGCGCCGCTCACCGAGAGAAATCCCTCGATCAGCCCCGCGATCGCGAGCAGCACCACCGCCATCCCCACCAGACGGGCCGCGAGCCGGCCGTTCACCACCAGAGCGTCGGCTCGACTCAGGTCTCCCGGTGCGATCACCGAGCGGCCCAGCAGGAACCCCGCGGCCCCGGCGATCCAGATCGCCGAGAGCTCGAGCACGCCGTGCCCCAGGACGAACTCGAGCAGGTATCCCAGCAGCCCCTGGTTGGCGAAGTGGCCGAAGAAGGTGCCGATGGCGAGGCCGTTATAGGCCAGCAGAACCAGCGATCCCACCCCGAGGAAGATCCCGCCCGCGAAGCAGGCGACGGCGACGCGGATGTTGTTGGTGATGATGAACGAGGCGGTGGCCGGCCGGGCCGACCAGTCCACCTCGACGTAGCGCCGGCCTTCGGCCAGGCGGGCGTGGCCCGCCGCCGCCCGGCGGAGCATCACCTCGGGGATCAGCTCGCCCGCGAGCTCCGGCCGCTCGCGGAGGAGCCGGTACCCGCCGGCCGCGGGCAGCGCGAAGACCAGGAACGCGATCAGCACCACCCGCCGCGCCTCCAGCACCGCGGCGGGGAACCCGCGCGCCACCAGCCGCCAGGTCGCGCCCCAGGTCTTCCGCTCGTCGCGGTACAGTGCGTTGTGCCCCGCGGCCACCAGCCGCTCCAGCCGCGCCAGCGCGGCGGGCTCGGCGCCGTAGGTGCGGGCGCGAGCCAGGTCGGCCGCGACCTCGCGGTACCGCGCGGCGAAGTCGGGGAGCTCCTCCGCCCGGAAGCCGTCCAGCCCGCGGCGGGCCGCCCGCTCGGCCAGGGCGGAGAACTCGGCCCAGCGCGCTTCCTGGCGGGCGGCCAGTCGTTCGGCCCGGCCCCCGCGCGCGCCGCCCAGGCCGCGGCGGCTGGCCAGCTCCCGGGCGTGCAGCTCGACCAGAAGCTCGAGCGGCGCCCCCGAGCGGTGGCCCAGGCGGGCGCCGAAACGGACCGCGAGCGACCCGGCGAGCCGGTCCCGGGCCGGCGCGTCGAGCTGCGCCGCCCGGTCGAGGAACCGGCCCAGGAGGCGGAACTCGGCGTCGCTCAGTTCCGGGGCGGCGAGCGCGGAGGGTGCGGGCGCCGCGGCAGCCGGCCGCAGCCACTCGGCCGGCCGGTCGCGCACCACGACCGTCCCCGCGGCCAGGTCTCCCAGCCGCTTCCCCCGGCGGTGGAAGGCCATGAGGAGCAGGCCGCCCAGGTAGGGTGGCGGCAGGAAGTCGGCCACCCGGAGCAGATTCCGCACCACCGCGTCGCCCAGGGTCACGGCGTGCCCGGTGTCCCGCACTACCCGGATGCCGAGCCGGCGCTTGCCGGGGGTCTGCCCGCGGCGCAGCCCCTCGAACAGGATGAAGTACCCGTTCCAGAGCGCGAACCCGCCCAGCAGGACCAGCGCCCCGAACCACGGCTCTCCCAGGAGGCCGAACCCGAGCAGGACGGCGAGCAGGACGAACCAGGCGACGCCGAGCCCGGTCACGATCAGGCTGTCGAGCAGGGCGGCCAGAAGCCGGGACGCGAAACCGGCGATCTCGAGGTCGAGGACCACGTGCTCCGGGGTCTCGACCTCGAGATGCTGGCGGTACTCGATGTCACGCGCGGGCGTCGACGAAGGCATCCCGCCGGATTGTAGCCGCCGGCCCGCCGAAGTCCATCACGGCCGCCCGGGGCTCCCGCCCAAGCGGGTCGGACGACATCTTTCGCGGACCCCCGCCCCATCTCGGCACCAGGAGCCCCGCATGCCGGCCGCGGCGCTGCGCCCGCTCTCCGTCGGGGAAATCCTCGACACCTCGTTCCAGCTCTACCGGCGGCACTTCACCCCGCTCGCCACCCTGGTGGTGGTGTGCTACGGCGTCCCGCTCCTCATCAACGCGTACGTGGAGAGCGCCGGCGGGGCGGCGGCGCATCTCGGCCTCGTGCTGCTCAACCTGCCGCTCTCCATCGTGCTGGGGTCGGTTGCGGCCGCGGCCACGGTATTCGTCATCTCCGAGGCCTACCTGGGACGGGGCATGACCGCGCGGGAGGCGTTGCTCCGCGCGACGCCGTTCCTGGGCCGGCTCATCGTGGCCGCGCTGCTCCTCACCCTGCTCGTGGGGCTGGGCTTCCTGCTGCTGATCGTGCCGGGGGTGATCCTCGCCTGCGGCCTGGTGCTCGCCTGGCCCGCGCTGGTCCTGGAGGACCTGCCGAGCGCCACGGCCGGGCTCCGGCGCTCCTGGTCGCTCACCCGCGGCGCGCGGCTCAAGCTCTTCTGGCTGCTGGTCGCCCTGTCGCTGATCCTGTTCATTCCCTACATGGCGCTCGGCGTCGTGGTGGGGATCGTGGCCGCGGTGTCGGGCGGCGCGCCCGCGGCGGGGGCGGCCGCGCTGGTGAGCGCCGTGCTCACGGCGCTGATTCAGGTGGTGATCTACCCGCTCTACAACTGCGTCCTCACCGTGGCGTACTACGACCTCCGGGTGCGCAAGGAGGGGTTCGATCTCGAGGTGCTCGCCTCGACGCTGCAGCCGGCCTGAGGGCGGCGGATCGCGGCCGCGATGAACCCCCAGCTTCCCGACGACTCGCTCCGCGCGGTCCTGGACGGCATCTTCTCCGACCCGCACTACCGCTGGGCGGAGCCGCCCGACCCGTTCCGGTGGCTCCGGGACGGGTGGGTCTGGCTCCAGGACCGGCTGCTGGCGCTCCGCACCGAGAGCCCCGGCCTGTTCAGGGTGTTCGTGGCCGCGCTCGCGGTCCTGCTGGCGCTCATCCTGCTCCATGCGGCCTACGTGTTCGCCCTCACGGTCCGGGGCGCGACCCGGCGCGAGCGGGCCGGGGCGGCTCCGGCGGGAGAGCCCCGGCGGGACGGGCGCTGGTACCTCGCCCGCGCCGACGAGGCGGCGCGGGCGGGCCGCTTCCTGGAGGCGCTTCGGCTCGGGTTCACCGCGCTCGCGCTTCACCTCGACGGGCTCGCGCTGGTGCGCTACGGGGCGGGCAAGACGCCCGCCGACTACGCCCGGGAGGCCCGGGTGACGGGCGAAGACCGGGAGCGGCTCCGGCGGTTGGTGCAGGCGCTCTACCGCCACGCGTACGGAGGCGTGCCCTGCGGGGCCGAGGACTACGCCCGCTGGCGTGCGGACGCGCTGGGGGAGTGGCATGCGACCGCGCCGTGAGCTCGGGATCGCGCTCGGGACCGTCGCCGTGCTGGCGCTGGGGGCGGCGATCCTGGGTCGCCGGGAATACGGCCGGGCCGACCCCGACCCGCGCCGCACCACCTTCCGCACCGGGCCCGCCGGGGCGAGCGCGTTCGCCGGCGCGCTCGAGCGGCTGGGCGTCGAGGTGGAGCGGGTTCGGCGGCGCCTCACGGCGGCGGACTCGACCGACGTGCGCGGCGCGCTGGTCGCGGTTCTCGGGCCCGCCCGCCGGCTCGGCGCGGGCGAGGGGATCGAGCTCGCGAGGCTCGAGGGCGCGGATCTCCTGCTCGCCGGCCGGGCCGCCCAGGCGGCGATGGCCTGCTTCGGCTATGCGGTGAGGCCGCTCTGGCGCGAGTTCCCGGCCCTCTCCCCCGAGTCCCCGCCGGAGCCGCTCGGGTTCGGGGTGCGGGCCGTGCTGGTCGAGACCGGCCGAACGGTGGTGGAGGACTCCTCCGCGCCGCTGGACGCGGTTCCCGCGCAGTGCCGGGTGCCGTCGCCGGTCAGGCGGGAGCGGCTCCTGGTCTCGCACGAGGGGCGCCCGGCCGCGCTCCGGCTGGTCCTGCCCGGCGGGCGCACCGTCACGCTGGTCGCCGACGACCGGTTGTTCAGCAACGGCACGCTCCGCGAGGGGGTCGCGGGTCCGTTCGTGCTGCGGCTCGTGGTGGGCCGCTACCGCCGGATCCTGATCGACGAGTACCACCAGGGGTTCGGCCCCGGCGGCTCGCTGTTCGGGGCGGTGCTCCGGTGGAGCGCGGGCTCGCCGTGGGGCTGGGCGGCGTGGCAGCTCGCGGCGGTGGGGCTCATCGCGCTGCTCGCGGCGGCGGTGCGATTCGGGCCGGTGCGCCCGGCGATCGAGCGCCGGCGGCGCTCGCCGCTGGAGCACGTGAGCGCGCTCGCGACCGCGCTCGCCGCGGCGCGGGGGCACGAGGTCGCGGTCGGGCTCCTGGTCCGGGGGCTCCGCCGGCGGCTCCTGCACGGGACGCCGGGCGACCGGCGGGGTCTCCGGGACGATCCGGGACCGTGGCTCGCCCGGCTCGCGCCGAGCCTCCCGAGCGAGCGGGGCCGGC
>Ga0070741_10012397_pt1 | contig 15411 bp, 17 predicted proteins | sample Coa_R1_4_FD_66440 | JGI IMG/M metagenome (GOLD analysis project Ga0070741, IMG submission 66440) | Surface soil microbial communities from Centralia Pennsylvania, which are recovering from an underground coalmine fire - Coalmine... | ecosystem: Environmental > Terrestrial > Soil > Unclassified ... | reverse complement strand
CCGCCGCCGCAACAGCCCAGCCCCCCGCCTCCGAGCGGTGGGTCGGGCAAGTCGACGAGCGAGTGCGGCGCGCCCCAGACCAACCAGGGCCCGGCGCCCCAGGTCGGTCAGGCGCCCCAGAGCCATCCCGCCGGCGAGGGCGGCAGCGTCGAGATCGAGCGGGCCTCACCGACCGAGCTTCGGGTGGCCAAGGCGAACCCCAACAACGGCTGGCAGCCCGAGGTGACCGGACCGTCGGGCCCCCGCATCACGGTGAAGTTCACCCACCCCGGCTATTCGCCGTCGCTCATCCACTTCGCCGCCTCGATGGACCAGGCGGGCCGCATGCTCCACACCCGGGTCCAGAGCTGCGGCTGACGGCGGCCTCCCGGCGCCGGTGCCTCTAGCCTGAGCCGATGGGCCTGTTCTCCTGGATCGTCCTCGGGTTCCTCGCCGGGCTCGTCGGTGGCATGGTCACCGGTGCCCGGCAGGCCCGGGGGTGTCTGCCCCGGGTCGTCGTGGGCGTGCTCGGGGCGCTGGTCGGGGGGGCGCTGGCCCGGGCGGCCGGGATCGGCACGGTCTCCGGGGTGAACCTCGGCTCGATCGCCATCGCCGGCCTCGGCTCGGTGCTGCTGCTGTTGGTGCTGGAGGCCATCGAGCGGCGCTGACCGGCCAGGGGGCCCCGGGGCCGGCGAGCGGCGGCCTCAGCCCAGGATCCGGCCCCGCAGCACGATCCGGACGGGCGAGTGGAGGACGCCGAGGTCGGCCCGGGGATCGCCGTCGACCACCAGGAAGTCGGCGGGGGCGCCCTCCTCCAGCCCGGCGTGGCCCAGCCAGCGGCGGGCGGCCCACGACCCGGCGGCCAGGGCGGCCTCGGCCGGGAGCCCGGCGGCGTGGAGGGCCACGATCTCGTCGACGACCCGGCCGTGGTGGACGTAGCCGCCGGCGTCGGTCCCGCAGTAGATGGGGACGCCGGCCTCGAAGGCGGCCCGGATCCGGGCCCGGGCGGTGCCGTGCAGGCGGTCCATCCGCTCGGCGTAGACCGGGAACTTGGCCCGGGCGGAGTCGGCGATGCCGGGGAAGTTGTCGATGTTGATCAGCGTCGGCACCAGCGCCGCGCCGCTGGCCGCCAGCCGGGCGACGAGGTCCTCGGTGAGGCCGGTGCCGTGCTCCACGGAGTCGACGCCGGCGTCGATCAGATCGGGCAGCGCCTCTTCGGAGAAGACGTGGACGGCGACCCGGGCGCCGGCCGCATGCGCCCGGGCCACCGCCGCCCGCAAGCCGTCGGCGGGCCACAGCGGGGTGAGGTCGCCGACGCCGCGGTCGATCCAGTCGCCGACGAGCTTCACCCAACCCCCGCCGCCGGCCGCCGCCTCCCGGGCGACGGTGTCGACGAGCTCCTCGGGCTCGATCTCCACCGCCGTGTGGGGCGAGTACCGCTTCGGCCGGGCGATGTGCCTGCCGCAGCGCAGGATGCGGGGGGCGTCGGGCTCGCCGTCGAGGAAGCGGGTGTCGGCCGGGGAGCCGGCGTCGCGCACCAGCAGGGCGCCGGCGGCGGTGTCGGCCCGGGCCTGGGCGCGGAGCTCGTCGTGGTCGTGGACCGGCCCCTCGAACCCGAGGCCGATGTGGCAGTGGGCATCGACGAGCCCGGGCACCACGAACCCCCCGGCGGCCACCGTCTCGGCGCCCGCCACCGCCTCGAAGGTGAGGCGCCCGTCGACGACCCAGAGGTCCCGCTCCTCCTCGCCGGGGAGGACGACGCCCCGGACGTGCAGTGCATTCGTCATCGGACGGCGATGCTACGACCCGCCGAACTTCGTCCGGCGATCCTCACCGCGCCGGCCCCGGGGTGAGGAACGCCGGTTCCCCGGGTAGCCGTCATTGGTGCCCGCTCCGGTGTTCGGCGGCGACTTCCCCGATCCGTTCGTGCTCGTCGCCGGCGGGCGCTACTTCGCCTACGGGACGCAGAGCGCCGACGTCAACGTCCAGCTGATCGAGTCGGCCGACCTGGAGGACTGGCGGTATCTCGGCGACGCCGTGCCCCAGCTGCCGGCCTGGGCCGAGCCGGGGAGGACGTGGTCGCCGGCGGCGCTGCCCCGGCCCGGGAGCGGCGGCGTCGTGCTCTACTTCGCCGTCCGCCACCGGGCCGCCGGCCGGCAGTGCATCGCCGTGGCCACGGCCGATGACCCCGCCGGCCCCTTCGTCCCCCTGACCGAAGGCGACGGGCCCCTGGTCTTCCAGACCGACCGGGGCGGCTCCATCGACCCCAGCCCGTTCGTCGACGCCGACGGCCGCCCCTATCTGCTCTGGAAGAGCGACGACAACGCCGTCGGCCGGCCGCCCAGCCTCTGGGGTGCGCCGCTGCGGGACGACGGCCTCGCCCTGGCCGGCCCGGCGGTGGAGCTGCTGCGCCACGACGCCGAGTGGGAGCGGCCCCTGATCGAGGCGCCGTCGCTGGTGAGGACCGGCGAGGGCGCCTACGTCCTGTTCTACAGCGGTGGCTGGTGGGAGTCGGCCGGCTACGCCGTGGGCTGGGCCACCGGCCCGGCGCCGCTCGGCCCGTTCCGCAAGGAGACGGTCGACGGGCCGTGGCTGGCGTCGAGCCCGGGGATGGCCGGCCCCGGCGGCGCCGAGGTGTTCGCCGACGCCGCCGGGGCGTGGCGCATCGCCTTCCACGCCTGGACGCCGCCCCGGGTCGGCTACGACGCCGGCGGGCGCCGCTCGCTGTGGATCGAGCCCCTGGGCTTCGACGGCGGCCGCCCCCGCCTCTGACCGCCCCCCGCGTTCCGGGCAGGAAAAACCGCGCCTGGCGCGGTTTTTCCTGCCGAGATCCGGGCTCTGGTCAGACGAGGTCGTCGATCGGGCCGAGCGGGCCCCGGCGGGCGTACCACTCGTAGCCGTAGACGGCGGCGAAGTCGGCGTCGGGCAGCCGCATGGCCGACGACGTCTCGGGGATCTGGCTGGCGTGGGCGGCCATGGCCCGCCGCTTGACCGGCAGGACGGGCCGGACGTCGACGGTGCAGTCCACCTCGATCGTCGACAGGCCGAGCGGGGCGGCGGCCAGCCCGAGGCCCAGGGCCAACCGTTCGGGCTGGGCGGCGATGGTCGCCTCCACGACGAGATGCGTCTCCACGAAGTGGAGGTACTCCCGGTCGACGGTCGACTCGTAGACGGTGGGCACCCCGGCCGCGGCGGCGGCCGCCGCCGCCACCCGGTGCACCTGCACGTGGTCGACGTGCCCGTAGATCCCCCGGGCGTCGTAGCCGACCAGCGCGCCGGGCCGCTCCTCGTCCAGGATGCGGGCCAGGCGGGCGGCCGCCTCCTCGACGGAGGCGTCGGCGAAGGCCCCGGCGGGCCGGCCGCCGTTGCGGCCGCCGCCGTTGTCGAGACCCGAGTCGTGATAGCCGAGGAACTCCACCCGCTGCGCCCCCAGGCACTCGGCGGCCCCGGCCGTCTCACCCATGCGCCGCACGCCGAGGGGGACACCGGGCCCGACCGCCGCCGACGTCTCGCCTCGCTCGCCGGCGGTGGCCACCACCAGCACGACCCGCCACCCGGCCGCGGCCAGGAGGGCCATCGTGCCGCCGGTGAAGATGGCCTCGTCGTCGGGATGGGCGTGGAAGAAGACGACGCAGCCCCGGGGATGCACGGGCGCCCCGGGAAGCGGCTCCGCCGGCGCCATCAGCGCCCGCCGGTGACGTCGAGGATGGCCCCGGTCACGTAGGAGGCGGCGTCGGAGCAGAGCCAGGCCACGGCCTCGGCCACCTCGTCGGGGGTGCCGGCCCGGTGCATCGGGATCGACGGCAGCAGCCGGGCCAGCCGGTCGGGCTCCCCGGTCACGGCGTGGATGTCGGTGTCGATGAAGCCGGGCCGGACGGCGTTGACCCGCACGCCCTCGCCAGCGACCTCCCGGGCCAGCCCGATGGTCAGCGTGTCGACCGCGGCCTTGGTGGCGGCGTAGTCGACGTACTCGCCCGGGGCCCCGAGCCGGGCGGCCGCCGAGGAGACGTTGACGATCGAGCCGCCCCCGCCGCCGTGGCGCGACGACATCCGGCGCACGGCCTCCCCGGCGCAGAGGAACGGACCGCCGACGTTGACCGCGGTCATCCGCTGCAGCCGGTCCGGCGTGAGCTCGTCGACGCGGATGCGGCGGTCGGCGATGCCGGCGTTGTTGACCAGGACGCCGAGGCGGCCCAGCTCGTCGGCCGCCCGGAACAGGCCGGCGATCGCCTCCGGGTCGGCGACGTCGGCCTGCACCGCCCGGGCGTCGATCCCCTCGGCGCGGCAGGCGGCGACGACGGCGTCGGCCTCGCTCTTGGCGCTCCGGTAGGACAGGCACACCGACCAGCCGGCGGCGGCCAGCCGCCGGGCCGTGGCCGCGCCGATGCCCCGGCTGCCGCCCGTCACGACTGCGACATTTCCCATAGGGGCCAATGCTTAGCGCGGCCGTCGATGCGATACTGACCGGATGGCCGACCGCAACGTCCTCGGTGGCGAGCTCGAACCCTGCGGGACCGATCCGCTCACCGGCTTCTACCGCGACGGGTGCTGCAACACCGGGCCGGAAGACCTCGGCAGCCACACGATCTGCGCCGTGGTGACGGCGGAGTTCCTGGCCCACCAGCGCTCGATCGGCAACGACCTCACCACCCCGATGCCGCAGTACCACTTCCCCGGACTGGTGCCCGGCGACCGCTGGTGCGTGACGGCGGTCAACTGGCTCCGGGCCCACCGCGACGGCGCGGCGGCGCCGGTGGTGCTGGCCTCGACCCACGAGCGGGCGCTGGAGATCGTGCCGCTGGAGGCGCTCCAGGAGCACGCCGTCGACGTCCCCGCCGACCCCAGCGCCCTGACCGAGCCCTGAGTCCCGGGCGGGCGGAGCGGGCGCCGGCCCGCTACGGGCCTTGGAGGTCCCGGCGGCCGAAGGCGGCGACGCCGGCCACGCTGGCGAGGGCGCCGAGCCCCAGCAGCCAGGCGGCCGCCGTCCAGTTCGGCGCCGTCGCCGGGGCCGGGGCGATGTGCAGCAGCGGGGAGGCGTCGCGCAGCCAGCGGGCGGTGTCGGTGATGGAGGCCACCGTCTCGACCAGGAAGGACCAGACGACGAGCCCGTAAGTGGCGCCGACCGCGGCCCGGGGCCACAGCCCGTAGACGAGGGCGCCGGCGCCGAGCACGAACAGCGCCGGCGGCGCCACGTTCAGCCCGGCCTCGACGAGAGTCCCGAACCCCACGGCGGCGTGCTGGGTGGCGGCGCCGATCCAGGCCGCGACGCCGGTGATGACGCCGGCCGCGATGACCAGCGCCGCCGCCACCAGGAGACGGACGGCCAGCCACCGCCAGCGGGCCACCGGGCGGGCGAGCAGGTGGTCGAGGTGCCCGTCCGCCTCCTCGGTGCGGGCGGCGGCGATCTGCCCGGCGGCAGCGACGGTGAGCAGGCCGGCGGCGATGAGCGAGACGAATCCGAGGTACGTGGCCGCCCCGCTGCCGGTGGCGCCGAGCCGGGCGATCACCCGGTCGATCGTGGGTGACGTCTGCAGTGACTGCCCCGCCGACTGCGTCACGAGGCCCAGGACGAGGCCGGTGGCGGCCAGGGCGCCCGTCCAGGCCAGGAGCGCCGGACGGGTCAGCCGGACGGTGAGCCCGGCCTGGCCGCCGAGCAGACGCAAGCGGGAGCGGGAGGCGGCCCGGCCGGCCAGCGCCCCGGCGCCGACGTCGCGCCGGCCCGCGATGCGGAGGGCGGCGCCGCCGGCCACGACCACGAGGGCGGCGATCGGCAGGAACGCCGGCCAACGCGACCCGGTCAGCGGCCGCAGCTCCTCGATCCAGCCGATCGGGCCCGCCCAGCGCAGCCAGCCGATCCGGGGGTCGGAGTCGGCGGCCATGCGGACGAGGTAGGCGCCGGCGAGGACGCCGGCGCCCAGCAGGTTGGCGCCGTGGCGGGTGCCCGCCAGCTGGGAGGCCAGCGCTCCGACGGCCATGAACATGGCGGCGGCGGCCACGGCGGCGGTGGCGAAGAACAGGGCCGGCCCAGCGCCGATGCCGACCGCCGGCGACCGGCCCTCGGCCACGGCCAGCAGCGCCGTCGGCAGCCACAGGGCGAGGAGCCCGGCGCCGAGCCCGGTCACGACCTGGCGGGCGGCCCCGCCCCGGGTGGTGGCGCCGGCCAGGAACAGCTCGAAGCGCCCGGTGTCCTCCTCGCCCCGCAGCAGCCGGGTCGAGATCAGCAGGCCCCACACGGCGCCGAGGATCACCATGGTGAACAGCGTCTTGTAAGCGGTGTACCCGGCCACCGTGTCGAGGTGCCGGGTGAGGCCGAAGATGGCCTCGAAGGCGGGGTTGCCCTGGAAGGAGCGCACGAGCCCCGCCCGGGACTCCGGCGTCGGGAACGTCGACCGGTAGGCGGCCATGGTGGCGGCGATGGTGGCTCCGAAGACCACCCCCCACAGGAGGCCCGGCCGGACCGCCCGGCGGGCGCTCTGGCGGGCGACGACCGCCTCAGGCCGCATGGTGGGCGGCCGTCCCGCCGTCGGCCGAGCCGTAGTGGGCGAGGAACAACTCCTCCAGCGACGGCTCGCGGCTCACCAGCCGGCGCACGTCCGCCCCCGCCAGGGCCTGCAGCAGCGGGCCGACCGGCCCCGTGACCTGGCACCGGATGTGGCGGCCGTCGATGTGGACGGCGCTCACGCCGGCCACGGCGCCGAGATCCGGGACCGTGCCGTCGACGTCGACGTCGACGTGGAGGGCCGAGAGGTGGCGCATCTCCGTCAGCGTGCCGACCTCGACCAGCCGGCCGGCCCGGAGGATGGCGACCCGGTCGCACAGCGCCTCGACCTCGCTCAGGATGTGCGACGAGAGGAACACCGTCTGGCCCCGGCCGCGGGCCTCGGCCACGCAGTCCTGGAAGGCCCGCTCCATCAGCGGGTCGAGGCCGCTGGTCGGCTCGTCGAGCAGCAACAGCTCGGCCCGGGTCATGAGGGCGGCGATCAGGACGAGCTTCTGGCGGTTGCCCTTGGAGTAGGCCCGCACCTTCTTCGACGGGTCGAACCCGAAGCGTTCGAGGAGGACGTCGCGGTAGGGAGCGTCGACCCGGCCGTGGACCCGCCCGAGCAGGTGCAGGGTCTCGCGGCCGGTCAGCGACGGCCACAGGTTGACGTCGCCCGGGACGAAGGCCACCGAGCGGTGGGCGGTGACGGGATCGGCCTGGCAGTCGACACCGAAGATCTCCGCCCGCCCCGCCGTGGCCCGGATGAGCCCGAGCAGCAGCCGGATGGTGGTCGTCTTGCCGGCGCCGTTGGGTCCGAGGTAGCCGAAGACCTCGCCCGGGGCCACCTCGAGATCGAGCCCGGACAGGGCGTCCGTGGCCCCGTACCGCTTCGACAGCCCTTCCGCTCGGATCGCCGCTGGCGTCATCGCCGGCCACCTCCCGGGGTGTTCCTCGGACCGCTCAGGATATGAAACGCCGGCGCCGCGCCGGCGGACGCTCAGCAGCCGTCGTCGGCGGTGGCGGCGCCGGCGGGCCAGGCGGCGAGGAGGTCGCGCTTGCGGACCTTGCCGACGTCGTTGGCCGGCAGCGGCTCCGTCCGCAGCCACCAGGAGGTCGGAACCTCGAAGTAGGCGAGGTGGCCGGCGGCGAAGTCCCGCAGCTCGGCCACCGTGACGGTGCTGTCGGAGTCGACGACGACGGCGGCGGCAACGATCTCGCCGAGATCGGGGTCGGGGCGGCCGCAGACGGCCACCTCCCGCACCGCCGGATGCTTGAGCAGCACGTCCTCGACGTGGGTGGAGGCGACATTCTCGCCGCCCCGGATGATGAGGTCCTTCAACCGGCCGGTGATGAAGAGGTACCCGCCGGCGTCGATGTGGCCGAGGTCGCCCGTGTGGACCCACCCGTCCGCATCGATGACGCCGTCGGAGGCCTGGCCCCAGTAGCCGAGCATCTGGGTCGGCGTGCGGGCCACGACTTCGCCGGTGCCCTTCTCGTCGGGCCGGTCGATGCGCAGCTCCACCACCGGGAGCGGCCGCCCGGCGGTGCCGGGCCGCTCCACGAGGTCCCGCCCCGAGGCGGCGGTCAGGGTGCCGCCGCCCTCCGAGAGGCCGTAGACCTGCGAGACGCCCCGCTCGACGTTCGGGAAACGGGCCTTGATGCGGGCGACGAGCTCGGGGAGGACGGGCGCCCCGCCGAGGGAGATGGCCCGCACCGTCGAGAGGTCGCGGCCCTCGATGGTCGGGTCGTTCAGCACGCGGCTGACCATCGTCGGCACGCCGCCCCAGCGGTGCACGCCTTCCGCTTCCATGAGGTCGAGGACCTCGGCCGGGTCGAAGCGGCCGGCGGGGAACACCAGCGTCCCGCCGAGGAGCAGCTGGCGGACCAGCGCCTGGACCCCGCCGATGTGGAAGAGCGGCCCGCTCTGGAGCGCCACCTCCCGGGGCGATTCGTCGGTCAGCGTGTGGGGCAGCTGGCGGGTCACGTGGAGCAGCGAATGCTGCAGGGCGATGACCGACCGGTGGGGGAGCACCGCGCCCTTCGGCGGCCCGCTCGTGCCCGACGTGAAGAGGATCACGGCCGGCTCGTCCTCCCCGGCGCAGGCCGGGCGGGGCAGGGGCCGGCGATCGGGCGCCGCCGCCCGCGCCGCCAGGTCGTCCAGGCCCAGGAACGGCACTCCCTCCGGCAGGAGCCGGGCCGAGCGCTGATCGGTGAGGACGAGGGCGACGTCGACGACGCCCAGGGCGTGCCGGGCCTCGGCCTCGCTCCACCAGGGGTTGGCCAGGACGACGACGGCGCCGGCGGCCAGCGTGGCCCAGAAGCCCACGATCCACTCGACGGAGTTGAAGGCCAGCAGCATCACCCGGTCGCCGGGCCCGACGCCGTGGCCGGCGAGCACCGCCGCCGCCCGGGGGACGATGTCGAGGAGCCCGGCGTAGGTCATCCGCTGGGCGCCCCGGACGAGGTGGACCCGGTCGCCCCAGTGGCGGACGTCGTCGAGGAGCTCGGCGGCGTCGGTGCGGCGGGGCTCATAGACGAGGAACGGGATGCCGCCCTCCCGGCGGACGATCTCCGTTCCCCAGACGAACCGTTCGCCGACCGGGCCCCGCACCGGCGTATCTTTCCCTCCCCCGGGCGGCGGCACCGAACCGGACGGGACATGATGACGTCGATGCGCCGCAACGCCGGACGGCTGCTCCTGGTGCTGACGCTGGTCGTCGCCGGAGGCGTGGACGGCATCGCCAGGGGCGCCTCGGCGCTGTCCCCCGGCCCGGCGGCGACGGAGCGGCCCGCCCTCCTCGGCCCGGTCGCCTCCTCCGGCGGCCTGTGGGTGCCGGCCTTCGACGACGAGTTCGACGGCGACGCCGTCGACGGCGCCAAGTGGTCCAACGGCTTCGGCTGGGGCGACACCGCGGCCAACTTCGCCGCCTGGTGCGACCCGGCGGCCAACGCCGTCGCCGGCGGCGTCCTCGTGCAGCGGGCCGACCGGCTGCCGGCGCCGCAGGCGGGCAGGGCCTACCGGGGCGCCTGCCTCCACACCAGGGAGAAGTTCGCCCAGCGCTACGGCTACTGGGAGGCCCGCATCCGGGTCGCCTCCGGCGCCGGGCTCCACAGCGCCTTCTGGGGCAAGCCGGCCAGCGAGCGCTGGCCACCGGAGCTCGACATCGAGGAGGTGGGCGGCGCGCGGCCCGACACGCTCATCATGACCGTCCACTGGCGCGACGCCGCCGGGCACCGCCAGCACAACCAGCGCTACCGCGGCGACGACCTCTCCGGCGGCTTCCACGTCTTCGGGGCCGAATGGTCGCCGGAGGGAACGGTCTGGTACCTCGATGGCGTCGAGCGGGCCCGGACCGCCGACGGCGCCGCCGCGGTGGGCGCCGAGGGCCCGTTCTACGCCCTGCTCGACCTCCAGGTCGGCCTGCAGGGCGCCGTCCAGCCCAGCGCCGCCACGCCGTTCCCGGCCGAGCAGCTCGTCGACTACGTCCGGATCTGGGAACGCCCGTCGGGCCTGCTGCCGGCTCCGCCGCTCCCGCTGTCGGGCTCGCCGTCGGGCTGAGGGCCGGCCAGCGCCGCCGCCAGTCCGGCGGCCACGGCGGCGTTGTGCTCGACGAGCGCCACGTTGGCGGCCACCGTGCGGCCTCCGGTGGCGGCGGCGATCCGCTCGAGGACGAACGGCGTGATCGCCCCGCCGCCCACGCCGGCGCCGGCGGCCTCGGCCAGGGCGGCGTCGATGACCGGCCCCAGCTCCTCGGCGGGGACCTCGGAGTCCTCGGGGACGGGGGTCACGACGAGGACGCCGCCGCCCTGCCCCAGCGCCCGGGCGGCCCGCACCACCCCGGCCGCCTCGGCCGGCGAGGCCACCGGGTGCGGCACCCGCAGCCCGCTGCGCCGGGACCAGAAGGCCGGGAACTCGCCGGCGTCCACGCCGACGCCCACGACCGGCACGCCGAGGCTCTCGAGGCGCTCCAGCGTCCGGGGCAGGTCGAGGAAGGCCTTGGCGCCGCTGCAGACCGTCACGACGGGGTGGCGGGCCAGGGCGCCGAGGTCGGCGCTCTCGTCGCCGGTGGCGGCCCAGTCGCGGTGCACGCCGCCGATGCCGCCGGTGGCGAACACCGTCACGCCGGCCGCCGCCGCCAGCGCCAGGGAGGCCGACACGGTGGTGGCCGCCGCCGCCCACCCCCGGGCCACCGCCACCGGCAGGTCCCGCTCGGCCACCTTGCGCCCGGCGCCCAGCACCCGGTCGAGCTCGCCGTCGTCGACGCCGACCCGGGCCTCGCCGTCGAGGACCACGGTGAGCGCCGCCACCGCCCCGGCGCCCCGCACGGCGGCCAGGGACCGGCGCAGCGCCTCCGCCCCGGCCGGCCCGGGCAGCCCGAGGCGGCTGAACACCGTGGACTCCAGCGCCACCACCGGGCGCCCGTCCGCCACGGCCGCCGCCACCTCGGGGGAGACCCGCACCGCCGCCACCGCCCGGATCGTACCGGCGGCCCCGGGGGCATCGTCGGGTGCCGGAGCGGGCATGAACTGCGGCAGACGGCCGCCGGGCCGCGACGACCCGAGGGGGACGACCACGATGCACGACTCCGACGCCAACCTTCCCGAGCAGCTCGACGAGCGCCGCGAGGAGATCCAGGACTACGTGGAGAAGAACTCGCCCCGGCCCTCGGTCGACGGCGACGTCGCCGACCGGCTCCTCTCCGACGCCCCGCCGGCCGAGGCGGCCGCCGAGCTCGACAAGATGGTCGACGGGTTCGAGAGCGGCTCGGGCGCCGCCACCGGCCGGCGCAACGCCCCGGCCGCCGGCGAACCGCCGACGGACGACCTGCCGCGGTAGCGGGTCGCCCCGGACGTCGTGGCGGCGGTCAGGGGTCGGGGGGACGGCGGTCGGGTGGTGGCTGCGGACCGGGAGGCGGTCAGGCCCACCAGGTGCGCGTCGAGCCTTCGGCGGGTTGGCCGCCGCGGTCGAAGGGATCGGCGGCCTTCCCCGCCGGGACGGGCACCCGCTCGCCGCCGCGGCGCGGCGCGGGGCGCCGGCCGGGGAACGGCGGCCGGGCGGGCCACTCCGGTCGCCGCGACCCGGGGTCGCCCGGCCCCGATCCCGGCCCGGAGGACGGCGGGGCCGGCGGCATGGCGGCCAGGGCCAGGCGCCAGGCCCGGGCCCCGAGCAGGGCACCGATTCCGGCGCAGACCAGCGTCAGGGCGGGGGCGATCATCGGGCCGGCAGCGGCCACGCCGAGGGCCCCGAGGGCGGCCAGGGTCGGCTGGTCGATCTTCGTCAGCACCCAGGGCAGCGCCCAGGCGAACGCCGCCCAGCCGGCACCGGCCCGGAGCGCCCAGCGTCCCGCCCGGGCCAGCACCCGGGGACGGTCGCCGGCGGCCAGCAGGCCGAGGGCCAGGAGCGTGGCGGCCAGCAGCCCGCCCAGCCCGCTCAGGTCCCGGGCCCGGTCGGGCAGCCACCCCAGCTTGGGCAGGTGCTGGGTCGGCAGGTCGACCGACAGCGGCGGGGCCTCGGGGAGGGCGCCGGCCAGGTCGGGGCGGGCGGCCAGGAGAGCGTTGCGCCCCGCTTCGGCGATGGGGGCGAGGTCGACGCTGACCGGCCCGTCGTAGTTTCCGACGAGCCGCTGGTGGGCGTCGACGAGGCTCGTCCGCAGCACCGCCAGGGCCCGGGGGTCGTCGAGCGCCTTGTGAGCCGCGGCGTCCATCTCCTGCGGCGAGATCGGGCTGTCGGCGGGGAGCGCCTGCCGCAGGGCGTTGCTCAGCCCCTCGGCCACGGCGTCGCGGATGACCGGCTGCTTGACGAGGACGTCGGCGATCCGCGCCGACCCCCCGGGGTCGAGGATCGTCGCCCGGGCGGCGTACGACCACCAGGCCAGGCTGGCGGCCAGCAGGCCCAGGGTCACGAGAACGGAGGCGGCGGCGCGGCGCATATAGGCCGGTTATCGGCCGTTCGCCGCACCGACATGAGCGAACCTACGTGGTGGCCGGCACGTCCTCCCGGCGCAGCCGGGCGTAGACCATCACGGACCCGATCGGACCGAGGACGATGACCGCCACGGCGTACTTCCAGGTCCACCGCATATCGCCCCGGATCGCCAGCACCATGGCGGCGAAGGCGGTGAACACCGTGCCGTGCAGCGATCCCGTCAGGAGCGTCCCCGGGCGGTTCCCCGACACCCAGAAGTAGAACAGGACGCAGTAGGTGACGGTCTCGGTCAGGGCCACCACCCGCAGCGGCGGGATCTTGCGCTCCAGCTCCGTCGTGGTGGAATCGGCGAACTCGGCCACGGGGCACAGACTAGGGGCCCACCCCCGAGGAGGAGCAGATGAGTGTGCTGAACGACGCCGCCCGGGAAGCGCTCGACGCCGGCAATCTCGCCCACCTGGTGACGCTCGACCCGGACGGGAGCCCGCAGTTGAGCGTCGTGTGGGTGGGCGTCGACGGGGACGAGATCGTCCTCGCCCACCTCGGCTCGGGGCGGAAGATCCGCAACCTGCGGCGGGATCCCCGGGTGGCGCTGTCGATGGCCACCGGCGGGCGCAACGACGCCGGCCTCGACCACTACCTCATCGTCCACGGCACGGCCCGGATCACCGAGGGCGGGGGGCCGGAGCTGCTGCAGCGGCTGGCCCACCTCTATCTCGGCCCCGACGTGAAGTTCCCGGCCTGGGACAACCCCGCTCCGGGGGTCATCGTGCACATTCGCCCCGAACGGGTCGCCGGCGTCGGGCCCTGGACCGGCTGAGCGACCCGGCCGGCGCCGGCCGCGCCGGTAGCGTGAACCGTGTGCACCGTGCGCCCCGCCTGAGCGGGATCGTCCTCGTCGCCGTCGTCCTGGCCGGCGCCGCCTGCTCTCCCGGCCCGGGTCGGCGGACGGCGGCGGCCGGCGGCCAGGCCGCCCCTCCGGCCACGGCGGCGACGAGCACGACGGCGCCCAGCGCCCCCCCGTCGACGGCCGCCCCGTCGACGACGGCGCCGACCACCGCCTCGCCGCCCGTCCCCTCACCGGGCGGGCTGCACTGGGCGGCCTGCGGCAGCCTGCAGTGCGCCGGCCTGCCCGTCCCGGTCGACTACGCCAACCCGACCGGCCCGACGCTGACACTGGCCCTGGCCCGCAAGCCGGCCCGCACGCCGGCGGCCCGCATCGGTTCGCTGCTCATCAACCCCGGCGGCCCGGGCGACTCCGGCGTCGACGACCTCCCGGGCGAGCTCCGCTCCCTCACCGCCACGCTGCAGAACCGCTTCGACATCGTGTCCTGGGACCCCCGGGGGGTGGAGCGCAGCGCTCCCGTGCACTGCTCCGATCCCAAGGCCGGCGCCGGCACGAGCCGCGGCGGCAGCGCGGGCAGCGCTCCGCCGCTCGACCCGGCCCCGACCACGGCCGCGGGCCAGAAGGCCCTGGCCGACGCCTACCGGGCCTATGGCCAGGCGTGCCTGCAGTGGAGCGGCGACCTCCTCCGCCACGTCGGCACCGACGCCACCGTCGAGGACCTCGAGCGCATCCGCGTCGCCCTCGGCGACGACAAGCTCACGTTCATCGGCCACTCGGCCGGCACGCTGCTCGGCGCCGTCTACGCCGACCGCTATCCCCAGCACGTGCGGGCCGTCGTCCTCGACGGGCCGATCGACCCGAGCCTCACGCTCGACCAGATGACGCTGGCCCAGGCCGTCGGCTTCGAGTCGGCGCTCCGGTCGTTCTTCGCCTGGTGCGACGGCACCGCCACCTGCCCCTGGCGGCCGCCGGACCCCGACCGCACCGCGGCCTTCACCGATCTGATGGACCGGATCCGCCAGAAGCCGCTCACCGCCTCCGACAACCGGATCGTCGGTGTCGACACGTTCGTGAGCGGCGTGATGAGCCGGCTCACCGCCCGGGCCAACTGGCCGTCGCTCGGCACCGCCCTGGCCTCCGCCGAGCGGGGCGACGGCTCGCCGCTGGCCACGCTGGCCAGCAACTACCAGAACGCCGGCGCCAGCAACGCCGCCGACGCCCGGCAGTCGATCCTGTGCCTCGACCACCCCGCCCCCCGCGACCCGAACGCCTATCCGGCGCTGGCCGAGGCGTCGAAGGCGCAGGCGCCGGTGTTCGGTCCGGTGTTCACCTGGGCGGCGCTGTCCTGCGGCGTGTGGCCGGTGCCGTCGACGTTCACGCCGAAGGCCGTACGGGCGGCGGGCTCGCCGCCGATCCTCGTCGTCGGCACCACCGGCGACCCGGCCACTCCCGAGGTCTGGGCCCGGGCGCTGGCCGGCCAGTTCGAAGGTGGCGTCCTCGTCCTGCGCCAGGGCGCCGAGCACGTCGCCTACTACTACTCGGCCTGCGTGCGGGCCATCGTCGACCGCTACGTGGTCGACGGCGTGGCGCCGGCGTCCGGGACCACCTGCGCCTCCTGATCCGGATCGGTTCGCCGCCGGGGGTTCGGGGTAGCGTGCCGGCATGGGCGACAACAGCGCGTCGTTTCACGAGTCGGAGGAACGGCTCCGGCCGCAGACGATGGACCACCACCGGGCGATCGCCTCGCTGATGGAGGAGCTGGAGGCGGTCGACTGGTACGACCAGCGGATCGACGCCACCGGCGACCCGGACCTGCGGGCGATCCTCGTCCACAACCGCGACGAGGAGAAGGAGCACGCCGCCATGGTCCTGGAGTGGCTCCGCCGGCGCGACCCCGAGATGGACCGCTTCCTGCGGGAGTACCTGTTCACCGAAGGCTCGATCGTGGCGCTGGAGGCAGAGGCGGAAGGCGGCGGCGGCGACGGCGCGGCGGCGGGCAACGGGAACGGCGCAGCCGGGACGGGTGCTGCCGGCCTCGGTATCGGCAGCCTGCGCAGGAGGAGCTGACCAATGAGCCATCTGCACCGGGAACTCGCTCCCATCTCCGACACCGCCTGGGGGGAGATCGAGAAGGAGGCCCGCCGCACGCTGCGGACCTTCCTCGCCGCCCGCCAGGTC
>Ga0070741_10012396_pt1 | contig 15411 bp, 12 predicted proteins | sample Coa_R1_4_FD_66440 | JGI IMG/M metagenome (GOLD analysis project Ga0070741, IMG submission 66440) | Surface soil microbial communities from Centralia Pennsylvania, which are recovering from an underground coalmine fire - Coalmine... | ecosystem: Environmental > Terrestrial > Soil > Unclassified ... | reverse complement strand
CTCGCGCAGGTCTCGATGAACCTGACCGACACCGACCAGACGCCGATCGCGCGTGTCTTCGAGTACGTGAAGCGCGAGGCTGCACGCTACGGTGTCATGCCGGTATCGAGCGAGATCGTCGGCCTCATCCCCAAGAAGGCGCTGGAGGACGCAGCCGAGTGGTTCCTCCAGGTGGAGAACTTCGATTCATCGCTCATCCTGGAGAACCGATTGGCGGCTGTGATGAGCGGCAAGATGGCTATAGGCGGAATTCGCGCCGGCGTCGAGCCTTTCATCGAGCAACTGGCCGCGCCAACTGCTGCGCCGGGGGGCGGCTGCGCCTCGGCTGCAACTGCCGCGATGGCTGCAGCGTTGGGCAGCATGGTGGCGGGCATGTCGCGGGGAAAGAAGGCGTATGCGCAATATGAACGCGAGCTGAGCGATGCGCTGGCGCGCCTGGCCGAGTTGCGCGAGGAATTCAAAACCGCAATCGATGCCGATGCCGAGTCGTTTAACGAGGTGATGGCGGCGTTTAAGAAGACGAAAGAACATCCCGAGGCGCAGGCGGAAGTCGAGGCCGCAACGAAGAAGGCGACGATGGTGCCGCTGGGCGTGGCCGAGCGCGCGAAAGAAGTGGGCCGGATCGTCGAGTCGCTGCGCCCCATGACCAATCCGAAGATGGCCTCCGACCTGACGGTAGGCGCGTCGTTAGCGCATGCGGCTATTCAGGGCGCGCTGGCCAACGTGGAGATCAATCTGGGCGATATTAAGGATGAGGCTTTCCTGGCGGATGTGCGGAAGCGAGTTGCGGCGGTGAGGGGCTAGCTAGAGTTCCGACAACACGAGCGGGGTCCGCAGTGTGATGACGAATGCTTAATTCAATTGTTATTGGCTTAGCCCACGAGCCGGCGCTCAGTGAACGGCCCGCACGACATACTCTACGCGCGCTTCACTGGTAGTTCTTCGCAATCCAGTCTCCATACCTGTACTTCAGCATGTACAGCGCCCAGGCGCCCTGCACCGTGGAGTGTCCGTAGTCGTTCTCGTTCAGGCTGAATTCCAGCACGCCGCGACACCAGCCATGCCAACAGAAGTTCCAGGTGCCGTCGTCATTCTGCGCATCGAGCATGCGCTCGATCCAGCGGCTGCGGATCAGGTCAGGCCGCCCCGCGCCGAGGATTGTGGCATTGCGCTGGTAGTAGGCATCGTTAACCCGGAAGTCCCAGAAGGCGTCGTGCGCAACCCCTTCGGCTACGGGGTTGATGGCGGCGTTCAGCTCAGGGGAGGGACCATTGAAACGGCGATAGATGTCGAGCGCGATCAACTGGAGATGCAGCCGGATGCCCCAGCTGTATTTGTTGGGCGAGAACAGGTCGGCGTGGTCCTCGGGCGTGATGTCGACCTTGTCGGGCGCGCTGGCATAGGAGAACCAGCGGTCCTGCCAGCTGAAATAGGGCACGACTTCGCGCGGAACCACCGGGACCGACAACGTGGGAAATGCCCAGTGAGCGTAGTACCAGGTCTGCGGATGGCCAGGAAGGTGAACGCGGTCGCTGGCCAGATATCCCTGCACGTATTGCTGCAGGCGCGGATCGGCCGACATGTCCGCCATGTCGCCGATCATGAACATCAGCGGCGGATTACCGTAGTTTTCGGGATGAGTGACGATCCATTGCGTCGAACGTTCAATCGCGCGATTGAGCTGGGCATTGAACTCCGTGCGCGAGCGGTGGTGCAGCGCGTAGTTGTTGTTCAGGACAGCGATCGCGAAGAGAACCACGAGGGCGGCCACGACTGTGAGCAGCCAGCCCAGCGCCCGGCGAACCAGCGGCTTCTTCGGATCCTTGGGAGTGGGAGTAAGCGCTGCTGAAGCCGTCATGACCCGTTATGCCCCGGTTGCAGCGAACTGGCTTTCAGCTTTTTTTGGCGCTACCACTCCCGCGTCGGACTCGACCATCATGCGAACCAGGCCGCGGAAGTCGACCTCCGGGTGCCAGCTCAGCTCCTTGCGTGCCAATGCGGAGTCCCCGCGCAAATCGTGAATTTCGCCGGTGCGGAACAGCTTGGGATCGACCTCAACGTACTCGCTCACCACCTTGGCAACATCGGCGCCGGCGGGCACGAGATCGAGGCAATGCAGCACTTCGGCCACGAACTCGAAAACGCTGTGTGACTTGCCGGTGGCGATTACATAATCTTTCGGTTCGGCCTGCTGCAGCATGGCGTGCATGGCGCGGATGTAGTCGCCGGCGAAGCCCCAGTCGCGGCGCGCATCCATGTTGCCCAACTTGACCTTGTTCTTCTTGCCGCGCGCCCAGTCGGCCGAGGCCAGCGTGATCTTGCGCGTCACCATCTCGGGGCCGCGACGCGGCGACTCGTGGTTGAACAGAATGCCGCCCACGGCATAGATTTTCCGCGCCCGGTAGACCTCGCACAGCTTATGGGCCGCGGTCTTGGAGACACCGTAGGGGGACGTCGGGGACAGCCGCGTGTCTTCGTTGCGCAGTCCGTCGAGATTGCCGTACATCTCCGAGCTGGACGCCTGATAGACGCGAGTGTCGGGCTTGAGGCGCTCGACGATATTAAGCAAGCGCGACAGGCCGCCCACGTTGATGTCGAAGGTCTCGGCGGGCAGATGCCAGCTGGTGGGCACGAAGACCTGGCCAGCCAAGTTGTAGACCTCATCGGGTGTGGCTTTGGCGAAGGCGACCTCCAGCGAGACCGTGTCGCGCATGTCGCCGTACAGGAGCTCGATCCGGTCCTTCACGCTGTCGAGCCAGCGCATGGTGGACGACTCGCGCCGCACCAGGCCATAAACACTGTAGCCGAGGCCTAAAAGGTATTCGGCAAGATAGCTGCCGTCCTGGCCAGAAATTCCGGTGATGAGAGCTTTCTTCATGTGAGTCCCTTGTTCGCGATTCGCCATTCGCTTTTCGCCAGACATTTCTCTACAACTTTGGCGAGTGGCGAACGGCCAATGGCGAATAGCGTCTTTTTTTATCTTCCGCCGCGGCCCAGCAATAAAATCTTGACGGTCGAGAACATGATGAAAAGGTCCAGACCGAGCGAGACGTTCTTGATGTAGAAGAGGTCGTAGGCCAGCTTTTCGCGGTTATCTTCCAGTGTAGCATTGTAGCCGCGATTGATCTGCGCCCAGCCGGTTGCGCCCGGCTTCACCAGCCAGCGCTCCTTGTAGAACTGGATCTTGGCGGCACACTCTTCTTCCTGCTCAGGAACGAACGGGCGCGGGCCAACGAAGGCCATGTCTCCCTTGACGATGTTGAACAGCTGGGGCAACTCGTCAATGCGGGTGCGCCGCAGCCACTTGCCGACGCGAGTCACTCGATCGTCATCGTGCTCTGCCGGCCGGAGCTGCTTCTTGTCCGAGCCGTCGTACATCGACCGGAATTTGAAAACAGTGAACAGCTTGCCGTTTTCGCCAACCCGCTTCTGGCGGAAGATCGCAGGGCCGGGCGAGTCGAGCCGAATGGCGATGAGCGCCAGCAGCATAATGGGCGAGGTCACGAGAATGGCGAGACCGCCGAGCACCAGCGAGAAGACGCGCTTGTACAGCCGCAAGGCCGTGCGCACGTGGAAGCCGGGAGAGAACAGCAGCCAGCTCAGGCGCAGCGAGTCCAGCGGAATCTTGCCGGTGATGCTCTCGTAGTACTCCGGCCCATCCTGGATGTAGACGCCCTTGGTCTTCAGGCGCAGCAGCTTGTCGACCTTCAGCTTGCCGCGCCGGTCGCCCATGGTGACGACGATGCGCCGCACATTGCGCTGCTCCACGAGCTCTTCCAGATCGACGTCGTCAAAGCGCGGGACGCCGGCTCCGGGTTCCGTGGCCTGTCCCACAAAGCCCACCACCCGCACTCCAAGTTCGGAGCGGCTGGCGATGGCATCCATCAGCGGCAGCGCCAAAGGACCGTCACCATAAAGGATGGCGCGCTCGGAAAAACGCGCCGAGCGGTTCAGCACGAAGAAAAGCTTGCGCCACGCCGGCACCGTGACCGCCACGATGCCCACCCCCATCCACAGGGTGGTGCCCACCAGCCGCAGTTCGGGAAAGGCGTAGTACAGGACGGCGATGCTGACGAACGAGCATCCCAGCACGCCCACCAGGCGGGTTACGACTTCGCGACGATTGGAGAGGACGATGGAGTCGTACAGATCGAAGTAGTACATCAACAGTACGAAGATCCCGACCACCAGCCCGATGCGTCCCAGACCGTTTTCGTACAGAAGATAGATGTTGGCGTCAGTCGCCGTTCCTGCCCAATACACCACCGCCGTCACGAAGCCTAGGGTGACGAGTAAGGCCTCGGTCACCGTAAGCAACAGCGTGCGGGTGGGGAAATAGGCATTGAACAGACGAATCATGCCGAAGCCGCTTTGACCTGGTCCGCTTCCTTTTGCGCCTTCTTGGCTTCTTTCTTAAGTTCCCTCTTCGATTTTTCTCCGGCGTGATTGCCGCCGTAGTAATGCTCGTAATTCAGGTTCAGGGTAGAGGCCTGATTGAACACCACGCCCACCAGCTTGGACTTTTCGAGGGAAGCGACGGCCCTGTTCAAGATCCTCTTGCGGGTAACGCCTTCGCGCACCACCACCAGCACGCCATCGCACAACCGCGCCAGCGAGGTTGAATCCGCCATGGGCAGCATGGGTGTGGCGTCCAGCAGCACCCAGTCGAAGTTGGCGGAGACCGCGTCCAGCATTTTGGCAAAGCGGTCCGACTCAAGCAGCGGCAGCGGCTCGCTCATGGGATGGCCGGCAGCCATGAACCACAGCGGCAGATCGCGAAGCTGGTAGAGAGAATCTTCCAACGCCAGCTTGCCGTCGTTCCATTCGCTGATGCCGCGCAACTTCGAGCTGGACAGCAGCGTGCCCGCGGTGGGACGCCGCAGGTCGGCTTCGATCAGCAGGACACGGGTATCAGGCCGGCGCGCCAGGGTGAGGGCCAGGTTGACTGCCACCACCGACTTGCCTTCGTCGACCACCGAGCTGGTGATGAGCAGCTTCTGCAGGCGGCGCTTGTTCTGCATGTGCGCCAGCCGCGTGGCCAAAACGCGAAACATCTCCGCGCCCTTGCCGTCCGGCTCGCTGAGCGCCACCAGGCGCTGCTCCGGCGTGGGCGTGGGATGCAGCACGCGGTCATTGGGAACGTTGAGCGACTGCGCCTGCTCGGCGGCAGTCATCGCCGGCGCTACCGCAACCGCGGTAGCCAGCCCGGCATCTTCCGCTTCATGGGGAACCAAAGGCGAGGCACTGGATTTATCACCTTGGGACCGTTGTAACGCTTCGTACACTCGACTCATGGTTAGGCTCTCCTCCCGGCAGTAGCTTGCATGGGTTTCTCGGCTGGTATCGGCGGGTCATCCATGGTGCGCAGCAGGCGGAACAACGAGCGCAGCAGGCTGTCGTTGTTCTCCTCGCCGCCGCCGATCGTGACGGGCACCTCCTCCGGCAGCGCAGGGCTGATCAGGCGGAAGTCGGCCGCGACCTCGGTGATCATGCCGCCAGTCACTGGACGCTGCTCGCGGGCGAAGGCGTTGACCATGGAGTTTTCGCAAAGGTTGTTGATGATGCGCGGAATGCCGCGCGAGAATTCGAAGATTCGATCCAGCGCCTCGTCGGAAAACACCGGCGGCTCGGCGGGCGCCCCGGCGCGCTCCAGGCGCGACAGCACATAGGCCCGCGTCTGCTCGAGGTCCAGCGGCTGCAGCTGGCAACGCAGAGCTACGCGCTGCTTCAGCTGCCGCAGCTCGGGGGAGTCGAGGACCATCTCCAGCTCAGGCTGTCCCATCAGCACGATCTGCAGCAGCTTCTGCTGCGACGTCTCCAGGTTAGTCAGCAAGCGGATCTCTTCCAGCAGGTCGGGACGAAGAGCCTGCGCCTCATCCACTACCAGCGCGGTGATCAGGCCGCGCGCATGGCGTTGGATAAGAAAGCGATTCAGGTCCAGCAGCATCTCCGTCTTGGTGCGTCCGGCGTACGGGAGCCCGAAATCGGCCATGATGTACTGGAAAAACTCCACTACCGGCAGCAGCGGGTTGAACACATAGCCAAAGGCGATGTTGTTCTTGCGCAACTCGGCCAGCAGGCAGCGCACCAGCAGCGTCTTGCCCGTTCCTACCTCGCCCGTGATGACAATGAAGCCCTTTCGCCGGCCAACTCCGTAATGCAGGTTGGCCAGAGCTTCGTTGTGGCGCGGCGTCGGGTGGTAAAAGAACGGATCCGGGCTGATCTCAAATGGGTTCCGCGCGAGCCCGAAGAATTGCTTATACATTTACGAGCTCCAGTAGTAGACGTAGGCAACGCCCGAGGGCAGCAGTATCAGGATCAGGATCGTGACTGCGATCGCTAATCGCGGCGACCAGCGGGCTCGGCGCAACTCCTTGGGCGTAGACAGCGGCGGAATTTCCGCCAGGATCGGCAGATCGACCGCCTCGGTCAGGGCCTGCTCGCCACGGATCCGGTCGTCGAGGAACTCAGCCCCGAAGCCGAACAGCACGGCAAACGCAAAGCCGGCGCCAATGGCGGCCAGCGAGAACTTGAAGCGGTCGGGGAAGAACGGCTTGTCGGGCAGCGACGGCGGATCGATGATGCGGAACTGCGCGCCCTGCTGCTGCTTTTCCAGGCTGGTGGCCAACGCCGACTGCTGCTTCTTGGCCAGCAGCTCGGCGTATTCCTTCTTCATGTTGCCGAAATCGCGCATCATGTCGCCCATTTCGGTTTCCACCGCCGGCGTGGCATTCAGGCGCGCCTGATACACCTGCGCCTCCTGCGCCAGCCGCTGGATTGTGGAGTTTTGCTTTTCGATCTCCTGCCGGTTCAGCTTCATCTGCGTACGCAACTGGATCAGCGGCATGCCGGCCTGGATCTGCGCGGGCGTGGCATTGTCCGATTCCATCTGGTCGCGTGCTTCGGCCGCCATCTCCTTCTTCAGCTTCTCCAACGACGCGATGGTGTCTTTCAGCTTCTTCACGTCGGGATAGTCGTCGGTGTAGTGGGCCTGCATCGACGCCAGCGCGGAGCGCGCATTGTCAAGCTGGTTGTCGATGCTGGTGGGAACCACCGCCGAGTCGCTCATGTTCTGGTACTGGCTCTGCACCGAATTCAGGTAGGTCTGCTGCTGCAGGGCACGCTCTTTGGCTGCCTGCGCCGCCTGCAGCTGCTGCTGGATGCCATTCAAGATCTGAATGTTGCTGTTCAACTGCTGCGGCAGCGAGCCGTCGTGCTGCGCCTCATAGGCGCGCACCCTGGCTTCTTCGTCGGCCAGCGTCTGCCCGAGGGCCCGCACCTGCGAGTCGAGGAACAGGGTGGTCGCTTCCGACTGCTCCTGGCTGGCGCGAACGTTTTCGTCGACGAAGAACGAGGTCAAAGCGATCGTCACCTTCTGCGCGGAAGCGGCGTCGGGCGCCTTGTAGGAAATCTTGAAGGCGACCAACTCCGGCTTGCTGGACAAGTTCGACTCGCCGGTGATCATGTCCATCTTGACGTCGTCGCGCATCTTTTCCACCTGCACGTCGGCCGAGTAGGAATAGCCGGGATAGAGGTGGAAGCGGTCGATCAGGTTGAGCAGACGGGTGCGGCTCAGAATCTGCGTGCTCATACTCTGCACACGGTCGGCAAGGTCGACCTCGACGTTAGGCGCCACCAGGTTACTGGGCACCTTGGGCGGCTCCACCAGAATGGTGCTGGTGGATACATAGCTCTTAGGCAAAATCCAGGCGGAGGCAAATACAATCGCCCACCCGAAAAACAAGGGCCCCAGGATCCACCACTTGCGGCGGAGCACGATTGCCCAATACTCATCGAAGCCTTGCCCCGATTTCTGCTCGTCAAATTCCTGCATCATAGGTCACCGTCCAATTCCGTGGGCCCAGACGTACCGGATCGTCAATCCCAAGCCGCTGGTGCCGATTGTCGCCGGTAGGCTGGAGTAATTCTGTTTCTGGTGAATGAACGCATAGTACGCGTTGATGTTCCATGCGTCGTTGAAAAGCCTGCGGCTGACACCGAAGGTTCCGGTCAGCAGCTTCAAATAGGAAGTGGTTTGCAGAAGTTGCACGACGGAAGTGCTGTTGCTGTAGTTGAGCGCCACGCCCAGGTTCCACGCGTGGGTCAACGGACGCCCGTAGGCAGCCGTCGCCTGATAAATCTGCGCTGCGCCCAATAGGCCGCCGGCGCTGGAGACGCCACGGCTGACCTGAGCGCTGAAATGGTCGCGGTCGGTGATCCTCCAGTCCAGCGTTCCGCCTTGCGCAACGCTCCAGCTTCGCTGGTGCTGGGTCTCGACAAAGCAGCCGAACTGGTCGCAAAACACGGGAACGATGTCTTTGGTCGCAGTCAGCTCCGGTCCTAGCCACAGGCTAGCCTGCAGGCGGGGATTGAAGACGTAGGTGATGAAGCCTTCAAACGTCTGCACGCCGGCACGCGACTCCCCGTGCCCAAAGTCGAGGGCGGCAAATTGATAGCCGCCGCCAGCCGCCAAGCGCTCGCTGAACTCGTGCTGGTAGAACACCCCTCCCGTGTAGTTGACGGAGTTGTACAGCGGCGAGGTGCCGCCGCGGACAAAGCGATTGAAGCTTTCGCCGCCGCTGAAGTTCAGGGCGTCATGCGGCGTCAGCCGATAGGTAAGGTCGAGGGTCGCCTTGTTCTGCTCGATGATCGCTTGGGGATAGTAGGTGACCGGATTGGGATTGTTCGGTGTCGGCTGCCCCAGAAACGTGAAAAACGGAGTGAAGGGATCGTCGCTGTAAAAATACGATTCCTTCAGCCGCATCTGCCAGCGCTTGGCGAAGTTCCAGTTGATCTGCGCGCTGGCAGTCTGGCTCAGCTCCGTGTAGCTGTATACCGATGAGCCACCGGTGAGATTGAGGCCGCCGTTGTAGTCCATCACCAGGCCGAAAGTCGGCCGGTTCTGCACCAGACTGATGCCGGCGCCGAAACTCGACAGGCTTTGCCAGTATCCCGGAAAGCCGCTTACGGCAACGTGCTGCCCAATGATGCCTGCGGTGGTGTTCAAGCTGATGCCAGTGTGCGAGATGGTGTCGCTGAACAGCTCCAGCGCCGGCAACTGCTCGGGATGGCTGAAGGTGTCCTGCGGGCCGACGCTGCCGGTCTGCGTGTTGTCGCCGCCGGCTTGCGTGGTGTCGCCGGCTTGCGTGGGGTCGCCACTTTGCGGCGTGTTGTCCGCCCCGCTTTGCGTCACGTTCGTCCACAAGCTCGGCGAGGAGTTCGTGAACAGACTTTGGGATGAGCCGGAGAAGCCGGTTTGAGACGAGTTTGTGTTGTTACTCTGCGCCCACATCGCCGAGCCGCAGAGCAGCATTCCCGCCGCCAACATCGCTCCGAGTTGCCGTTTCATCGCATCCTCCCAAAGGAAGTGGCTAGTGGCCCGTTATTAGTGGCTAGCGGTCCGTCTTCCCCACGAAAGCTCGCGAAGGGCTTGTCCGACCAGCTCTTGCTTTATGAGTACCGCAGTCCTCATCAAATGGGCCGTAAAGAGACCAGCTCTTTCTGTCCACTGTCAACCAGCCACTGGCCAGCTCGCTACGGAATCACCAGCGTGTCGCGCGGCTCCAGCAGGATGTTCTGTGCCATGTTCCTGCCCCGGATCACGTCTTTGTAGTTGAAATAAATTTTCTGCTGCTTGCCGTCGGGCGTCGTCCGCAGCACGTAGACCTTCTTCTCTTTGGCGAAGTCACGGAAGCCGCCGCTAAGCGCGATCGCGTCCAGAATGGTGACCGGCCGCACCAGGGGATAGTAGCCGGGCTTCAATACATTGCCCATGATGTTGAAGCTGAGGCTGTTGATCCCGATCACAATGACCGTGACCTGGGGATCGGACAAGACCTTCGACAAGGCCGAGGTAAGCTGATCCTGCAGCTGGTTAGGACTCAGGCCGACAGCCTTGATCTCGCCTACCAGCGGCAAGGTAATCATGCCGTCGGGGCGCACCGAAACCTGCTTGGAAAGCTCTCCCTCTTTCCAAACGCTGATGTCGAGCGAGTCTCCAATGCCGATCACGTAGCCATCCGGCAGCATCAGCGGCGAGACGCGCGATGCCCGTGTGTCGGTGCTCGGCAACGGCGTGGCCTTCGCCTCGTCCTTGGGACTGTCGGCGGCCGACTGGGCAGCGCCGGCGTTCGGCGAGGCAGGCGCGGGCGGGGCAGCATCCTGCGCCGCTGCGGTCATGGCCCACAATCCCATTAGCGCTATGAGAACGGTCAGGAACGAATATGTCTTCAATGTCCGGGCTAGCGAATACATCAGTCACCTCACTACGGTTTACTCGGCCTTGTCTTCTGTGTGCTTGTTGTTGTTGGTGCTGGAGCGCCGCTGGGGGATTCCTACCTCCTTCAGCTTGTACAGCAGGGCGCGATAGCTGATGTCCAGCGAGCGTGCGGCTTTCTTCCGGTTCCAGTTGTTTGCGTGCAGCGCATTCAAGATAATACGGGCTTCGAGTTTGCGCACCGTCTGCCGGGTCAGTTTCTTGAGCGAGACCGGGCCATCCAGCATCAGCGCCTCGACCGGATCGCGCTCATTGGGCTCCAGCAACTCGCTCAGGATCACATCTTCCGTGCCCATCACCACGTAGCGCTTGATCAGGTTCTCCAGCTGGCGGATATTTCCCGGCCAGGAGTAGCGCTGCATCTTCGCCATCAGCGCCGGCCGCACCATCACCGCCCTGCCGTTCAGCCTCTCGTTGTAGTACTGCAGCAGGTAATCGCAGATCAGCGGCAGGTCCATTGCCCGCTCGCGCAGCGGCGGCAGGTGGATGGTCATGGTGGCGATCCGGTAAAACAGATCGGCACGGAAGTTCCCTTGCTCAATTTCGTCGTGCAGCTCGCGGTTGGTGGCGCACACCACGCGCACTTCCACCTTCTTGTCTTCCTGGGCGCCGATGCGGCTGAACTGCCCGTCCTGCAGCAGTTGCAAAAGCTTGGCCTGCAGCATGCCGTCCAGCTCGGCGATCTCGTCGAGAAACAGCGTGCCGCGATGCGCCATTTCGACGCGGCCCGGCTTGGCACCGAAGGCGCCGGTGAAGGCCCCGCGCTCATAGCCGAATAATTCGCTCTCCAGCAGCGTGCCGGGAATGGCCGGGCAATTGACCTTCACAAATGGTCCCGAAGACCACGGCGAGTAGAGATGCAGCAGGCGGGCGACAATGTCTTTGCCCGTGCCGCTTTCCCCGGTAATGAGCACGGAGAGGTTCGCGCCCGCCACCCGCTCCAGCTTCTGGCGTACGTCCCGCATCGCCGGCGTCTGCCCGAAGATCACCGGCTCCGGCGGAAGCTGGTGGACCGAAATCGCGCTTTCATTGTTCGAGCCAGCCAGCAGGGGCATTTCTTCCTCAAGTCGCCTTTAGGGGTGACAGTACCAACGAATTGCATTTCGTGAGCCAAGTTCCTGCACATCGCAAAAAAATGCGCATATTGATCGTATGTTGCTGATATTTATATGATTCAAAGTGCAACTTCGGTCAGAGGATTGCGCTTTTGGAAGGGCTCGAAGAAACGATTTGCGGCTGGAAATGTGAAAATGTTTTCACTCAGAGGAACCGACTTTCCCTAGGCTCCGCACTTTGCTCTCTGCCGTTGCCGACGCATGATTCAACAGCGGTTCTTGGAATTGCACTCCCAGAAGGAAGTACTGGCGGTCGGCCGTACATCGCAAAACGGTGGCCTGGAGACGGGAGACGGAGCGCGGAAGTTGTGCCTTATTGACCAGGGCTACTGGCACTTCCAGGGAGATCTTTGTACCCGGATCGAGGTAACGGCGAGTGGCCAGCAGGACACCGCCCGCTGACAGGTTCAAAGCGGTTGCGAATTCAAGAAAGTCTTCACCGGAGGCCGTGCTTCCGCGAACAAAGAAAGGAACGGAGATAGGGAGCCGCTCCCAGCCGCGGCGCTCGGCGACGGATACGGTTCGACGCACAGCGATCTCCTGGCGTTACGCCTTGATGAGGCACATAGGTAACCAAATCGGAAACTTTGTCAAAATCTTTCCTTTGTTATACATACAATCGTATGGCGCTTTTTGGCCGGTGTTGCCACAATGCAATCTATTGCGGTCGAGGAGAACACGAATACCCGCAAAAGATGTAAAAGGGTTCCGGAAAACGCAACTCAACTTCTACTTTGGCGGAAAATTAATCACTTAGGCGTTGACAATGAAAGACTTTGAGGTAAGATCAAGGCTCCCCCTGTAGAGTGCTTCTACTCTATCTCCCGAGGACTGTAAGCTGATTAAACCCTAGGCTGTCGTTTGACGAGAGTATGCCTGTGGAGCAAAGTACCGGGATCAATCCTGAGGGCGTCGGGGAGTCGGTTGGCGTCGGGAAGGCAAAGAGTGTGGTTCCCATGCAGTCGGCCAAGATGTCGCGGGCAAAGCATAAGCTGGAGCTGGTAACCGAACAGCACTGCAGTTGTTGCCGCGATGCACTCGCCTCGGCTGCCCACGAGTTGAAGACGCCCCTGGCAATCATGGGCGGCTACTTACAGCTTTTGTTGTCGGAGAAATTAGGCCCTTTGAGCCCCAGGCAGATCGAAGTGCTGACCGAGATGCAGGCAAACGGGGTCCGCCTCTCGAATTTTATCCAAAACCTGCTGACCTACACCTCGCTCAAGGTTGATCGCTTCGAGCTGCAGTACGAAGTCGGCAGCATCAACGACTGCGTCGGCGAGATCGCCGAAGTCTGGGCGCAGCGCTTCCAGGACAAGGCCATCGCCTTCTATTTCCTGCCCAGCGACAAGCTCCAGCCCTTCCCCTTCGACTACTACAAAGTGCAGCACGTGGTTTCCAACCTGCTCGACAATGCGATGAAATACACGCCCTCGTCGGGAACGGTTTGGCTGCACGTCGAACCCTATTTCTGGGAGCGGCGCACGGTGCAGCGCGAGCCTCTGGTGGAACGCCGCAAACAGCTCGTTGTCGCGCCTAATTGCTGCCGAATCTCGGTTTCCGACACCGGCCCGGGCATCGCACCCGAGTTCCAGCAGGAGGTCTTCCAGGAGTACTTCCGCTTGATACCGAGCGGCATGCGCACCGAAGGCTACGGCCTGGGACTGGCGATCGCGCGCCGGTTGGTGCAGTCGGCCGGCGGCAAAATCTGGGTGGAAAGCGAGCCGGGATCCGGCAGCAAGTTTTCGTTCCTGGTGCTGCTGAATCCGACCCCAAAATCCATTGCGGAGGAGCAATGAGCACAGGCCACATTCTGGTGGTGGACGACGAACCGAGCATGCTTCGCTACCTCCAGACGGTGTTGGAGCTGGATTCCTACCGCGTCTCGACGGCTTCTAACGGCCTCGAGGCGGTGGAAAAAGTGCAGCGCGATAGTCCCGACCTGGTGCTGCTGGACATGGTAATGCCTGGCGCCGACGGCTTGGAGACGTTGCAGCGCATTCGTGAGACCCGCCCCGCTACAAAGGTGGTCATGTTGTCGTGCGTGCGCGACACCCGCAAGGTGGCGCAGGCCATGCGCCTGGGAGCGCAGGATTATCTCTCCAAACCAGTGCAGAAAGAAGAGATGGACGAGGTACTGCGCTTCTGCCTGGAGAACACCGATCCGGCAGCGCCCGCCGCAGGCGAAGCCATCGAGGTCAGCGAAGGCGTCTATTTCTTCTCCGCCACCGCGCAGATGCGCCAGCTTCGCGCCCAATCCATGCAGGTGGCGAAATTTGATTTCCCCGTGCTGATCCTGGGCGAGAGCGGCACCGGCAAGGAAGTCCTGGCACAGCTCATTCACAAATATTCCGACCGCTCGCACCGAATGTTCATGAAGATCAACTGTGCGGCGATGCCTAGCGAACTGCTGGAGAGCGAGCTGTTCGGCTATGAGCCCGGCGCCTTCACGGGCGCGAACAAGTCCAAACCAGGCAAGTTCGAGCTGTGCAACAAGGGTACCCTGCTGCTGGACGAAATTGGCGAGATGTCGCCGGCGCTGCAGGCCAAGCTGCTGCAGGTGCTGCAGGACGGCCAGTTCTCACGCCTCGGCGGCCGCGGCACCGTCAAGGTCGATGTTCGCGTGCTGGCGGCAACCAACATCAATATGCCGCAGGCCATCGCGCAGAAGACTTTCCGCGAAGATTTGTACTACCGCCTCAACAGCTTCGTCCTGCGCATGCCCTCGCTGCGTGAGCGCCGAGAGGAAATCCCGATGATGCTGCGGCACTTCATGATTCACCTCGCCGACCGCTATGCCTGCGCGCCGATCAGCGTCTCGCCGCGGCTGGTCGACGCCTGCGAGAACTATCCCTGGCCGGGTAACATTCGTGAGCTGGAGAACTTCGTCAAGCGCTTCCTGGTGCTGGGCGATGAGGCCACCGCCATTGCCGAGCTGCAGCGCGGCCTGGCGCGCGCCGGTTCGAACGGCAACGAAGCTGCCGCTCAGCCCAAGACCTTGCCGACCCAGCCCGACCTGAAAGAGATGGTGCGCAACCTGAAGAACGGCGCTGAGAGTGAAGTGATCGCCCAGGTGCTGGAAGAAACCGCCTGGAACCGCAAGCGCGCCGCCACCAAGCTGAACATCAGCTATAAGGCGCTGCTCTACAAGATCCGCCAGTACGACATCCGGCCGCGACAGGCAAGCTAGCGGGGAGCGTCGAGCCGAGCTCACCCGCTCGCAACGCCGATGCTTCGCCGCGTTCAGCCGTCGGGCGATGCGTTGCGTCGGTTCAATGTTTGCCCTTTCACTCCAACCGACGATTCACCACCTCGCGGCCATTTTTCTGGTTACTGAAAATGTTCTACGCAGAACATTTTTCGCCGCTGAGCAAATAAACCAAGCCGCATCAGCAACTTCGAGGGCCCTTAACACACATGTGGAGTAACTAGGGCAACTGCATGGAGAATTCCCAAAATGGAAGCCACAGCATCGCTAACCGAGATTGTTTGTCCGGGGCAAAAAGCCGGCCGGTGTAACAAGACATCCCAGGATCCGAGTGTGCCAATGGGCGAGATTGGGAAATGCCGAACTCTTCTCGCGCACAAACAAGGAGTTGTTTCTTTTCATCGTGGAGGAACAAAGACTCTTGTACACGCGTCCGACGGATAGGGATAGTACCGCGGGTAAAGATTGAGACTCCGATGAGTTTTGACCAGAAGATGGAAAAGCCCCACCCGAGCAAACGAAGCTCGGATGGGGCAGCCTCCAGCGTGTGTAGTCTGATGGTGGTTGGGTGGGACACCCGGCCTGAAGTTTGCGTACATGAGTGGGCAGACAATGAAGAAGTATCAGGTGCCGCTCACGGCAGGAGTGCAAACGGTGTACGCAGCGGCGACCCCCGCCGCGCCGGCCTACTGGCTGCATTCCGACTGGCTAGGGTCGGCGCGACTCTCTTCCTCACCCGGGCAGACGGTGCTCACCGATCAGGCTTATGCGCCGTTTGCCGAGGACTATGATGTCTATTTCCATGGCGGCAGCCA
>Ga0070741_10012395_pt1 | contig 15412 bp, 14 predicted proteins | sample Coa_R1_4_FD_66440 | JGI IMG/M metagenome (GOLD analysis project Ga0070741, IMG submission 66440) | Surface soil microbial communities from Centralia Pennsylvania, which are recovering from an underground coalmine fire - Coalmine... | ecosystem: Environmental > Terrestrial > Soil > Unclassified ... | reverse complement strand
TCGATCGATCACGTCGAGAGCCTGCTGCTCGACTGGCTGCGCGACGATCGCATCAGCGCGCGCGTGCGCGAGGAGATCCGTCGGCTCACGCTGCCGATCCTGGTCGGGCGCCTGATCTGCGGCGAGGAGTTCGCCGCGCCGGACAATCCGATCCGCGTGTTCCTCCGCCAGCTCGCGGTGATCGGCTATCGCGACCAGGAATTCCCGCTGTCGACCTACGACAGCGTGCGGCTCATCGTCGACCGCATCGTCGCCGAGCAGGGCGGCGAGTCGGCGAGCTTCCGCAGCGCCGCCGACGCGCTCAACACCCTGTCGCGCCAGGAAGTGCGCCGACGTCTGAGCGTGCATGCACACGAGCGCGCCGCCCGGCCGGCGACGGAAGCTGCGCAGGAATCGCTCGCCGCCATGGTGCGCGAAGCGCATCGCCAGGTCACCGCGGAGCTCACCGAGCACGCGGCAGGGCTGGTGCTGCCCGAGGAGATCAAGAAGTTCGTGCTGCAGCTGCTCGGTCCGTGGATGATGGTGCGCTATCAGCGCTACGGCCAGGACAGCACACCGTGGCGGCAGGCGCGCGAGTTCGCGGCGTCGTTCTTCGAAGGGCTGCGCCCCGCGGTGAGCGCCTATGACGCCGAGCGCAAGCGCGCGCATCGCGCCCGCATCCTGCACCAGGCGCGCGTGCGCGCCGAGCGCTCGAAGATCGCGCCCGAGTACGTCAACGCGCTGCTCGTCGCGCTCGCGCGCTACCTGACCGGCCTGGATCAGGCCGACGCCAATGTCGAGCTCGTCGAGTCGCCGCGCGCGCGCGCGCTCGACAATTTCCTCGACGGCCTGCAGCCGGTCGCCGCCGCCTAAGAGAACGATTCTCTCCATGCGGACCTTGTTCAACTGGCTCTTCGCCCACGATTTCACGGCCCGCGGCGACATCTACGACTGGCGCTCGGACCTGATCTGGATGCACATCGCATCCGACGTCGCGATCGCCATCGCCTATTTCGCGATCGCCTTTGCGCTCGCCTACTTCGTGCGCCGCCGCAGCGCCGAAGTGATGGCCGCGGCGTGGTGGCTGGTGTCGGCGTTCGCGCTGCTGTGCGGCGCGACCTACATCATGAGCGTGGTGACGATCTGGCTGCCGGTCTACATGCTGGAGGCCCTGACCAAGGTCGTCGCGGCGATCATCTGCCTCGTCACCGTGCCCGTGGTGCTGCGATTGATCGCGCTCGCGCTGACGCTGCGCTCGCCCGCCGAGCTCGAGCGCGCCAACGAGCAGCTGCTCGCGGAAGCCGAGATGCGCCGCGCCACCGAGCAGGAACTGCGCCTCGCGCATGAGGAAGCCCTGCAGGCTTCCCGCGCGAAGTCCGGCTTCCTCGCCAACATGTCGCACGAGATCCGCACGCCGATGAACGCGGTGATGGGCATGACGGCCGCGCTCCTGAAGACGCCGCTGACGCCGTCGCAGCAGGAGATCGCGGAAACCATCCGCACCTCGAGCGAGAACCTGCTGTCGATCATCAACGACGTGCTCGACCTGTCGAAGATCGAAGCCGGCGCGGTCAGCGCGGAAGCCGCCGACCTGCAGCTCGCCGACGTCGTCGACCAGGCCGTGCTCACGCTCGCCGAGCGCGCGCAGGCCAAGGGGCTCGAGCTGATCTCCGTGATCGAGCCGACCGTGCCGCAGGTGCTGCAGGGCGACGCGCGCCGCCTGCATCAGGTGCTGGTGAACCTGACCTCGAACGCGGTGAAGTTCACCGAGAAGGGCGAAGTCGAAGTGCGCGCCGCGGTGGAATCCGATTCCGAGAGCGCGGTCGTGGTGCGCTTCACGGTGCGCGACACCGGCATCGGCATCCTGCGCGAGGCGCGCGAGCGGTTGTTCCAGCCGTTCATGCAGGCCGACAACTCGACCACCCGCAAGTACGGCGGCACCGGGCTGGGGCTCGCGATCTCGAAGCATCTGGTCGAGGTCATGGGCGGCACCATCAATTGCGAGAGCCACACCGGCCGCGGCACGACGTTCTGGTTCTCGGTGCCGCTGAAGCGATCGGCGAGCGCACCGCAGGAGGCCCCGGTCGATCCGACCAACCTGCGCGGCATGCGCGCGCTGATCGTCGACGACAACGAAACCAATCGCCGCGTGATCGCCGAGCGGCTGGCGAGCTGGGGGCTCACCGTCGATCAGGCCGCCGACGGCGCTGCAGCGCTCGACAAGGTCGCCGCGATCGCGTTCGGCGGCCAGGCGCCGTACCACTTCGCCATCATCGATCGCGGGCTGCCCGGCACCGGCGGCCTCGAGCTCGCCGGTCGGCTGCGCCAGGTCCCGGCGCTGTCGGACATGCACATCGTGCTGCTGCACAACATGGTCGGGCGCGATGCGGCCGCGGCGCTGCAGGGTGCGGGCGTCGCGGCGACGCTGACCAAGCCCGTGCGCCACAGCCTGCTGCAGCACACCATGTCGGTGCTGGTCGCGCGCGCGCAGCTCGCCGTACCGACAACCGCGGCGACGCAGGTGAAGCCGTCGGCCGTGAAGACTCCGGAGGACGCGCTGGCGACGAAGTACCGCATCCTCGTCGTCGAGGACAATCATCTGAACCAGCAGGTCGCCAAGCTGCAGCTGCGCGAGCTTGGTCAGGAAGCGGACTACGCGAACAACGGGCTCGAAGGTCTCGAAGCGCTCCAGCGCAAGACCTACGACCTGATCCTGATGGATTGCCAGATGCCCGAGCTCGACGGCTACGACGCCACCGCCGAGATCCGCAAGCGCGAGCGCGGCACGCGGCACACCTGGATCATCGCGATGACCGCGCACGCGATGGTCGGCGATCGGGATCGCTGCCTCGCCGCCGGCATGGACGATTACATTGCCAAGCCGATGTCCACCGAAGTCCTCAAGGAAGCGCTCGAGCGTTTCGCGCAGCGACAGCCCGCCGTGATCGGCAAGCCCGCGGCTGCCGTCACGCCGGCACCCGAGCCGCCGCCGGTGGCAGCCGGAGCTGCGAAGAAAGCGGATGGCAGCAACGTCGATTTCGCGCAGCTGCGCCAGATCACCAAAGGCAACACCGCCTTGCTGCGCCGCCTCGCCGAGCTCTACGTCAACCAGACGGCGGAGCAGCTCGCCATGCTGCGCACGGCGCTCGCCGAGCGCTCCGCGGTCGACATCCAGCGCATCGCGCATCGCTGCACCGGCTCTTCCGGGACGATCGGCATGACCGCGATGGCCAACCTGTTCGAGAAGCTCGAGCATGCCGGCAAGAGCGGGCAGCTCACCGTCGCCGAGCAGCTCGCCTCCGACATCGAAAGCGCCTTCGTCGGCGTGCGCGCGAGCGTCAAGGCGCTCGCTGCCGCGCCGCCAGCCTGAGTCTCCCGCAATGAGCAGCAAGAAAGTCCTGTTGATCGACGACGACCCCGTGATCGCCGCCGTCTACGAAAGCCTGTTCATCGGCGCGGGCTTCGACGTGATGCTGGCCGAGGACGGCGAGCAGGGCCTGGCGGCGGTGTTCCGCAGTCGTCCCGACGTCGTGTTGCTCGATCTGTCGATGCCCAAGCTCAACGGGCTGCAGTGGCTCGACAAGGTCCGCAAGGACGCGCGCTTCGCCAAGCTGCCGGTCGTCGTGTTCACGGCCGGCAGCATCGCCTGGCAGGTCAACGCCGCGAAGAACAGCGATGCGACGATGGTGCTGTCGAAGAAGACCAGCGATCCCGAAGGCGTGGTCAAAGCCGTCAAGACCGCGATGGAAACGGGGAACTGGCGGATCTGACGCGGCCAGGGCGGGTAGAATCGCGCCCCCATGGAGCACTTCGACGTCATCGTCATCGGCGGCGGCCACGCCGGCACCGAAGCCGCGCTCGCATCTGCGCGCATGGGCGCGCGGACATTGCTGGTCACGCAGTCGATCGAGACGCTGGGGCAGATGTCGTGCAATCCGGCGATCGGCGGCATCGGCAAGGGCCATCTGGTCAAGGAGATCGACGCGCTGGGCGGCCTGATGGCGCGCGCGGCCGATCGTGCCGGCATCCAGTTCCGCATGCTCAACGCGAGCAAGGGTCCCGCGGTGCGCGCGACGCGCGCGCAAGCCGATCGCATGCTCTACAAGTGGGCGGTGCGCGAGGCGCTCGAGAATCAGCCGAACCTTTCGATCTTCCAGCAGGAAGTCGAAGACCTGATCGTCGAAGGCGATCGCGTCGCCGGCATCGTCGTGCGGCTCGGACTGAAGTTCTTCGCGCGCGCCGTCGTGCTCACGACGGGCACGTTCCTCGGCGGGAAGATCCACGTCGGGCTCACCAATCATCAAGGTGGTCGCGCGGGCGATCCGCCGTCGAATGCCCTCGCCGCTCGTCTGCGCGAGCTGCATCCACGCGTCGGTCGCTTGAAGACCGGCACGCCGCCGCGACTCGACGGCCGCACGATCGACTGGACGCTCCTCGTGGAACAACCGGGCGATGAGCCGACGCCGGTGTTCTCGTTCATGGGCTCGCGCGATGAGCACCCGCGCCAGGTGCCGTGTCACATCACGCACACCAACGAAGCCACGCACGAGATCATCAAGAGCGGATTCGATCGCTCGCCGATGTTCACCGGCGTGATCGAAGGCATCGGACCGCGCTACTGCCCGAGCGTCGAGGACAAGGTCAATCGCTTCCGCGACAAGACCTCGCACCAGATCTTCCTCGAGCCGGAAGGCCTGAGCACGCGCGAGATCTATCCCAACGGCATCTCGACGTCCTTGCCGTACGACGTGCAGGAGCGCTTCGTGCGCACCATCCGCGGGCTCGAGAACGTGCGCATCACGCGGCCAGGCTATGCGATCGAGTACGACTACTTCGATCCGCGCGATCTCAAGGGCTCGCTGGAGACCAAGATCATCGGCGGCCTCTACTTCGCCGGCCAGATCAACGGCACCACCGGCTACGAAGAAGCCGCCGCTCAGGGCATCCTCGCGGGACTCAACGCGGCGCTGTCGATCCGCGGCGAGGTGCCGTGGACGCCGCAGCGCCACGAGGCGTACATCGGCGTGCTGGTCGACGACTTGATCACGCGCGGCACGACCGAGCCGTACCGCATGTTCACCTCGCGCGCCGAATATCGATTGCTCCTGCGCGAGGACAACGCCGACGCGCGCCTGACGCCGATCGGTCGCAAGCTCGGCTTGGTCGACGACGCGCGCTGGGAAACGTTCTCGCGCAAGCAGGCGCGACTCACGTCTCTGCGGCAGGAATTGCCGAAGCGCCTGCTCGAGCTGCTGCGGCGTCCGGAGGTGCACTACTGCGACCTCGTCGCCCAGCACGGCGCGCCCGCAGTGGATCCGGACGTCGCGGAGCAGATCGAGATCGACACCAAGTACGCGGGCTACGTCGACCGCCAGCACGACGAGATCGAGCGCCGCCGGCGCTACGAAGAAGCGGCGCTCCCCATCGACCTGGATTACGCGGCGGTGGCGGGTCTGTCAGCGGAAGTGCGGCAGAAGCTCGCCCAGCACCGGCCGCAGACCGTTGCGCAGGCGGGCAGGATTTCCGGCGTCACGCCGGCGGCGGTGTCACTGCTCCTGGTGCACCTGAAGAAGATCGGGCAGCTGAGAAAAAGCGCGTGAAAACTGGATTCCCGCCTGCGCGGGGATGACGACTTTCGTCGTCAGCTGTGATCGTTGATCGCCCGCAGGATGTTCGCGCGCGAGATCAGCCCCAAGAGCTTGCCGTCCTTCACCACCGGATAGCGCTTGTAGTTGGAGTCGACGAACATCGACGCGACCTCGAGCACGGTCGTGTCGGGCGACACGGTCACGGTCTTGTCGCTCATGAATTCCTTGACCGGGCCGGCGGCGACGCCTTCGTAGCTCGCGGTCAGCGCGGCCTTGAGGCAGTCCTTCTCCGACAGCATCCCGAGCAGCTTGCCGTTCTCGCCGACGACCGGCGCGCTGCCGATGCCGCGCCGCACGAAGATGTTGATCGCGGCCATGACGTCCGTGTCCGGCGCCAGCGTCACCATCTGGGTGTTCATGTAGTCCTTGGCGGTCAGCGTGTCGAGCGTTGCCATGTCTTTGATCCTCTGAAGGGATGGCTTGAACCGGCGCGCCAATTTACTTCATCTGCCCGGCGTCGGCACAGCGTGGAGCGCGGCGCCGTGCTCGCGCAGCCAGCGGCGATGCGCCTCGAACTCGGGCATCTGCCTCGCGACGAGCGCCCAGAAACGCGGGCCGTGGTTGCGATGCTGCAGGTGCGCGAGCTCGTGGATCACCACGTAGCGGAACACCTCGGGCGGCGCGAGCGCTAATCGCCACGACAAGCTGATGGTCCCGTTGCGGCCGCAGCTGCCCCACAGCGTCTTCTGATCTGCGATGCGCAAGCCGTTGGACTTCACGCCCATGGGCGGCGCTTCCGTCGCGATCAGTGCGCGCGCAGTGCTTCGCGCCTGCTCGCGGAGCTGCCGAGCACTGAGCGCAGGGACTGGAATCGCGATGCGCTGCGTCTCGCGACGGCGATGCTCGTCGAGCTTGCGCTCGATCCACGCGAGCCGGCTGCGCAGGAACGCATGCGCCATCGCGCGCGATGCACGACGCGGGATCACCAGCAGCACTTCGTCGCCGGAACGGATCTCGATGCGGATGCTGCGCGCTTGTGACGACACGCGCTCGACCAGTCGCCATGCCGGAGTTTCGTTGCGCAGATCGAGCGCGAGCTGGCTCGTCATGTGACAGTGAAATACAGCGGTAAAAAAATCATCAAACTGGGTTCGACGCGATTGCAGCGACGGTGCGACGCGGGTTCGCGCGCTTCGCGATCGTCGTTATGCACAGGCTTATCCAAGCGTGCTGTGGGTAACTCGCGTCGCGATTCATTTGTACGTGTAACCGATGCGCGCGAGGATTCCGTCGAGCTCGTCGAGCGAGTGGAATTTCACGCGCAGCTCGCCTTTGCCTTCCTTGCCCGCCTCGACCTTCACCGGATAGCCCATGTACTCGCCGAGCTCGCGTTCGAGCATCTTCCAATCCGATGGCTTGCCCGGCATGAACACCAGCGACTCGCCGGCTTTCTTGCGTCGCGCGGCGGCGACGCGGCGCTCGAGCGCGCGCACGGAGATTTTCTGCGTGGCAACTTGCACGGCCCATCCGCCCTGCTCTTCCGGCGGCAGGCCGGCGAGCACTTTCGCGTGCGAGAGCGGCACGAGACCTTCGTTGACCATCCCCTGCACCGCTTGCGCGAGGTTGAGCAGCCGCAGCTGATTGGAGACGTACTCGCGCGACTTGCCGATGCGCTCGCCGACTTCCTCGTGGGTGAGCGCGAACATCTCGCCGAGCCGCTTCAGTCCCGCTGCGGTCTCCATCGGTGAGAGCGATTCGCGCTGCAGGTTCTCGATCAGCCCGACCACGAACGCTTCGCGATCGGAGAGATCATCGCGGATGACCGCGGGGATCTCGTGCAGGCCCGCCTGCTGCGCCGCACGCCAGCGACGCTCGCCGGCGAGGAGCTCGTAGCCCCACACGGTCGTGCGCAGCACGATCGGCTGCACGACGCCCGACTCGCGGATCGACTCCGACAACTCTTTCAGCGCTGCGGGATCGAAGTAGCGCCGGGCCTGCTGCGAGCCCGGCCGGATCAGGTCGACCGGCACCTGCTTGATCTGGCTCGTCATGTCACAATCGCCGCCCGTTCACGCATCCGGCTCCGCATATTCCCGTGGAAAAACAGTATCGGGAGATCATCGAGGCGATCGGCGAGAAGCCCGATCGCGAAGGACTCGCGCGCACGCCGCTGCGCGCCTCCAAAGCCATGCAGTTCATGACCCAAGGTTACAAGCTGCGGGTGGAAGACATCGTCAATGGCGCGATTTTCGAGACGAACAACAGCGAGATGGTGATCGTGCGCGACATCGAATTGTATTCGCTCTGCGAGCATCACCTGCTGCCCTTCATCGGCAAGGCGCACGTGGCTTATCTGCCGGGCGGCAAGGTGCTGGGCCTGTCCAAGATCGCGCGGATCGTCGACATGTTCGCCCGACGGCTGCAGATCCAGGAAAACCTGACCCGCCAGATCGGCGAGACCATCCAGCAGATCACCAATGCCCGCGGGGTCGGCGTCGTCATCGAAGCGAAGCATCTGTGCATGATGATGCGCGGGGTCGAGAAGCAGAACAGCATGATGACCACGTCCTACATGGAAGGGGTGTTCCGCGAGGATCACCGCACGCGCACCGAATTCCTGACCCTGATCGGCCGCTGATGCACGGTGGCATTAGAATGGCCGTCCGCTTACTGAGCAGTATGTAGATACCCATGAACATGCCCGCCAGCCCCGAGATCGCCGCCCAGCAGGAAGTGCTGCGCACGCTGGAGCCGCTGATCACCGAGTACACCCAGCGTCATCGCGACAGCCGCAAGCTGTGGATGCCGAGCGAGCTGCTGCCTGCCAACGAGCAAGGCGGCGCCGAGCAGGAAGCTGAAGTCAGCGCGATGCGCCAACGCGCGAAGGGATTGCCGGACAGCGTGCGCGTCGCGCTTGCGCTCAATCTGCTGACCGAGGAAGGCCTGCCGCATTTCCATCGCCTCGTCGCGGTCTACATGGGCTACGACGGGCCGTGGGCCGAGTGGAACAACCTCTGGACCGCCGAAGAGGATCGTCACGGCTGCGTGCTGCGCGATTACGTGCGCGAAGCGCGCGTGTTCGACATGACCCATCTCGAGCGGCTTCAGTATCAGTACATCGAGTCGGGGTTCAATCCGCAGTGGCAGGGCGATCCGTATCGCCTGCTCGCTTACACGTCATTGCAAGAAAAGGCGACGCAGACCGCGCATTCAAACGCCGGCCGCATCGCCAGCAATTACGAGCCGAAGCTGCAGAAGATCCTCGCGCACATCAGTGCCGACGAGTCGCGCCACTACGCGTTCTATCGCGACAGCTTCGCCGCCGTGCTCAAGGCCGATACCAATCGCGCACTCGCCGCGCTCGCGTCCGTTGCGCCGGCGCTGGCGATGCCCGGTCACAACATCGAAGGCTACGCGCAGATGTCCGAGGTCGAGCGCCGCGCCGGCATCTACGGCCCGCGCGAATATCTCAAGCTCGTCGAAGACCTGGTCAAGCACTGGGCGATCGACAAGATGACCGGGCTCACCTCGCTCGGCCGCGCCGCGCAGGAGAAGGTGATGTCGCTGCCCAAGCGGCTCGCGCGCATGGCGGATTACATCGAGTCCAAGGCGCACGATCGCACCTTCTCGTTCGAGTTCATCTATCGCCGCGCCTTCGAGATGGCGGCGGGCTCAAGCGCCTGAGGTCCCTCCAGGGCAAGCGCGTTCTCGTCACCGGCGCCGGCAGCGGTCTCGGCCGCGCGCTCGCGCTGAAATTCGCCGCCGAAGGCTGGCAGGTCGCGGTAACGGACGTGCGTGGCGAGCCGGCAAAAGACACCAAGCGCGCGATCGAGTCCGCCGGCGGCAAGGCGATGTTCGAAGTCCTCGACGTCGCTTCCGAAACAGAGTTCGACCAGGTCGTCGGCCGTGTGCGCGACGAGCTCGGCGGCATCGACGTCCTGATCAACAACGCCGGCGTCGCCACGGCGGGCACGGTCGAGGACTCACCGCTCGACCAGTGGCAGTTCGTCTTCAACATCAATTTCTTCGGCTGCGTCCGCGGCGCGCGCGCCGTGATTCCGGTGATGAAGGCCCAAGGTGGCGGGCACATCGTCAACATCGCGTCGTTCGCCGGCATCGCCAACCCGCCCGCGCTCGCGAGCTACAACGCGGCGAAGGCAGCGGTGATCTCGCTGTCGGAAACACTGCGCCTCGAGCTCGACGGCGACCACATCGGCGTGACCGTCGCGTGCCCATCGTTCTTCAAGACCAATCTGCTCGAGACGAGTCGCGAGCTCGCCGGTCCGGACGCGGAGACCGCCGCCCCGCAGATGGAAAAGATCACCGATCACCGGATGAGCTCCGCGAAGATCACGGCGGACGACGTCGCCGCCGACATCTTCGATGCAGTCCAGCGCAATCGCTTCCTCGCGATCACGCATCCCGACGCGAAGCAGCGCTATCACCTGAAGCGCCTGGCGCCCGAGCTGTTCTTCAAGGCGGCGCGCAAGGCGACCGCGGGATTCCTCAAGAAGTCCTAGAGCGCCGGACCTCGAACCCCGGCGGCGGGATTTCTTCCGAGCGCTGCCAGTCCAGCGTCAGCACGCGCGCCATCGGCGGACCGTCGCCGAGCCAGGTCTGGAAACGTCCGAGTGCCGCGTCGTCGCCGTGCGCGACGCCTTCGACCGCACCATCGGCGCGATTGGCGATCCAACCCGAAATGCCGAGCTGCTCGGCCTTGCGGCGCGCGGATTCGCGGAAGCCCACGCCCTGGACCCGGCCGCTGGCAGTGAAGCGGTAAGATGAAGGCATTGATGAGCATCTTAAGGCGATTGCGCGAGCGGCTCGGCGTCGACGCCGAACCTCGCGATCCGGACCATCCGAGCACGGATCGCGTCGGCCTGTCGGCGGAGATCCCGGGCGCCGACGGCGCGCCGCTGTGGAAGATCGACGTGCAAGTGCTCACCGAGCCGCACGGCGACGGCGAGAAGACGCGGATCCGCGCCCATATCCAGACCAACTTCGCGAGCGCGCTGCGTCCCGCGATCGGCCGCCGCAAGAAGAAGGATCATCGCGCGATCGGCTCCGCGAGCCGGGCGCTCACGCCGGCGCAGCGGGTCGGCGCGCTGGCCCAGCGTGCAGCTGCTCGCGCGCTGGCGACGCCGGTGATCCGCGCGATCGCCGAGCCGCTGCTGCGTCACGACTTCAACACCTGGGTCGAAGTGCAGGCCTCGACCGCATCGCTCGACAGGGGCGCGCAGGATCTGGTGCCGGCGCAGGAGCAGCTCGCGCGCCTGGGCATCAAGCCCAAGAGCGGCGACGGACCGATCGCCGAATCCTGGGCCGGCGAGGCGCCGGGCGGATTCGCGCAGGTCTCGCTGCTGCAGCTCGACAAGAAACACCTGCCGCCGCGGCTCGCGAAGTCGCTCGGCGGCAAGCCGTTCTCGATGGCGGCCGCCATCGTCAACGTGGTGGAAGAGAAATAATCGTGTAGGCGCGCCGCGCGCGCCGCCGTGTCATCGGGGGAGTCCGGGTGGATCGAGCTCGCGCACGCGAGGTCTGGCGACTGTCGCTGCCGATCATCGGCGGCATGACCTCGCAGAACCTGCTCAATCTCGTCGACGCGTGGATGGTCGGCGGGCTGGGTCCGGCAGCGCTCGCCGGCACCGGTCTCGCGAACTTCCTCAACTTCATCGCCGTGGCGTTCATCACCGGCTTCTCGCCGGCGGTGCAGGCAATCGCGGCGCGGCGCGTCGGCGAGGGCAAGATCGACGAGGCGGCGGTGCCGCTCAATGGCGGCATCCTGCTGTCGGTCGCGATCGGCTTGCCGCTGTCCGTGATCCTGATCCTCGCGGCGCCGTCGATCTTCGCGGCGATGAACAGCGATCCCGAAGTGGTGAAGCAGGGCTCGGTCTACCTGCAGTGGCGGCTCATCGCGGTCGTCGCGGTGGGCGTCAACTTCTCGTTCCGCGGCTACTGGAGCGCGGTGAAGCTCGCCAACTACTACATGTACACGTTGATCGGCATGCACATCCTCAACGTGATCTTCAGCTACTCGCTGATCTACGGACTGTTCGGCCTGCCGGCGATGGGTACCGCCGGCGCCGGACTCGGCACGACGCTCGCGATCTTCGTCGGCACCTCGGCGTATTTCTTCCTCGGTCGCAAGGCGGCCGACGCGCAGGGCTTCCTGCACAAGCGCCCGACACCGGAGCAGTTCAAGTCGCTGCTCAAGCTCGGCCTGCCGTCGTCGGTCCAGCAGCTCTTGTTCTCGGGCGGCTTCACCGTGCTGTTCTGGATCGTCGGCAAGGTCGGCACCGCGGAGCTCGCGGTCGCCAACGTGCTGATCACCATCACGCTCACCGCGATCCTCCCCGGCATCGGGCTCGGCATCGCGGCAGCGACGCTGTGCGCGCAGGCGCTCGGCCGCAAGGAGCCGGACGACGCGCATCGCTGGGCATGGGACGTGTTCCGCGTCGGCCTGTGGATCTTCGTGCCGCTCGCGCTCGGCATGGTGCTGTTCGCCGAATGGGACCTGCGCATCTTCGTGCGCGACGAGCACCTCGTCGCGATCGGCAAGCTGCCGCTGCAGCTCGTCGGCGGCATGGTCCTGCTCGACGGCCTGGGCTTGATCATGATGCAGGCGCTGCTCGGCGCCGGCGCGAGCGGCTTCGTCATGGCGGTCGCGACCGGCCTGCAATGGTGCCTGTTCCTGCCGATCGCCTATCTGCTCGGCCCGCGCTTCGGACTCGGGCTCACTGCGATCTGGGTCGCGATGGGCGGCTATCGCCTGCTGCAGACCGCGATCTTCACCAGCGCCTGGCAGAAGAAGCGCTGGGCGCACATCAAGGTGTAGGCGCGTGAAGCGGCTGGCCCTTCCGCTCGTGCTGACCGCGCTGCCGTTTGCGTATCTGCTCGCGCTGTCGTGGACGCCGACCGACGCCGGCGTGCAGCTCCCGCTGTTCGACGACGCGATGATCTCGATGACCTACGCGCGCACGCTCGCGGAGGGACACGGCCTCGTCTGGTATCCGGGCGCCGAGCCGGTGGAAGGCTTCACCAATCTCTTGTGGACGTTGTGGATGGCGGGATTGCATTTCGCGTTGGGCGATGGCGCCATCACCAGCGCGCTCGTCACGCTGACCGGATTTGCCGCGCTCGCGTACAACCTGCGCGAGCAGGCCGCGCTGGGCGACCAGCTCGGGATGAGTGAAAGCGCGATCCGCGCGTCGCTGCTGATGACCGGCGCGAGCTTCCCGCTCGCCTTCTGGACGGCGCGCGGCATGGAAGTCGGCATCGCGGCAGCGTTGGTCACCGCCGCGTGCGTCGAATCGATCCGTTATTCGCGCGGGGGCGGCAACGTCCTCACGCTCGCGCTCATCACCGTGGCTTTGTTCGCGCTGCGTCCCGAGATGATCGCCCTGACGGCGCCGGTGTGGCTGTTCGCGCTCGCGAGCGCGCAGCCGCGGCGACGTGTCTTGCTCGTGGCCGGCGGCGCCCTCGCCGCGGCGCTCATGGCCGGAATCACGCTGTGGCGCTACACGTACTACGGCGACGTCGTGCCCAACACGTTCTATCTCAAGGCCACGGGGGTCGACCTCGGGGTCCGCGCCATGACGGGGCTGTACTGGTTCTGCGACACCGTCGCCTTCTATCTCGCGCCGTTCCTGGTGATCACGCTCGCTGCCCTGCCGACGCTTCCGCCCCCGTCGCGCGGTCACGCGCTCCTGTTCGCGATGACGGCGGTGACTTCCCTGTACAGCATCTGGATCGGCGGCGACGCGTGGGAATGGAGCACCAAGTTCCCGAACCGCTACCTCTCGTGCGTGCTCCCGTTGTTCTTCGTCCTCGCCGCCGCCGCCACGGATCAGGTGACCGCACGCAGCGTGCGGCGCGTTGATGTCGCAGTCGCGCTCGCGATCGTCCTCGGGCTCGTCGCCTATGCCGTGTTCCCTTCCGAATACCGTCTCGCCCTTCCCGGGCGCTTTCCGACGCGGCAGGCCGCTGCCGGCGGCGTCGCCTTCCTGCTGGCCGCAGGCCTGATCGTCACCCTCAGTTGGCGCGCGCATTGGCGATCGCTCGACTGGCCGGTGCTCATCGTCGCGGCCTGCCTCGCCGTCAACGTGCCGGCGATCGGATTCGCCGTGAAGTCGGACGGCTTCGATGTCGCCATCGACCGACACCTGACCCGCGAAGGCCTGGCGCTCCGGCGGATGCTGCCTGCCGATTCGTCGCTCGGCGTCACCTACGCCGGCTCGATCTGTTACTACTCGCGGCTGCGATGCGTGGATCTCTACGGCAAATCCGATCGGCACATCGCCCGCATGCCGGCGGTCGACCCGGTGTTCTATCCGGGTCACAACAAGTTCGACCTTCATTACAGCCTGGCTATCGTCGCGCCCGACTACGTCGACGGCCTTCCGCGCGATGCCGACCCCGCGAGCTACGGCTACAACCGCGTCGAGGTCGGCGGCTTTCCGCTCTATCGACGCGCGACGCCGCTCGAGCGCGCGCGCTAGATATCTCATCCCGATGCACCGAATGGAGTTCTTTTTCCTACCCCATCGCGCCCTTCGCCAGCCGCCAACCCCGATAAGATCGGAGCCGTAGCTTAGGGGGTCCGCGTTGGCCATCAAATCCATCATCGCCGCGTGCATCGCGTGCACGACCGCGGCACCTGCGTTCGCCGATGACTCGGCGGATCGCAGCATCACCCCGACGATCACCGTGGGCTTCAAGTTCGGCGCCGACGCGAAAGCGAAATCGGCGCTGCAGTTCGCCGCGCAATTCGACGTCCGCTCGCAGTTCCTGCATCCCGACACGCTGCGCGCCGCCATGGCCGGCGACGATTCGGTCGACGTCGACGGCGCGATGAAAGGCACCTCGCTGGTGACGCTGTTCGATCTCACCACCACCCGCCACGGCGTGCTCGGCGCGCAATCGCTCGGGCACAGCTGGATCGCGCGCTGATCTGAAGCGCGCTACACCTTCACTGCAAACAGCTCACGTGACCGCCGCCAGATCCAGGCGACGGTGACCAGCGTCATCACGCCGCCGAAGATCACCGACGGCACCGTCCCCATCAGCTTCGCCGCGACGCCGGACTCGAACGCGCCGAGCTCGTTCGACGTGGTGACGAAGATCGAGTTGACCGACTGCACGCGGCCGCGCAGGTGATCCGGCGGCATCAGCTGCAGGATCGTGCCGCGGATCACCACGCTCACGCTGTCGAATGCGCCGGTGAAGAACAGCATCGCAGCCGACAGCCAGAAATTCCGCGACACGGCGAACACGAGCGTCGCCACGCCGAAGCCGACGACGGACCACAACAGATTTCGCCACGCGTTGCTGCGCGCGGGATGCCAATACGCCGTCAGCAGCAGCGTCAGCATCGCACCGACGCTCGGCGCCGCACGCAGGATGCCGAGCCCTTCCGGGCCGACGAACAGGATGTCCTGCGCGAAGATCGGCAGGATCGCGACCACGCCGCCGAACAGCACGGAGAACATGTCGAGCGAGATCGAATAGAGGATGATCCGCGTGCGGAACACGTAGGCGAGCCCTTCGCGCAGGCTCTGCCACACGTCGCCCGGATGCAGATCGCTCGCGGTCGGCTGGCGCGGCTTGATGGTCGAGATCAGCACGAACGCAGCGACGAAGCAGCCGAGCACCGTCCACAGCGCGCCGTCGATGCCGAGGCTCGCGTAGAGGAAACCCGCGCTGGCCGGACCGAGGATCGCGCCGGCCTGCCAGAACGTGCTGACCCACGTCGATGAATTCGGATACAGCTCGCGCGGCACGAGGAACGCTTTCAGCGACGAGGCCGCCGGCGAATAGATCCCGCGCGAGAGCCCGAGCAGGAAGAT
>Ga0070741_10012394_pt1 | contig 15414 bp, 14 predicted proteins | sample Coa_R1_4_FD_66440 | JGI IMG/M metagenome (GOLD analysis project Ga0070741, IMG submission 66440) | Surface soil microbial communities from Centralia Pennsylvania, which are recovering from an underground coalmine fire - Coalmine... | ecosystem: Environmental > Terrestrial > Soil > Unclassified ... | reverse complement strand
GGGGCTCGAAGCTGACCGCCTCGGTCATCGGACTTACCACCTTTGGCCGGGCAGCGCCGACCCTGCGAAGGATGCGCAAGAAGTATACGTCCGCCCGGCTCGGCGGCAGCGATCCACCTGCACGGCCAACGATCCGGGTGCAACAGCCCTTCGGCCACCGCGAGCTCAGCGCACGCCGAGGCTCCTGGCGTGATGCCGCAAATGATCCGCCATGAAGCTCGACATGAAGTAGTAACTGTGGTCGTAACCCGCGTGGCGTCGCAGCGTCAACGGGTAGCCGACCCGGCGACTCGCCTCCTCGAACAGGTGTGGATGCAACTGCTGCTCCAGGAACTGATCGGCCTGGCCCTGATCGATCAGGATTGTCGGTCGCTTGCCGGCATCCCGAATCCCGGCGACGAGCTCGGTCGCATCGTAAGCACTCCACTGGCCCTGGTCCGGGCCCAGATAGCCGTTGAAGGCCTTCTGACCCCAGGGGCATTGCCTGGGCGCGGCGATCGGTGCGAAGGCGGAGATCGACTTGTAGAGCCCAGGATTGCGCAGTGCGAGCGTGAGGGCGCCGTGGCCGCCCATGGAATGCCCAAAAATGCCGGTCCGTGCTCCGTCCGCGGCGAACTCGCTCTCGATCAGTGATCGCAACTCCTGGGTGACGTAGCTGTACATCCGGTAGTGTCCGGCCCACGGCTCCTGGGTCGCGTCCACGTAGAAGCCCGCCGCCACGCCAAAGTCCCAAGAGTCGCTCTCGCCCGGTAGCTTGAGGCCGCGCGGGCTGGTGTCGGGCGCGACGAGCATCAGGCCGAACTCTGCCGCGAGACGCTGAGCGCCCGCCTTGATCATGAAGGTCTCTTCGGTGCAGGTCAGGCCGGCCAGGTAATACAACACCGGCACCCGCCCCGCCCGCGCCTGGGGCGGCGAGAACACCGCGAATCGCATGGAAGAAGCGGTACTGGTGGAGTCGTGGCGGTAAAAACCCACGACGCCGCCGAAACATTGGTGTTGGCTGATGACATCAAATGCTGCTGTGCGCGCCATGGGATTACCTTCGATCGGTCGTGACTCGAGTGATGCCCGGACATTATGGCCGGGAACGCTCGGATGCGTGAGGCGTCCGTCCGGGGCCGCGTCAGGCTGCTCCGGAGGTGGGGCAGATGGACCGGCCGCCGTTCCCCGAATGGCACTAAACTGGCGGTGCGCCGAGGAACGCGCCTGTCCTGCGAGGCTCAGTGGGTCAACCTAGAAACGCTCCGCGACTGCGCGCCGTCTTGCTCGTGACGGCTCTGGTCGGGGCCCTTCTCACCGCCCGCACCGCTGAGGCCCTCACACCAGGGGGCGATGCAACCCTGACCTCGGACTACATCTTCCGCGGCATATCCGAGAGCGCCGGAGACCCGGCGCTGCAGCTGGATCTGCACGTCAGCAGCGCGGACGGGACATTCGCCGGCGCTTTTGCCTCGACGCTGCGCAGGATCAGGCATCACGGCGCCGACGATGAGCTGCAGGAATACCTGGGCCACCACTTCGATCTTTCACCGGAGTGGACGACGACTCTCACGCTCGTGAATTACTCGTACCTCGACAGCAACCTTCCGTTCTCCGACGACTACCAGGAGCTCTCGGCGGCCCTGTCCTATCTGGACCTGTGGACCGTCTCGGTGACGGCGAGCCCTAACGTGCCGCGATATGCGGGTGAGTATCGGCTCGGGCGTTATACGGCCTATGTGACTGATGCCTCGGCGCAAGTGCCGCTCGTGGGGCGGCTGTTTGCGACAGCGGGCCTCGGGCATTACACGCTGAATGGACCGGCCGGGACCAGTTATGTCTACGGAAACGCCGGGCTCTCGTTCGAGTCCGGAGCCTGGCGGATCGATGCGGCTTATTATGTGGTCCAGTCGCGGGTCCAGTACCTGTTCCCCTACGGGGAGGCCCGGAACCGCTTTGCGCTGACCCTGAGCTGGCATTTTTGAAGCCGCCGGCGAGCGGTATATTGAACCCCAGTCCGGCCGCAGGACACTTACCCTGAAAGGGTACGAGGCGTGAGAGGTCCATCGCACACCGAAACGCAGGGCCCACCGGGCACCGGTGAGTCAGGCTATCGCAGTGTCGCTTCCGCGGCCCGCGAGGCCGCTCTCATCGCACGCATCGCTCAGGGCGACCGTCGTGCATTCGAGGAGCTGTACAACCTTTATCACCGCCGCCTTGCCCGGTTCCTGACGCGTCTCACGCGTCGTTATGACATCGCGGAAGAGGTCATCAACGACACCTTCTGGATCATCTGGCGCAAGGCCGGCGACTTCCGGGGCGATTCCCAGCCCTCGACCTGGATTCTCGGCATCGCCTATCGAAAAGCGAGAAACGCGTTCCGGTCCTCGGCACGGCTGGCCGCCATGGAGAACCCGGAGGACCCCCTGCAGCCACCTACGAGTGAAGAGCCAATGCGGGCCGAGGAGCTGCGCGACTGGCTCGTGCGCGCCCTGGCACAACTGCCGGTGGAGCAGCGCCTGGCGGTTGAGCTCTGCTATGAGCTCGGTTATTCGTGCGAGGAGATCGGGGCAATCATGGGCTGTCCGGTGAACACCGTGAAGACTCGCCTGTTCCACGCGCGCGCCAAGCTGCAGAAGATTCTGCCCGTGCTCGGCGGAACGGCCGCGCCCGAAGAGAGACGAGGCCTCAAATGATGACGCTCGACGAACGCCAAGAGCATCAGGAGATATGGCTGCTATTGCCCTGGCTCGCCAGCGGGCGACTGAGCCCGACCGAGCGCGAGCGGGCGGAGCAGCACGTGCACCGCTGCCTCCCCTGCCAGAATGAGTTCTCGCTGCAGCAGCGCATGTGCAGCGCCTTTGCCGAGCCGGATCGCGTGGTGTACGCACCGGGTCCCTCCTTCCGCAAGTTGATGGAACGCATCGACTCGGAGGCTCAGACTGATCGGCGTGGCGCGCGCGCAGCTGTTCAGCCGCATCTGTCTCCCCGCGGGATCGCGGCCAGACTGAGCCATGTCTCGCTGTGGCGCCCGCCTGGAGCGGCCTGGGCCGCCAGCTTTCTGGCGCTATTTGCCCTTACTGGTTTGCTGGCGACCGCGTATCGCTGGTCCGAGCCTCTTTATCGGACCCACACCGAGGTCACGGCCGAAACTCCCAACGTGCTGCATATCGCGCTCGACCGCCGACTGACCATCGCCGAAGTCGAGGACCTGCTGCGCACACAGGGCGCGCGGGTGGTCGAAGGACCGGGCAGCACGGGCATCTTCGGTGTCTCGCCGAGCGGACTGGCCCCTGGCACTCCGGCTGCGAGCGTGAAGCAACGGTTGCGGGACCTCGCCAGGCGTCTGCATGCCGATCCGCGGGTCGTGTGGGTGCAGCCGCTGGCGCAGGACGACACGCCAACCCTGAGCCCTGGAGCTGGCGCGCCTCCGGAGCGGTGATGCCCTCGCCTGCATACCGCTGGCCCCTCGCCGCGCTCTGTCTGCTGGCGATCATACCGTGCGCGTCCGGGCAGGCGCCCGCGGACTTCAGTGCCGCCGGGCCACTCATCGTGGTCACCTTCGCCAACCAGCCTTACCGATCAGCGCCGCGCGCGGGGACCACCGGCCACCGCTATGCAGGTGATCGCTACGGCATCTCGTTGGACGCTCACGAGCGGGCGAGGCGCATCGCCGCCCTGTACTCGTTGCACGAGATGGCGAGCTGGCCCATCAAAGAGCTGGCCGTACACTGTGTCGTCTACGAGATTCCGGATTCGCGCTCGGTGAAGGAGGTCCTGTCCGCGCTCACGAAGGACCCGCGTGTCAGCCTCGCTCAACCGATGCAGGAATTCCATACGCTCACGCAGTCGCAACCGGGCGACGCGTACAACGACCCGCTTTATGGGCTGCAAACCAACCTCGCGGCGCTGAACATCGCCGCCGCGCACCAGCGCACCGAAGGCGAGGGAGTGCGGATAGGCCTGATCGACACGGGAGTGGATACGGCCCATCCGGATCTGCTCGAGCGCATCACGGGCACACACTCATTCATCAACTCATCGGTCATATCCGCGAGCTCGTTCCGGCATGGCACGGCCATGGCCGGTCTCATCGGGGCAGTCGCCAACAACCATGTCGGCATGGTAGGCATCGCGCCTCGCGCTCAGATTGAAGTGTTCGAGGCGTGCTGGCAGCTCAAGCCGGATGCGGATGAGGCGGCCTGCAACACCTTCACTCTGGCCAAGGCACTCGCTGCTGCCATCGAGGCGCACCTGCCGCTGGTGAATCTCAGTATCGCAGGACCGCCCGACCCGCTGCTCAGTGCGCTGGTGCAGAGCGGCTTGCAGCGCGGCATGATCTTCGTCGGCGCGATGACGGATGCGGCGGCCTTCCCAACCAACATCGATGGCGTGATCGGAGTTGGCAGCTCCGAGCATGCGCAGACCCGCGCCACCCTGGTTGCACCCGCGACGCACGTCCTGACGCTCCGTCCGCAGGGGCAGTACGACTTTGTCTCGGGTACCTCCGTGGCGACCGCCGAAATGACGGGCGTCATCGCATTGCTGCTCAGCGCAAATGCCCGGCTGAGCGTTGACTCCGTCGTCTCGGTGTTGAAGGAAACCACGGCTGCTTCCGGTGAGGCGCCCGGGCTGCGAAGCGTAGATGCCGGCGCAGCCGTATCCCGCCTGTATACCGAGCGTGGCAGCGGCCGAATGGCCTCAGCGCGTTCCGCGCGCTAGCATGACTTTTTCGAAGCCCTGCTAGAGATTCCCTGACTTCCGCGCAAATCGGGGCAGCTGCCGCGGCCGCAGGCTCGTTTGTTGCGGGCCGCGACTGCTCATGCTGCGGGCTACTCTGCAGCGCCACGAGGAAAGCGCACATGCGGATGAAAAGACTTGGCAATACGGGACTCGTCGTATCCGAGCTTTGCCTCGGCACCATGACGTTCGGCACGGGCGAAGGCATGTGGCGCTCCATCGGAAAACTCGAGCAACCCGCGGTCGATTCCATGGTGCGCACGGCTTTCGAGCATGGCATCAATTTTGTGGATACCGCGGATGTCTACCATGCAGGCCGCTCCGAAATCACCACCGGGGTAGCCCTGAAGAATCTCGGTCTCGCCCGCGATGAATTTGTTCTGGCGACCAAGGTGCACGGTCGTATGGGTCCGGGAGCGAATCAGGCGGGCCTCGCGCGCAGCCACATCCTGCAGGCGGTGGACCAGAGCCTGCAGCGCCTGCAGCTGCAGCACATCGATCTCTACCAGATCCATGGCTTCGATCCGCTGACGCCGCTGGAGGAAACTCTGGGCGCGCTGAATGACTGCGTTCGCGCCGGCAAGGTGCGCTATATCGGCCTGTGCAACCTGGCCGCCTGGCAGATTGCGAAATCGCTGGGTATCTGCGCGCGCCGCGGATTCGAGCGTTTCCAGAGTGTCCAGGCCTATTACAGCATCGCCGGACGGGATCTGGAGCGGGAGATCGTGCCGCTCGCCATGGAGGAACAGCTGGGCATTCTGCCGTGGAGTCCCCTCGCGGGCGGGCTGCTCAGCGGCAAGTTCTCGCGCGACGGCAAGGGGCCCGAGGGCAGCCGCCGGGTGGCTTTCGACTTTCCGCCAGTGGACAAGGACCGCGCTTTCCGCGTGATCGAGGCCATGCGCCCGATCGCCGAAGCCCATCGCGTGTCGGTCGCACAGATAGCGATCGCCTGGCTGCTGCACCAGCCGCCGGTCACTTCCGTGATCATCGGTGCCCGCACCAACGAGCAGCTCCGGGACAATCTGGCCGCCTGTGACCTGAAGCTCGACCCGGCGCAAATCTCCACCCTCAACAAGCTCTCAGCCCTCCCGGCCGAGTACCCCGGATGGATGCTGGAGCGACAAGCCGCCGATCGCGCCGCCCTGCTCAATCCCTCACACAGCTGACGGCCAGAGTCTGATACGCAACGTGGACCGTCGGGCTTGCGCTCAGCGAGGGCGTGCTCGAGATCAACTCACGCAGCTGCGCGGCGACGCGCGCTCGCTCCGAGGGCTCGAGCGCCGCAATGAAGCTCACCGAGAGAACACGATCCACGATCACCTGCTCCGCCGGCCCACTGTGCCGGTGTGCAAAACGCTGCTCCCGCAAGGCACCGAAGCCGGTTGCAGGGAACAGTTTCCGCCAAGCGCCACTGCGAAACCGCGGCGCATCGCCTTCGTAGCGAGTCAGGATCCGGGTCAGGGCCACACTCCAGGCCTCGGACTCATCGCGCATATTCCAGACCAGTCCCAGGTGGCCGCCTGGCCGCAGCACCCGATGAATCTCCCGCAGCGCGGTCGCGGTTGCGAACCAGTGAAAGGACTGCCCGCAGGTCACGGCATCGACCGTGGCATCGGCCAGCGGAATCGCCTGGGCTGTCCCGCTGCGCGCCTCGACCTGGGGAAAGCTCTCGCGCAGTCGAGCCAACATCTCGGGCACGGGCTCTACCGCCACAACCGCCGCATCGGTGGCAAGCAGCCGTCGCGTCAGCTTGCCGGTGCCGGCTCCGAGATCCAACACAGTGCGCGCAGGTCCGAGCCCCAGCGTGGTGCGCAGCCATGGATCGAGCGCAACCGGATACTCCGGTCTGCCGCGTGCGTAGGCTTCCGCGTCGCGGGCAAAGCCTTTCGCCGCGGACGCATGCACGGCTTCTGGAGCAGCCATGATCAGGAGCCACTCGCCGCCGAAGGAGCTGCGAGCGAGTAATCCGTCTGGCTGTGGGCGTAGCGGGTGAAATAGTCGAGCGCCTGCGGGTTGGCGACGGCGTCGCGGTTGGCGGCCCGCTCCGGCGGCACGCCCATCAGGATCCGCCGTACCGGCACCTCCATCTTCTTGCCGGTCAGGGTGAGCGGAATGCCTGGGACCTCGTGAATCGCATCCGGCACATGCCGGGGAGAATAATCCCGGCGCAAGGTCGCACGGATCCGCTCGCGCAGTCCCTCATCGAGCACCCGCCCCTCGCGGAGCTTTACGAACAGTGGCATGAAGAACTTTCCGTGGGGCAAGTCCAGGTTGACGATGAGCGCATCGTCGATCTCGGCAAGCGCGGCGAGTGAGCGGTAGATCTCCGCCGTTCCGATCCGTACACCGTGGCGATTGAGCGTCGCATCCGAGCGACCCAACACGAAGCAGGCCCCGCGATCGTTCAGGCGAAAGAAATCGCCGTGCCGCCAGACACCCGGATACTCCCTGAAGTAGGCGTCGCGATAGCGTTCGCCTCCCGGGTCGTTCCAGAAGCAAACAGGCATGGAAGGCATCGGTTCGGTGACAACGAGCTCCCCCACCTGATTGACGACCTTCTCGCCGCGCTCATCGAAGGCGTAGACGGCTGCCCCGAGCGATCGCGCCTGAATCTCCCCGGCACGGACCGGCAGAATGGAGGCGCCGGCCACGAATCCCGTACAGACATCGGTGCCGCCGCTGCCCGAGGAGACCCACAGATCGCGCTTCACGTTGCGGTAAAGCCAATCCATGCACTCCGGCGTGACGGGTGAGCCCACGAGCTTCACCGTCTCGAGGCTCGTCAGAAGAAATTTTTCCCGCGGGACGAAGCCCGCTTTCGCGAGCGAGGCGACATAGGCGGGGCTTGTGCCGAAGAGCGTCAACCCCGCCTCGTCCACCAGTCTCCAGAGCACATCCATACCCGGCCAGGCCGGATGCCCGTCGTAGAGGACCGGGACGAGGTTGGCCAGCAGCGCGCCCGCCAGCACGTTCCACATCATCCAGCCGGTCGTGGTGATGTAGAACAACCGCCCGCCCGGGGGCAGATCGAAATTGAACGCGAGATGCTTCTGCTGCTCGAGAATGATGCCGCCATGGCCATGGCAGATTGCCTTGGGCAGGCCCGTCGTCCCCGAGGAGAAAAGAATCCACAACGGATGATCGAACGGAACCTGCGTGAAGCTGAATTCCTGCGCGGCTACCGGTGGACCTGCGAGCAGCTCGTCCCAGAAGATCGTATGGCTCGAGAGCGGTTCAAGGTCCTCGGCACGCAGATACGGAAAGTAGATGACGTGCTGCAGCGAAGGGAGCTGCTCGATGATGCCGCGCACCTCGGCCTTGCGGTCGAAGGGCTTGCCGCCGTACTGATAGCCATCGGTGCAGAACAGCACTTTGGGCGCGAGCTGGATGTAGCGGTCGAGCACGCCGCGCGTGCCGAAGTCCGGCCCGCAGCTCGCCCAGATCGCGCCAATTGCCGTGGTGGCCAGCATGGCCACGATCGCTTCGGGCACGTTGGGCAGGTACGCCACGACACGGTCCCCGGGCTGCACGCCCAGCCTGCGAAGTTGGGTCGCCAGCGTGCGCACCTGCGCAGCGAGCTCCTGCCATGACATCCGTGACAGGGGCCGGCGCTCGCTCAGAAACAGGATGGCATCGGCGTCGGCTCGTTCGTGGCGCAAGGCGTGCTGGGCGTAGTTCAGCCTCGCGCCGGGAAACCATTTCGCCCCCGGCATGCGCCGGTCAGCCAGCACGCACTCGTAAGGACGCGAGGACTCGGTGCCGAAGAAATCCCAGATCGCCTGCCAGAAGCTTTCCAGGTCGCGTACGGACCAGCGCCACAGCTCCTCGTAACTGCTGAATCGCAGGCCGTGCCTGCTCTGCAGCCAGTTCTGGAAGGCGGTGAGCTGGGATCTGCGGACACGCTCAGCGCTGGGTGTCCACAACAGCTCGCCCTCGCTCACCATGCGTAGCGGGCCCCGCGCATCGCTAGACCCGCTCCAGGATCATCGCGATTCCTTGCCCGACGCCGATGCACATCGTGCACAGCGCATAGCGTCCCCGGGTCGAGAGCAGTTGATAGGTCGCGGTCGTCGCCAGGCGCGCTCCGGTCATGCCCAGTGGATGTCCGATCGCAATCGCCCCTCCGTTGGGATTGACATGCTCGGCATCATCGGGCAGCCCGAGCTCACGCAACACGGCAAGTCCCTGGGAGGCGAACGCCTCGTTGAGCTCCACGACATCCATGGTCCGGATGTCGAGCTTGGCGAGCCCCAGCGCCTTGATGGTAGCGGGCACCGGACCCATGCCCATCGTACGCGGAGCGACGCCTGCGGCAGCCGCTGCCACGATGCGTGTGCGTGGAGTCAATCCGTGGCGCCTCGCAGCGGCTTCAGATGCAATCACCAGAGCACACGCCCCGTCGTTGACGCCCGACGCATTGCCGGCCGTCACGGTGCCATTGGCGCGGAACGGAGTCGGCAACTTTGCGAGCTGCTCGAGCGTGGTTTCCGGTCTCGGATGCTCATCGCGGCTGACGATGATCGCAGCGCCCTTGCGCTGCGGGATCCGCACGGGAACGAGCTCGGCGTCGAAGAAGCCGCGGGCATAGGCTGCAGCGGTCCGCTGCTGACTGCGCAGTGCAAACCTGTCCTGATCCTGACGCGATATCTCGTAGTCGGCCGCGACGTTTTCGCCCGTTTCCGGCATCGAATCCACGCCATATTTCTGCTTCAGAAGCGGATTGATGAAGCGCCAGCCGATCGTGGTGTCGTAGATCTCTGCATTACGGCTGAAGGCCGACTCCGCCTTGGGAATGACGAATGGCGCTCGCGACATCGATTCGACGCCGCCTGCGATGATGAGCTCAGCCTCAGCGGTGCGGATGAGGCGCGCCGCATTGGCGATGGCGTCCAGCCCCGATCCGCACAGGCGGTTGATGGTGGCTCCCGGCACCTCCACGGGCAGGCCGGCCAGAAGCGCGGCCATCCTGGCCACATTGCGATTGTCCTCCCCGGCCTGATTCGCGCAGCCCAGCAGGACGTCTTCAACGGCCGAGCGCTCGAGCGAAGGGTTCCGCTCCAGAAGCGCCGAGATTGGTATCGCCGCAAGATCATCCGGACGAACGCTGGCGAGGGCCCCGCCATAGCGCCCGATAGGCGTGCGTGCGGCATCACAGATAAAGGCATCAGCCATCGATCAGGCCTCGGAGCGGTCACACCGGGGCATCCATGATAGCGCCGCCTTGGAGCCGGTGGACCGAGTACCCGCGTGCGCATTTCCCGGCCAGCGTCCACGCGCTCAGGCCGAGTGCAAAGGCTGCTCTCAGCGCACTCATCCGGGGCATGCCTCGCCGACAGACCGGCGCAGGCCGCATCGCCAGGCGGCTGAGGCTGGCACGAGGGTTGCACCCCATGGCCCATGCTGATCCGCGATGCGCCTGAGGGCGATTTACCGGGACTTCTCGACATCTACAACGAGGTCATCGCAACCTCGACCGCCATCTACAGCTCGGTGCCCGCAACGCTGCAAGACCGGCGTGACTGGTGGTGCAAACGTCTCGCTTCGGGTTACCCGGTGCTCTCGGCGGTCGATCGTTCAGGTGTCCTGGGATTCGCCTCATTCGGAGAGTTCCGCGCCGGACCCGGATATCGCTTCACGGTGGAGCATTCCGTGCACGTGCGAGCGGGCTGTCGTGGTCGGGGTATCGGACAGGCGCTCATGGCCGCGCTGTTCACTCGCGCCCAGACTCTGGGCAAGCATGTCATGGTGGCGGGCGTGGACGGCTCCAATTCCTCCTCGATCCGCTTCCACGAACGCCTGGGCTTTGAGCGCGTGGGACATCTGCGCGAGACCGGATGCAAGTTCGGACGCTGGCTCGACCTCGTTCTCCTGCAGCGGTTGATCACCGACCCCTAGCCGGCGACACGTGGGCCTTTTCCCCGTGGACTACACGGGTACACTGCGCTCAATGCTCCCGTCGCTGCCACCGGTCACCCGGGCCCTCATCTTCATCAACATCCTCGTCTTTCTGCTGCAGCACGTACCCGGTCTGCAGGTGGACGCCTACTTCGCATTGTGGCCGCTCGGAACGCAGTTCGCCGTGTGGCAGCTCATTACCTATGCCTTCCTGCATGGCAGCCTTGCGCATATTTTTTTCAACATGTTCGCGCTTTACATGTTTGGTGGCGCTTTGGAAAGCTTCTGGGGCTCGCGCCGCTTCCTGCTGTTCTATTTCGTGAGCGTGCTCGCGGCAGCGGCCACCCAGCTGACCGTGCAGGTCCTGGCACAGAGCGGCGAGCCCGTGATCGGCGCCTCCGGTGGCATCTTCGGGTTGCTGCTGGCTTTCGCCTGGTATTTCCCGCGGCAGCGGATCCTGCTGCTGTTTCCGCCCATTCCCATGCCCGCGTGGCTCTTCGTGACGCTCTATGGAGCGTTGGAGCTAGTGTTGGGAGTCAGCGGGGCCCAGTCGAGCGTGGCGCACTTCGCTCATCTCGGCGGCATGCTGGGCGGAGCGCTCATGATCCTGATCTGGCGGGCGCAGGATGCCGCGCGCAGATCCCGCAGGCCCTTTTGAGCATCGGAGCCGCCGTGGTGGATGATCTCGAGCCCCCCTGCATCGAGCTCGCGTACACACGCATCGGCTCGCACATCCGCCGCACGCCGGTGCTGGAAGTCGATGCACAGGATTTCGGGCTGGCCCCGCGCGTGTTGGGACTGAAGCTCGAGCTGTTGCAGCACGGCGGCTCCTTCAAGGCGCGCGGCGCCTTCGCAAACCTGCTGATGCGCGAGCTGCCAGCGGCCGGTGTCGTAGCCGCTTCGGGAGGTAATCACGGCGTCGCCGTTGCTTTGGCGGCTCGCAAGCTCGGCGTGCGCGCGAAGATCTTCGTTCCGAGTGTCGCGGCAGCCGCCAAGCAACAACAGATCCGACGTCTGGGAGCGGAGCTGGTCATCGCCGGAGAACGCTACGCGGATGCACTGGAAGCGAGCCAACACTGGGCTGAACGCTCCGGCGCGCTGCAGGTGCACGCTTATGACCAGAGGGAAACGCTTCTCGGACAGGGCACGCTCGGGCTGGAGCTCGAACGCCAGAACGCTTTGCCTGACACCTTGCTGGTCGCGGTCGGTGGTGGCGGCTTGATCGGGGGTCTGGCGGCGTGGTTTCGCGGGCGCATCAAGCTCGTTTCCGTCGAGCCTGCTCGGGCGCCGACACTCGCGAAAGCGCTGCAGGCCGGCCGGCCGGTGGATGCGGAAGCAGGCGGCATCGCCGCGGACTCCCTGGCGCCCCGCCGCGTCGGCGAGCTGATGTTTCCCCTCGCACAGAAATTCGTGGGCGCGGCTGTTCTGGTCGAGGACGATGCGATCCGGGAAGCGCAGCGGCTGCTATGGCGTGAGGCGCGCATTGCCTGCGAGCCCGGCGGCGCCGCCGCTTTTGCGGCGCTGCTCAGCGGCCGCTATGTGCCGCGGCCCGAGGAGCGTGTCGCGGTCATTCTCTGCGGGGGCAATACGGGAGCGGTCAGTTTTGATTGATGGACTGCGGCAACCGCGAGATTCCTGCACAGCATCTCAGATGTATATCGTAAGTATCTGATATTATAGAATTTCCGCTGCAAACACGGAACGGGTTTGGCCCGGGTAGGGACGGCGGTGCGAGGGCTCGCGACAAGAGCCGGACGGTTGCGATATCGCCCTCCGCTGGCTTGAATTTCACGCCGCGTCCCGTTCACAATCGCGCCCCCGCCAGCTGCGGTGAACAATAAACGTATCGGCGCGGCGAGCAACTCGGATGCCTTGCGCCTCACGTGTGCGGCGGAACTTTTCGGACTGGGCTTTCTCTCTACTGCGCCATCGTATGATCAAGACCGAACACCTCAGTAAGCGTTACGACGCGCTCGTGGCCGTAGACGATGTGACCTTCCAGGTTGGACCGGGAGAGGTGCTCGGCTTCCTCGGTCCGAATGGCGCCGGCAAGACGACGACGATGCGGATGTTGGCCGGGTTCGTCACCCCGAGTGCTGGCCGTGCCAGCATCTGTGGCCATGACATCGAGTCGGATCCGCTGGCTGCGAAGGCGAGCCTCGGCTACCTGCCTGAAGGCGCGCCCACCTATGGAGAGATGACCGTCCGCAGCTTTCTCGATTTCATCGCCGACCTGCGGCAACTCGAGGGCGAGCGGCGCCGAGCGCGGCTCGACTACGTCATCGAGCGGTTGCAGCTCTCCTCCGTGCTCGAACAGACCATCGAGACCCTGTCCAAAGGCTTTCGCCGCCGGGTCGGTCTTGCTCAGGCCATCGTGCACGATCCGCCGGTACTGGTGCTGGATGAGCCCACCGATGGTCTCGATCCGAACCAGAAGCACGAGGTGCGCACGCTCATCAACGAGATGGCGCGCGATAAAATCATCGTGATTTCCACTCATATTCTCGAAGAGGTGAATGCGGTGTGCACGCGCGCGATCATCATCGCCCGCGGTCGCATCGTCGCGGATGACACGCCAGTCGCCCTGGCGGGCAAGTCCCGCTATCACAACGCGGTGTCGCTGCAGCTCGAGAGGGCCGACCAGCTCGAGGCTGCACGCGAGGCGGTCCGCAGCCTACCCTCGGTTGCCGAGATCGAAGTGAGCGAGCGGGATGCGCGCATCACGGCGCTGCCGCGCGCCGGGGCAACCCTCCTGCCTGCGCTCTCGGAGCTCGCCAGCCGTCAGGGCTTGAAGCTCAAGGAGCTGCATCTGGAGTCGGGCCGCCTCGACGAGGTATTCCGGACCATCACCGCCTAGAGCCGACCAGGGCCAGCAGACCGAAAGGACACCATGCGTAACGTGGGCATCATCATGCGCCGCGAGCTTGCGAGTTATTTCGCAACGCCGCTTGCGTATGTTTTCATCCTGATCTTCCTGGTGCTGGCCAACTTCTTCACCTTCTCCCTCGGCGGCTTCTTCGAGCGCGACCAGGCCGATCTGCAGCCCTTCTTCACCTACCACCCCTGGCTGTACCTGTTCCTCGTGCCCGCGCTCTCCATGCGGCTGTGGGCCGAGGAGCGCAAGTCCGGCAGCATCGAGCTGCTGATGACTCAGCCGGTGACGCTGTGGGAGGCGGTGCTCGGCAAGTTCCTGGCCGCCTGGCTGTTCACCGCTCTGGCCCTCGCGCTCACCTTTCCGCTGTGGATCACCGTCAACTATCTCGGCAAGCCCGATAACGGCACCATCCTGGCCGCCTACCTCGGCAGCCTGCTGCTGGCAGGCGGGTTCCTCGCAATCGGCTCGTGCACCTCCGCGCTCACGCGCAATCAGGTCATCGCCTTCATCCTCGGCGTGGTGGTGTGCTTCGCATTCGTGCTCGCCGGCTTCCCGCCGCTGCTCAATCTGCTGACCGGGTGGGTGCCGCAGGTGATCGTGGATGCGATCGCCTCACTCTCCTTCCTGACTCACTTCGAGTCGATTGCCAAGGGGGTGATCGACGTGCGCGACCTGCTGTATTTCGCGATGCTGATCGGATTCTTCCTGCTCGCGACCTCCATCGCGCTCGACCTGCGCAAAGCGAACTAGCGGAGCTCCCGGGACATGACGAATCGCTCAACACTGGGTGGCGGCGCACTGCTGGCGCTCGCCCTGCTGTTCATCGGCCTGACCATCCTGTTCAATCACGCACTGCTCGGCTGGCGGCTCGACCTCACGCAGAATCACCTCTACACCACCGCTCCCGGCACGGACCGCATCCTCAAGAGCATTCGCGAGCCGATCAATCTCTATTTCTTCTACTCCGACAAGACCGCCTCGCAGATCTGGGAGATCAAGACCTACGCGGTTCGCGTGCGGGAGCTGCTGCAGGAGCTGGCCCGTCGCTCGGGCGGCAAGGTAAAGCTGCACATCATCGATCCGCAGCCCTTCTCCGAGGACGAGGACCGGGCCGCCGAGCTCGGCGTGCGCGGCACGCCGATCGGGCAGTCCGGCGCCCAGCTGTATTTCGGGCTCGCCGGAACCAACTCCACCGACGGACACCAGGCGATCGAGTTCTTCGATCCGCACAAGGAGGCATTTCTCGAGTACGACGTGGTGAAGCTGATCTACGAGCTCGCCAATCCCAAGAAGCCGGTGGTCGCGTGGCTTTCCACCTTGCCGATGACCTCGGGCTTCGATCCGCAGAGCGGCCAGATGCGCGAGCCCTGGGCGGTCTACGGCGAAGCGCAGCAGCTCTTCGATCTGCGCCCCCTCGAGCCGAACGCCACCAAGATCGACCCCGATGTCAACGTGCTCGTGCTGGTCCATCCGAAAAATCTGACCCCAGCAACGCAATTCGCCATCGACCAGTTTGCGCTGCGTGGCGGGCATGTCGTGGCGTTTGTCGATCCTCTCGCCGAGGCCGACCGCTCCGGCGCCGATCCGCAGAACCCGATGGCCGCGATGACCGCCGACCGCTCCTCGCAACTGGGCAATCTGCTCAAGGCGTGGGGCGTGCAGTTCAATCCGAGTCAGGTGGTGGCCGACCGGGCCCGGGCGCTGTCGGTCTCCATGCGCCGCGGCGAGGAGCCGGTGCCGCATGTGGGCATTCTCGGCTTGACCAGCGCGGACTTCGCCACCAGCGATGTCACCCTGGCAGGCCTCTCGAACGTGAACCTTGCAACCGCCGGGCATCTCGAGCCGATCAAGGGATCCCGGACCCGCTTCGAGCCCCTCCTGCGCTCGAGCAACGACGCGGAGCTGCTGCCGGTGCAGCGCTTTGC
>Ga0070741_10012393_pt1 | contig 15415 bp, 13 predicted proteins | sample Coa_R1_4_FD_66440 | JGI IMG/M metagenome (GOLD analysis project Ga0070741, IMG submission 66440) | Surface soil microbial communities from Centralia Pennsylvania, which are recovering from an underground coalmine fire - Coalmine... | ecosystem: Environmental > Terrestrial > Soil > Unclassified ... | reverse complement strand
TAGCTGATGGTGCCGGATTGGTGGCCGACGATCTTGCCTCGCCAGCTGAAAGCGACTGACGGGTCCCGGTGCGTCTTGTCGAACTCGACTGTGAATTCATCGCGGCTGCGGTTAACCGTCAGGTCTGCCGGTTGACCCGGCACCGTTCCCCACCGCTCGTCCCGCACAGCCATGTAGAGGCCCGAGAGGACCTCCACCTCTCCTGCCCGCACGGCGCGGACTTCGGTTTCCTCCAGCTCGACCGTCAAGCCGCCGGCCCGCAACTCCTGGCGCTCGATCGGCTGCTGTGCCCGCCCGTACCAAAGCTCGTGCCGCGAGAGGCCCCGCTCCGGCACCACGCCGCTCATCCGGCGACCGCCTGCCGAAGGGATGAATGTTCGTCTGGCAATCCCGTCGTCCAGCCCGCTCCTCGAGCCACGATCGGCCAAACGTCGACAATCTGCTCGCCCGAGGCGACGAAATATGCGTCGTGCAGGTTCACGGTGCCACCGCTGTACCCGACGACAAGCTCGACGATCTCGCCGACCGGCAAGCGCGAACCGTCTTCGATGTCAAGCAAAGTGTGCTCTTCGTGGACCTCGCGAACCACACCCTCGGGCGGCCCGGGCGGTGCTACATCCACTGCGAGCGCTTTTGTGCCGCAATCCAGAATCGCCGTGCCCGGCTTCCGACTGACTACGCTCGCCATCATCGTCAGCGCGGGCCGGAACGCAGGTACCAGGCGTGCGTAAGCCGCGTCCACAACGGCGTAGGTACCAGCCTGCAACTCTGTGACGCGCGGATGCGCGCCCGTCATGGCGTAGGTGTTCGTTCCACCCGCTGAGACGGTTGCGATTGCGTGGCCGTCGCGCTCGAGCGCTTCTACATACAGAGTGAGGAAGTCCATTGCCTTCAGCGCCAACGCCTCGCGCCGCTCCCGGTCAGGCTCCAAGACGACGTGCCCCTCGTAGCCCATGACGCCCCGCAACGCCACGCCCTCAAGGTTCTTCAGAGATCGGGCGAGCTCGCGCGCCTCTTCGATAGACCGAACGCCAGCGCGACCCATGCCGACGTCGACGTCGATCAGCACCTCAATTTCCGATTTCTGCTCGAGCGCAGCATCGGAGATCCGCGCCGCGACATTCGCGTCATCTACAGCGACGATCATCCGCGCCTGCCGCGCGAGTTGTGCGAGGAGCGCAACCTTGCGCGGTGTGACCACCTCATTGGCTATGAGGATTTCGTCGATGCCGCCATCGACCAACGCCGCCGCCTCCCAAACCGTCGCCGCAGTCATGCCGATCGCTCCGGCGCCGATCTGCTCGCGGGCGATCTCAACGCACTTGTGCACCTTGAAATGAGGGCGAATAGCGGCATTGCTCTTGCTCCATGAGGCCATCGTCATGATGTTCTCGCGCATGGCGTCGAGGTCGAGGACGAGGGCCGGCGTTGGCAACTCGGTCCGCGCTCGACCGATGAATTGACGCAGTCTCGCGCCGCCGTCAGCTTGGACAGGTGGGTTCATGTTGGAGACCCCTCACGGCTTGCCTGCCTGCGGCGTCGCCATTGGTCTGATCTCGGCGCTCCAGTCGCTGTGCAGAGCGAGGGGATAGCGCTGGGTGACGATCACTCCCCGCGAGTATTCGACCACACGGCCGTCCGCGTTGTAGGTCTTGGTCGCGATTTCCACGAGTGGCGTACCGGGCTTGACGTCGAGGTGCTTGGCCTCAAGCTTGGAGGCGATCGTTGCCGCGATCTCACCTGTAGCTCGGGTCGATTCGATCCCGTGGTCGAACAGCGCACGCTCAATCGAGAAGTCCGGGTCTTCCAGGTCAAGGTCAGCCAGGAACTTGCAAAGTTCGAATGGAAAGTAGTTGTCAAGCACGACGACAGGGACGTCGTCGGCGAACCTCACCGACTTCAGATGCAACATGTCGCCCTCGGCCAGCTCGCCGGCACGGTGGGCGATCTCGGCTCGCGCATCGAGCTTCTCGACAGCGAGGATCCGTTTTGACGGCCGCAGACCGCGGCGCTTGAGATCGGTTGTCAAGCTGTGCCATTGCTGCATGCGCACAACCATCAGCGGCTGACGCGCAAACGTCCCCCGGCCGGCCTTACGAACTACAAGACCTTCGCCGGCCAAGTCGCTCATCGCCTGCCGTACCGTGGTGCGGCTGACACCGAAGTGGGCAACCAGCTCGTCCTCGGTCGGCATTGGCGTGTCCGGCGCCCACTCACCGAGCCTGATCCGCTCCCGTAACAGGTTGCGCATTTGGACGTACAGGGGCACGCCAGTCTCCTCGGCGAGGGCGGCATCGGTCCAATGCGAACGGTCTGCAGGAGGTCGCCGACGGGTCTCTCCTACAGACATGTCTGGCCCCCGTCGACCGTGAAGTAGCCACCGGTCGCATAGCTCGCATCAGCTGACGTCAGCCAGGCGACGATGCCTGCCACTTCCTCGGGTTGTCCGATGCGACCAAGCGGGATCTGTTGCTCGGCCTCCACCATCAGTGCGGGATCGGCCACTACGTGTGCGTTCATCCGCGTGTTAATCCATCCTGGGATGACGATGTTCACTCTCACCCCGAGCGGGGCAAGCTCGCCCGCCATCGCTCGTGCGAGCGCATGGCAGCCGCCCTTCGACGCGCTGTAGCCGTGCTCGCCGAACGCGCCGCCGTACAAGCCGGTGGGCGAGCCCACGACCACCATCGACCCGCTCCCCGTTGTAAGCATCAGTCGCACCGCGTATTTGCAGGTCAAGAATGTGCCGGTGAGGTTGTTCCGCAGAAGACGCTCCCACACCGCGAGGTCCAACTGGTCGACGCGTGCATCGCCCGTCGTGCTCATTGAGATGCCGGCCGCCGCAACGGCTGCATCAAGGCCGCCCCATGATTCTTGCACCGCTCGAGTGGCGCCTGCAATAGCCTGCTCGTCGGCGACGTCTGCCACGAGCTGCATTACTTCCGTCGCGCCGGCACGGGCTTCAGCGGCAACTGCCGTGAGCGCGTACCCATCGACGTCGATCAGGGCCAGCGATGCGCCCTCGGACGCCAGACGAAGAGCGGACGCTTTGCCGATTCCGGCTGCCGCCCCGGTCACAAGAATGCGGGGACTCATCCGCCCGCGCTCGCTTTCTTGCATTCCGTGCACTACTCCCGTGGGGAGCCTTGCAGCTCGATTTCGCGCCGCGCCCCGTCATCTCGTCGCTGCGTCGCGCGAGTCTCGAGGAGCTCGTAGACCTCCTCGAGGGGCCGGCGCTCCCGCACCAGCTCGCTGAGCGCGCGCTGCATGGCGTAAGGCACGTCGTGCTCTATGACGTTGCGGGCGAACGAGGTTCCGGAGGCGCCCGCGCGGACTGCCTCATCCGCCATCCGCAGAGCCTCGCTCGGATCTCGACGAGCACCGCCGGCGACGACGACAGGAATGCCGGCGACCTCGCAGATCCTCGCCATGCCCTCGCCGGACCCGGGATAGGCGACCTTCACCAGGTCGGCGCCTACCTCGCGTGCCGTCCGGGCTCCCCAGGCCAGTGTGTCTGCCTGATTCCGCGTGCCCCGTACCGCGGCGTCTGGAACGTGAACCTCGGCTAAGACGACGACCCCAAATGCGTCAGCCTCCTCGCAAACCTGCGCAAGCGCGGGAAGTGACTGCGCCTCTCGTGCGTGACCGAGCTCGACGTCAACGCATACAGCGTCCGCACCGATGGCAACGCTGGCCCGTACGCTGTTCATGACGACCTGCGGCCTCATTTCGCCGCTCATCCCGGTGGCACCGCTGAGCCTCACCACCAGGCCAAGGCCCGCATCGAGGCGGTCGGCATGGAGCTTTGCCTCCCCCCACCGCAGGATGACCGCTTTAACCCCGGTCTGGCCGGCCATGTCAATAAGCATCCCCGTGTCGTTCGCTCGGGCCGACGGACCGACCGGAACGATGACGTCAAGCGGAAGAATCACCGTCCGGCCGGATGCGTCGAAAATGCGACGCAGCCTCCTGAGCTTGCCCCCATTCGACATCAGGCGGATTCGGCTCCAGACTCGCTGACGATGCCTCCGGCCTGCGGCCCGTTACCGCCTACAAAGTCGTTAAGCATTGCCATAACACATTGTAATGTTATGACAAAATCCCGCGATTTTCAACGCCCCCATGTGAGCGCTCATCGGGCGCCTCGCCGACAGCAACACGTGACGCAAATTCGCCTGCTCTGCCCTCAACCGCAAAATGACAGGCGACCTTGCGGCCGGACATAAAGGTCCTCATTTCCGGTACCTCCGTTCGGCAGATTTCCGCGGCGTACGGACAGCGAGTGTGAAAGCGGCACCCACTCGGAGGGCTGACCGGGCTCGGAATATCTCCCCGCAGCGACACCTTTCCTCCGCTCCAGTCTGCTCCAGGATCCGGGGGCGGGACCGCGCGCAGTAGCGCGCGCGTGTACGGATGAGCGGGGCTCGAGAAGACTTCGTCGCGACTTCCGATCTCGACCAACTGCCCGAGGTACATCACCGCCACGCGCGTCGCGATGTGCCGAACGACGGCAAGGTTGTGAGCAATGAACAACATCGTCAAAGACAGCTCCTCGCGCAGGTCGGCAAGCAGGTTGAGGATTTGTGCCTGGACCGAGACATCGAGCGCGCTGACAGGTTCATCCGCCACCACGAAATCGGGAGCAAGCGCAAGGGCCCTCGCGATCCCGACGCGCTGGCGCTGCCCACCGGAGAACGCGTATGGAAAGCGGTTGGAGGCGTCCGGCGGTAATCCGACCAGCTCCAGCATCTCCTGAACCCGATCCCTGCGCTGGCGCGCTGACCCGGCGCCGTGCGCACGGAGCGGCTCAGCAATGATCGCGCCGACCTTCATGCGCGGGTTGAGCGAGGCGTACGGGTCCTGAAAGATCATCTGCGCGCGGCTGCGGAACCGCTTCAGCTCAGCGCCCTTCAGCTTGCTCACCTCGGCGCCATCGAACCGGACCGATCCGCGGGCCGGCCGATACAAGCCGAGTAGGGCGCGACCTGTGGTGGTCTTCCCCGAGCCTGACTCGCCGACGAGGGCGAATGAGTCCCCCCGGCGAAGCTCAAAGCTGACGCCGTCGACGGCGCGCAGCACCTGTGGCTTCCATCTCCAGCTACGCGCTGCGAGCTCAAACGTGACCGCCAGATCATCGACCTCGAGGAGCGGCCTGGCGTCGTTCTCAGTGCTCATGCGCTCGGGCCTTCGGTTCTCACGTCAACCAGGCAAGCCGCCTCATGGTCGCCCGACGCTTCGGCGACGTGTTTCAGAGGCGGGTACTCATCGAGACACGCGGACCGTGCCCACATGCAGCGCGGCGCGAAAGGACATCCGGCTACCGCTTCATAGCCGGTGGGCGGAGACCCTGGGATCGCCGCGGGCCGGACCCCCAGTGGAGAGTCGAGCCGCGGCATCGAGTTCATAAGCCCGAGCGTGTAGGGGTGGCGAGGATCGCGAAAAATGTCCTCGGTCGGGCCGGCCTCGACCACGCGGCCCGCGTACATGACGATCACTCTGTCGGTCACGCTCGCCACTACGCCGAGATCGTGCGTGATCAGGATCAGCGCCATGCCGCGACGCTGGCGCTCGCGCTCCAGTAAGTCGAGCACCTGCGCTTGGATCGTCACGTCAAGCGCCGTGGTGGGCTCGTCGGCAACGAGCACATCGGGGTTGGCGGCAATTGCGACCGCAATCGCCACCCGCTGGCGTAGCCCGCCACTGAGCTGATGTGGATATTGGCCGAGCCGAGTGACCGGGTCGGGCACCCCGACCTCTTCGAGAAGCTCAGTCGCACGCTGCTTCGCGTCGCCCGCGCTCGTCCCGAGATGTGTGGCCATGCCCTCGGCGATCTGCTTGCCGATCGGCATAAGGGGGTCCAGCGACGTCATTGAATCCTGGAACACCATCGCGATCCGCCGCCCGCGGACCTGCCGTAGCCGCTTCGTACTTGCATTGACCAGCGAGACGCCGCCGAGCGAGATTTCGCCACCGACGATGCGTCCGTTGCGAGGCAACAGCCCCAGCAGCGCCAGAGCGATCGCCGTCTTGCCCGAGCCCGTCTCACCAACGATGCCGACCGCCTCACCAGCCTCGATCTGAAACGAAACATCACGGACCGCCCTGATGTGGCCGTACGACGTTCCGTAAACGGTGGACAGTCCCTGGACAACAAGCGCCGGAGCTTGCCCGCGGTCGGAGAGGTCTTCTGGCTGCGTCTCGATCATGAGCAATTCATGCCCTGGGTCGGTCTGGCGACGTGTCTCATCGAGATCATCCGAGCGCTCCGAGCTTTACCTGGACGGCACGCTCGAGCGTCGGGTCAAGCGCGTCACGGAGACCGTCGCCGACAAGAGAGAAGCCGAGCATGGCGAGGATGATCGCGATCCCGGGGAACAGGACAAGCCACACATCGGTCGTCATGTAGTTCTGGCCGTCGGCGATCATATTTCCCCACGAGGCGGTCGGCGGGTGGATCCCGAGCCCGACATAGCTGAGCGCCGCCTCGAGCTGGATCGCCGTGGCCACCCCCAACGTGCTGAACACGATGACGCTCGGCATGACGTGCGGGACAACATGCCTGACCAGAATGCGGCTGCGACTCACTCCGGCCGTCCTCGCAGCCAGTACAAAGTCGCGCTCGCGCAGCGTTACGGCCTGCGTGTACACGACACGGCCCAAGTAGGCACCAAAGCCGACCCCGACGATGATGCTGATCGATCCAACACCCGGCTGCGTCACCGCCAGCACCGCGGTCGCCAGCAGCAGGATCGGGAAGCTGAGCAGGACATCTGCCAGCCGCATCAGCAGCTTGTCCGCGAATCCCCCGTAGAGCCCAGCTACGCCGCCGAGGAGAAGACCGAGGGCACCGCCCATGGCGGCCGAGCCCAGCCCGACGACGAGCGAGATCCGAGCGCCGAACAGCAGCCGCGATAGCTCGTCCCGCCCGAGTGGGTCGGTCCCGAGGAGGAACTGACTGCTGGGCGGCCGGGGGTTCCCAGCCGCTGTGAGGCCGTTTGCAAGCTGGTCATTCGGCGGGTAGGGCGCAATCAGCGGCGCGAAGATCGCGGCCAAAATCAGCAACACCACGAAGACGAGACCGACCATCCCCAGCCGGTCATGCCGAAGCTCATACCAAGCCGTCTGCCAGTAGCCCCGCTGGGCGGTGGCTCGACCGGGCGTGCCGCCCTCCCGACCGGGTCCCGTCTCGCCTATGACCGCATCGCCGACGGTCCTCGCCCCGGCTCCCGGACTGAAGGGCGAGAAGGCTCTTCTAAGGCCGCCAACGCCGCCGCGGCGCGTACCGGCATCGTCCCCCGGCGTCGCCACTGCCCCACCCTCGCCGGGGGGCTGAGGGACTGCTTGAGGGTCCTTCACGAGCCCACCTTATCGTAATATCACTACATGACGACGATGGACGACTCGCACATCTCCTCGTCTGATCAGAGCCGTCGCGCCCGGCGCGGAGGTCTTCGCTGACCCGTTACATCGCCGGCAGACTCGGTTGGGCGCTGGTCGTCATCCTGGCGATGACGATCATCACGTTCGGCGTGACGTTCCTCTCTCCGGTGGACCCGGCACGCCTCTATGCAGGCGTGCACGCTTCCCACCAGGAGTACGAGGCCGCGCGCCGCACGCTTGGTCTCGATCAACCGGTGGTAGTGCAATACCTTCGGTACCTCGGCCGCCTCGTCCAGGGCAACCTCGGCAACTCCTTCTCGACGGGCCAGTCGGTGCGCTCGCTGGTGCTCGGCCGTCTCCCTGCCACGCTCGAGCTCGCCGCCGCTGGGCTGCTGATCGAGGCGATAATCGGGCTGCCACTCGGTTTTCTCGCGGCAACCCGCTGGCACCGGCCGGCAGACCGCGCCGTGCTGGCAGGCTCACTAGTCGGCGTCGTGATACCTCAGTTCGTCCTCGGATTCGCGCTGCTGTACCTGTTTGCGTACAAGCTTCCGATCTTTCCGCTCGGGGCGACGGCATCATTACCCGCGCTCGTGCTCCCGGCCCTCGCGCTCGGCCTTCCCGGTGCTGCCTGGTACGCGAGGATGGTTCGCTCGTCGGTGCTCAACGTGCTCGGCGAGGATTTCGTGCGAAGCAGCCGCGCGAAGGGTCTATCGGAATGGAAGGTCATGTCGCGGCATGTCTTCCGCAACTCGATCGGGCCGGCGATCACCATGCTCGGCCTCGACTTCGGGATCTTCCTCGGCGGCGTTCTGGTGGTTGAGCAGGTTTTCGGCTGGCCCGGGATTGGACAACAGGCGTGGAACGCGATCACCGCCAACGACATCCCAGTCGTCCTCGGCACCGTCATCGTCGCGACGACCGCGGTCGTCATCTTCAACCTCCTGGCCGACGTCGCGAATGCCGTGCTCGATCCGAGGATCCGATACGCATAAAGATCACCTGGTGCGCAACTGCGCACCATGGCGCCGACGAGTCGAGGGCACCGGTGCGCAACCCACCAGCGTGCACCAGTCGTTGCGCACCCCGCGCAAAGATAGTATCGTTGCGACATTATGGCGGAACGGTGCCGCCATCTGGATTCTGGTGGGCAGAGTCAAGGTGACCCTCCAACGCGCAAGTGTGGGCGGCCCGGCTTCCACCACTGAGGGAGGGTCTTCATGACCGATGGGTTTGAGTCGGAAAAGGCCGTCGATTTGGCATCGGGGGAGCTGACCCGACGCCAGTTGCTCGGCCGGGGAGCCGGATATGGGCTCGGCGCGGTCGGACTAGGCGCCGTGTTGAGCGCGTGCGGTGGGGTCTCGGCTGCCGGGGGTCATCTCAACAAGAACGCCGTCCTGAAGTTCTCCATGAGCACGACGATCCCCGGACTCGATGCCCAGAAGTGGTGGAACGGCGCCGCCGCCTGCGGCCAGCACGCCATGTACGAGTCGTTGCTCACGCTCGACCCCTACCAAAACAGCAAACTCGTGCCGCTTGTCGCAACCGGCTTCCCGAAGGTCGAGAACAACGGCATGCGTTACACGTTCACGCTGCGTAAGGGAATCAAGTTCAGCAACGGCATGCCACTTACCAGCGCGGACTTCAAGTACGCGTTTGAGCGTCTCGTGAACCCGTCCTTCGCCTCCGAGATTGGACCTCTCTTCACGTCGCTGCCGATCGTCGGTATGTCGGCGGTCCTGAACCAGAAGGCGAAAACCCTGAGCGGGATCACCACGCCCGATCCTCACACCATCGTGTTCGACTTCGAGTTTCCCGACAGTGCCTTCATCTACGTCAACTCGCACTACATGGCGGGCGCGGTCCCCCAAGCACTGGTGGAGCAGATGGGGTTCAACCGCTTTAACTGGTCGCCCGTCGGCACCGGGCCATTTACCGTCGACGTGGTGAATCGCTCCAGCGCGATTACGCTCAAACGCAACAAGAACTATTGGAATTCGGCCCTGCCCCGATACGCCGGCGTCAACTGGAAGCTCGGGATCGACGACACACTGGGCATGATCCGGATCCAGAGCGGCCAGGACGACATGATGTATGACCCCATCCCCACGGGTTTTATCGCCAGCGCACTCAGCCCAAAGTACGCAAAGTCCGGCCAAACCGTCATCACGCCGCAGGACAACTGCTATTGGCTCTCGCTGAGTCTCAGAGACCCGGTGTTGAAGAACCTCAAGGTACGCCAGGCCATCGCCATGGCCGTCGACAAGCCGCGGATCTTGCGCGCGATGCATAACCTCGGCACGGTCGCAAACGGGACGTTCTTCTCCCCCCTGAGTCCGTTCTACGAAGATGGGGTCGCGTACTCATACGACCCGTCCCGTGCGAAGAGCCTCCTAGCGAGCGCCAACCTCCCGAGCGGCGCCAAGGTCAAGATGTGGAGCTCGAATCGTTTCCCCTATGAGTCAGTCGCGCAAGTGATCCTGGCGGACCTGAATGCGATCGGACTAAACGTCGATTACATCCCGATGGAGTACGACGCATTCGTGACGCAGGCTGGAACGCTTCCCGCTGGGATGCTCCTGTGGGCGTACGAACTGTTGTACCCGCACGGCTCCTACATCGTCGACACCTCATTTACCACCGCTGGGATCTCCGGCGCCACCAACTATTCCTACGTCAAGTCGCCGACGCTTGACAAGCTGGCCACCGATGGGCACCGCGCCACCACCAAATCGGAAATCGCATCGATCTACCGAAAGATCGGCAGGATCGTGGTACGGGACGACGTACTGTGGGTCCCGCTCATATATCCCCACCGGCCCGACTTCGTCAGCACCCGCGTGCGCGACTTTCGAGCATCGGCGAGCTACGGCGAGGATCAGGAGAGATTCTTCTACAAGTACGCGATGACATGAGCTGTGGGCTAGCCGAGCTTTCGCACAGTTCAGGGAAGAGGACGACGTGACGACTACATCGCGAGATCTTCCGCGCGGGCTCGCCGGCCTTCAGTATCCGATTACGCAGGTTTCACTGGCCGTACGCGACCTCGAACAGACGATGGAGCGCTATTGGCGCGCCTTCGGCTGGTCGGGCTGGGATGTCTTCGATCACAAGCCGCCGATGCATCACAACACCGAGCTGCGAGGCGAGCCAGTCGACTACACGCTGAAGGGCGCCGAGGTGATGGTGGGCTCACTCAACTTCGAACTCCTGGAGCCGGTCGACGGCCCGAGCCTGTGGAAGGAGTTCATCGACGAGCGCGGTGAGGGCATCGCGTCGATCGCCGTGATGTTCAAGAACCTGGACGAGGGAGAGGCCGTCAAGCGCGAGTTCGCCGAGCGCGGGATGCCGGTGACCATGAAGGCCAACATCGGCGATCACATCGAGTACTACTATCTCGACACCCAGGAGCGGTTCGGGTGTCTGATCGAGTCAGGAAGCGGTCACGCCGCAGACTTCGTCGAGCCTGCATACGTGTACCCGACTCCAGACGCGCCACCGACCGACAAGCCGGCGACGCTCGATTACACGATCACTCAGGTCTCGGTCGTCGTGCGCGACCTCGAGGCGCGGATGCAGGCCTTCCACTCAGCGTTCGGGTGGGGACCGTGGAAGATCTTCGAGTCCGATGGCGAGGTGATCATGCATGACTGCGAGCTTGACGGACGCCCGGTCGACTTCTTCAACATTCGGTGGGCGGAGACCCAGGTCGGCGATCTCAACTTCGAACTCATCGAGCCGCGAAGTGGAGACAATCCGTGGCAGCGCATGCTCGAAACCCAGGGAGAGGGAATTGGATCGATCGCGGTCATGTTCAAGACCCGCGAGGAGTCACAACAGGTAATCGATCAGTTCGCGGCGATGGGATGCGGGATCACAGCTCGCGCAAAGATCGGGGATCACATCGAGTGGTATTACCTCGATACGGAGCCCGGCTTCAAGTGCGTGATCGAGTCAGGCAGCGGGCACGCGCTCGACTTCATGAAGCCCGCTGCGATTTACCCGGACGCACCGGCCTGATAGCTAAACCTGCTCGTCTGGGTCCGTCATGTCCGGGTTGGCCGCCTCGTCGAGCGGCCGGATTACCAGCTCACTGACCACCACGTGCGGCGGCTGCTGATACGCAAACGCTAGGGCTCGCGCGACGTCCTCCGGGTGTAGCGGATGCATCCGCTCGAGCAGGGCCCTGACGGACGCGGGGCCCCGGGTGAGCGGTGTGTCCACCGTCCCCGGCTCGACGACCGTGACGCGCACGCCATATTCGGCACACTCCATCCTCAGCGCGTATGCGAAGCCGACAACCCCGTACTTGCTGGCGAGATAAGAGGGCTCGCCCACATACGGCTCGCGTCCCGACGTGGATCCGACGATCAAGATGTGGCCCTCTCCTTGCCGCTTCATGACCGGCAGCACCGCGCGAACGCAATTCATGGTGCCGAGCACGTTGGTCTGCACAACCCTTGCCCACGTGTTCGGGTCACCGCTGGCGATGCGGCTCTGCTCGGCGATGCCGGCGTTCGCGACGAGGAAGTCGAGGCGGCCCAGGTCGGCGACCGTCCGGTCGACAATGCCCTCGACGGCGACGTAGTCAGTCACGTCGACCTTCGCAACTGTCGCCCTACCGCCCACCTCTGACACCCTGGCGATGGTCTGATCACCCGACTCCGTCGCGATGTCAGCGAGGACGAGCGAGGCACCGAGTCGCGCGAACTCGACTGCCGTCGCTGCACCGATACCAGAAAGAGCGCCGGTGATGATCCCGACGGGTCTCATTCGGGCGTCACGCTAGAGCCGGCTGGTGCGACAGTTCACGGAACAGTTCGTATGCTTCCCCGGGGCTCGCGTTCTCGTGGACGACCTTCCCGACTGCCTGAATCATCGCGGCGGGTGATTCGCTCTGGAAGATATTGCGTCCCATGTCCACGCCGGCAGCACCCTCGGCAACTGCGCGGTAAGCCATCTCTAGTGCTTCGAGTTCGGCTAGCTTCTTGCCCCCAGCCATGACGATTGGGACAGGGCATCCGGCGGTCACTTTCTCGAAACCTTCGGCGCAGTAGTAGGTCTTCACTAGCTGTGCGCCGAGTTCTGCGCAGATACGTGTCGCCAGGCCCAGATATCGGGCGTCGCGTGTGAGTTCCTTGCCGACGGCCGTCACTCCGAGGACGGGGATGCCGAAGCGGTAGCCCGCATCCACAAGGCGGGTCATGTTGTAGACAGACTGCGTTTCATTCTCGCCGCCAATGAACACCTGCACGGCGAGCGCGTGGACGTTCATCCGCACCGCATCCTCGAGATCGATTGCCAGCCGCTCGTTGGACAGCTCCTTCAGAATGCTCGGCCCGCCGCTGGCCCGCATGACGACTCCTCCCTGATGTGACACCGGGATCGTCGAGCGCAACATGCCCCGCGTCAGCATCAGAGCGTCGGCATAACCCGCGATGGGGACAATGCCCAGATCCACACGCTCCAGCCCCGTCGTGGGACCCTGGAAGTAGCCATGGTCAATCGCGAGCATCACGGTGCGGCCACTTTGGGGCCGGAAGATCCTTGCAAGACGGTTCTGCATCCCCCAGTCGTAGGCACCAGATCCCTTGAGGAATGCGCCGCGCGGGGCCGCCGGGATGTCGGCACTGAATTCTTTCTGTTCCACGCTGTCCGCTTCTGGCATCGGATCGCCCTCTTCTTGTCGTTCAGGTCCCCGCAGCGCGCCATAGAGGCCGAACCAAGCCGGATTCAGCTAGCTCGAGTGTGCGGTGGTACAGCTCGCTCCAGCGGTTGTAAAGGTCATCGTAGGCGGTGACGGCCTCGGGATTAGGCTCGACCGTCCGCTCGAAGCGCGCCAGCCGGGAGGCGGCCTCGCACGCGTTTGAGAAGAGACCGGCACCGACGCCAGCGTGAATTGCGGCGCCCAGTGCGGTCGATTCCTTGACGACTGGAATCCGGACCGGGACAGCGAGCGCGTCAGCGATGATCTGGGGCCACAAGATTCCCTTCGCGGCGCCGCCCGCGAGGACCAGGTCCTCGACTTCGATGCCAGCCACCTCCTCGACGATGCGCAGGTGGCCCCTCGACACGTATGCCGCGCTCTCCTCGATGGCCCGAAAGCACTCGAGACGTCCGGAGGTCGCAGGCTTTGAGATGTCAAATCCGAGGAAGCTCGGCGACGCGTGAACCCAACGGTTGGCCTGCATCACGTTGGAGAAGATCCCGACCACCCCGTTGGAGCCAGGTGGTACCCGACCTGCCTTGCTTTCCAATATCTCGTAGGAGTCGCGTCCATCTCGAGATGCCTCGAGTACTTCGAGTTCGCAAAACGCGTCCCGAAACCATCGCATGGTCATCCCGCAATAGAAACCGATCCCCTCCATCATCCATTGACCCGGAACCGTGTGACACAAAGTCCGAAGCCGCCCGGCCGAGTCGATTAACGGACGGTCGAGCACGATCGTGTGCTGCCAAAAACTGCCGCCGACAATTGTGAACACCCCCGGCTCGATCGCCCCGAGGCCAACTAGCGCAAGCTGTGTATCGGCACCACCCGTCACAACCGGCGTGCCAGCTTGGAGTCCCGTCTCGTCGGCAGCCTCCTTGGTGACCTCTCCGACCACGGTCGCTGCGTCGACTACGGGCGGAAAGAGTGAGCGGTCGAGCCCGCAGATTTCGAGGACGCGATCCGACCAGTCCCGTTGCGCAAGCTCGAACATCCCCGAGCTAGAGCCGAGCGACGGGTCGGTCACGAACTCACCCGAGAGCTTGGTCAAGATCCAGTCTCCCAGCATTCCGACATGCGCAATCGACGCGAACACCTCGGGCTGATGCTGGGCGATCCACAGGAATCGCGCGGGCGCCGTGATCGCGACCCAGTCACCAGCGTGCTCGTAGATCTCCTGCGCCGCGCCGGACCGCACCATGTGGGTCGCCTCTGCGCCGGCACGCGAATCGACGTTGGGGCACGCCCAGATCTCGCGACCGCGCGCGTCATACAGCACCATCCCTTCGCGCATGCTCGTGGCGCTCACTGCTCGCACCTGAACAGCTGAGGCACCCGCCCGGTCGAGTGCCTCACGAATGCAGTGGCAGATCAACTTCCAGTTGTGGTCGGTGTCGAACACCTGGGAGCCCTCGACATCGGGAAGCGCGGCATGCGTGTACTCCCGCTGGCCGATCGCGACCTGCTGTCCATCGAGGGAGAACAGGACCGCGCGGCAGCTGCCCGTGCCAGCGTCGATCGCGAGCAACAGCTCGTCCATCACCGCGACTCATCTCTTTGGTAAGCGGGGGCGGGCTCCGCGGCCGTGACCGCGACTCTATTGGCTACGTTGACAAGCGGCTCGCCGGCTGCCCACCGGGTGATCTCGTCGGCGAGCATCTCGGCGCCCTGACGCAAGGTCTCGTATGTCGCGCCGCCGAGATGCGGCGTTATCAACACGTTCTCGTGGCTAAGCAGCCGCGGTCGCTCGCCCGGCCGCCGGGGTGCGAACACGTCAAGCGCCGCCCCAGCAAGCCGACCTGACTCAAGCGCCGCGTCGAGAGCGTCCTCGTCCAAGAGCGTCTCCCGAGCGGTATTGATTAGTAATGAGCCGGGCTTCATCGTGGCGAAGGCACGCTCGTCCATCATGTGCTCATTTTCGGCGGTCGCGCGCGCGTGAAGAGAGACCACATCCGCGCGGGCGAGAAGCTCATCCAGGGTTACCTGTTCGACGTCGGGGGCCTCAACATGGGGGTCATAGGCCAGCAATGTCATCCCGAACGCCTTTGCACGCACCGCTACGCGCTGCCCAACCTGTCCGTAACCGACGATGCCCAAAGTCAGCCCGCGCAGGTCCCTACCCATGAACCGCTTACCTTCCCAGTTGTCGCGCACCTGATTGCCATCCGCTAGGAACTGCTGCGCAGAGGGCAGGCGCCTTGCGAGCGCCACGATGAACGCAAGGGTCAGATCAGCAACTGCCTCCGCATTCTTGCCGGGAGTGTTTACAAGCGGCAGTCCCCGGGCGGTTACCGCTTCGACGTCAACGTTCACCGGGCCACCGCG
>Ga0070741_10012392_pt1 | contig 15416 bp, 12 predicted proteins | sample Coa_R1_4_FD_66440 | JGI IMG/M metagenome (GOLD analysis project Ga0070741, IMG submission 66440) | Surface soil microbial communities from Centralia Pennsylvania, which are recovering from an underground coalmine fire - Coalmine... | ecosystem: Environmental > Terrestrial > Soil > Unclassified ... | reverse complement strand
GCCGGATTTTTTCGGCCTCGGTGACGAAGCCCGGCGCGTCGACCCAATCGGCGATACCCAGCTCCCGGGCCTGCGCGCGGACGTGTTCCAGGGCTTCGCCCGTACCCGCGATGACGAGCCGCGCGGCCACGCCGGCCGCGCGCACGCGCACGAGCGCCGCCAGCAGGACGTCGAGCCGCTTGTACCACTCGATCCGGCCGACGAAGACGACCAGCGGCTCCGTCGAGCGGGCGGCCGGCGCCGGGCGGTAGGTCGCCTCGTCGACGCCGGACAGCACGACGCGGATCGCTTCGGCGGGGATGCCGCGCCTCACGAGGTCGGCACGCGAGCTCTCCGAGATCGCGATGAAGCGCGTCCGGCGGTAGCAGTACGGGATGAGTGCTTCGGCGGCGACCACGACCGCGGCGATCGGCGGCGAGACCTGCCGGAACGCCGTCGTCCCGAAGAGGTGGTGCACGATCACGAGCTGTGGAGCCGGCGCCCAGAGCGGGGAGAAGAACGGCAGCTTGTTGTGCGCCTCGACCACGACGTCGGGTCGCTCGTCGCGGACGTAGCGGCGGCACGCGGCCCCGACGCGCGCGTAGTACGTGTAGCGATTGCCGCAACGGCGCACGGTGACGCCCGCGATCGTCGTCTGCGCCGCGGCGCCCGGAAAGCCGGCACACAGCATCGTCACCCGGTCGCCCGCGGCGGCGAGCCGGCCGAAGATCTCGAAGAGGTGGATCTCGGCGCCGCCCGCGCGCGGGTTCTCGAGGTCGCGCTCGTTCAGGACGACGATGTGACGGTTCATGGCGCTCAGAGCTTCCCGGCGACGTCGGCCAGCTTGAGCCACCAGACGATCCAGAGCGCCTCGAGGCTGATGCGCTTGGTCATCTTGGAGTCGCCGACGGTCCGATCGATGAAGATGATCGGGATCTCCTTGAGTCGCAAACTCCGCCGCCAGGCGCGATAGGTCATCTCGATCTGGAACGCGTAGCCGTTCGAGCGGACGCCGCGGAGATCGATCGCCTCGAGCGCCGTACGCCGCCAGCACTTGAAGCCACCGGTGACGTCCCGGATCGGAAGGCCGGTCACCCGACGAGCGTACCAGTTGCCGAAGTAGCTGATGAGGAGCCGCTGGATCGGCCAGTTCACGACCGTGATGCCCTTCGAGTAGCGCGACCCGAGCACCATGTCGTAGCCGTCGATCTCGGTGAGGAAGTGGGGCAGCATCTCGGGCGCGTGCGAGAAGTCGGCATCCATCTGGACGACGAGCTCGGCGCCGTGCGAGAGCGCCCAGCCGAAGCCGTCCTTGTAGGCCGGGCCGAGCCCTTCGCGGTGCGGACGCGAGAGCAGATGCACCCGGCGGTCGACGCGCCCGAGCTCCGTCACGACGTCGCCGGTGCCGTCGGGAGAGCGGTCGTCGACGACGAGCACCTCGATGTCGTCGTGCTGGGCGAGCACCGCGGGCACGAGCGCCCGGATGTTGTCCCGCTCGTTGAAGGTCGGAACCACGACGATCGTCTTCGGCACGACGTGGCGCGCTACCACATCTGCGCGGGCGGAAGAAACCACTCGACGCGCGGTCCCCGCCCGACACCGACCGTCGTGCAGCTCGACAACCCACCCGATCGCCGATAGGCTCCGCGCCCTTTCGATGCGCGACCGTCCGCTGTATCTCGAGATCTTCCTCCTCTCGCTCGCCGTCATCCTGCTCGAAGTGAGCTACACCCGGATCTTCTCCTTCAAGCTCGTCTACTACTTCACGTACCTCATCATCGGCCTCGCGATGCTCGGCCTCGGGACCGGTGGCGTCCTCGTCGCGATGCTGCCGGGCATCCGCCGGCACGCGTCGTCGCGCACGATTCCCGTCTGTGCGCTGATCGCCGGCGCGGCGGTGCTCGTCGGGTACCTCGTCGTCGCGCGCGTGCAGCTGAATGCGTTGCACCTGGCGGACAGCCTGCTCCCCGTCGATCTCGGCGTCGTGGTGCGTGAGGGCGCGAAGCTCGTGCTCGTGTGCGGCTGTCTCTTCACGCCGTTCTTTGCGGCGGGGCTCGCCGTCGCCGCGATCTTCGCGACCCAGCCGGAGGCGTTCAGCCGGCTCTACTTCGCGGACCTGGTCGGGGCGGGGCTCGCGTGCGCGGCCGTCATCCCGCTGATCACGCTCGTCTCGCCGCCGGGGGTGGTGTTCCTCGGCGGCTTCGTCGCGAGCATCGCGGGGCTCCGCCTCGCGGCGCTTCACGCGCGGCGCCTGCTGCTCCCGCTCGCCGTCCTCGCCGGCGTGCTCCTCGTCGGCGGTATCGTCCCGCGCGTCCTGCCCGATCCGGTGCCCGACGGCGCGAAGGGCATCGGGCGGAAGGGCGCCGATCCGCCGAAGATCCTGCTCTCGCGCTGGAGTCCCGTATTCCGGATCGACGTCGTGGCCAACCCGGTCAACGACGACCAGTACGTGCTCTACCACGACGCGCTGATTGGTTCGGTGCTGAACCGCTTCGACGGCGACCTCGGCACGCTCGGCCGCTTCGATCGCAACCACCGTGCGTACCCGTTCCGCATGCTGGGTCCGGCGCCGCACGTCGCGATCATCGGTGCCGCGGGCGGGAACGAGATCCTCGCGTCGCTCCACTTCGGCGCGGCCCACGTGACCGCGGTCGAGCTGAATCCGGCGACGGTCGGGCTCCTCACCCACGACTTCGCCGACTACAGCGGCCATCTGGCGGAGAACGACCGCGTGACGCTCGTGAACGGCGAGGGCCGTTCGTTCCTCCGCCGCGACCCGAGCACGTACGACCTCATCTGGTTCGTCGCCCCGGACAGCTACGCCGCGATGAACGCGGCGACGTCGGGCGCATACGTCCTGTCCGAGAGCTATCTCTACACGCGCGAGATGATCGCGGACAGCCTCGCGCACCTCCGCGACGACGGCCTCGTCTGCGCGCAGTTCGGCGAGATCGACTTCGACCACAAGCCGAACCGGACGGCGCGGTACGTCGCGACCGCCCGCGCGGCGTTCCAGGCGCTCGGCATCGACGACTTCGGCGCCCACGTGCTCGTCGCGACGACCGACGCGACACCGTTCACCAGCTCGACGATCCTCCTCCGGCGGCGTCCGTTCGCCGCCGCGGACGTCGGGCGCTTCACGACGGCGCTCGACGCCGCCCGGGGCCGCCTCCGCTTCGCGCCCGGACGACCCGAGGTCGCCGGGGAGCCGATCGGCCAGATCGTCACGCTCCCGGCCGCCGCGCTGGCACGCTGGTACGACGAATCGCCCTTCGACGTTCGTCCCGTCACCGACGACGCGCCGTTCTTCTGGCACTTCGTCGGCTTCAGGGCGGCGCTCCGGCATCTCCGACGCACCGAGACGGGCCCGCACCTCGAGGAAGGAATCGGCGAGCGGCTGCTCCTCGTGTTCCTCCTGGTCGCGACGACGTTCGCGGCGATCCTCGTCCTCGCCCCGATCGTCGCGCGGCGAGCGGTCTGGGGGACCGTGCCCGGGAAGCTCGCCGCCGCGACGTTCTTCGCCGCCATCGGCACCGGGTTCATGTTCCTCGAAGTCACGCTGATCCAGCGGCTGACGCTGTTCCTCGGGTACCCGACGTACTCGCTCACGGTGACGCTGTTCGCCCTGCTGGTCGCGACCGGTATCGGGAGCTGGCTGTCGGAGCGATACGGCGCACGGCGGGATCGCGCGCTTCGCGTGCTCGCGCTGGTGCTCGTCGCCGTCGTGCTGCTCTACCGCTTCGGCCTGACGCCGCTGACGACGCGGGCGGCGGGATTGCCCTTCGCCGCGCGCGTGCCGATCGCGGTCGGCGTGCTCCTCCCGCTCGGCGTCTGCCTCGGCGCGTTCATGCCGCTCGGTCTGCGGACGGTCGCCGCGCTCACGCCGCATCGCGAAGAGTTCATCGCTTGGAGCTGGGGTGTGAACGGCTTCTTCTCGGTGGTGAGCTCCGTCCTCGCAACGGTTCTCGCGATGGCGTACGGGTTCGATACCGTGATGCTCGCCGCGCTCGCGGCATATCTGGTCGGGATCGCGGCTCTCCTCAAGCTTCCGGCGCCCGACCCGCGGGGCGCCGCCTGACGGCACGCCGCGTCCGTGCCTTCACGCCGCTCCGGGCGCGGATCTTCCATCGGGCCCTCGCGGCCGCCGTCTCCGACTGTCACTCGGTGCTCGACGTCGGCTGCGGGATCGCGTCGCCACTTGCCGCCGTCCGCTTCAGGGGATTTTCCGTCGGCGTCGATCTGTCCGCCGCCGCACTCCGCGCCGCGCGCGAGGCGCATACGCACGCCGCCCTCGTGCGCGCCGACGCGACCGACGTCGCGCGCATCTTCCGGCCCGCGAGCGTCGATGCCGTGGTCGCGCTCGACGTGATCGAGCACCTCGAGCGCGATGCGGCGCTTGCGCTGGTCGACGCACTGGAGCGCGTTGCCCGGCGCCGCGTCGTCGTGTTCACGCCGAACGGCTTCGTCCCCCAGGCGCAGGCGACCGACAACCCGCACCAGGAGCACCGCTCCGGCTTCACGGCCGACGAGCTCCGCGCGCGTGGCTATCGCGTCCGCGGGATGTACGGGCTCTCGTGGCTCTGCGGCCCGTTCGGCGAGGTCCGCTGGGCACCGGGTTTCCTCTGGCGCCGCGTCGCGGACCTGACCGCGCCGGTCGTCTACGGCGTCCCGCGCCTCGCCTTCGCGCTGTTCTGCTCGAAGGACATGGCCGCCGGATGAGCGGCCAGAACCCGCGCTCACGGACCCTTCTCGCCTTCGCCGCCTTCAGCACGGCGAGCGGGCTCTTCTTCTTCGGCTGCTTCAAGCTGATGAACTTCCACTGGCTCTTCCTGAACGCGCTCGTGATCCTGCTGCTCGTCGGCATGCCCATCGGCGGCTTCGTCGCGGTGGGCTGGCTGCGGCCCGAACTCGCGTCGCTGTCGCTCGGCCTCGGCGTCCAGGTCGCGACGATGGTGGCGACCCTCGCCCTCTTTCCGCTGCTCATGGATCCCGTGTCGCGCATCGATCGGTTGCTCACGGGAACGCTCCGCGTCTCTGGCCTGACCTTCACGATCGTCAAGTTCGCGCAGCTCGCGCTCGTCTTCACGCCGTACTTCGTCGCGCTCGGCATGAACGAGTTCCTCGGCTATCGGCTCGTATTGCCCGCGCTCGGGAATCGGAGCGAGCTCGCGTACGCGCTCTTCCTCGCGGGCAGCGCGGCGGCCTACGGCACGCTCGAGCTGGCCGCACCGCACGTGGGCGTCGTGCCGCTGCTCGTCGGCGCCGCCGGCGCGCTCGGCCTCGTCGCGGCCGCGCTCGCCGGAGCGAGGCGACGTCGGACGCTGACGACGGTCGGCACGCTCCTCCTCGTCGTCGCGACGCTCCCCGGGCTCGAGGACCGCTACATCTCGGCGCTCGAGCTCGAAGGCCCACTCCAGCTGCGGACGATCCGGCGCCAGCCGGGCGTCGAGATCCTCTACCGGCGCTGGGGACGCTACTGCCATCTCACGATCGCCGCCCTCTCGCCGACGAAGATCGCCGGCTTCTACAACGGCGGGCTCCACTGGTATCACCGGACGAGCCGGACCGCCGGCGACCTCGCGCGCGCGGTCGTGGAGACCGCGCCGTTCGCGATGCTGCCGCCGCACGCGTCCGTCCTCATCATCGGCACGGGTGGCGGCGAGCAGATCCGGCGCGCGCTCGAGCACGCGCCGGCGAAGGTCGTCGCCGCGGAGGTCATCCCCGAGGTCCTCCGGCTCCTCGGCGGCCGGTTCGGCGAGCGCGTCGGGCACGTGTATGAAGACCCACGCGTCGTCCCGGTCGCGATGGACGGGCGCCGGTATCTGGACGCGACCGACGAGCGGTTCGACCTGATCTTCCTCCCGGTCGTCGACACCTCGGTCACGATGATCCGCTCGCTCTGGAACCCGGCGGAGACGCTCTACACGGTCGAGGCGTTCGACTCGATGCGCCGGCATCTGACCGACGACGGCGTGCTCGTCATCCAGCGCCCCGCGTTCTTCGACCAGTCCGGCGTCCTCCTCCGGCAGTACTTCCGCGCGCTCGCCGACCTCGGGATGTCGCCGTACGTCTGGCTCGACAACCCGCGCGCGCTCGGGGGGCGGAGCGGACCCGGGATCGCCGAGCCGGCGTTCACGACGGATTCCGTCTATCTCCTCTTCGCGCGCCGGAATCCGGCGGCGGGGAGGCTGCCGGCCGACGTCGAGACGCGCCTCCGTGCCGTCGGCTTCGTCCGCGCGGACGACCTCGGCACGTATCCCTACCTCCCGAAGACGGACGATCAGCTGTTCCGCGCGAACCTGCTCTTCAACGCGCTCGGCGGCTCGCCGCTGAACCGGATCTTCGCCACCATGATCGGCGTGACGGTGCTGGTCGGCGCGCTCGTCGTCTGGCTGCTGCGCGCGACGGTCCGGCCGACGGCGACGCCGGCCTTCTGGACGCGCTTAGGCCTCGGCGTGCTCGTCGGGCTCAACTTCCTTCTGCTCGAGCAGCTCGTCATCTGGAAGCTCTGCCGGATCCTGCCGCGCCCGATGGACGCGATGTTCCTCGGCACGGTCGGGTTCATGGTCGTCGCCGGCGCCTCCGGGCTCGTGCTGACGCCGCGGCGACGGCTGCTCGCCGGGGCCCTCACCGTCGCGGCGCTCGCCGCCGCGATCCTGGCACTCGGCGTGGTGACGCCGGAGACCGTACCCGGCGTGCTCGTCGCCGTGCCGCTCGTCGCCGTGACCGGCGCCCTCTTCCCGACCGTGTTTCGCGGCGACACGCCCGCGCTGCTCACCGTCTTCGCCGCGGACGCACTCGGCGCGTTCGTCGGCGGGATCGTCGCGCTCCTCTGGCCGCTCGCGTACGGGTTCCGGAGCTACGACCGGGTGACGCTCGCCGTGTTCGTCCTGACGGCGGCGGTCGTGATCACCGCGGCGCCGGCGCTCACGCCCAGCGCGCGAGGTCGGCGCGGGTGACGGTCCCGGTCGCGATCAGGCCGGCGCCGTAGGCGGCGAGGAGCAGCGCTACACCGGGCGCGAGCGACGCCCCAGTCGCGAGCACTGCCGCGCTCGCGAAGATCCCGAGGACGATCGGTCGCACTACGCCCGCCAGCACGAGGCCCACCGCCGCTCCCGTCGCCGGCAGGAGGACGAGCGCGATCTGCCCGGCGGCGGTGGCCACGAGGAGTGCCGTCGCCACGGCGGCGGGTCCGTACGCGGGCACGAGCGCGGCCCCGAGCGCGACGATCGCGACCGCGGCCACCGCGGTCACTCGGACGAGGACGCGCTGCTGGCCGACCGCGATCAGCAGGTTCGTGATCACCGCGCCGGTGGCACCGAGAAGCGCCATCGGCGCCAGGATGCGGAGCACGGTCGCCGCGGCAGCGAACGGCGCCCCGAGAACGGATGCCAGGATCGTTTCGGCCCAGAGTGCGAGGATCGCGGCCGGCGGCACGAGGACGATCACGAGGGCACGCGCCGCATCGCGCGCGCTCCTAGCTGCGCCCTCGGGCCGACTGGCAGCGAGCGCGAGCGCCGGAAGGATGACGATCATCACCGCCTGCGGGAGGAGCCCGACCGCGTCCATCAGCTTCTGCGCGCCACCGAGGAGGCCGACGGCCGCCGCACCATCGAGGCGCAGGAGCAGAAGCTGCAGCACCTGCTGTGCGCCGAGGAGCGCGAGCGTCGTGCCGACGAGCGGCCACCCCTCGCGCACGAGCCCGCGCGCGAGGTCGGTGTCGACGTGGAGGCGAACGCCGCGCCCAACGAGGAGCCGCCCGAGGATGACGGCGATGAGTGCCGCCGTGCTGACGGCGCCGAAGACGGCGACCAGGCCGCCCCCCCGTGCGATCGCGAGGCCGAGGAAGGCGATGGCGAGCGTCGCCTGAGCTCCGATGAGGGTCACGTACTGTCCGAGCCGCAGCCGGCCTCGGACGAGGACGCGGTAGGGCGTCCCAGCCGTCGCCGCGAACCCGACGGCCGCGACGGCGCCCGCATGCACGAGGTCGCCGTCCCCCGTGGCCACCCTGAGCACGGCGAGCCCGACCGTCGCTCCGACGACCGAGACCGCGAGCCGCACGAGCGCTCCACCCCCCGCGACGTTCGCCGCAGCGGCGCCTGCCCGTGCCAGGCGTGCCACCAGGACGGCCTCGAGGCCGGCATCCGGGAGAACCTGGAAGAAGCTCAGGTACGAGACGAGGAACGCGTACCGCCCGTAGTCCGGCAGGCCGAGGTGCCGCGGCAGATAGAGGGCGATACCAAGGGCGACGGCCTTCTCGAGACCGACGGCGGCGATCCCGAAACCGGCGCCGCGACCGAGCCGCGCCCCGTCCCCACCCTCGACCATCGTGCGCGTATGGCGAACGTTCGGCCGCAGGTCCAGAAGCGCGGTCACGAACCCGGTCGGGAGGCGTCGCCGTGGGCCAGGAGGTCGGCGGTGATGGCGTCGGCGGCCAGCTCGTGTCCGGGGACGTCCCAGTGTCCGTCCCACGAGAAGAAGCCCGGCGTCCCCGCTTCGCCGAATCGCGCGCGAAACGCGTCGAGGAGCCGGATCGTCCGGATGCCACGGCGCTCGAGGAAGGCCGTCAGCAGCCGGTCGGGGCGGTCGCGATCGAAGTCGGCGGGATCGAGCCCCGAATTCCCGGAGAACACCCACTGCCAGTACTGGTCCGCGACCTCCACCCGGTCGTTGACGACGATCACGCCGAACCGGCTGCCGTTCGCCTCGACGGCCTGGCGGAGGCGGAGCAGGAGCCCGCGCGTGATCCGCCACGCCTGGCGCCAGCGTTCCGGCGACTCCTTCAGGTACACGGCGAGCTGCGCGTTCAGCCCCTGGAGGGCCGGCGGCGCCGCCGCCGACGCCTGGCGCGGCAGCGCGAGGGCGGACAGGAGCCGGTAGAGCGCGGCCCGCCGCTCGAGGAGCTGCCGGAGGTCACGCTTCCATCGGACGATCGTCCGCTCCGGCGGCAGCGGATGATCGCGCACGACGAGGCGTCCGTCGACCAGCTCGAAGTACGGCTTCCGGGGATACGGCACGCCGCGCAGGCCGATCAGCTCGTGGTGGTTCTCCATCACGTCGTTCCCGGTGAAAAACGCGAGGAGGATGAGATCGGCGCGATACTTCGAGCCCTCGTGCAGGTAGTAGAGCAGCTCGTTGTCCGTCCCGAACGCGCTGACGCCGGCGTTGATGACCTCGACGGGATGCGGCACCGACGGTCGCGCGGCGAGCGCGCGCTCGATGCGCTTCGTGACGCTCTGTTCGATGTCGACCTGGTGCGCCTCGATGAACGAGTCGCCGAGGACGAGCACGCGGAAGCCACCGTGCCGTTCGTATGGGATATCGCGATCGCGGAGGCCGTTCCCGTTGATGCGCGAGTACGCGCGCCATTCCACGTGCCCGTGGAGGCAGTGCTGGCCCCAGCCTCCCGCGCGCGGCGTGAGGCGCCAGCCATAGAACCGATTCGGCTCGGACAGGACGTCCTCCCGGTCGACGCACCGAAGCGACTCCGCCACGCGGCAGAGCGCCTCGGCAAGGATGAACCCCACGAATACGCCGACCGCCGCCAGCGCGAACCGGCTCGCGACCCCGGCGGCGACGCGCGGACGCGCCGTCCGGCGGTCGTCCGTCAGTCGAGCTGGTACTCGCTCCGCCAGTCGACGTCGTCCCGGAGCGGCGGCTGCTTCGTCTTGTCGAGCAGGTACGGTCCGAGGACGAGGTGGTCCATCTCGGTCCGCATGAAGCAGAGGTAGGCGTCGCGCGGCGTGCACACGATCGGCTCGCCGCGGACGTTGAAGCTCGTGTTCACGAGCACGGGGCAGCCGGTCAGCTGGTGAAAGCGCGAGAGCAGCTCGTGGTAGGTCGGGTTCGTCTCGCGGTGGACCGTCTGGATGCGCGCCGAGTAGTCGACGTGCGTCACCGCCGGAATGCTCGAGCGCGGCACGTTCAGCCTGTCGATCCCGAAGAGGCGCTGCTGCTCGGCGGTCATCGGGATGCGGCGGTCGGCGCGCACGGGCGCGACCAGCAGCATGTACGGCGAGTCGACGTCGAGATCGAACCAGTCCGCAAGCTGCTCCCGCAGCACGCTCGGCGCGAACGGGCGGAAGCTCTCGCGGAACTTGATCTTGAGGTTCATCACGGCCTGCATCTTCGTGGAGCGCGGATCGCCCAGGATCGAGCGGTTCCCGAGCGAGCGTGGGCCGAACTCCATCCGCCCCTGCAGCCAGCCGATCACCTTCTCCTCCGCGAGCAGACGCGCCGTCCGATCGATCAATTCGCCCATCGGCAACTTTTCGGCGACGGCGCCGGCGGAGGCGAGGAACGCCACGATCTCGTCGTCCGAGAACGCGGGCCCGAGATACGACCCGCACATGCCGTCGCCTTCGGAGCGATGCCGGCGCTCGTTGCCGAGAACCTTGTGGTAGACGGCGAGCGCGACGCCGACCGCACCGCCCGCGTCGCCCGCAGCGGGCTGGATCCAGAGCCGCTCGAACGGGCCCTCCCGCAGCAGGCGTCCGTTGCCGACGCAGTTCAGCGCGACGCCGCCGGCGAGGCAGAGGTTCGCCATCCCGGTCTCGCGGTGCACGTGGCGCGCCATGCGGAGCATGATCTCCTCGGTCACGACCTGGACGGACGCGGCGAGGTCCATCTCGCGCTGCGTGAGGCGCGACTCTGGCCTCCGGGGCGGCCCGCCGAACAGCGCGTCGAACGCGCCGTTCGTCATCGTGAGCCCGTGCACGTAGTTGAAGTAGTCGATGTTCAGCTTGAAGGAGCCGTCGTCCTTCAGCTGGACGAGCTTCGAGAGGATCAGGTCGACGTACTTGGGGTCGCCGTAGGGCGCGAGCCCCATCACCTTGTACTCGCCGGAGTTCACCTTGAACCCGGTGTAGTACGTGAACGCCGAGTACAGCATGCCGAGCGAGTGCGGATAGTGGAGCTCCGCGACGAGCTCCAGATCCTTGCCGCGGCCGACGCCGTACGACGAGGTCGCCCACTCGCCGACGCCGTCCATCGTGAGAACGGCCGCCTCCGCGAACGGCGAGGGGTAGAACGCGCTCGCCGCGTGCGACTCGTGGTGCTCGGCGAAGAGGATCGTCCCCTCGTAGCCGCCGAGCGCCTTCCGGATCTGATCGCGGGTGAAGAGCTTCTCCTTCATCCACACCGGCATCGCCGTGAGGAAGGAGCGGAGGCCGCGCGGCGCGACGCCGCAGTAGTTCTCGAGGAGCCGCTCGAACTTGAGGAGCGGCTTGTCGTAGAAGGCGACGGAGTCGAGCTCCGCAGCCGCGAGCCCGCCCTCGCGGAGGCAGTAGTCGACGGCGTGGGTCGGAAAGCCGGCGTCGTGCTTCTTTCGCGTGAAGCGCTCCTCCTGCGCGGCAGCGACGATCTCACCGTCGCGCACGAGGCATGCCGCGGAGTCGTGGTAGTACGCCGACAGGCCGAGGATCGTGGGCATGCTAGAATTGCTGCTCGTAGCGCGCCCGATCGAGCGGGCGCGACTCACGGCGGATCCAGTTGCTCGTCTTCGCGTCGGCGAACGAACGGTCGAGGGGATCCCGGAACACGGTCCGCAGCACGAAGCCCACGGGTGCGATCACGAGGTAGAAGAACACCGTCAGGATGATCCGGCTGTTCACCTCGCCGAGCAGCGCACCGCCGCGCATCCAGCCCCGCTGCACCGGCCCGAGCACCGTCGGCCAGACGAGCGCCGGGACCACGAGCAGCACGCCGAGCGTCCAGAAGATGCGCGGCGGCAGGACGTGCCCGCGCCACGCGCTGAGACACCCGAGCACGAGGAACATGCCGCCGACGGTCAACCCGAACCGGCGGAGCTGCGCGGACGACGCCCCAGCCATCGGCCGCGGCCTAGAACAACGTGTAGACGAACGGGGCGATCGCCGAGCCCTGGCTGAACACGATCAGCGCGCCGAAGAGCGCGAGCACGAGCACGATCGGCCCGAGCCACCACTTCTTGCGCACGCGCATGAAGGCCCAGAGCTCACCCAGAAGCGACACGACGGCAGAACGCGCCACGGCAGTTACCTCGCTCGGGCTTACCCACGCGCTCGCGTACGTGTCAAGCGCGTCTCGTGCGGGTTCGCGTCGGCGCCGGCCCCGTCATCGGCCGTGCGCGTGCTCCTCGTCCGGAACGCGCTCCCCGCGCGTCGGCGCGATCTCCTTCAAACGGAGGTGTGCGGGGCGCGTCCGGTCGGCGATCGGGAGCGCGGTGACGAGCACGCCATTCCCGTACGTCACCGTCGCCCCCTCGCCGTCGACGGGATTCGGCAGGTCGACCTCGCGATAGTACGGACCGACGCTCCACTCGTCGACGAGGAGCTCCTTCACGTCCTTCAGCGCGCCGCGGAGCTCGCCGCGGAGGACGAGCCGGTTCCCGTCGGTCACGTCGACGGCGAGGTTCTCCGCTTCGAGCCCGGGCATCGGCGCAACCACCGTCACGATGTCCTGCGTCCGGTACACCTTCACGGGCACGACCTGGGGATCCGTCCGCTCCGCCATCTACGACCTCCTTCGCGCGTCGTAGCCGATGCGCGCCGCAAGCGACGTGCCACGAGCGCGTTCCGTGGCGGCGGCAGCAAGTGCCCCGCGGCGGCGCGCCGGCGCACCGGTCGTCCGTCGGTGTGCCGACGCCTCACCACCCCGAACTGCCCGTCGGAGCGCCAGGGCGTTCTCGACCGCGAAGCCCTGCCAGTCGTTGTTGAAGTAGACGAAGACGTCGCCGGTCTCGCGCCACGCGGCGATGCGCTTTGCCCAGAGCGCGAGCTCGGACGCCGAGTAGTTCCCCTCGCGGCCGCGGCGCCCGTAGTGGAAGCGGACGTACGTCCAGGTCGCGGTCGGCTCGAGCGTCTGGAACGGCCGCTTCGGATGATCGCCCACCACGAGCGCGGCGTCGTACTGGCGGAGGAGTGCTATCACCTCCGGGACGAACCAGCTCGCGTGCCGGAACTCGAAGGCGTGGCGCCCGCCCGGCAGCCGGGCGAGCGCGGCCGCCAGCCGATCGTCGTCGCGGACGAACCGCTCCGGCAGCTGCCAGAGGACGGGCCCGAGCTTCGGCGACTCGAACAGCGGCGCGATGCGTTCGTAGAAGCGCTCGACGCCCCCGTCGAGATCCCGCAGCCGTTTGATGTGCGTCAGGTAGCGGCTCGCCTTCACCGCGAACAGAAAATCGGGCGGCGACTCGGCGACCCAGCTGGCCACGGCGTCGCGTGACGGGAGACGGTAGAACGTCGCGTTGATCTCGACGGTCGAGAGGAGGGTCGCGTAGTGGACGAGCCAGCGGCGCGGCGGGAGACCCGCGGGGTACACGCGGCCGCGCCAGTGGCGATAGTTCCACCCCGAGCAGCCGATGTGGACCGCGCTCAGCCCGTGCGCCGGAGCGGTGGGCTCCATGCTCTCGTCGCGCGTTCGAGGATCTCTTCCGCGAACAGCTCGAGCGTCAGGATCACGCCGAGCGCGGCGGCATGATTCGCGCGACCGTCGAGATGGTCCCCGACGGCGCGCCGGAGCGCATTGGGGTTCCAGAAACCGCGCTCGAGCGTTCGCGGCGCGAGGAGGCCGTGCGTCAGCAGCCGGCGGGACCCATGCCGCAGCTCGTCGTCGTAGTCGGCGAAGCTCGTCCGCCGCGGCCGCGCGAGGAACGGATTCAGCCCGGCGCGTGTCGCACGCCAGCGGACGGCGTCGCGAACGCGTCCGCTGGCCTGGTGGATCTGCCAACGCCACGCCGGGACCGCGAAGCCGAAGGGCTTTCCCTGCCGCCGGATGCGCGCGAGCGCCGGCGAGAGGAGCTTCAACGCCTCCACGTGCGCGCGCCGCTCGGTGCGGAGCGCCGCCGGGACCGCGAGCGCGGCCGCGACGACGCCGTCGTCGTAGTAGGGATGTCGGAACTCGACGTGCGTCGATTGCGCCGGGACGCCCTGCAGCACCCAGCGCCGGTGGCGGTGCACGACGTTGAACGCATCGGCGCGATCGGCGGCCGAGTCGCCGTCGACGCTGGCGAGCGCGGTGCGAAGCCCCGCCGCCGCGCGCGCGGCGACCTCGGCGAACGGGGCGTGCGGCGCGACGAGCTCCGCCGCCGCGGTCGCCGAGAGCCCGATGCCGAGCTTCGGGAGGAGGCGCGCCGCGATCGCGTCGTCGTCCGCGTCGTCCGGCCCGTTCCAGAGGCCGTCGAGGAGACAGTCGCCGCCGTTCCCGAGGAGCACGACGTCGCACACCGCTTCCGCGCGACGCAGCAGCGCCGCGTGCGCGTTCAGGCACGAGTGCATTCCGTCGGTCAGCCGGACCATCGCCCGTGCCTCGGCCACGATGTAGCCGGGCGGAAGGATGATCCGGTGGTGATCGGCTCCCACGACGGCGGCGAGGCGCCGCGCCAGCGCCATGTCGTCGGAGTCGCGCCGCCCGTACGTGATCGTCGCGAGACGCCGCCCGTCGGCCGCGGCGAGCAGCGTCCGCGAGTCGAGCCCACCGGACAGCGGCAGGCCGACGCGATGCGACGACTCCGTATGGCGACTGGTCGCGGCGGCGACGGCATCGGCGATCGCCCGCGCGTGGTCCGACCGCTGCTCGGGGCGGTAGCGGAGGCGCCACGTCTCCTCGATCCGCACGGTCGAGCCGGGCTCGAAGACGAGCAGCGACGCGGGTGGCAGGAGTCGCACGTCCTCGATCAGCGTCCGGTTCCCGAGGACACACTGGAACGTGAGGAACTCGGCGACCGCCTGCGGGTCGAGCGTCCGCGGCACGCTCGGATCGGCGAGCAGCGCGCCGACCTGCGGCGCGAAGACGAATCGCCTCGGGGTCGCGACGTAGTAGACGTTCCGGAGGCCGAACCGATCGTTCGCGAGGTAGAGCCGCCGGCGGCGGACGTCCCACAGCGCGAGCGCGAACGAGCCGCTCAGGCCAACGAGAGCGCGCTCGCCGCGCTCGCGATAGGCGGCGAGGATGTCCCGCGCGCCGCGCGAAAAGCCGTTCACCTCCCCGTCGACCACGAGGCGGTAGTCGGGGTCTGCCGGGATCGCCGACGCGTCGAAGATCCCGAGGTGGACGCGACCGAGGACGGCCGGCCCGTCGTGGCCGTCGTCGTCGATCTCCACCCGGAGGCGGTTCTGGACGCGAAGCCCGTCGGCCATGGCGCGAACGAGCCCGAGGCTCGCGCTCTGCGGCGCCGCCTCGTCGACGACCCCGAGAATACCCGGCATCGGCGAGATGTCGGAGCATCCGTCGTGCCACGCGCTTTTCGACAGCCCCATCCGCCGGTGTGTCGGTGCATCGACACCGCCGGCTAGTGCGTGTCCGCTCCCGCTTCATCTCGACGATCGAGCACGACGTACGGCGGGAAGGCGGCCCGCTGGCGGTAGTGGTTCCGGAGGAACCCGAGGACCTCGTCGTAGTAGCCCCACGCCGTCGCCAGCGGCGTCCCGGCAGCCGTACACGTGACCGCCATCGCGGGC
>Ga0070741_10012391_pt1 | contig 15416 bp, 13 predicted proteins | sample Coa_R1_4_FD_66440 | JGI IMG/M metagenome (GOLD analysis project Ga0070741, IMG submission 66440) | Surface soil microbial communities from Centralia Pennsylvania, which are recovering from an underground coalmine fire - Coalmine... | ecosystem: Environmental > Terrestrial > Soil > Unclassified ... | reverse complement strand
GCGGTGCCGGCCCGGATCGTCGACCTCGTCGCCCACTGCGACTGCGGCGTCGTCGAGTCGACGCTGCGGGGGTACGGCGATGACTATCGCGCCTTTCGCGATGAACGGTCGCCGACCCGGGACGCGCTGTGGTACTGCTGCCTCACGACCGGCGCCGACGGGTCGGCCACCACGCTGGCCGACCGGATGGCCGCCTGGAGCACGACCTACGCCGGCGACGACGTCATCGCCCGCTACGCCGTCCTGGCCCGGGCCGAGCTGGAGGACGCCGTGGCCCGGACCGAGGACCGCCTCGCCGGCCGCTAGGAGGCCGACGACTCCCGCTGCGCTCCGGACGGGCGCCCATCGACCATCTGGTCGAGGTACTCGAGAATGCCCACTCCCGACCGTTCCCCGCAGCGCCAGCGCATGAGGGCCTCGGTGGTGCGGGTCAGCTGCTCGCCGCGGCGGAACCGGAGCGGGATGTGGCCCCGGACGTCGCCGCTGATGACGAAGTGCTCGCCGTCCTCGGCGTTGACGGTGACCTCGACCGCCCGGGCGTACCAGCGGCTGTCGTAGTCGGTCCGGTACCGGGCCTCGACGATCCGGACCGGCGGCCGCTCGAAGCCGTGGTGGACGTAGCCGCGGGGGTAGGTCCCCCCGTCCTCGTCGCCGAAGAGCATGATGGCCAGGCCCAGGTCGGGGCCGAAGCTGACACTCGTCCACCGGTACATGTCGATGCTGGCCCAGCGCCGGGCCCCCCACGACCGGTCCCGCCATCCGAGCCCGTCGACGGTGAACGACCGGTCGCCGACGGTCACCGTGCCGGTGGCGGCCATGTGCTGGTTCAGGTGGTTGCGGGCGAAGGCGGCGTGGAGCACGGCATCGAAGCCTTCGGGCTCCCCCTCGTCGGCCGGGGCCCACGGCCAGAACGTGTCGGACAGCGCCTCGAAGGTGAGGTCGACGCGGCACGGCCGGTGGGGGTTGGCCTTGAAGGCGCTGCGGGGATCCTCCATCTGGGCCGGGTCGTCGAGGACGACGACCTCGCCGTCGTAGCCGACGGTGTGCACCCGGTGGGGCTCGACGGTCCGGCACCGCAGTCCGCCGGCGTCGTGGGCGTCGTTGGCCGGGATCTCCGGCTTCAGGTACCAGAAGGCGACGGTGCCGCCGGGCAGGAAGAGGCAGGTGCTGACCTCGGCGTAGCCCTCGTTGGGCCGGTTTCCGATCCGAAGGAAGCCGCCGACGTCGGTGTGGCGGTCGCCGAAGTTGTAGTAGACGCTCTCGTTGAACTCGGCCGACCCGTCCGGCTCGTGCATCACGTCGTCGTCGGGCCTCGCCCTCACCATCCCGAATCTCACCGGTGCACTTCCTTTCGATCGTTGGTCGGAATCGGACCGCGACCGCTCAGCCGACCAGGGCGGCCCGCAGCCGGTCGATCGTCTCTTCCGGGATCCCCTTGCCCAGCGCCCACTTGACCGCCCCGCCGTAGCGCTGCTCGAGCTGCTCCAGGTAGAAGGTGATCATCCGCTCGTCGCAGCGCCAGACGTCGAGATCGGCGAACGGGGCGTAGCGGGGCGTTCGTCGGGCCCGGGCGATGCAGTCCTCCATGCAGGCCGACGAGGCCATGTAGTCCGCCACCACCGCCTCGGGGGTGACCCCGACCATCCGCAACAGGATGGCGACGACGACGCCGGTGCGGTCCTTGCCGAAGGCGCAGTGCACGAGGACCGGCCCGTGGCCGAGGGCGTTGGCCAGCAGATCGACGGCGATGACCAGGTTCCGGTCGGATTCGAGATTCTCGACGTAGTGGGGCATGAGCGGGCCGCCGGCCTCGAGGGCGGCGGTGTCCCCGCCGCCGGGCAGGACGCCGGCGTGGCGATCGACCAGCGACTGGAAGTCCCGCAGCGGGACGTTGAGGTGGCAGATGGGCACCTGGTCGAGTGGCCCCCGGCCCATGGCCACCGACTCCTCTGCCCCGCGGAGATCCACGACGAAAGCGACGCCCAGCGCACCGTGCAGCTCCGCCAGCCCCGACGGGGTGACCTCGGCCAGCGCTCCGCTGCGGTACAGGCGGCCGGGGCGGGTCGTCCGCCCGTCGCCGGTGGGCAGCCCGCCGAGATCACGGAAGTTGAGCGTGCCGTCAGGCGGCGGGCCGTCCAGCGTCATCGGGCCCTCCTCGGCCTCGGCGGTGCGCACCGGGACAACATAGGATGTTTCCCGGTCTGAAAGATAGGATGAATCGCGATGGGACTCACGCCGGCCGACATCGGGGCGCTGCTGGAGCAGTTCGAGGCGAGCAGCTGGCAGGAGATGACGATCGACATCGGCGAGGACCACCTCCACGTGTCCCGCCGGGCGAACGGGTCGAGCGCCGCTCCGGCGGCGGTGGAGACCTCCGGCCCCGCGGCCCCGGCGCCTTCGCCCGTCGCCGCCAACGGCGAAGCGGCCGTCGCGACCGTGGCGCCACCGCCGCCGACCGCGCCCGAGGCGGTCGCCGCGAGCACCGTGGCGGCCGCGGGGGTGGCGGTGGAGGCGCCGTCGGTCGGGCTGTTCTGGCGGTCCCCGGCTCCCGGCGCCCCGCCCTTCGTCGACGTCGGCAGCCCCGTCGAGACCGGCGACACGCTGGCCATCATCGAAGTCATGAAACTGATGAGCCCGCTCAAGGCCGGCCTGTCGGGGGTGGTGACGGCCATCCTGGTCGCCAACGGCGCCACCGTGGCCCGGGGCGAGCCGCTGGTCCTCATCGACCCGGAACGGTGACCGCCCCGTGACCGCCGCTGCCGCCGGGGGGCTCCGACGGGTGCTCGTCGCCAACCGCGGCGAGATCGCCGTCCGGATCCTCCGGGCCTGCTACGACGAAGGGCTCGAGACGGTGGTGGCGGTGTCCGACGCCGACCGGAGCAGCCTCGCCGCCCAGCTGGCCGACCGGGCCGTCGTCATCGGCCCGGCCGCGCCGGCCGACAGCTACCTCGACGTCGATCGCATCCTGGCGGCCGCCGTCCTCACCGGCTGCGACGCCGTCCACCCCGGCTACGGCTTCCTGTCGGAGCGGCCCGAGCTCCCGGCGGCCTGCGAGAAGGCCGGCCTGGTGTTCGTCGGCCCCTCGGCCGACGCCATGCGCTCGGTTGGGGACAAGGGCAGCGCCCGGGCGCTGGCCCGGGAACTGGGCATTCCGGTCGGCGCCGGAACCGACGTCGTCGGCACCGAGCGCCAGGCCGCCGAGGCCGCCGGGCAGCTCGGGTTCCCGATCCTGCTCAAGGCGGCGGCCGGCGGCGGCGGGCGGGGCATGCGCCGCGTCGACAGCGCCGACGCGCTGCCGGCCGCCTGGGCGGCGGCCACCGGCGAGGCCGACGCCGCCTTCGGCGACGGCCGGCTGTTCGTCGAGCGCTTCGTCCGCCGGGCCCGCCATGTCGAGGTCCAGGTGCTGGCCGACAGCCACGGCCACGTCGTCCATCTCGGCGAGCGGGACTGCACCCTGCAACGGCGCTACCAGAAGCTCGTCGAGGAGGCGCCGGCGGTCGACGTCCCGCCCGACGTGCGGGCCGCCATGCACCGCGCCGCCGTCCGGCTCATCGGCGCCGTCGACTACTCCGGCGCCGCCACCTGCGAATTCCTCGTCGACCTCGAACGGGGCACCTTCGCCTTCCTCGAGGTCAACGCCCGGCTGCAGGTCGAGCACCCCGTGACCGAAATGCTCACGGGAGTGGACATCGTGCGGGAGCAACTGCGGGTGGCGGCCGGCGCGCCGCTGTCGTTCCGCCAGGAGGACATCGCCCTCTCCGGTCACGCCGTCGAGGTACGGGTCAACGCCGAGTCGCCCGGCGACGGATTCCGGCCGTCGCCGGGCCGGCTGGCCGCCTGGGCCGCTCCGGTGGGCAGCGACGTACGGGTCGACACCGCCTGCTATCCCGGATGGGAGATTCCGCCGTACTACGACTCGCTGCTGGCCAAGGTCATCGTCCGCGGCGCCCATCGGGCCGCGGCGCTGGCCCGGATGGATCACGCCCTCGGCCACCTGGTGGTCGACGGGGTCCCGACGACCGCCCCGTTCGCCCGTTCGCTGCTGGCCCACCCCGACGTCACAGCCGGCCGGACCCACACCACCTGGGTCGAGGACGTCTTCCTGCCCGGCTGGGAATCATCCGACGTCCGATGATCGAGGAGGCACCATGGCCCGGCGGGCGCTGATCGTCGACGCCGTCCGTTCGCCGTTCGGACGCGGAAGGCCGACCGGGGCGCTGGCCCCGGTCCACCCGGTCGACCTGCTGGCGGCGGTTTTCGACGAGCTCGTCACCCGGACGGGCATCGACCCGGTCCGCATCGACGACGTCATCACCGGCTGCGCCATTCCGGTGGGGGAGCAGGCCGGCAACATCGCCCGCCACGCCGCCCTGGCCGCCGGCCTGCCGGAGTCCGTCCCGGCAACGACGGTCGACCGCAAGTGCGGTTCGTCGCAGCAGGCGCTGCAGTTCGCCGCGGCCGTGATCGCCGCCGGCGAGGCCGACGCCGTACTCGTGGGCGGCGTCGACATGATGGGGATCGTTCCCATGAAGGCCAACCGGCTCGGCCGCGACGACCTCGGCCCCCGGCTCCGGGCCCGCTACCCGGAAGGCCTCGGCCATCAGGGGATCGCCGCCGAACTCATCGCCGCCCGGTGGAAGCTGAGCCGCGACGCCTGCGACGCCTGGTCGCTGCGGTCCCACCACCGGGCGGCCGCCGCCCGACAGACCGGATTCCTCGCCCGCCAGATCGTCCCGGTCGGCCGGCCCGACGGCACGGTCGTGGAGGCCGACGAAGGCATCCGGGAGGACGCTACGGCCGAAGCCCTGGCCGGTCTGGCCCCGGCCTTCCACAGCGAGGAGGCGGCTCGGCGGTGGCCGGAGATCGCCTGGGTGGTGACTGCCGGATCCTCGTCCCAGGTCAGCGACGGAGCCTCGGCGGCGTTGGTCGTGGCCGAAGACGCCGTTGACCGCCTGGGCGTGGTTCCCCGGGCGGCGGTGGTGGCCGGGGCGGTCGTGGGTGGCGACCCGATCCTCATGCTGACCGGTCCCATCCCCTCCACCGACAAGGTTCTCGGCCGGGCGGGCCTGCCGCTTTCGGCCATCGACCACTTCGAAGTCAACGAGGCCTTCGCCCCCGTCGTCCTGGCCTGGCTGGCCGAGACCGCCGCCGATCCCGAGCGGGTCAACCCCTACGGCGGGGCGATCGCCCTCGGCCATCCGCCCGGCGCCTCGGGCTGCCGCCTCATCGCCACGGTGCTCGACGGCCTCGACGAGGTGAACGGTCGTTACGGCCTGGTGACGATGTGCGAGAGCGGCGGAATGGCCAACGCCACCGTGGTGGAACGCCTCGCCTGAGACCTTGACATTGACCCGATGTATCGGGGAGGCTCGGCCGGAGGCACGATCGACGATCGGGAGGTTCTGATGGGAGCGCAGGAGACGGCACCCCGGCGCAACAAGTGGGGCGGCGAGCACGCCACGCCGACCGTCAAGGCGTTCCACGACAGCATCCGGGCCCGGATCGCCGACCGCTTCGCCGCTTCGGGCAAGGCGTGGGAGGACGTCGTGTTCGACCCCGGCTTCGCCCTCACCCGGGCCGACTACGCCGAGGTCGAGGCCGAACTGCTCGCCACGGGCTACCGGTTCGACCACAGCGCCCAGATCTCGGTGGTCGAGAACCCCGAGAAGTACAAGGCATCGGCCGAGGCCGCCGCCCCCGTGCTGGAGCACGGCGGTGACGGCGGCACGGTGGTCGTCGGCTACGGCGACAACGCCCTCCCGCTCGACGTCGACGCCGAGGGGATCATCCGGTTCGTCGACACCGTCGACAAGGTCTTCGACATGATGTCGGGCGGCGTCCCCCCCGAAACGATCGCCGTCATCGAGGACGCCGGCGGGACGCTCACCGCACCGATCCTCGAAGAGTTCGCCGGCATGCTGTGCAAGGGCGGCACGATCAAGTCCCACCTCGGCGTCCTCGCCCGGGAGTTCCGCATTCCCTGCCTCATGGCCGTCGAACTCGGCGGCGTCGCCGACGGGGACCGCGTCCGCCTCGAGAGCAGCAAGCCGCCGCCCGACACCAGCGCCGAGGCGGCCAGGACGGCCACCACCGACCGGGCCCGGATCTGGAAGATCGGCTAGGAGGAGCGCCGTCATGCCCACCGACAAGACCTACGCCGACCTGCTCGAGGCCAACAACCTGATCCGCCGGGCCAGCGATATCAACTGGTGGCTGTGCCAGTACCGGACCGTGCAGGAATCGGCCCTGTTCCCGGTGCCGGCCTACATGATGCTGAGCTACCTCAACGCCTACTACCGCTATCCCGAGCTCGTGCGGCGCATCGAGGAGGTCATGCCGGCCGAGGAGCTCGGCGACCGGGCCCGGGAGAGCTGCACCACGCTCATGAGCACCCCGATCGGCTGGTGCCTGCACAACTTCTACCTCCTCGGCCGCGAATACCTCATGGACCTCGGCGTCGTCCGGGCCACCGACGCGGTCGACGACGCCGTCACCGTCCTCAGCTTCTGGAAGCGGTTCATGCTGGCCTACCACCGGGCCGACGGTCATCTCACCACCGGCGATTTCGGCAATCGAAGCCAGGTCTTCCCCGAACGGCAGCTGCAGGTGTTCGAGTCCGACGCCATCGGCTGCCGGACCGGCGACCGGCTGCAGACCGCGCTGGCGCAGTTCACCGCCACCGCTGCCCAGTACGCCCTGCTGGCCCATTGCGAGTCCCGTCCCGGCATCCAGAACGAAGGGCCGTACCGGGTCGGCGACAACCACATGATGGTCCGGTTCTTCCTCAACCTGGCCGAGGGCGACTTCCCCTGGCTCGACGGCGTGGCCAGCGACGTCCCCTATGCCAACCTCGTCGTCCCCGTCGTCCTCCGGGACACCCGGGTGACGATGCTCGACGACTGGTCGATGTTCGACTGCGAGCCGACCTACGAACCGGCCCACGTCGCCGCCGTCGGGCTCTATACATCGGACTACCTCTGCGACGGGTTCAAGCCGGTCGGGATGGGATCGGCGGACGAGCTGGCCACCACGTTCGAGGAGCTCCGCGAGGTGCTCCGTTCGGCCACCAACGAGCTCTGGAAGGTGTTCGCCAGCTACAGCCGCGACCAGATGCTCGACGCGGGAGCGCTGGTCTACTACTCGCTGCCCCGCGACCTGGCCCACATCACCGGCACGTACGACCAGGATGACTGGTTCACCCTCGACGAGCGGGTCCAGGAGTTCCGGCCGCTGTTCAACGACGAATACGCCCGCGACGCCCTCGGTGAGCTGCTCGGCTATCTCTCGTACGCCCATCAGCAGTCGCACGAGTACACGATGGCCCGCTACTCCGATCTGCCGCGGCACATGGAGTCGCTGATCCCGTACTCCGTTCTGGCCAACGACGAGTTCACCACCACCAGCGGACCGATGCGACCGGGATCGACCTCCCTCCCGCCGAAAACGGCGCTGTGGTCCACCACCCGGGGGAAGCTCCCGCTCGAGCAGGTGAACGAGCTGGCCCGGGCGTTCCGGCCCCGCTCGATGGAGCTGCCCTACCGGTTCCTCGACGACGAGTGGGTCAAGACCCACTACGAGGACGACGCCGCTGACGAGCTCTACCGGCTGGCCCAGTCGGGGAGCCGGACGCTCGAGGGCCGCGGTGCCGGACTTCTGCGGGGAGACCTGCCCGATCCCAAGGGCTGATCGGCGCCTCAGGTTTGCCCGATAGGCCCGAACGGTCGGTGGGGCGGCGGCAAGTCCTCCTCGCCGCCGCCCGGTGACCACCAGCGGCGCGCTGGTACCGCCCTGCACCTACTCCTCGAGGCCGGTGGCGTCGCAGAACTCTTCGAAGTCCTGGGGGCAGACCTCGGACATGCGGTAGATCTTGCCGTCCTTGAAGCGGTACAGGACACCGATGTGGGTCGTCAGCTCGAAGCGAGGCCAACTCGTCGCGGACGGACGGGGCCACCCGCTCGTCCGGTCTTCTCGGGTCGGGTTGCTACATCTGTTCCTGCACCTGCGTTCGGAAAAGAGCGTTCGGAAACGGCGGGAGTGGGGGGAGCGAGAAGCTCGTGGTGGCTCTCACTGGCGCTGGCTGGCGTTGCGGTGGTGGTGAGCTATGCCGGCGGGCCGGTGGGGGCAGGGCCCGGAAGCCGGAGTCGTCACCGAGGTGAAAGTAGATGTGGCCTCGCAGCGAGCCGTCCGGTTGCACGACTGCCCACGGCTTTGCGGGCGGCGTCGTAGAGGAGGGCGTAGGAACCGGAGGGATCGCCTCGGGCCCGCTGGTCAGCGGTCTCGAGGTGCTGCAAGCAGGATTGAAGCATGCGGCCGGCCTGGCTCGGGTTGCGGCTGACTCGCTCGAGTCGACCTTCGACGAGCATCTCCTGGACGATCTTCGACGTCATGGTCCCCCAACGACGGACACCGTCGGGCCTTTGCGGACGTCGGCCAGGAAACCCGAGCCGCGGTGACGCCATTCCGATTTCGATCGCACCACTGGATTCACGTCGAGGTGGATCTCAGCTTCGGCCCTGCCGCAGGCGGCGTAGAGCTCGTCGAGGTCGGGCTCGCCAATGACCATGAGATCGATATCGTTTGGGGCCGGTCCGGGCTCGCCGTGGTAGCGGGCGGCCCAGGACCCGAAGATGAAGGCGCCGTCGATACCCTCCACACCAGCGAGCTCGCGGGTCAGCACGGCCGCGGGGCCGATGGTCTTGAGCAGCAGGGACCGCAACTCGTGGTAATACGGCAGCCGGTCGTTCGCCTCGACGAGGCGGAGGCGACCTCGACGAACAGACCGCACGAGCCCGGCCTCGTCCAACCGGGCCACCTCCCGCGACACCGTGGCCTGTGGGATGTCGGTCGCCGCGGCCAACTCCGCCACCGACCGGGCGTGCGCCGCGTAGACGAAGAGTTCTCCGAGCAGGTGGAGCTGGTGCTCGGAGCGGAATATCGGAAGGAGCGGGGGCGACGAAGTTCTCGTATGGTGGATTATATCACTCGACAAGTGAGAACGTGATCCCTGGGTCCGCGTCGGCGGAGATCTGCGCCGGACACAGGACGGTGGGGTGGGTGAACTCCTGGTAGGTGATCCACTGGACGATGGCTTGGTGGTCGAGACCGGGCCGGAAGCAGCCCTGGAAACCCCGAGGGAGACCGCGCCGTGGTCATCGGCACCGTGGTTGCGTTCTTTGACATCGGGCAGGGGGCCGGAGCCGCCGCCTCCGGCTCCGCCGTCGCGGCCGCCGGATACAGAACGCCGTTCTGCTGCGGGGCGCTGGCCGCCATCGGGGGCGTGACTGTGCTTGGGCGGTACCGGCGAGGCCACCCCGGGACTGCGCCGCCATTCCTTCCGCTCCTGAAGGCGAGGCTTTAGTCGGCGTCTCGACCGGACCCCGGGCGTTTCGCAGGTTCGTCCGGGGTGGGGTGCTTGGGGTTCCCGTGACGCGCCAGGCGGTTGCGCCGGTCCTGTTCGCGCTGGGAGTAGGTCGCTCCCCGTATGGCTTCGTCCGTTTCGAGGCCGGAGCCGAGGCCACCGCCGACGGTTGCGGCCGACGCGACGAACCAGGCCAGGACGAAGAGGTCACCGTAGGTCTGGCGGGCGTGGAGGTATCGGCCCATGACATAGGGGTCAACGACGAAGTAGGCCCACGCCAGGTTCACGGCGTAGAGCGCGGCATAACAGGTGAGCACCCCCGCCACCATGGTCACCACCGTCGAGGCGTTGTAGAGGCGCGACCTTTCTCGAGCCCGCGCCGAGTCGTCGTCGGGCCGGTCCCACAGTTCGCCGTCGATCACGAGCCAGGCGACGGCGAGTGCGATGGAGGCGATGGTGGCGACCACCAGGCGCCACCGCGACAGCGAGCCTGCGACCAGCCAGACCGAGGTGTTGATGGTGGCCACGGCTCCGGTCGCCAGCGCCGCGACGAGCGCAGACTTCAGCCGGGGCACGAGGAGCCACGGACGGTTGGCCAGCACCATGCCCCGGAGCAGGCGCCAGCGGCCCCGCAGGTGCGGGAGGGTCACGCGGTGCTCGTTCGTGTCGGGGTCGGCCATGCCGCTGACCAGTGAATGCACCGCCCGACGGGCGCGGGCGTGCATCCGGAATCCACCCAGCGCCGGCAGGGACAGCACCGCGATCCGTTGCTCCGGATCGGTCTCGACCAGCAAGTGCCGGCCCTTGGCGTCGTGGAGTGGAAGCTCGGTCAGGCCGACAACGAGGTCCCATTTCCGTTGGCGAGCCAGCTCCTGCAGCCGACCCACGGCGGTCTCGACGTCCTCAGACCCGGTGGTGAACGGCTCACTCACAACGGCGATGTCCCACCCGTCGCCGCCGTCGACTGGACTCAGGTCGATCATCTTTCGTGCGATCTCGGTCGGCGCGGCCGGATCGGCCACGAGCCCGACGCACATGTAGGCCATATGGGTCCGGTACCCCATCCCGGCGGTGGACACGCCGAGATGACGACCGTCGGCCCGAGCGCTGATCCGCTCGAATTCGCTGAGTTTTCTCACGGCCGCGCCGTCGCGGGACCAGCACCTCCTCGCAGCCACCCGCTTCTCGAAGGAGATCCGCCCCTCGGATCCTGCTCGAGGGTGTGATCCGCGGATTCCGGATCCGCCAGCTCGGGCGCAGCGGCGGGGCGACGAAGTCCAAACAGATCGAGCGAACGACTCCGGACGTTTCCGAACTGGCCCGAGGCGGCCCGTTGCGGGCCGCCTGACAGCGCTGGCCCCTGTTTGCGGAGCCAACTGCTGCACCCGTTGCTGGCAATAAGCTGGAAAGGTGAACGGTCGTGTACCGCCCAGGGCTCAATTTTAGGCCCCTGACCAGCTCTTTTGGTACGCCCCCAGGGACTTGAACCCTGAACCCGCGGATTAAGAGTTTCAGGCGAGTGGACCAGATCGGTCCGTATCGATCCAGGATTAAAGCTGTGACCAGCGGTTTCATTCCAGATGAGTCCGATGCCGTCCAGCGGAATCGGATCGCATGGGGGTCAGTTTGGGGGTCAGCGGGCCTTGAGTCTTGGGGTCCTGGTTCCCAAGCTCCCGGGGGCCGATGGTGGGTCCGTCGGGGTGGTTCACGGTCCCGGTACGGTCATGGCCATGCGGTGGGCAGCCGGGGAGAGGGCGATCGACTTCCTGCTGGAGCGCGGTCGGCTGGAGCGGGTGGCGGTCGACGTCGAGGCGGCCTGTGATGTGCTGTTGGAGCGGGCGGCGAAGCGGCTGGAAACGGCCAGGGCGGCCATGACGGGCGAAGACTGGGAGGGGGCGTTCGCCAACGCCTATGACGTCTATCGCATGGCGGCGGAGGTGTTGTTGCTGCGTCAGGGGCTGCGGGCCACTGGCGGGGATGGGTCCCACGTCGTGGTGGAGGATGCGGTGTCCGGCCAGTTCGCTGGTGAGATCGTCGGGTTCTCGAAGGCCCGGTTCGAGCGGATGCGTCAGGGGCGCCACGCGTCGCAGTATTTCGATCCGGCTCGTCCGGAGAAGACCGATGACGACGCCCGCTGGGCTGTGGAGTTGGCCGACGGTGTCTTGGCGGCGACGGAGGAGTTGCGTCGGTCGGGCCGGCTGGATCTCTATTGAGGTGGTGCGGGCTCGAGGGGGACGGTGACGAGCGGGCGGCTGGTGACGGTGTCGTGGAAGGTCCCGGAGCCGGTGGTGAGCCAGCCGGGTTTGCGGATCGTGACCTGCACCTCGCGGCCGAGTCGGGCTGTGGCCCGGGCGGTCGCTTCGTAGAGTTGGTCGCGGTCGGGGTCGCCGAGGATGAGCAGGTCGATGTCGCCGACGGGGCGTGGGCCGTGCTGGTCGTGGTAGCGGGCCGCCCAGGAGCCGAAGATGAGGGCATCGTCGATCCCGGGGACGGTGGCGAGTTCGGTCCCGATGACGACGGGCGGCCCGAAGGCCTTGAGGAGCACGTCGCTGAGCCCGGGGTAGTAGGGACTGTCGGGGTTGGCCCGGACGAGGCGGAGGTTGCCGAGCCGGCGACTGACCACGAGGCCGGCTTGTTCGGCCCGGTCGATCTCCCGGTGGACGGAGGGATAGGGGAGCCGGAGACGTTCAGCCAGCGCGGTCATGGAGTGTTCGAGGTCGGGATCGCCGAGCACGGCCGTGAGGATCTCACCCTGCTGGCGTGACCGGAGGATCGGCAGGAGTGACGGTGTGGGTCGACGGCTGCGAGTATCCACGAATTGAATTGTACCTCTCAATTTGTGGATGTTGTGGATGGCGGTCGGGGCGGTGGCTCTTTCTCTAGGCTCGGGTTCGTGGAGCGGGCGAAGCGGGATTTCCTGTTCGGGGCGGGAGCGGAGCGGGACCCTGAGGGTTGGCTCGATGATGACGATCTCGAGCCGGGTGCCGGGGACCGGCGGGGCCGGCGGTTGGAGGTGGGGCGCCGGCTCGTCGCCATGATCGAGGCGGAGGACCCGCCTGAGGTGTGGGCGACGGCGCGCCGGCTGCTCGACCTCGGCTTGGATCGGCGGGAGGTGCTGGGGCAGCTTCGGTTGGTGGTTCGTCGGCGGGTGCTCGACGTGTTCGATCCGTTCGACGATGCCGGGCTGGTGGCGGCGCTGGCGGCGTTGCCCGTGCCGGGGGTGGCTGAGCTCACCGATGCCTATCTGACGGAAGCGGCGGCCCGACCGGGAGGGTCGATCGACGAGGTCGAGAACGCGGTGCGGGCCCGCTACGGGCGGGCGGTGGTCGTCGGCGAGCGGGAGAACGACCCGTTCGAATGGCGACTGGAGGTGCTGGGCGACCTGCCGATGGACGACGGCGCTCCGCTGGAGTGGCTTCCGGGGAACCGGCTCGTCCACGTCGCGTCGGTCACCGACGGGATCGTTCTCACCCACCGGTTGACGGAGGCGGAGCGGGAGGGCGATTTCCTCGTGGCCGGGTTCGATCTGGCCGGGTTCCGTCGTCGGCCCTCGCTTCGGCTCACGTGCGGCGAGCCGATGGACGTCGTCGGAGCGGGACCCCGCGCGCTGGTGACCTGGGAGGGGCCCGAGGGTTGGCTGGCGGGGTTCGGCGAAGGTGCGTTGCTGGCCGTACGGGTGGCGAGTGACGGGACGGTGCAGGTGGAGCGGTGCTCGCCCGAGCCGGCTGTCGACCCGGCGCTGGTGGGGCGGGTGCGGGGCGTGTACGACGCCGAGGTCCACGAGCCATGGCTGCCGGTGACGGCCGAAGAGCTCGTCCTCGGGCTGCTGGTCGAAGACCGGGACACTTTCGCCCGGCCGCAGCCGCCCCTGTGCGACCTGGCCGACGCCGCCGGTCTCGAACGGCGGGGAGTAGAGGTGGCCCACGACGACTCGGTGTGGCGCCAGGACGACTGTTTCGCCCGGGGGCGGCGCCTCTCCCGCCGGTTGGGGGACGAACGCGCCGGGCTCGCCGAACGGGTCTTCGACTCGATTTTCGGGGAAGCCGAGTACCGCAACAACACCGGGCCCCAGGGCGAGGAGGCGGCCCGCCTGGCGCTGTCCGATCCCGAGCTGGGACTGGCGGCGCTGGACGAGGCCGTCCCCGTGGATGATCCAGCGCCGAACGACGTGGCGGCGGCAACGACGTGGGCCGACCTCCTCGTCGGGCTGGCACGGAGCGGGGGTGAGACGGCGGTGGCCCGCTGGCTGGCGGCATTGGTGGCGGAACGGGCCGGGGACCCCCTTTCGGCGTCGGCTCACCTCGAATTCGCGCTCAAGGCTGATCCCGATTTCGGTCCGGTGGTCGACCGGGCCGCCTGGTACGCCTCGGATCGAGGCGATGCCGCTACGGCCGCCCGGCTGTGGCGCCGCCTCGAATCACCCCGCAGGGGCGAACTCGACGAGGTGGAGTCGGCCCTGCGGGCGTCGGCCCGCACGCCGGGACGCAACGAGCCATGCTGGTGCGGGTCGGGCCGCAAGTACAAGACCTGCCACCTCCCCGAACCGGCGGCCCTGGCCCTGGCGGAACGGGTGGGATGGCTCTGCCGCAAGGCCGTGTCCTACCTGGAACGCCGGGGCGGCGAAGCGCTCGACGACGTGACCGAGGCCGCGGCCGCCCGCGCCATCGATCCCGACGACGTCGGCGACATCGATGAGGCGCTGGCCGACCCGATCGTCTTCGACGCCGTCCTCACCGAGGGCGGCTGGTTCGAACAGTTCCTCGCCGACCGAGCGGCGCTTCTGCCCGACGACGAGGCGCTGCTCGCTGCTGCCTGGCTGCAGGTGCCCCGGACGATCTACGAGGTCGAGGCCGTCCGGCCCGGCGAGCGGATGACCGTCCGGGACCTACGCAGCGCCGAGAGCATCGACGTGCGAGAACGAACCCTGAGCCGGACAGCCCGCCTCGGGCACCGGTTCTGCGGCCGGGCCGTCCCCGACGGCGTTGGCCACCAGTTCGTCGGCGCGGTGTTCCCTGTCAGGGTGGGTCACGAAGCGGCGTTGCTCGACCTGTGCGACGAGAGCGACCCGATAGCGCTGTGCCGCTGGGTCGGGGACCTCCACCGCCCACCCACCCTCACGACCCGGGAAGGAGAACCCCTCGTCGAGTGTCGCTGCGTGCTCGACATGCCCGACCCCGACAAACTGGCCGAAGAACTCAACCGCACGTACGAGCCCGTCGAGGGCGCCCTCGACACCTGGTCGGAGATGCACGACCTCGGAAACGGAGACAGAATCCTCCGAGCCTCCCTGACCCTCGACCGGTCGACCCGCCGGCTCACGGTGGCAACCCACTCCGACGCCCGAATGGACCGGGTCCTCGCCGCGCTCGACGACGCCGGCTGGCCCATCGACATCGTCGAAGACCATCGCCGGGCACTGCGACCCGGCGAACTCCCCACCCCGGCCAACGCCGCCGGCCCGGCCAGGTCCCGGCCCGATCCCGAAACCATCGCCCACCTTCAGGACGAGATGGAGCGACGCTGGCTCGACGAACCAATCCCCGCCCTCGACGGCGCCACCCCGAGGCAGGCTGCCGCCGACCCGACCCGCCGCGAGGCCCTCGCCCGGCTCATCGACAGCTTCCCCGAACCCGACCCCAGCTCCGACTTCTTCACCTTCCGGCCCGACCAACTGAGGGACCACCTCGGCCTGTCATGACACTGACCCCCTTCGGGAGCCCGACCGCGGCGCGATGGTCACGACCGTCTCGCACGAAAACGACGATCCCGTCGAGATGGACCTGGTCACGGGCGATGATCGCGGCGTAGCTGGCCGGTAATCGACGAACACCCACAGGGCCAACGCACCCCCAGGGACTCAAACACTGGATCCGCGGACTATGGGGGCAGGATTGAGTCGGTGGCGGCTGGTTCTGGTGCACAGAGGTCCACCGTCGTCCACTGGAGTCGGGGATCGGCCGCCGGATCATGGTGGATAAGAAATGCGGTAGCGGTCGCTCCGGAGCCTCGATGGCCGTGGCCGAACGGCGGCACCCGTTTCGGCTCCCATGGTCGTCCA
>Ga0070741_10012390_pt1 | contig 15416 bp, 16 predicted proteins | sample Coa_R1_4_FD_66440 | JGI IMG/M metagenome (GOLD analysis project Ga0070741, IMG submission 66440) | Surface soil microbial communities from Centralia Pennsylvania, which are recovering from an underground coalmine fire - Coalmine... | ecosystem: Environmental > Terrestrial > Soil > Unclassified ... | reverse complement strand
GAGTCGTGCACCGGCGCGCGCGTGACCGGGCCGTCGGCGAAGTTCTCCGACCAGCGCGTCGGCCGCGAGCACGTGCTGCTCGACGGCGACACGGTGGAGATCCTCAGCTGACCGCGATCGCGGCCGCGAGCGTGATCGGGACGACGACCAGCCCGAGCGCCGAGTAGAGGACGATCGACGGCCGCGCGCCGACGGAGCGCGCGGCCTGCCACCAGAGCACCGCGGACAGCGAGCCGGTGACTGCGAGGTTGGGGCCGAGGTTGAGGCCGAGCAGCAGTGCGACAGGATGCGGTGGGCGTTGCGCCGAGAAGAGCACGGCCGCCGGCAGGTTGTTGACGACCACCGACCCCGCGGCGGCGATCGTCGCGGTGAGCCAGCGGTCTGTGCCTGCGAGCAGGTGCGCCGGCGCGTGCCAGGCGCGCGCCAGCGTCCCAAGCCCGACGGCGACGACGAACAGAACAGCGGGGATGCGCAGGTCGATGCGTGGCGGCAGTCGTCGCACCGCGCAGGCCGCGATGCCGACCGCGAGCACCGGCAGCGCGGGGTCGTCGAGCGCGACGACGAGCGCGGCAGCGACGACAGTCGCGACTACGCCGACGCTCAACCGCAGCGGCGGCACCTCCTGTGGTTCGCTCGCCGAGGGCCGAGGTCGCAGCAAGAGCGCGATCAGCCCCGCCGTCAGCGCGCACGCGACGAGCCACGCGTACGCAGTGTGCGACACGAAGGCGGTGCCGTGGATCGGCTCGTGCGCGAGCACGAGCAGGTTCGTCAGGTTCGAGCCCGGCAGCAGCGTCGAGCCGGCGTTCGCCATGAACACCGACCCGTAGAGGAACGGGCGCTCGTCGAGGCCGCGCGTGCGCGCGGCGTGCACGAGCACCGGCGTGAGGAAGACGACCGCGGTGTCGAGGTTCAGCACTGCGGTCACCACCGCGACGAGGCCGAGCAGTGCCAGCAGCAGCGGCACCGGCGCGAGCCGCGCCCGCGCGATCCGGCCGCCCACGGCGGCGAACAGGCCGTCCTCCGCGGCGACGAGCCCGATCAGCAGCAGCCCGGTGACGAGGACGAATGGAGGCCACGTCTGCCGCAGTGCGTCGACGAGCATCGGCAATGTCTACCGTTTGCCGGGATGAAGACGCCGCCCTATGCGACCGGTCGCGTCGACGTCCTCCGTCTGCCGGCCGGCGAGACGGAGCCGGATGCGCTCGCCGTCGAGGAGCCGCTCGAGATCCGCATCGACGGCCGTCCGGTCGCGGTGACGATGCGCACGCCCGGCCACGACGAGGAGCTCGCGCTCGGTTTCTGCATCTCGGAGGGGCTGCAGCCGGTGTCGGCGCGCCTGCCGGACGACCTCGCCGCGAACACGGTCGAGGTGACGGCGCCCGGCTTCGACCCGCAGCGTGTTGCGCGCAGCTTCTACACGACGTCGTCGTGCGGCGTGTGCGGCAAAGGGGCGCTCGAGGCCGTCGCCGTCGAGGCGTCGCGCGTCGAGTCCGGCCTGCGCGTGGCGCCGGCGCTCGTTTCCGAGCTGCCGCAGAGATTGCGCGAGGGGCAGGCGGCGTTTGCCGCGACCGGCGGGTTGCATGCGACGGGACTGTTCGACGCACGCGGCGAGCTGCTGTGCGTGCGCGAGGACGTCGGCCGGCACAACGCGATGGACAAGGTGATCGGCTGGGCGTTCGGCGAAGGGAGGTTGCCGCTACACGATGCGATCCTCTGTGTCAGTGGCCGCCTGTCCTTCGAGCTGGTGCAGAAGGCCGCCGTCGCCGGCTGCCCGTTGCTCGTCGCCGTCGGCGCGCCTTCGACGCTCGCCGTCGAGCTGGCCACGGATCGCGGCGTTACCCTGTGCGGTTTCGTGCGTGACGGGCGCGTGAACGTGTACAGCGAGACATGGCGCCTGGACTGACCGGCATCCTGCTCGTCGGCGGCGCGAGCGTTCGCTTCGGTACGCCGAAGGCGCTCGCACAGATCGACGGTCGCACGCTCGCCGACGTCGCCTGGGAGAAGCTCGGCGCGGCTTGCGACGAGCGCATCGCGGTCGGCAAGGTCGCCGACGAGCTGCCGCTGCCGTTCGAGCTGGTCGACGACGGCATCGATCTGCGCGCGCCGATCGCCGGTGTGATCGCCGGCCTGCGCGCCGCGTCCAACGAGCACTGCGTCGTCGTGCCCGTCGATTGCCCGTGGCTCACCGTCGACACGATTCGCCTGCTCGCCGAGCAGACCGCGCAGCCGCACACCGGGCCGTTGCCGGGAGGCTACGCGCGGTCGATGCTGCCCGAGCTCGAGCGGCGCCTCGAAGCAGGCGAGCTCTCGCTGCGCGGCGTGAACGACAACACGGTCGTCCTGCAGCTCGCGGAGCTACGAGACGCCGATGTCCCGGACGATCTCGTCGACTGACCGCGTGTCGCCGCGGCCGCGTGCCAGGCCGACCAGATAGGTGACGAGCGGCGCGTTGCGCCGGTCGCCGCTCGTATGGGCCGCGACGCGCGCGAGCTCGAGCAGCGGCTCCGCCTCGCCCGGCTCCACACGCGCGCCGCCGAGCTTGGCGGACGCTTCTTCGAGCCACTCCTGCATCACCGGACGAATACCACTTCGCCGCTGTCGACAATCACGCTGTCGAGCTCGAGCCGCCCGTCGGCGCGGATGCCGATCACCTCGCCTTCGACGCCGCCCACGCGCACGCGCCGGCCGCGCAGGAAGTCGCGCGCCGTCAGGTCCGCGTGGGGGAGCCCGTCCCGGAGCCAGCCGTCGTACCGCCGGCGCAGCGTCGCAAGCAGGTCGTCGAGCAGCGGCTCGAGCTCGCGCTCGCGGCCGTCGAGCGTGCGCAGCGAGGTGTACATGCTCTGGTTGACGTTGAGGCCGATCCCGAGCACGACCGCTCCGTCGCGCAGCTCGGCGAGACCGCCCGAGATCTTGTTCCCGTCGACGAAGACGTCGTTCGGCCACTTGATCTGCGCGGCACGACCGAGGGCGCGCTCGACGACCTCGGCCACGGCAACGCCCGCGACGAGTGTCAGCTCGGCCGGGTTGCGCTCCACGGGTGGCTTGAGCAGCACGGAGACGAGCAGCGACGCACCCGGCTCGTCGACCCACGTGTGGCCGCGGCGTCCGCGGCCGCCGGTCTGGTGCTCGGTCGTCGCGACCGACCACTCCGGCATCGACGCGTCGAGCAGCGCCTGTGTCGACTCGCACTCGGGAACGTGGATGCGCACGCGGCCACGCTAGCCGCGCAGCACGACCTCGAGCGACGTACCCACGCCCGGTGCGGAGCGGAGCGACAGCGCGCCGCCGATCGACGCCGCACGCTCGCGGATGTTGCGCAGGCCCTGGCCGCCCTCGGTGGTCTCCGGCGTGAAGCCGTCGCCGTCGTCGAGCACGCGCACGTAGCGCTCGCCGTTCCGCTCGCCGATCTGCACCCACGCGCGGCCCGCGTCGGCGTGGCGCCGGGCGTTGGCGAGGCCTTCCTGCACGATGCGGAAGATCTCGATCTGCTCGTCGGGGCCGAGCATGATCGCGGGGTCGATCTCCAGCTCCACCTCGAGCGCGCCGTCCGCCGTGAGCACCTCGACGTAGCGCCGGAGCGCGGTGTCGAACGGCGAGCGACCTGACGCCGAGGAGAGCGCGAGGATCGCGTACCGCGCTTCCTGCTGCGCGGCGAGCGCGGCTTGTTGCAGCCGCGGCAGCGCGACTGCGGGGTCGGCGCCGGACTCGAGCATGGCCGCGTGCGTCGAGATCGTGAACAGGTACTGCGCGAGCCCGTCGTGGATCTCGCGCGCCACGCGCGCCCGCTCCTCCGCGACGGCGCGCCCGAACTCGGATGCGTGCATTGCGCGCCAGAGGCCGATCAGCAGCACGGAGTGCGCGACGAGCACCAGGAAGTCACCGCGTGCGACCTGGTCGTGCGCGGCGCTCGGCGCGAAGATCAAGCCGAGCGTCGCGAAGAGCGTGAGCGTCGCGACGAGCGACAGCCACTGGTCGAGATCCTCGCCGTGGCGTCGGAAACGGTCGCCGTACGTAACGGCGCATGTGAGCTGGAGCAGCGCTTGCAGCGCGAGCACGCCGTTGATCTGGTTGTCGCTCTGCCCGTGCGCTGCGATCTGCAGCAGCGGCATCGCCACCACGAGCGTCGGGACGAACGTCCACAGCGCGAGCGTCCGCCGTCGGATCCGGCCGATCGCGAACGGCGCCGACGCGACGAGCGCCCAGCCGAGCGTGCGGCCGGCTTCGCCGGCGGAGATCCAGGACAGCGCGATTGCGAGGAAGCCGCCGCCCAGGAACAGGTCGAAACGGCGCCCCTCGACGGCGAAGCGCGTGCCGCAGAGGGCCGCGATCAGCGCCGCGGTGAGTGCAAACGCGGTCGAGAGGCTCGCGTGCAGCTGCGGCTCGACGTAAGGGCTACGGAGCGACGCGTACGCGAGGAAGAGGCCGAGCGACGCGCCGAGCAGCAGCACGAGCAGCACCTGCCAGCGCAGGAAGGATTGAAAGCGGTCTTCGCGCACTAGAGGTCGTATCGGCAAAATCGGCCTTCGCCATGACCGAACGCATCCTCGTCGTCGACGACCACCCGCTCACCCGCGACGCGCTCGCGGGATTGCTGGCGCAGCAAGGGTTCGAGGTCGTGGGCCAGGCGGCGAGCGGCGAGGAGGCGATCGAGCTCGCGCGGGAGCTGCAGCCGCAGCTCGTCCTGCTCGACCTGACGATGCCGGGTCTCGGCGGGCTGGCGGCGCTTCCGCTCGTGCGCGCGGCGGCGCCGGGCGCGGAGGTCGTGGTGCTGACCGCGGCCGAGGACGACGGCAGCCTGCTGCAGGCAATCCGCTCCGGCGCCGCGGGCTACCTGCTGAAGAGCGAGCCGCCCGGCCGCATCGTCGAGTTCCTGCGCGGCGTCGCACGCGGCGAGGCTGCGCTCTCCGGCGCGGTCGCACGACGGCTGCTGGAGCAGGTGCGCGAAGAGCCGCGCGGCAACGCCGTGCCGGAGGCAATGGCGCAGGCGCTCTCGGCGCGTGAGCTCGAGGTGCTGCTGCTGCTCGACAGCCACCTCTCGACGGAGGAGATCGCCCAGCGTCTCTTCATCTCGGAGCACACGGTGCGCTCGCACGTGAAGAACCTGCTCGCCAAGCTGGGCGTCTCCTCGCGCCGCGAGGCGCTCGAGAAGCTCAGGTCGTGAACCCGGCGAGCGCGGACTCGACGAGCGCCGGCAGCGTGCGCAGGTTGTAGCCGCCTTCCAGCACCGCGGCTACGCGAGGCGCCAGCTGCGACGTGCGCCGTGCCAGCTCGCCGAACGTCTCGGTGCTCAGCTCGAGCAGCGCCAGCGGATCCTCGACGTGCGCGTCGAAGCCCGCGGAGACGAGGACGAGCTCCGGCTCGAACCGCCGAACGCGCGACTCGACCTCGGTGAACGCGTCGAGGTACTCGTCGTCGCCGCAGCCCGCGCGCAGCGGCACGTTCAGCAGTGCCTCGCCTTGCTCGTCCGGGCCGCCCGACCCCGGATAGAACGGCCACTGGTGCAGCGAGGCGAAGAAGATCGTCGGGTCGTCGCCGACGACGTCCTGCGTGCCGTTGCCGTGGTGCACGTCCCAGTCGACGATCGCCACGCGTTCGATCCCCAGCTCGGCTTGCGCCCAGCGCGCCGCGATCGCGATCGAGTCGAACAGGCAGAAGCCCATCGCACGACGCCGTTCTGCGTGGTGGCCGGGCGGGCGTGCGAGGGCGAACCCGCCGCGGCGGACGGCTTCGATCGCGGCGCCGGCCGCGAGCAGCGCGGCCTCGAACGTCGTCTCGGTGCACAGCGTGTCCGGGTCGAGCCAGCCGACGGTCGTGCGCACCTGCTCGAGGAGCGCGGCGTCGTGACAGCGCAGCACGTCCTCCTCCGCACACGGCCTGCACTCGACGAAGTCGAGGCGCTCGTGCAACACCGCGATCCGCTGCTGCGACTCGGGGTGGTCGCCGGTCGGGTGCAGCTGCGCGAAGGCGGCGTGGCTCACGACCTCCATCAGTCGGTGAAGAGGCAGTTGTCGACGAGGAACGAGGCGCGGCCCGCGAACGGCAGCGCCAGCCGTAGCCGGTTGAGCCGGCGGATGTCGCGTACGCGGCCGTCGTCCTCGTAGACGAGGTGATGCTGATACGTGCGGAGCGCGTCGAGCATGCGGCGGTTGAGGATGAACGCGCGGGGCGCGCTGCGTAGCAGCGAGAGCGCGCGGCGGCGGTCGAGCAGCAGGCCGGGATGCGTCGAGAGGTAGATCGCCGGCCGCCCGCGCAACGCGCGCACGAGGCGCGGCAGGAAGAGGTACTCGGCGCCTTCGACGTCGATCTTCACGAAGTCGACCTCGCCGACCTCTTCCGCGAGCGTCTCGGGGCTGAGCGTCCGCACGCGCACGGTGGGGCCGTCGCCCGCGAGCAGCGACGCCTGGGACGCGACGTTGACGTGCAGCTCGCCCTCGCCGTCCTCGAGTGCGAGCGCCGCCGGCACGAGGCGGATCTTCAGCCCGGGGTTGAGCTCGACGTTGCGGGCGAGCTCGGCGAACATCGTCGGGTCCGGCTCGACGGCGGTGACCTCGCAGCCGAGCGCCGCGGCGTAGATCGCCGTCGGCCCGATGAAGGCGCCGAGGTCGAGATAGCGGACGCCGGGGCCGAGCCGCTCCTCGAACACGGTGACGGTGCACGGCTCCCACCCCGGCGCCTCGTACCGTTCCCAGAACCGGTGGGTCGTTGGCGCGTCGACGCGGAACGTCGCGCTTCCTTTCGCGACCGTACGCTCAGACACGCTGCGTGAGCCGTTCGGCGACGGCGTTCAAGCCGAGGTCCCGCGCGTGCGCCGCGGCGCCCGCCCAGTCCGGCGGCGTCTTCACGAGCTTCGGCAGCGGCGCCTTCGCGTCCATCGTCGCGATGCGGCGATAGAGGCGCAGGTCATCGGCGACCGTCGAGAAGCGTCCTTCCGCGAGCGCGTCCTCGAGCGTTCCGTACTGCTTCAGAAGCGACGCCGCGGTCTTCGGGCCGACGCCGGGCGCGCCCGGGATCTTGTCCGACGAGTCGCCGCGCAACGCGATGAAGTCCGGCACCTGCTCAGGCTCGACGTCGTAGCGCTCGCGTACTTCCGCCGGCCCGATCCGCGCGAGCTCCGACACGCCCTTCACCGGCTGCAAGATCCCGACGCGGTCGGAGACGAGCTGGAACGCGTCGCGGTCCGACGTCGCGACGAGCACCGGTCCCTTCCACTTCGCCGCCGCGGCGGCGAGGAAGTCGTCGGCCTCGTAGCCGCCGCCCTTGGCGACGAGGAAGCCGTATGAGGCGCAGACGTCCGGGAGCATGCCGAGCTGGTTCACGATCGACGGCTCGAACTCGCGGCCGGACTGGTAGACCGGCAGAGCCTCGTGGCGGTACGTCGGCACCTCGAGCGTGTCCCACGCGACGAGCACCGCTTCCGGTTGCTCCGCCTCCCACAGTCGCAGGAGGAAGTTCGAGAAGCCGACGATCGCGTTCAGGCGGATCGACTTCGGCAGTGCGTGGTACGCGCGATGCGCGAGCGAGTCGCCGTCGATCGCCAGCAGCAGACCGCTCACAGCGACTCCTCCAACGCGTGGATCGCCTCCATCAGCCGTGTCGTCGTCTCGGCGGAGTCGTCGGACAGCTCGACCGGCGGCCCGAAGCGCACGCGCCAGCGTTCGAGGCGACGCAGCCCGTCCGTCCCCTTGATGCCGGCGGGAATCAGCGGCACGCCGGCTTCGATCGCGATCCGCGCCGCGCCCGAGTGCGCCGACGCCTTGAACTTCTTGCGCAGGCCCTTCCGGCGGCGCGTTCCCTCGGGGAACATCGCGATCACGTGCCCCGCCCGGGCGAGGTCGACGGCGGTCTGGATCGCCGCCCGGTCGGCGCGCCCGCGGTGCACCTTGAACGCGCCGGCTGCCGCTATCGCCGGGCCGAGGGGGAACCAGAAGAGCTCCGACTTCGCCATGAACCGCAGGAACCGCCGCGGCCAGAGGGGGAGCCCGAGCGGCCACGGATCGAGGTTCGAGACGTGCCCGGCCGCGAGGACGTAGCCCCCGGAAGGCGGCAAATGCTCCTTTCCGTCCGCCTTGAAGCGGAAGACGACGCGCGCCACCGGCCAGGACAGCCCGGCCACGAACGAGTAGACGAAGGACGGCTTGGGAGGACGGGTCATCGAAGGCGAGTATCGCCAAAACGGGTCCCGGCGCTATCGTGGCGCGTCGAATGAGCGCTAGCAACAAGCGTCTCGTGATCGTCGAGAGCCCGGCGAAGGCGAAGACCATCGCCGGGTATCTCGGGCCGGGCTACATCGTCGAGTCGTCGATCGGGCACATCCGCGACCTGCCGAACAGCGCGTCGGAGATCCCGGCCGCGCGCAAGGGCGAGGCGTGGGCGCGGCTGGGTGTCGACGTCGAGCACGACTTCGAGCCGCTGTACGTGGTCGACTCGCGCAAGAAGAAGGTCGTCTCCGATCTGAAGGCGAAGCTGAAGCAGGCGGACGAGCTGCTGCTCGCGACGGACGAAGACCGCGAGGGCGAGGCGATCGCCTGGCACCTGATCGACGTCCTCAAGCCGAGCGTGCCGGTGCGGCGGATGGTCTTCCACGAGATCACGAAGCCGGCGATCGAGCGTGCGCTCGGTGAGACCCGTGCGATCGACGAAAGGCTGGTCGACGCGCAGGAGACACGCCGCATCCTCGACCGCCTCTACGGCTACGAGGTGTCGCCGGTCCTTTGGCGCAAGATCATGCAGGGGCTCTCTGCGGGACGCGTGCAGTCGGTCGCGACGCGGATGGTCGTCGAACGGGAGCGCGAGCGCATGGCGTTCGTCGCTGCCGACTACTGGGACATCCTCGCGACGTTCGTCCCCGGTGAGTTCAACGCGCGTCTCGCGGCCGTGGACGGCAAGCGCGTCGCGCAGGGCCGCGACTTCGACCAGAAGGGCAAGCTCAAGTCGGCCGACACCGTGCAGCTCACGGAAGCGGATGCCCGCGGCCTTGCGACGAGTCTCGACGGCGCCGAGTTCACGGTGTCGTCGGTCGAGGAGAAGCCGTACACGCGCCGGCCGGCAGCGCCGTTCATGACGTCGACCCTGCAGCAGGAGGCGGGCCGCAAGCTGCGGCTCAGCGCGCAGCAGACGATGCGCACCGCGCAGCGCCTCTACGAGAACGGCTACATCACCTACATGCGCACCGACTCGACGACGCTGTCGGAGTCGGCGCTCGCCGCCGCGCGCGACCAGGCGCGCCAGCTCTACGGCGCCGACGCGGTGCCGGACAAGCCGCGCCAGTACACGCGCAAGGTGAAGAACGCGCAGGAGGCGCACGAGGCGATCCGTCCCGCCGGCGACCACTTCCGGACGCCCGACGACGTGAAGCGCGAGCTGACCGGCGAGGAGTTCCGCCTGTATGACCTGATCTGGAAGCGCACGATCGCGTCGCAGATGGCAGACGCGCGCGGGCAGACCGTGTCGGTGCGCATCCGCGGCGGCAACGCCGAGTTCGCGACCGCCGGCACGGTGATCACGTTCCGCGGGTTCCTGCTCGCATACGAGGAGAGTCACGACGAGCCGAGCGGCGACGACGAGGAGCGCCTGCTCCCCAAGCTCGCCGAGGGGGACAAGCTCAGCGCGACGGCGCTCGAGCCGGAAGGGCACTCGACGACCCCGCCGCCGCGCTACACCGAGGCGTCGCTGGTGAAGGCGCTCGAGGAGCGCGGCATCGGGCGCCCGTCGACGTACGCGTCGATCATGGGCACGATCCTCGACCGCGGCTACGTGCGCAAGCAGGGCCAGGCGCTCGTGCCGGAGTTCCTCGCGTTCGCGGTCGTCAACCTGCTCGAGCAGCACTTCCCGCGGCTCGTCGACTACGAGTTCACCGCGCGCATGGAGGACGACCTCGACCGCATCGCCGACGGCGAGGAGAGTCGCACCGACTGGCTGCGCCGCTTCTACTTCGGCGCGAACGGCGACGAGGGCCTCAAGCAGCTGGTCGAGGACCTCGGCGAGATCGACGCGCGCGCGATCAACACGCTCGACATCGGCAACGGCATCGAGCTGCGCATCGGCCGTTACGGTCCGTACCTGCAGAAGGGTGACGCGCGACAGACGCTGCCGCCCGACATCGCGCCCGACGAGCTCACGGTCGCGCGGGCGGAGGAGATACTCTCGGCCGGCTCGCAGGAGCACGAGCTCGGGAACGACCCGCAGTCCGGCCACGACATCGTCGTGCGGACCGGCCGCTACGGGCCGTACGTCACCGAGGTGCTGCCGGAGGGCGACGACTCGAAGCCGCGCACGGCGTCGCTGTTCAAGTCGATGTCGCCGGAGTCGGTGACGCTCGAGGACGCGTTGCGGCTGCTGTCGCTGCCGCGCACGCTCGGGGAGTCGAACGGCGAGGAGGTCGTCGCCGCGAACGGCCGCTACGGCCCGTATGTGAAGCAGGGCAAGGAGAGCCGCTCGCTGACCGACGAGGAGCAGCTGTTCTCGATCTCGCTCGACGAGGCACTGGCGCTGCTCGCGCAGCCGAAGCAGCGCGGGCGGGCCGCCGCGAAGCCGCCGCTGAAGGAGCTGGGGAACGACCCGGCGAGCGGCAAGCCGGTCGTCGTCAAGGAGGGCCGCTTCGGCCCGTACGTCACGGACGGCGAGACGAACGCCAGCCTGCGGGCCGGCGACACCGTCGAGGGGGTGACCCTGGAGCGGGCGGCCGAGCTCCTCCAGGCCCGCCGGGAGCGCGGGCCTGTGCAAAAACGCACGAGAAAGCGCAAGTGAAAGGCTTCACGAAGGCGCAACAGTTTGGCCAAACCTTTCTGACCCGGTAACGTCCATACTCAGCGGGCGCCGACCGTGCCCGCGCGTGGCTGGAATGCCGCCGTCGAAGCGTGCGTTGGCGCTCGTATGGGAAGGTGAGCGAGCCCGGTCGCAGAAACGAAAGGACATCGAAGACCACTTGACACAGAGCCAGCTGTCCGAACTGCTTGAGACCGAGAGCGCACGCACCCTGATCGAGGCGGGTGAGGAGCGCGGCTGGATCGAACCGGCCGAGCTCGAGGCGTTCGTGGTCGAGAACGACCTTGCCGAGGGCGACGCGGAGGAGCTCGTGCGCGAGCTCGAGCGCATCGGCCTCGAGGTGCGCGAGCCCGTCACCGAGGAGAAGAACAAGAAGGCGCAGCCCGAGCCGGTCATCTACGAGGCCGACGCCCCGAGCGGCGCGGGCGACAGCCTGCAGCTGTTCCTCGCCGACGTCGGCAAGCACAAGCTGCTGACCGCGCACGAAGAGGTCGTGCTCGCGAAGGCGATCGAGCGCGGCGACGCGCGTGCGAAGCGCCGCATGATCGAGTCGAACCTCCGCCTCGTCGTGTCGATCGCGAAGGGCTACCGCGGCCTCGGCGTCCCGTTCCTGGACCTGATCCAGGAGGGCACCCTGGGCCTGAACCGCGCGGTCGAGAAGTTCGACTGGCGCCGTGGCTACAAGTTCTCGACGTATGCGACCTGGTGGATCCGCCAGTCGGTGCAGCGCGCGGTCGCGAACCACGCGCGCACGATTCGCGTGCCGGTGCACGTCGTCGAGCGCCAGCAGAAGCTGTCGCGCGCGGCGCGCCGGCTCGAGGTCGAGCTGGGCCGCGAGGCGACGAAGGCCGAGCTCGCCGAGGCGACCGGCCTGCCGATCCAGCACGTCGAGGAGGCGCTCTCCGCCGCGTCCGCGTCCGTCTCGCTGAACCAGACGGTCGGCGCGGACGACGAGGGCGAGCTCGGCGATCTGTTCGCCGACCGCGAGGCTGCCGACCCGTTCGACGAGGCCGAGGAGTCGCTCCGCCGCCAGAACATCCGCAAGGCGCTCGACGCCCTGCCGGAGCGCGAGCGGCGCATCCTCGAGCTGCGCTTCGGGTTCGACGGCGAGCCGTGGACGCTCGAGGCGATCGGGCACGAGCTCGACCTGACGCGCGAGCGCGTCCGCCAGCTGGAGGGTCAGGCGCTGTCGCGCCTCGCGGCCCTGCGCGAGCTGGCCGGCCTCGCCGCATAGCCCCGACAGCGATCTAGCGTTGACGAAGGCCCGCGCAAGCGGGCCTTCGCCGTGCGGGTGTCAGACACCAGCGATTAGGGCCCGCGCGCTAGCAGTCTGCTAGCGTCGTGCACTCATGGCGACGCTGCACGTGCGGAACATCCCGGACAAGCTCTACGAGCAGCTGCGCGCAGCCGCCGCCGAGGACGGGCGCTCGATCGGCGCCGAGGCGACGGTGCTGCTCCGCGGCGCCCTCGCGGAGCGCACGACCCGGAAGCAGGGCGTCGAGCGCGTCATGGTGCACGGCGCCCCGTTCAAGCGCCGGTTCGCCGCGCGCGTGAAAGAGCTCGTCGTGCGCGGCCAGGCGCTTGCGCAGGAGGGCGGCGCGGCCGAGACGATGCCGGCGCACGTGCTGCTGGCGATGCTCGAGGACCCCGAGCTGCGTCCCGCGCTCGAGCGCGGCGGCGTCACCGTCGAGTCGACCACGGCCGCTCTGCCGCCGGCTGCGCGGCCTGTGAAGACGAAGCCGCCGATCTCCGCCGACGCGCGGCGGATGCTCGAGAGCGCTCTGCTCGCGACGCTCGACGTCTAGTGACGCTGATCTGTGTGCCACATGACCATCCGACGTTTCCGAGCGCGGCCGCCTCTGCCGCTGATCATGTTCTTGACAGCCTTGGCGCTGTTGGCTGGTGTCGCGTCGCTCGCTGGATGCAGTGGATCGCATGCGAATCCGGCCGCAGCGTCTGGGTCTGCCGGATTTCCAATGTATGTCAATGGCCGGAGCGGGACGATTGGACGTCTAAGACTTGGCATGGCGCTGGCCGCGGCAAAGCAGGTCATTCCTCAGCGGTACTTCTTTGACAGCCTCCCCGGCGGCGGCGAGACAACCTTCTGCTGGGTCCGCCACGCAGACGCTTGTGTCGGCCTCGACGTTGCGGTCTACGACCCGGAGTGTCCATTCCTCCGCTGCCCGCAGCGGCCGCCCCTCGACATCATCGTTGTTGAACTCGCTTCCACTCGGGGGCTGAAGCTTGCGCAACGTCCGGTGACGGACCGCGGACTGCGACTTGGAGACCGCGTATCTCGCATTCGGTCTCTCTATCGAGCCAAGCCGAAGATCTGTCGAGGCGAGCCCGGCGCAGGACCCACGTACTTCAGCCGCGTCGGAGGCAGAACGATGTTCTTTGGTACCTACCGCAGGAAAGTCTGGGCGATCGGGATCGAACCGCTCAGGTTGTTTGGTGTCTGCCCGCCGTGAACAGACGCGCTGGGCGTTCGTGAGGTCTAGCTGGCCGCGCCCTCGAGGTGCGGCCGGTCTTCGCGCTCCGCGCCTTCCGCCTGACGAATCTCGGCGTCGGTCATCGGCCACTTCTCGAGTGGATAGTGGCACGCGGCGACCTGCGCGGGTTTGAGCTCGCGCAACTGCGGCGCCTCGACGTCGCAGTGGCCGGCGTGGAAGCGCGGGCAGCGCGTGTGGAAGATGCACGCCTGCGGCGGGTCGATCGGCGAGGGGACGTCGCCGCTCAGCATGATCCGCTCGCGGCCGTTCGCCGCCGCTGCCGTCGGCCGCGGCACCGCCGAGAGGAGGGCGGCCGAGTACGGATGCTGCGGGTGCTCGTAGATCGACTCGCTCGGGCCGAGCTCGACGAGCCGGCCGAGGTACATCACCGCGATGCGGTCGGCGATCTGCCGCATGACCGACAGGTCGTGCGAGATGAACACGAACGTCAGCTGGAAATCCTTCTGCAGGCTGCGCAGCAGGTTCAGCACCTGCGCCTGGATCGACACGTCGAGCGCCGAGACCGGCTCGTCGCAGACGATCAGCTTCGGCTGCAGCGCGAGCGCGCGCGCGACGCCGATGCGCTGCCGCTGGCCGCCCGAGAACTCGTGCGGATAGCGGTTGTAGTGCTCGGGACTCAGGCCGACGCGCTCGAGCAGCTCGCGCACGCGCGTGCGGGTGTCGCCCTTGATGCCGTGGATCGCGTACGGCGCGCCGACGATCTGCCCGACCGTCTTGCGCGGGTTAAGCGAGGAGTACGGATCCTGGAAGATCATCTGCATCTCGCGCCGGAGCGGCCTGAGCTGCCGCTGCGAGAGCTTCGTAACGTCGCGGCCGTCGAAGACGATCCTGCCGGCGGTCGGATCGAGCAGGCGCAGCATCAGACGCGCGGTGGTGGACTTGCCGCAGCCGGACTCGCCGACGATGCCGAGCGTCTCGCCGCGGCGGACGGTGAGCGACACGTCCTCCACCGCATGCACGACGGAGCTGCCGCGCGCGAACACGCCCTGCTTCACCGCGAAGTGCTTCGTCAGGCCGGTGACCTCGACGAGGTTCTCGTTGCTGCTCATGCCGGCTCACCGAGCCTTTCGATCGACCGTCTCTTGCCGAGGTCGACCTTGCGATCCCACGGGAGGTGGCAGGCGTCGAGGTGCGCCTCCGACACGGGCGCCACGAGCGGCGGCCGCTCCTTCGGGCACGGCCCGAAGGCGTACGGACAGCGCGGATGGAACGGGCAGCCCGACGGCGGTGCGATCAGCGAAGGCGGCGAGCCCTCGATCGGCACCAGCGCCTCGAGCCGGCGCTCGATCGTCGGCATCGAATCGAGCAGCCCCCACGCATACGGATGCTGCGGCAGGTCGAACACCTGGCTTGCGGGGCCGTACTCCATGATGCGCCCCGCGTACATGACCAGCACCGAGTTCGCGGTCTCCGCGACGACGCCGAGATCGTGCGTCACCAGGATGACGCCGATGTTGTACTCCTTCTTCACCTGGTCGATCAGCTCGAGGATCTGCGCCTGCACGGTGACGTCGAGCGCGGTGGTCGGCTCGTCGGCGATCAGCACCGAGGGGTTGTGCACGAGCGCCATCGCGATCATCGCGCGCTGTCGCATGCCGCCCGAGAACTGATGCGGGTAGTCGCGCGCGCGGCTCTTCGCGTTCGGGATGCCGACCTGGTCGAGGAGCTCGACCGCACGCTGGCCCGCCTTGTCCTTGCCGATGTCCGCGTGCGCGAGCACCGCCTCCGCGATCTGGTCGCCGACGCGGTACATCGGGTGCAGGCTCGCGAACGGATCCTGGAAGATCATCGCGATGTCCTTGCCGCGGATCTCGCGCATCTGCTCCGGCCGCAGCGTCAGCAGGTCGCGGCCGTTGAAGAGGATCTCGCCGGTGAGGACCGTCCGCGTGCGGCTGAGCAGCCCCATCGTCGCGAGGTTCGAGACGCTCTTGCCGGAGCCCGACTCGCCGACGACGCCGAGTGTCTCGCCGCGCGAGAGGGTGAAGGACACGTCGGAGACCGCCTGCACGACGCCGTCCGAAGTCGGGAAGCGGACCGTGAGGCCGCGAACGTCCAGCAGCCGTTCGGCAGAGCTCGTCACGCGTAGCGCACTCGCGGGTCGATGAACGCGTACAGGATGTCGACCAGCAGGTTCATCAG
>Ga0070741_10012389_pt1 | contig 15417 bp, 17 predicted proteins | sample Coa_R1_4_FD_66440 | JGI IMG/M metagenome (GOLD analysis project Ga0070741, IMG submission 66440) | Surface soil microbial communities from Centralia Pennsylvania, which are recovering from an underground coalmine fire - Coalmine... | ecosystem: Environmental > Terrestrial > Soil > Unclassified ... | reverse complement strand
CAAACCCGATCTTCCCTTGCAGGGAGGCACTTTTCGCGGACCTCAGCCCCTCAACGACGCCCGTCCACCCCGGTCAGACGGTGGATCGAGGCTAAGGGGACCCGGGGGGCTCTGCCCCCCCAAACCCGGGGGGCTCTGCCCCCCAAACCCGGGGGGCTCTGCCCCCCCAAACCCGGGGGGTTCTGCCCCCCGGGAACCCCCCGAAGGCATCGAGGCGCCTGCGGCGCCCGTCCCGATGTTCCGCCGAGCGCCATCCCGGCCTTCCGGCCGGGATGGCGCTCGGCGGTCAGTCCAGCTCGATCGCCTTGGCGTCGAGGATCCCGGGCTGGGCCCGGAGATCCTCGACGACCTCGGGCGGGACGGGCGAGTCGGTGGCCAGCATCATGAGGGCGTGCTCCCCGGTCGGGCCGCGGCCGAGCGCCATGTCGGCGATGTTGATCCCCGCCCGCCCGAGCGCCGTGCCGACCTCGCCGATCATGCCCGGCCGGTCGTCGTTGCGGACCACCAGCATGTGCCGGGACGGCGGCAGGTCGACGATGTGATCGTCGATGCCGACGATGCGGGGCTGCTCGCTCCGGCCCGACAGCGTGCCGGCCACCGCCACCGTCCGCTCCCCGATGCGGCCCCGGATGGAGATGAGGTTCACGTAGTCGCGCGACGACGACGTCTTCGTCTCCCGGACCACCAGGCCCCGCTCCTCGGCCATCTGGGGGGCGTTGACGAAGCTGACGGGCTCGGCCGACACCGGCGTGAACAGGCCCTTGAGGACCGACAGGCCGAGGATCCGGCAGTCGTAGTCGGCCACCTGGCCTTCGAAGGTCAGCTCCACCGTCTCGGTCACGCCACCGGCCAGGCCGCTGAAGAGCCGGCCCAGCCGCTCGGCCAGCGGCAGGAAGCGCCGGACCGTCTCCGACGCCTCGCCGGCCGCGACGTTGACGGCGTAGGGCACGAAGTCGCCCCGCAGGGCCAGGACCACCTGCTCGGCGATCGTCTGGCCGGCCTTGTCCTGCGCCTCCACCGTCGAGGCGCCGAGGTGCGGGGTCACGACCACCGACTCCAGCTCGAACAGCGGGCTCTTCGTGGTCGGCTCCTCGGCGAAGACGTCGAGGGCCGCGCCGGCCACCCGCCCGGAGACGATGGCGTCGTAGAGGGCCTCCTCGTCGAGGATCCCACCCCGGGCGGCGTTCACGATGCGGATGCCCGGCTTGGCCTGGGCCAGCAGCTCCCGGCCGATCAGCCCCCGGGTCTCGGCGGTTCGCGGCAGGTGGATGGTGAGGAAGTCGGACTGCGCCGCCACCTCCTCCACCGTCGGCAGGAGGTCGACGCCCATCTGGCGGGCCCGTTCCGCGCTGACGTAGGGGTCGTAGGCGATGAGGTGCATTCCGAAGGCCAGCGCCCGCTGGGCCACCAGCCCGCCGATCCGGCCGAGGCCGACGATGCCCAGCGTCTTGCCGTGGAGCTCGACGCCCTCCCACTTCGACCGGCGCCAGTTCCCGGCCTTGAGGTCGGCGTCGGCCTGGGGCACGTTGCGGGCCTGGGAGATCAGCAGCGCCAGGGCGTGCTCGGCGGCCGAGAGGATGTTCGACTGGGGGGCGTTGACGACCATGACGCCCTTGCGGGTGGCGGCGGCGACGTCGACGTTGTCGAGGCCGATCCCGGCCCGGCCGACCACCACCAGGTCGGTGCCGGCGTCGAGGACGTCGCTGGTGACCTGGGTGGCGCTGCGGATGACCAGCGCCGAGGCGCCCCGCACCGCCCCGAGCAGGTCCTCGGGCGACAGCCCCACGGCGACGTCGACGTCGAAGCCGGCGGCGGCCAGCGTCTCCAGGCCCACCTGGGCCAGCGGTTCGGTCACAAGCACTCGGGAAGCCACGGGCGTCAAGGCTAATCGCCCCGGTCCACCAACCCCCCTCCGACGCCGCCTAGCCTTGGAGGCCATGCCTCGGCGCCCGATGATCGCCCCGGTGTGGGCGCTGTTGTGCCTGATGCTCGTGGTGACTGCCGCCGGCCCGGCCGCGGCCCAGTCGCCGCCGGGGCCGCCCTACCAGGCCAAGGCCTGGATCCTCGTCGACGCCGGCACCGGCCGCGTCCTCGACGCCTACAACCAGCACGAGGCGCTGCCCCCGGCCAGCACCACGAAGCTCATGACGGCCCTGGTGGCCACCGAGAAGCTGGCGCCCGAAGCCATCGTCACCGTCAGCCCCGTCGCCGCCGCCCAGCCCGCGATGCGGATCGGCATGGTGGCCGGCCAGCAGTGGACGCTCGACGCCGCCATGCACTCACTGATGATGGTTTCGGCCAACGACGCCGCCTACGCCCTGGCCGAGGCCGCCTCCGGCAGCCTGGCCGCCTTCGCCGACGACATGAACGCCGCCGCTCTCCGCTACGGCATGGTCGACAGCCATTTCGCCGACCCGGCCGGCTTCGACGACGCCGCCGCCTTCGGGGGTGGCAACCGCGTCAGCGCCTACGACCTGGCCATCGCCGCCCGCAACGTCCTGGCCGTGCCGGGGCTCATGGCCATGGTCGGGACGACGAAGTGGACCTTCGACGGCCCCGACGGCCACGGCCACGTCCTCTACAACCACGACAAGCTGCTCGGCCGCTATCCCGGGGCCACGGGCCTCAAGACCGGCTACACCGCCCTGGCCGGGCACACCTTCGTGGGGACGGCGACGCGCGACGGCCGCACGATGATCACCGTCGTGCTCAACGGCGACGACTTCTACAACATCGCCTCCAAGCTGCTCGACGAGGGCTTCGCCACCCCGACCGACGCCCCCGGCCTCGGGGAGACGCTGCCGCCCGTCCGAGTCCAGCCCTACCGCGCCGCGCTGGCCTCCACGCTGGTGCCCGGCAAGGCGGGGGCGACCAAGGCCGGCAAGAGCGTCCTGCGGGCCACCGGGGCGACGCCGGTGGCCGAGCAGCGTCCCGTGCGGCGGGGTGGGGCCGGCCGGATGCTCACCCTCCTCTTGGTCGTGGCCGCCGCCGCCGGTGCCGTGAGCACCCTCCGCCGGCGTTCCCGGCGGCGCCGCCGGGAACGGGCGGCGCACCGCCGCCGACTGGCCGAGATCCGCCGGGCGGCCTATCTCGACGCCCTCGCCGACGACGCCTGGGACATCGAAATGGCGATCCCCGTCCCCGGTGAATTCGACGACGAGGCGCCCTTGCAAACCCGCTGAATGGGACGAATCGGTCGGTTCGGAAGTCGTGTCGTTTGGCCGCCCGGAACCGGCGGGTACACCCCGGGAAACACACTTCGTTGACCGGGAGGTCGATCCACCATGGGTATCGGCGTGAGCCTTTTCCTCATCGCCATCGGGGCGATCCTGGACTTCGCCGTTGATGTGCAGACCAGCGGGTTCAACCTCAACACCATCGGCGTCATCCTGATGATCGTGGGTGCGGTCGGCCTGCTGCTGTCGCTGATGTTCTGGGGTTCGTGGGGTGGACCGCACCGCCGCGAGGACCGCGTCGTCACCCGAGAGCGGGAAGTTCTCTAGAACCCTCGATCAGCATTTGGCGAAAGTCATCCGGAGGGCCACCGAAAACACGGTGGCCCTCTTTCTTTCTGCATTTCGGCTCAGGCATTCCGGGCCCGCTCCACCAACCGCACCAGGGCCGGACGGGCGGCCGCCGGCGTCGCCACCGGGGCGTCGAACCCGATCCGCACGGCTGCCCGCCCCGACGGCCCGGCGGCCACGAGGTCGAATCCGTAGCGGTCGACGGCGGTCATGACCGCCTCCACGGTGTCCGGCCGCCCGCCGAGGACGCGGGCCAGCAGCACGAGCGAGTCGGCGTGGCCGGCGTTCATGTGCTCGACGATGCCGGCGGCCTCGCCGGCCAGGGGGTCGGGCTCGGCGGCGGCGTAGTCGGAGGCCGCCACCCAGCTCATGCGCCCGTAGCCGCCCACGTAGCGGACGCCGGCCACCTCCAGGCGCCAGAACGAGAAGTCGCCGAAATCGATGTAGTAGGCCGAGGCCGGATTGGCAGCCAAATAGCGGTCCCGGACGGCCGGCCGCTCGTCACCGCCGACCTCGAGCAGCTCGCCGATCAACGTCACCCGCCCCCCGGCCAACGGATCGCGGCCGTCGGGGACTGGTTCGGTGACGATCAGGCTGGCCCGGGGGTCGGCGGCGGCGTTGCGGGTGTGCTCGGCCATGGTTGACACGAACACGATCGGGCGGCCGACCTCGTCGAGGGCGTAGGTGGCCACCGACCCGAACGGGTACCCGGCGATGCGGCCCGACGCCCCCGACCCGCCGGTGCCCGGGTCCACCGCCAGCGTGGACAGGACCCCCCGGTTGCCAGCGGTCACCAGCGTGCGGGCCCGTTCGGCGTGCGTGGGCTCCGGCGCCGGTGGGACGGTTGCCCCGTCGCCGGCTCCGTCTCCCATCCCCGGCGGCAGCTGATGACCCGTCGTCCGATCGTCGGTCGTCACAGCCACGAATCGTACGGGGGGCACCCCTCCGATCCCGTCCGGAGGAGACATCGGTGTGGCCGAGGAGCCCCCTGTTTCCCGCTGTGTCGAGGCTATTCGGGTGCCCACGAGTGAAAACTCCGCTTGCTATGGCACCCACTGTTGTTTTAGTTTCTCCAATTGGTCGATTTCTTCCATTTAGTCACTGCTCATTAAAGTTAATTAGTGTTATTCGTTGTAACCGGTTGCAACCATCTGAAAGGAATATCGACCTATGAGGGCCAAAGTTACTCGTGTTGCTTTTGTTGCAGCTGGGCTGCTCGGGATGCTGGCGCTCGCCAACCCCGGCGTGACCCAGCTCGCCAGCCGCGGCCACGGCGGCGAGGAGCACGGGCGCGCCGGTGACCGGTGCGTCGCGGAGCGCGAAGTCCTGGTCGGCCCGGTGTGCGTCACCGTGAACGACGTTCTGAGCGATATCCTCACGGCATAACAATCGCCCCTTTGGTGACGGAGCTACCGTTGGCTCCGCCGTACCGATCGGGCCCGTGATGGGAGGCGACTGCTGAGCCGCTCAGAACGAACCGACCGAGGGACGAGCAGGACAGAAGGAAACGACCGAACCCCCGGGTCTGACCTGCCCGGGGGTTCGCGCGCCCGGGCCGGTTGCCGGGTGGCGCTGCCCGTGCTCGCCGTCCTCCTTGCCCAGCTGGCCGCCGCCCCCTCCGGCGGGGCGTCGACAACCAGCATCACGGCGTCCATATCCCAGGCCTCCGGGCCCAAAGGCCCCGCCACGAGCTTCAGCTTCCGGCCGTGGGTCAGCGGCGACGGGCGCTTCGTCGCCTTCGACTCCGATTCCCCCTACCTCGTGCCCGGGGACACCAACCGGGCCCGGGACATCTTCGTCTACGACCGGGACAACCAGACCCTCGAACTGGTGAGCAAGGGTGCCGGCGGGAAGCAGTCCAACGGGGACAGCCAGCGCCCGACGCTGTCCAACGACGGACGGTACGTCGCCTTCTGGTCGGCGGCCGACAACCTCGTGGACGGCGACACCAACCGGGTCACCGACTGCTTCGTCACCGACCGCCAGACGCACGAGACCGTCCGGGTCGACGTCGGGCCCGACGACGTCCAGGCCAACGGCGAGTGCGCCCGGCCGGTCATCAGCGCCGACGGCAAGCTCGTCGCCTTCGAGTCGGCGGCCACGAACCTGGAGAAGCCCGGCGTCCTCGGCCGGTCGACCGACACGAACAAGGCCCGCGACGTCTTCGTCCGCGACCTCGAGCACGGCACGACCACCCGGGTCAGCGTGACGAGCGACGGAAAGCAGGGCGCGGGCGAGAGCGTCCGGCCGTCGATCTCGGCCGACGGTCGGTGGGTGGCCTTCCAGTCCGACGCCCCGCTGGTGACCGACGACACCAACAAGAAGACCGACGTCTACGTCCATGACATGGCCACCGGAGACACGAGCCGGATCAGCGTCGGGCCCGGGGGCGTCGAGGGCAACGGCGGCAGCTTCAGCCCCTCGGTCTCGGCCGACGGCCGATACGTCGCCTACTGGTCGAACGCCTCCGACCTCGTCCCCGACGACACCAACAAGACCGGCGACATCTTCGTCTTCGACCGCAACGAGGGCAGCACGACCCGGGTCAGCGTCGCCTCCGACGGGACCCAGGGGGACGGGATGTCCTCCGACCCGTCGATCAGCCCCGACGGCCGCTGGGTGAGCTTCTGGTCCGGGGCCGACAACCTCGTGCCCGACGACACCAACGGCAAGCGGGACATCTTCCTGGCCGACCGGGACGGGGCGAGCGTCACGCGGGTGAGTGTGGCCGACGACGGCACCCAGGGCGACGGCGACAGCTTCAGCCCCAATGTCAACGGCGGCGGGTCCCTGGTGGCCTTCGACTCCGCGGCGCGGACGCTGGTGCCCGACGACCACAAGACGAAGGGGAGCGACATCTTCCTGCACACCGACGACACGCCGCCTCCCACCCAACCGCCGGCCGCCCAGTCCGGGAAGTAGCCCGGGCATGGGCGCCGCCGACCCCGTCCAGCACATCCCGCCGTCGGAACGGGTTCCGGGCCATGCCACTCCGGGCATGGTCCGGGAGCAGGCGGTGGCGACCGATGGCCTGTGGGCCGGCTTCGTTCGGACGGCGGCCCACGACACGTCCGGCTGGCACCACCACGGCGACTACGAGACGTCGATCTATGTGGTCACCGGCCAGGTCCGGATGGAGTCGGGGCCGGGCGGCGCCGACGTGATCCTGGCCGGCCCGGGCGACTTTTTCTACGTCCCGCCGGGGGCCGTCCACCGGGAGGGCAACCCGGGGGATGACGAGGCCCACCTGATCGTCGTCCGGGCCGGGTCGGGGCCCGCCGTCGTCAACGTCGACGGCCCGGCCGGCTGACCGCCGGCACGCTCAGCCGGGACGGGCGGGCGCCCGGCGCGCCGGGCGGCGCCGGTACCGGGCGCCACCGATGAGCGCCAGGCCGGCGGCGATCAGGTTGGCGCCCCCGGCCACGGTCAGGCGGCGGTCGTCCCGGCCGGTGCGAGGCAGATCCGGTGTCGTCTCCTCGGGGGCACCGGCTCGTGCCCGGACGGCTTCGGCGGGCCGCGCCGGCGGCGCCGGCGCGGCCGGCGGCGGGGACAGCGGCGGGGGGACCGTGACCGAGGTGTCGCCCGACGGGATCCGCCCCCCACCGCCCGGCGGAAGCCCGGGGCCAGGGGATCCGGGGCCGCCGGGACCGGATCCGCCGGACGGGGGGAGACCGGGGCCGGCAGCCTCCGGGGGCCTGCCGGCCGCCGTGGTGGGGGGCGTGGCCGGATGCGGCCTGCCGCCGGCGGTGGCGGTGGGGCGGGTGGTCGGGGGGCTCGGGGGAGCCACGGTGAAGCACACCCGGTTGCTGGCCAGCCGCTGGGGGACGTCGGCCGGGGGCCCGAAGAGGAACCCCTGGTCGCAGACCTCGGCCCCGGGGGCCAGCCCCGACGGGATGCGGTAGCGGTGGAGGATCGGGCTGTGGTTCGAAACGCCCGGTTCGTCGAGGCCCAGGCCGGGAGCGGGCCGGCCGTCGATCTCGACGCAGTCCAGGGCCCGGTCGAGGACGGTGGCGTCGAGGAGGCCGCCACTCCACTGCAGGGTCACGTCGATGGCGTCGCCGGGGACGACCGTGCTGCCGTCGGGCGGGGTGGTGACTTTGACGAGGCCGTTCTGCTCCGCGTGGGGAACGTCGCCGCAGGTTTCGTCGGGCGTGGCGGGGAGCCGGGACGCCAGGGCCGGCGCCGCCGCCAGCCCGGCGGCGACGAGGGCGGCGCCCGTACCCGCGGCGAGCTTGCGCAGCATTGAGTGCCTCCTCGAAGGCAGGCGGAGTCGCCTGTCACCGATAGACGAAACGTCCCAAGCGACCCGTTATGACGGCTTTGGGAACGATTTATTCCCTTTCCATTTCTTGGGAATTGTCCGGTTTGCGACGTTGAAAGAACTCGCCGAGGGCGGCGAAGAGCTTGGCCGCCGACTCCTGATCGAACTCGTCGGCGCTGCCGGGCAGGATCGGGAAGCCGCCCGACGACACCGGCCCGGTGGCGGACAGATCGGGCGGTTCGCCCTGGATCATCTCCGCCAGTCGCCGCATGATCCGGGCCCGCTTCTCCTCGGGCGTCTCCGGCGCCCGCTCCGCCTCGTCCGGCTCCGGTTCGGTCACGAGGGGCACGGTAGCGTCGCGGTCGTGCTCGTGGACAGCTACCGATTCCTCCCCCGCTCCTTCGTCCCCCACTACAGCGGCGCGGCCCCCGCCCCCGGCGACGACGCTCCGGTCTGGACGCCGTTTCCCAAACGCCTGGCCGAGGCCCGTATCGCCCTGCTGACCTCGGCCGGGCTCTACCTGGAGGGCGAGCAGCCCCCCTTCGACGGGGAGCGGGAGAAAGCCGAACCGACCTGGGGCGATCCGACCCACCGGGTGCTGCCGGCCCCGCTCGAAGGCCGCCGGCTCGGCATGATGCACCTTCATCTGAACCATGAAGACGTGCTGGCCGACCCCGAGATCGCCCTGCCGCTCGGTGGCCTGGCGGCACTGGCCGCCGAAGGCCGGGTGGGCTCCGTCGCCCCCCGGCATGTCTCGGTGATGGGCTACCAGCAGGCCGGCCTCGAGGAATGGCGGCAACAGACCGCCCCGACCGTCGTCGAGCTGCTCCGCGACGACGCAGTGGACGGGCTGATCCTCGCACCGGTCTGACCGGACTGCTGCCGGAACGTGCCCGTGCTGGCACGTCTCGTCGAAGCGGCCGGGATCCCGACCGTCACCGTCACGATGATGCCCGACCTCGCCGCCGCCCTCCTCGCCCCCCGCATCGTCGGCGTCGAGTTCCCCTTCGGCCACCCGTTCGGGATGCCCGGCGATCGGGCGATGCAGCGGATCGTGCTGGAGAGCGCCCTCACCGTCCTCGCCGGGGCGGCGGCGCCGGGGACCCGGATCGACGTCGACATCGAATGGCCCGTCCCCCGGGCGGCGGCCTACAAGTCCTGGCAGCCGGCGGAGGCGAGCCCGATCGTGGCCATGATGCTGGCGTCGAACGCCTCCTCGTTCCCGCGCCCGGCGCAGAGGTAGCCGGCGCCGGCGGCAGCACGGTCCCGCCATGGAGCGTCACGGCACGGCCCCGCCGCACGGGGCCGTGCCGTCAGCAGGGATCAACCACCGCCGGGCAGCGGCACCGGGACGGGAACGGGCACCGATGGGGTCTGGATCGGGTTCGGCACCGGCGGAGAGGGGTTGTCCGCGGCCTGCGCGACACCGGCCAGCGAACCCATCACGGCCAGCGATCCGATCACCGAGCCGATCACCAACCGGCGGCACGTTGCGGTGAGAGACCTCATCGTTGTCACTTCCTTTCCTGCATTCCCGTTTGCGGCTGTTTGACCGTTTCATTCCACGCCGTTCGAGGCTTTAACCAAGCCGGGACGTGGGTAGAACGGGCCGCTGCGCACGGGGGGACGCGCCCGCCGGTCGTCGGCCGATCGCCTCAGCCGTCGGTGAGGACGGCGGCCCGGCGCCAGGCCGACTCGACCCGGTCGAGCCGGTCGGTGGCGCTGCGCCGCCGGCGGGCGGCCACGCCGGCCAGCAAGGCGTTGGCCAGCGCCAGCAGGCCGACGTGGCTGTCGAAGGGCCCGGCCCCCGTCACGGCGGCGGTGAAGCTGACCGCCGCCGCCGAGGCCAGCGGAGAGAGGGCGCTGTCGGTCAGCGCCACGAGTTGGGCGCCCGCCGCCACCGCCCGGCCCACGGCGTCGAGCACCGCCCGGTCGTAGCGGGCCAGGTCGATCGCCACCACGGTGTCGGCCGCTCCGGCGTCGGCCAGCAGCCGGGCCACCCGCACCTCCGAGCCGGTCACGAGGACGACCCCGGGCCGGAGCATCGACAGCTCAGCGGCGAACAGTGCCGCCACACCGGACGAGGCGTCGCCGGACAGCACCAGGACCCGCTCCGTCCGGGGCCGTGACAGCAACCCGACGGCCGCCGCGAAGGCGGCCCGGTCGACGCCCTCGAGGGTGGCGGCGACGTTGGCCATTTCGACGGCCAGGGCCGTGCCGAGGACGTCGCCGGCGGCCGGGCGCCGGATCCGCTCCGACGCCGGCCGGAGGCGCCGGGTCATCTCTTCCCGCACCGCGCTCTGGAGCTCGACGAACCCGTCGTAGCCGAGCTTGGCCGCCAGCCGGACCACGGTGGCGCCGCTGGCCCCCGCCCGGCGGGCGACGTCGGCCACGGTCCCGAACGCCACCGCTTCGGGGTCGTCGGCCACCACCGCCGCCACCCGGCGCTCCGCCGGGGCGAGCTCGTGCAGGTGTGCGTCGATTTGCGCCGAAACCAGCATGGTACAGACGTTACACTGACCGTAGACTTGAAATAGATGTTTCGTGAGGAGGTTTGCGGCCAATGTCGACCTTCGACTCCGTCAACCCCGCCCGTCCGTCCGAGGTCATCGGCACCTACCCGGTCCAGGGCCACTCCGACGTCGACCGGGCTGTCGAAGCGGCGGCCTCCGCCCAGCGCCGCTGGGCCCGGGTGCCGATCCCGGCCCGGGCCGGAGTCGTGGCCCGAGCCGGCGAGATCCTTTTGTCCCGTAAGGGGGAATTGGCAGAGCTCGTCGCCCGGGAGTGCGGCAAGGTCCTCGTCGAGGCGGGCGGCGACGTGCAGGAGGCCGTCGACATGGCCCACTACGTGGCCGGCCAGGGCCGCTCCGCCTGGGGCGAGACCGTCCCGTCGGAGCTCGGCTCGAAGCTGTGCTGGACGACCCGGGCCCCCGTCGGCGTCGTGGGGATGATCACGCCCTGGAACTTCCCGGTCGCCATCCCGTCGTGGAAGATCTTCCCCGCCCTGCTGGCCGGCAACGGCGTCGTCATGAAACCCTCGGAGCACGCCCCGGCCTGCGCCAGTGCCTTCGTCGCCGCCTGCTACGAGGCCGGCGTACCCGACGGGCTCATCCAGCTGGTCCACGGCTACGCCGAACCGGCGGCGGCGCTGGCGGTCCACCCCAGCGTCGGCGCCGTCAGCTTCACCGGCTCCGTGCCCACCGGCCGGAAGGTGGCGGCGGCGGCCATGGAGACCGGGCCCCGCCTCGTGTCGCTGGAGCTCGGCGGCAAGAACGCCATGGTGGTGCGGCCCGACGCCGATCTCGACCTGGTCGTCGACGGCGCGATCTTCGGCGCCTTCGGCACCAGCGGGCAGCGCTGCACGTCGACGTCCCGGCTGATCGTCCATCCCGACGTCGCCGCCGAAGTGGTCGAGCGCATCGTCAAGCGGGCCAACGATCTCCGGCTCGGCGACCCGACCGACCCCGCCACCGACGTCGGCCCGGTCATCAACCGGGCGGCGGCGGACCGGATCGCCGGAATGGTCGACGACGCCACCGCCGTTGGGGCGACGGCGGCCTGCGGCGGCCGGGCCCGCCATGACGTCGCCGGCTGCGCCGGCGGCTCGTTCTTCGAGCCGACCGTGCTGGTGGGCGTGCAGCCCGAGCACCGCATCGCCCGGGAGGAGGTCTTCGGTCCGGTGCTGGCGGTGATGGAGATCGCCGACCTCGACGACGCCATCGACGTCGTCAACTCGGTGGAATACGGCCTGTCGTCGTGCATCTACAGCCGCGACATCAACACCGCCCTCTACGCCGTCGACCGGATCGACGCCGGCATCGTCTACGTCAACGCCCCCACGATCGGGGCGGAGATCCCGCTGCCGTTCGGCGGGACCAAGCACACCGGGAACGGCTTCCGGGAGGCCGGCGCCCGGGGCATCGAGCAGTTCAGCCAGCTGAAGACCGTCTACGTGGACTACTCGGGCCGCCTCCAGCGGGCCCAGATCGACACCCCAGGAGTGAGCGCATGAGTGCCGTCTACCACCTTCCGGTCGAGCCCGACGTCGAGCCCACCACCGCCGAGTGGCTGGCCCGCGACCGGGCCGCGCTGGCCGGGGTCCTGCCCCGCTACTTCGACGTGGTGGCCGTCCGCGGCCAGGGCTCCTTCCTGTGGGACGCCGACGGCAAGCGGTACCTCGACTTCGGCTCCGGCATCGCCGTCACCAACACCGGCCACTGCCATCCGAAGGTGGTGGCGGCCATCACCGAGCAGGCGGCGACGCTGCTCCACACCTCCGTCGTCTGCCACCCGACGGGGATGATCCGCCTGGCCGAGCGCCTCGGCGGCCTCGCGCCCTTCCTGGTCGAGCCGCAGGTGTTCTTCTGCAACTCCGGCGCCGAGGCCGTGGACGGATCGCTGAAGCTGGCCCGCAAGGTCACCGGCAAGCCGGGCGTGATCTGCTTCCGGCGGGCGTTCCACGGCCGCACGCTGGCCGCCACCAGCCTGACGACGGCCAAGGGCAAGTACCGCGAAGGGTACGAACCGCTGCTGGGCTCGGTCACGGTCGCGCCCTACGGCGATCTCGCCGGGCTCGACGAGGTGCTGGCGCTGCAGGCGCCGGGGGGCAACGTCGGGGCGATGATCGTGGAGCCCGTCCTCGGCGAGGGCGGTTACGTCGTTCCCCCGCCGGGGTGGCTGGCCGGGCTGCGGGAACGCTGCGACCGCCACGGAATCCTGCTGATCTTCGACGAGGTGCAGACCGGCATCGGCCGGACGGGCCGGCCCTTCGCCGCCGAGACCTTCGGCGTCGCCCCCGACGTCGTCCTCTTCGCCAAGGGCATCGCCTCCGGCCTCCCGCTGGGCGGGATCATCGCCCCCCGGTCGATCATGGACCGCTGGCCGACCGGGGCCCACGGCTCGACCTTCGGCGGCAATCCCGTATCCTGCGCCGCTGCCCTGGCCACCCTCGACGTCCTCGACGAGGAGGGCTGCTACGAGCGGGCCCGGCGCCTCGGCCGCCTCGGCCTGGAGCGTCTGGGCCGCGTTGCCGGCCCGGTCGACGTCCGGGGCGTCGGGCTGATGATCGGCGTCGAGCTGCGCGACAAGGACCGCGCCGAAGCGGTGCAGGCCCGGTGCCTCGACGACGGCCTCATCGTGCTGGTGTGCGGCCCGGGCGAGAACGTCCTGCGCCTCATCCCGCCGCTCACCATCACCGACGACGAGTTCGCCGCCGGCCTCGACATCCTCGTCTCCGCCCTTGAAGCGGAGGGGTAACTCGTCATCTCGGAGCTCGTCCTCGCGGTCGCCCCGCACTGGATCGTGAACCCCCAGGAGCCCAGTGTCAGAGCCTATGAGCTCGGTGAAGGCCGCTTCGAGGAGGTCGCCGAGGCGATCGGCGACGACGAGGTCGAGTTCGACTTCGGCGTCGGCCGGGTCACGCTCCGGCCCAACGATCTGCTGCGCTGATCAGTAGGCCAGCAGCGCTCGCAGCGCCGGCAGCAGGCGGCGGCGGGCGGAGTGCAGCGCTTCGAGCCGTTTGCTGAACGGGACGGGCGTGTCGGTACTGCCGACCCGCACCACGGGCGCGTCGAGGTGGGCGAAGGCCCGCTCGGCGATCACCGCTGCCAGTTCGGCGCCGAAGCCGCCGGTCTGGGGCGCTTCGTGGAGGACCAGCGCCCGCCCGGTCCGCTCGACCGAGGCCAGCACGGTGCCGGCGTCCCACGGCCGCAGGGTGCGGAGGTCGATCACCTCGACGTCGCCGGCGCCGTCGTCGGCCAGGACCCCGGCCGCCTCCAGCGCCCAGCGGACGCCGGCGCCGTAGGTGACGACGGTGGCGTCGCCTCCCGGCCGGGCGATGCGGGCCTCGCCGAAGGGGACGGCGTGCCAACCGGCCGGCACCGGCCCCCGCTCGGCCCGGTACAGCGCCTTGTGCTCCAGGTACAGCACCGGGTTGGGGTCCTCGAAGGCGGCCAGCAGCAGGCCCTTGGCGTCGGCGGGGGTCGCCGGGGCCACGATCTTGAGGCCGGGGACGTTGGCGAAGTAGCCCTCGACGTTCTGGGAGTGGAAGGGCCCGGCGCCCGTCCCGCCGCCGACCGGCGCCCGGATCACGACCGGCACCGGCGCCCCCCAGCGGTAGTGCGTGGTGGCCAGGTTGTTGACGATCTGGTTGAACCCGCAGGAGATGAAGTCGCCGAACTGCATCTCGACCATCGGGTGGAAGCCGGCCAGGGCCAGCCCCAGCGCACAGCCGATCGCCCCCGATTCGATGATCGGGGTGTTCCGCACCCGCTCTTTGCCGAACTCGGCCACGAAGCCCTCGGTGACCTTGAAGGCGCCGCCGTACTCAGCGATGTCCTGGCCGAGGAGCACGACGCGCCCGTCGGCCCGCATCGCCGCCCGCAGCCCGTCGGAGATGGCGTCGAGGTAGCGCATCTCTACGACCACGTCTCGCTCGGGGGTTCTCTGGTCAGGATCCCGCCCCAGGTGCGATGTGGCGCCCGGAGAAGGCGCGAACACCGCCGCCGTCTCCCGTTCCACGGTCGAGTCGGGCTCGGGGGCGGCCAGGGCCGCCTCGACCCGCCGGTCCACGTCGGCGACGATCTCCGCCCGCAGCGAAGCCCGCTCCGCCGCCGGCAGCAGGCCACGGCCGTCCAGCACCGCCTCGAAGCGCAGGAGGGGGTCGAGGGCGGCCCAGCGGGCCAGCTCGTCGGGCGGCACGTAGTCGGTGCCCGACGCCTCCTCGTGGCCCCGCATGCGGTACGTCTTGCACTCCAGCAGCGTCGGGCCACCGCCGTGTCGAGCCCGCTCGGCCGCCTCGCCCACCGCCGCCAGCACCGCCATGACGTCGTTGCCGTCGACCACCACGCCGGGCATCCCGTACCCCGCCGCCCGGTCGGCGAGGTCGGCGCAGGCGTACTGCTCGGCGGTCGGTGTCGACAGCCCCCAGCCGTTGTTCTCCACCACGAAGAGCACCGGCAGGCGCCACACGGCGGCCAGGTTCAGCGCCTCGTGGAAGTCGCCCTCGCTGGTGCCGCCGTCGCCGGAGAAGACGGCCGCCACCCGCTCGGAGCCGGCCAGCCGCCCGGCCAGGGCCAGCCCGCAGGCCACCGGCAGCATGGCGCCGAGGTGGCTGATCATGCCGACGATGCCGTGCTCCAGGGTGCCGAAGTGGAAGCTCCGGTCCCGCCCGGAGGTGAACCCGCCGTCCCGGCCGAGCAGCTGGCGCAGCAGCCGGTCGAGATCGACGCCGCGGGTGGTGAACACGCCGACGTTGCGGTGCAGCGGCAGGACGACGTCGCCGTCGCGCAACCCCGCCACCACCCCGACGGCGATGGCCTCCTGCCCGATCCCGGAGAACCACTTCGACAGCCGCCCCTGACGGAGCAGCCGGAGCATCTTCTCCTCCACCAGCCGCGGCAGCAGCAGCTTCGGGTAGAGAGCGGCCAGTTCGACGTCGTCGGCGGTGATCACGATCAGCGGGCGTTCATCGGGCCTTCAGATCTTCGCTGTCAAGCTCCGGGCCATGCGAGTCCTCGTGGTCGAAGACGAGAAGCACCTGGCCGGCGGCATCAAGCGCGGTCTGGAGGCGGAGGGCTTCGCCGTCGACATCGCCTTCGACGGGCCGGACGGGCTGGAGCGGGCCACCGAGGG
>Ga0070741_10012388_pt1 | contig 15418 bp, 11 predicted proteins | sample Coa_R1_4_FD_66440 | JGI IMG/M metagenome (GOLD analysis project Ga0070741, IMG submission 66440) | Surface soil microbial communities from Centralia Pennsylvania, which are recovering from an underground coalmine fire - Coalmine... | ecosystem: Environmental > Terrestrial > Soil > Unclassified ... | reverse complement strand
GGTTTCCGAGTGCTGATCTCGCTCGTTGAAAATCAGGCCGTGATAAGGATGAAACGTGTCGCCCTTTTTGAGTCCCATTTTCTGAGCGACAAAACTCCCAACCACAGCCTCCCGCCGCGTAGGGTCGAAGAAACTGCCTCCGGGCTCCAGTTCATAATGCTTTCCGGGCGCGTATTCCGTTTTTTCAAACATCTCTGGAATCGTTCCCACAAGACGGTACCCGTGATAGTTGTCGCCCACTGCTATCGGTATGGCCAGCGCGACGTTCGGGTTCTTCTTGATGTCCAAATAATCGGGCGCGTGCAAATTTCCGGGTGAAGACTCCAGGTGAAATATAGAATTGAGGACAAGCTGCAATTTCGACCCGCGCGCTCCCAACACTGCGTCAAAGCCGCCGTTAATGCCTGTGAAGGTCGCCCGCGCTTGGTCCTTGACCGACCATACGGACATAAGAAGCCCGCCCGCGAGCGAGATCGAAAATGCCGTGATCAATGTGGACAGGGCGTGCTGCCGCAAACTTCGAATGACAATCAATAACAGGGTCATACCTTTTTATCCTCTGTTTTCATCGCCCGATTGATTTTCTCCAGCGATTGGACTGTTTCGAACTGCGCCAACACTTCGCGGTCGTGGCTGACCAAGAGCAAGGCGGCTCCGTTTTCCCGGCAGGCCGTTCGGATAAGCGCCAGCGCTTCCCCGGCATTTTTGTGGTCGAGATTCCCGGTTGGCTCATCAGCCAGGACCAGTTTGGGATGATTGGCCAATGCTCGCGCGACTGCCACCCGTTGCTGCTGGCCCGTGGATAATTGGCGTGGGTAATGTTTTAGGCGGTTGCCTAGCCCGACCTGCGCCAGGAGTTGCGCGGCGAACGCTCGGTCCGCACCCGGACCAAACGACATGCCCAACAGAACGTTTTCCAGGCAAGTGTAACCTTGCAGAAGGTTGAATGTCTGGAAAATGTATCCAATCGTCGTGGCCCGCAGGCGATCTCGCTGCGATTCCTTTAGCGCGGACATTTCCTGCCCGCCGATCCTGATTGCTCCGGAGTCCGGCTTGAGGATGCCCGCAATCAAATGCAGGAAGGTCGTTTTCCCTGAACCGCTTTCACCTGCGAGCGCGAGTTGTTCGTCGCTCTTCATGGAAAACTCCGAGATGTCAACGATCCGCTGCCGCGCGCCATCCGGCGCGGTGAATGTCTTCTGCAAGTCCCTAATTTCCAGTAATACTGTCGAATCTTTCATTGGTAATCACACCGCCGTTAATAACCGCGATGCCACGGTTGAAACGGACCAAACTTCTTGTTTAATTGACTGGCGGAATATCAAATCTTAGCCCGGATAGGCCGGCTGAGAATCGAAGCCGAGACAAATTCCGGGCGGAAGCCGAAATCAAGAAGCGATGACAGGAGGCGCGCGACCGGGCAACAGTAGAAAATCGCGCGAAACAATCAGAACATCCGAAAAAGCAACGGCGATTGGAAAGACAGGTGAAACCCGCACCGTTACGGCGACATCTCCGTCCGACATGTCCACTTTTCCATGCGCAAACATGGTAATGGCGCATTCATGATGGTCGCTGTCGGCGTCTGGATGAAGGAGTCGGTGAAGACCAGGATTAGCCGCCGCTACGCCGCAAAACAAAACGACAACGATCACCGCGCCGGAAATCCACCGGATCATCAAGCTGCCCTCGCGCAAAGTGTTTTTGGCCAGTAATTGCAACTCGTTCGCATTTAAGCACGAACATCATCTCCCGGCAAGCCCTTTATGTTCGCTTTCGGTGGCCCTCAAACTCCGGCGCGAGCCCACCGTATTAAGGCGCAAAGACCTTTTCCCCGTCCAAACGATAAATCCCGGCCAGGCAGCCATTCTCCAAAATGGGACTGACATGCAGCACACCGGCTACAGCTATGGGCTGGTCCATGACTGGTTTCACTCCTTTTCCGCTGACTTCCACCGTGATCCACTCGTTGACTTTCGGCGGCACTCCATAGCAGCACATGGATTGATTGCGCATGAGCAAAAATTCGACCGCCAAACTGTCATTCATTTTGACCGGCAGCAGATACCCTTCGATGATGACTCTTTTGCCGTCGAAGGCCGATATATTCGCCGGAATCTGCGCCTTCGCCCGCCTCTCGATGTCCATTGGATCACCGGTTCCGTCCGCCATTTCTTGGGTCAAAACGAAATCAAAACCGCCGAGACGCTCAAAGCTCACATCCGCATATCCTGGAACTTCTCGCGCAAGACCGGCCGCGCTGCTCACCGATGGCAAATTTGTCTTGGCAAGGTCTGCCGCTGATCCCTTGGTTCCCGATGGCATCGGTCCAGTCCAATCATTCGTCTGTGTCAACTGGACGTATTCAGCCATCACCATTCGTCGCTGCGTGGACGCTGGCTTGGGATGTTTTCGTTTTCGCGCTCCGCTGGTCCCCTCGGCGGACGCAGGCGCGTTCTCAGCGACTGTGGTGGGTTCTATGGGCTCGCCGTGAATTTTCGATGTCGGCACATCCGAGGAACCGGAATTCCTTCCGCAGGACGTCACCGCGATCAACGCCAGCAGCGGACAGAATTTGCGCAACGTCGTCAACATCTCGGCAATTCGACTTCCTGTTCGTCACAGGTATTCACCTCTACCGTCACATGCACCAGTTCCTCATGGGCGCGAAGGAGGTCTCTATAGGCTTTCGGAGATTTCGGTTCGTGCGCCACGATGGATATGATGGCGGCAAATTTATCCATTGCCACCTGCCAAATGTGCAAATCGGCAATAAGTGTGTCGGAGTCCGTTTCCAGGGCTTTTCGTATCTCAACTTCCAAATCCGTGTCGTCCGGCTGTTTGTCGAGAAGAATAACATGGGTGTCGCGCACCAGTCCATAGGCCCACTGCGTAATCACTCCCGCCCCGACCAAACCCATTAGCGGATCAAGCCATACCCATCCCATCAGCTTTCCGCCGGTCAGGGCCACAATCGCCAGCATCGAGGTCACCGCGTCGGCCAAAACATGGATATAGGCGGCTTTGAGATTCAAATCGTGATGGTGGCCGTGATGATGGTGGTGATGGTCCGCCCCCGGATGATGATGGTGATTTTTTAACAGGAGGGCGCTGGTCACATTGACGGTCAATCCCACGCAGGCGACGGCGATGGCCTCGTTGAACTCGATTGGAAGCGGATGAACAAACCGCACGATGGATTGCCCAGCCATGAACACGGCGATCCCTCCCAACACGATGGCGCTGGTGTAGGCCCCCAGCACGGACACCTTCCCGGTTCCAAAGCTGAAGAAGGCGTTTTTTGAATGGCGCCGCGCCATCGCGTAAGCCCCCACCGTAATGACAAAAGCGGCAACGTGAGTGGCCATGTGCCAGCCATCAGCATACAGGGCCATCGAATGGAGCTTCAGCCCGCCAATGATTTCAACCACCATCATCAGGCCGTTCAACGCCAGCACGCGCCGGGTGCTTTTTTCCGCCCCGGCGAAATCACCGCAGAAATCGTGGCCATGCCGCCACCGGGCAATATCTGTCGTGTGCATACTATTCTCTCCAGCTCAAATTGGCCGTCCCAATAGAATCTCCGATTTGTCGGAAGAATTCAAACCACGAAATCGGACCCACTATCATTGAGTCAATGGTGTCACCGGGCGCTTGAAAACCGGCCACTCGAAGGTGCTTTATTCATATCAGACTTCTTGATCCGAGCAGGGGGCCTTTCAAATTTCTTCACTTGTGCATAGGACGCCACCGCCGAAGGCGCGGGATGAATCTTCGAACATGCCGTCGATACTCCCGATAGGGGTCGCCAAATCGTCGCTCCAATTGCGGTTCCTCAACTAGTGGAATATAGATCCAATTGAAAATCACAAAGCAGATTGCCCAGGCGACATGGGGCGGCGACAGCAGCACGAGTGCCTCACCGAAGAGAAGCAAAATGACGCCGGAAATCATCGGATTGCGGACGAACTGATACGGCCCATGCACGACGAACACACTTGGAGGATCCCACGGGGCCAAGGTGCCCCGTCCCTCGGTTGCAAATCGCCGCAGTGAAGCGACGAAGAGGACGACGCCCAAGGTGAGCAGGGCCAAGCCGATAACTTGTAGGAAGACGGGGCCGACCGAGCGACCAAGGGCTAGGGCCACGCCATTCCGCTGGGCGATCCAAATGGGAACTAGAAGAGCAACCGTGAACGGAAGGATAGCGATCGCAAGCAGATGACGAAAGAGCATAATCATCGTACGGTGCTGGTTAACTTTCATTATACAACTGCCGGCCTGTATATTAAAACATAAAATATGGACCCTCCCGAGTGGGCTTGCCTTGAAAAAGTGGGCAGTAAGAGCGGGTCATTTAGTCAGTTATTTTGAGTTCGAGGTCAACGGGCGAATGGTAATCCAACGCGCTATGGGCGCGCTGGCGGTTATAGAAGATTTCGATGTAGTCGAAGATATGGGCGCGGGCCGCCTCGCGGGTGGCAAAGCGGCCAGGGCGCGGCGATAATCGGCGCTGGCGTATGGCACGCCGCGAGCGAAATGGAACAGCCGTCCGGCGGAGGGGCGCAATTGAAAATGTGTTCCAGTTTAATGTTGCGGATTGATCCCGTGTTTTAGAAAAAAATCCCGCACCGTTTTCTTCCATTCTTCGGGATATTGCGTCAAGCCGCTGGCGTGCCCAAGGTTCGTGAATTCCCTGAACTCCTTCTCCCCTGGCACAGCTTCATAAACGCGCCGGGCCTCCTCCAAATGCGCGCGCGGATCAGAGTCGCCGTGCAAGAAAAGCGCAGGACATGTGACATCCTTCGCATAGCTTGATGGGTTTAGTTTCAAACCGTTGAATCCTTGCTCCACGCCTCCCCAGAAAACCAGCAACTCCGCGCTCGGAAAGGAAGGCATCCGCATCGCCTCGAATCGATGCCGCACGGTGTGCAAGAGCGTGTCAAACACCGCTTCGACAATCATGGCATCGGGTTTAACGCCGCAACGGCTAATCGACCGCAATGCCGCCGCCGCGCCCATCGATTGCCCGTACAACACCAGTTTGCTAAACGGTAAATTCTGACGTGCGTAGCGAACAGCGGCCGCCACATCGTCGGCCTCGGCGAACCCAATGGTCGTGTAGGATTCGGACGACTCGCCCGACCCGCGAAAATCCACGAGCAGAACCGAGCAGCCCATTTCCAGAAAAGCCCTCGCCTCCGGCAAAGTTCCGCTTTTCTCACTCGTGTAGCCATGAAACAAAATGATGAGTGGCCCGTTCGTTCGGCCGGGACAATACCAGGCGCCAAGCGCAACCTTTGCGCTTTCCTGTATGCGCAGAGAGGTCGCTTCCACTCCCAATGTTTCCACACCACCATCAGATTGCGGGCGCGGAATATTGACTCCCCACAACAGCACGCCGAGCTTTTGCACGCGACTTAACGTTTCTGGCATTCCCGTCCGCGTGCTGCCTCGCGTGAAATGCATCATCGTATAGGCATGTCGGCAAGCCAGCAGGTTTAACGCGACGAAGGCCGCAGCCACGACGAGCAATGTCTTTAAAGCCAGTCGCTTCCACCGGGGCTTCATACTGTCAATTCTCCCAGGACACCTTTGCTTTGCAACACAAAGCATCTGATCGTTTTCTTGTCTTTGTGTTCAATTTGATTGGCCTCCCCGCTCACGCCTCTTCCTTACGTCGGCGCGAGGGTGTGTTGATGGGTTCAACCCTCAAACTTGCCCGTTGAACTTTGCACCCGCCGGTGCGTCCGAGCCCACGACATAACATTGGCCGGCGGGCGCTCGTTGGCCAGTTCCTGAGCCATAAAACGCATATATGGGTCGATGTGGCGGAAGAAATGTTTGTAGCCGGCGCAGAGGTAATTCAGGCCGGGCTCGCCGTCGTCGGTGACCAGAAAGCGGTGCTTCGGGCATTCGCCGTTGCAGGCGAAGCGCACGTCGCACTCGCGGCATTGGCGCGGCAACATGTCGCGCTTGTTCTGCCCGAACTGCCATTGGCGCGGCGAATTCATCAGCGCGGACATGCTTTGCTGGACGATGTTCCCCAGGCGGTGACCCGGATACACGAAATGATCGCAGGAATAGAGGTCGCCATTATGTTCGAGCGCCGCTGCCCCGCCGCAGGTTTCGCGAAAAACGCAGAGGCTCTGCGGCTGGCCAATCCAACTCTCCAACGCAACATCGAACGCCTGCACAAAATACCGGCCCACATCCGCGCGCACCCATTCGTCAAAAATCGCGCTGAGAAAATGGCCGAATTGCCGCGCCTCGACCGACCACGGCGCGACTTCCGCCTCGGGCGCATCCGGCAGCACGAGCGACAAGCCGTCCGGCTGCGGCGCCTTGGCGATGCGTTCGACAATCGGAATGAACTGCATGAAGCCGCTGCCGATTTCCTTGAGGAACCCGTAAACCTCGAGCGGATGATCGCCGTTGCGGCGGTTGACGACCGTGAGCGTGTTAAACTCGACGCGATGTTTCTTCAGCAGTTCGATCCCGCGCATCACGCGCTCGAAGGTGGGCTGGCCGCCTTTGGTCACGCGAAACTGATCGTGCAATTCGCGCGGCCCGTCGATCGAGACGCCGACGAGAAAACGATGTTCCGCCAAAAACCCCGCCCACTCCTCGTCCAACAAAACTCCATTGGTTTGAAAGGCGTTGATGATCTGCTTGCCCGCGCCGTAACGACGCTGGAGCGCGACTGCTTTGCGGAAAAAATCAACACCCAGCAGGGTCGGCTCGCCGCCCTGCCACGCAAAACTGATGATCGGCGCCTTCTGCGCCTGGATGTATTGCCGGACATAGTTTTCGAGCACGACCTCGGACATCCGCCAGTTGGATTTGCCCGGATACAGCTTCTCCTTCTCGAGGTAAAAGCAGTATTGACAATCCAGATTGCAAATCGCCCCGGTCGGCTTGGCCATGATGTGGAAAGCCGGCAGCGGCGCGCGAGGGGCAGACGAAACGTCAGGCATCTTTGGAAAAGTCTCCCGTTTCCTGGCGCAACTGGCCGATGCGCTCCATTAACTGGCGCGTTAAACCCGCATAGCCAGGCTGGCTGTAAAGATTGTGCAATTCCCCCGGATCCTCTTGCAGGTTGTAAAGCTCGAACTCCTCCGGCGCGTCGGGAAAATCCGACAGCTTGTAATAATGAATGAGCTTGTAACGCTCCGTGCGCACCCCGCGATGCGGCCGCACATGCTCCCACTGCGGATATTCATAATATTCGTAGAGCCAGTCCTTGCGCCAGTTCTCCGGCGTCTCTCCCTTGAACAACGGCACAAGGCTGCGCCCATGCGTGGCGGGCGCCGCCGGCAGGCCAGCCAGTTCGAGCAGCGTCGGCGCGACATCGACATTCAACGCCACCTTGTCGCAAGTCGAGCCGGCCTTGACCAACGCCGGGTACCGCACAACGAATGGCACGCGAATCGACGGCTCGTGCATGAGGCGCTTGTCATAAAGCCCCCATTCGCCGAGGAAAAAGCCGTGGTCGGATGTCAAGATGACGACTGTGTCGTCCAGGCGCCCGGCGCGTTCCAGCCAATCGATCATCCGCCCCAGGTTGTCGTCATTGTCAACAACACCCGCGTAATGGTCCTTGCACAATTCCTCCAGCGACCGTGGGCAATCCGTGCCGAGGATCGTCGAGCCAATCTTGTTGTTCGCTTCCGCAAACGAGCGCGGCTTGCCGGGATAGCCCTTCAAGTCGTCGTCGAAGGTCGCCGGCTTTGGAATCGCCACTCCGTTGTAAAGATCCAGATGCCGCCGCGCGCGATAAAACGGCGCATGCGGCGCAAATGGATTCATAAAAAGACAAAACGGCTTGTCGCGCTCCTCCTCGAGCCAGGCCAAAGCACGGTCGGTGACGACGTCGTCCAGATAACCCTTGTGCTCCTTTGGCTCGGAAAACTGGCCCCGCACGCCCTCAGTCAGCAATGGGTTGTAATAATCCGCCGCGCCGTTAAACCCGAAATAGCAATCCCAGTGCCGGTCCTTCAGCCCGCCCTGAATATGCGCCTTGCCGAAAAAGCCCACGTCGTAACCAGCCTTGTGCAACAAATCCGAAACCAGCGGAATCTCCGGCGGAATCGGCCCATTCCCCGATCCGCCGCCCGGCGCCCGTTGCGACGTCGGCTCATTGCCCATCGCATTGACCGCATGCGAATACAGCCCCGTCAGCAAAGTAGCCCGCGACGGCAGGCACAGCGCGTTCGTCACAAAAGCATTGCCGAACATCATCCCTTCCCGCGCCAAACGATCCATATTGGGTGTGCGCAAAATCGGGTGCCCGGCGCAACTCATCTCGTCGTAGCGCAGGCCTTCGCCGAGGAAAATGACGAAATTCGGACGTCGCCGCGGGGCGCTCGCCTCTTGCTGCGCGATGACCGGGCTGGCCGCCGTCTCGCCCAGCGCCAGCCCGCCAAGCGCCCCCGCGCCAAGCTTGAGAAACGAGCGGCGCGATTGTTTTGGGACATCAGCAGAAGAGTCGGCGTGATCGGCATCCATATAAGCGTAAAAGCTCAGTTTAACCCAGGGACGCGCTCCGCCCAACCATATAAATGCATTACTGACTTCCGCGGCCTGCGATGGATAGAATCGCTCGTGCCATGAAGACCCTTCGCTACGTCGTGGCAATTGTCTTGATCACGGTGGCGTGCCTCGGCGCGTTCCTGGACATCAGAGGCCTGCCTGCCCTCGCTTTGTTTTCCTGGTGGCTTCTGGCCGATGCTTCGGAATGGACACAGCCGATTCCCCGGAAGGAAATTCGCGGCCTGTTTGTGATTCTGGGCTTCTCCCTTGCGTTGGTTGCCACCCTGGTTTTCTTGCACGGGAAACTTAATCCCAGGCCGAGCCCTCCGGTGCGCCATTTTGGAGCGACGGCAGTATGGCTGTTCTGCTTGTGGATAATTTGGCGTCGTTGGCGGAACGAAAAAAAACGGCTCACCGGATCGGCCCTTCAGAGCTGACTATTTGACTACAATATCATCCGCCGTCCACATCTTGCGGTCGGGGCCCGCGCAGTGGATTTCCATTTCCTGGCCGGAGAGCTGGTGGAAAAAATAAGGCGTGCCCCAAGGATCGATTAAATCGCCTTGAGAATCGATGCGCATGCCCGCTTCAGGATCGATGAAATCCGCCCCTTTGGGATTGCCGCCGTGCAGCGCCGCCGTAATTTCCGGATTCGTGCCCACCGGATTTCCGCCAAACATCGAAGCGTATTGGTGAAAAACATTGCGCAGATGATCGATCACGGCCATCGGCGGGACATTCGTGAACTGTAATGAAGAATCCCAAGAGACGGACGTCGGCCCAGGCATCACATCGAGCGGCTGGCCCGGCGCGACCTTGACCGAGGGAACGCCGGCCTCCGAATCAGGCGTTTGCCGCGCTTCGTTTTTCGGCGGGGTCGAATGGGCGATTGACACCACGCGTTCCGAGGAGGATCTGTCGCCGCCCTCATGTGGCAGCCGCTTCGGCAACAACCAAATGTATATCGCCACCGCCGCGACGCCGAAAACCGCGACGGCGATCTTGCCTCTCATATGAATCCAAGATTGGACTTGGCAAACCGTCCAATGTTCGGAAACACCGTCGAAAGATTGCCGCTGTCCACGCCAAACCATGTCGCCAGCGTCGCAAAGTATTGGTCGATGGCCGTCGTCGGAATCCAACGTCCGGTGCTGGTGTCGTCGGGGCCGTTGACTGCGAGCGTCGGAAACGCGCCATACGTCTGCTGACCTTTCACCGCCCCGCCCAGGATCAGGTGGTGGCTGCCCCAACCGTGGTCGCTGCCTTCGCCGTTGCTGGGAAACGTGCGGCCAAAATCACTCGCCGTAAATGAGGTGACATTTTGCGACAGCCCCAATTGCTCCATCGCGCGCTGGAAAGCGAACATGCTTTGGCTCAGTTCCGCGAGCAGATTGGCATGCGAGCCAGTGGTGGTGTCGCCGGCGCCGGGCGTCTGCCCGGTGTGCAAATCGTATCCGCCGACCTGGCAGAAAAATATTTGGCGCCTCATGCCGAAGCCGCCGTTGGCCGCGCTGCGTTGTCCCGCCTCAATCAAACGCGCGATCATCTTCAATTGCGGGCTGAGTGACGAATTAAACGCCAACCCGCCCGTTGGCGGCGTAATTTTGCTTGGAAACGGCACAGTCCAATAGTTCGCCGCCGCCGTCGCCGCCACGGCCGAATTGAGCAAACCGCCTGTCGCGATGGAATGCTCGACAACACTCGCGTAGGCCTGCGCCTGCATGTTCGGGTACGGCAGGCCGAGAATATTCGTCAGCGCTTGCAATCGCGCGCCGCTGACCCCGCTGAGTGAAATCGCGCCGCCGGTTGAAACAGAGTATTGCGTCAGCCGATTGCCAATCTCGAACGTGTTCGCGCCCGCCAAAGTCACCGACATTGAAATCGGCGCGTCGGGCTGGACCGATGCCAGCAAATCGGCGCACCGCCCGCCCCAACCGGTGTTCGGCGGTTGGTCGGGAACGGACGTCTGCCATTGGGTGACCTGGTCCGCGTGCGAAAAAAGCTGCGGAGGCTTCTCCAAAATCCCCCCAAGATACTGCGCGCGCGTCATCGGAAAAACCAACGTGCCGGCGTTGAACAACAGCGCCAGCTTGCCTTCCCCAAATAACGTTTGCAGCTCCACGCAACTCGGGTGCAAGCCGTAGTCATTGCCATCACCCACCAACGGCGAAATGGACAGCAGTGACGATTGCGGCAGAGCCAGCACGGGCGTGCGGATCGTCGCGTAATCATTGTACGCCGTCGTCGACACGGGCACGATCATGTTGTTTGAGTCGTTGCCGCCTTGCAGAAAGATGCAAACCAGCGCCTTGTAATCCGTCACAGCGGATTGCGCCACCGCCGCGTTCATGAAACGCAAGTCGCGCAACGACGACGTCAGCGCGGCCGTGCCCACCGCGGCGCAGGCGGCCCGCCGGATGAATTCACGACGATTGATGTCCGAGAGGTTGTGCGATGGCATAAGTTTACTTTTGTATGGTGAAGTCCGGCGAGGTGACAATCAGATGAACCACCGCTTTGACCCGATCACGCATTTGCGCGTCCGTCGGCGGCGAACTGTAGGCAAAGTTCGTCTTGTTCGTGACGTAATTGACGATGTTCGATTTGGCTGCGCTGGAAAGCTGGCCGGCCACAAGCAGCGTGTTTAAAGAGTCAACCAGCCCGGGCGCTCCCGCCGGCGAGGTGTTGTTGGGTGTCATCCAGGGCCCAAGATCCAGCACAATCGAGCCGTTCCCGCCGGTGAAACTGCACAAGCCATTTGTGTTCGCGCTGTTGCCCAGAATGCCGCCCTGGATAAAATTCATCTCAAACGCCACCATCGTGTCGCTCGTGAGCTGGAATTCCGGCGTCGTCAAACCCGCCGCGGAAAGCGCTCCCGGAAAACGATAGCCCGGGTAATAGAAATTGAAGACCGTGGGCGACCGCAACGGCGACTGCGCCAGACTCGAGCTTCCGCCCTGGTCGGTGTAACCCATATTGTAGGTGCTCTCCGCGACGCTCACGTTGCCCGAGCGGTTCAACCCCGGACCCGCCAGCGGGAAAATCGTTTCGCCATCATCCGTGTAGTGGGCGGAATTGGTTACCGAAATGCCAAAATGCATCGCATCCGACACGGAATTGACTTGATACACGCCGCTGGCCGCATTCGCTCCCACCCCAAAATTAAAATACGCGCTCTGCCCCACATTCAAACCGTGCGGATAGGAGGTCACAAATGTCACATTGCTTTGGTTCTGCGTGTAGCCGCCACCGCTGATTCTCGGCATGATGCAATTGCCTGCCGCCGACATCGTGTCCGCGCTCGTCACGTTGAACGACGAAGTCGAGTTCGTCGCGACCACCTGGTACACGCCGCTGTCCGATCCCCCCGTGACGAATCCAAGATAAACCCAGAATCCAGGCTGCACGCCGTGCCCGGAAATGTTTACCGTGATTGTGTTGTTCGTCTGCGCGTAGGTCCCGCTGGCCACGCCCGTTGCGCTCACCGTGAAGGTGTTCGCGCCCGTCGCGGTGACGCTGTAAGCTTTGTTGCCCGGGTTCGGGCCGCCCGATGAATTGGTGAAATTCAGCCAGACGGTGTCGCCATTGTTGAGCCGATGCGGGTTGGGCGTGGTGATCGTGATCACTTGCGTCCCGCTTTCGCTGTACGAGCCGGTCTGCGGCGGCGGCGGCAAGAATGCCCGCGCTGGCGCCGTCACGCGCAGCAGCGACTCGCGCTGTTTTCCATAAGTCGGCGAAGCGATCATGGCGCTGCTCCGCGCCTCGTAGTCAAGTAGAATGGCGCGCACCACCGCCTTCAGATCCCCGCGCACCCCTGCCCCGTTGTCGTTGAAAACCTGCGCCACCCGATACACATAATCCGGACTCGGGCTGCTGGTCACCAACCGCTGGATGAGCTGCCGGCATATGAACGGCCCCACATTTGGGTGATTGAAAATCCCATCCAGCGCCGCCTCCAACTCACGCGCGCCGTAGCCGTCGAAGTTGGTCGCGCTGGTGTTCGTCTGCAATCCCACCGCCGGCGGCAGCACGACATTGTCCAAGATCAACTTCGCGCCCAGCTCATGATGCGTTGGCACCAGGACCATTTCGTTCGTGTAGTTGGAGGACGGATACCAATTGGACGGCAGACGGCCATTGGTCTGATACGGCTGATAAAAATTCCATCCCGTGAAAACGCTGGCAAACCCCATCACGACATTCTGATCGTAAGTCGGCGATAAATTTCCCGCCGCCGTCATCACATACGAGCCGTCGGGCCACAGCCGGTTCAAGCCGATGGAAAACAACTGCTGGATTTCCCGCGCGTAATTCTCATCCGCATGCACTCCCGTCACGATGCTGCCGGCGTTGTTGCCTTGCATGCCGAGGTAAACGCCCATCGCCGGCGACAGCGTCACCTGCTCCAGCAGCGTCCGATAATTTCCAAACGCATTGTCAACCAAAATGTCGTAATACCGTCCCAGCGCGGCCGCATTGTCTTCCAGCGTGCCGTTCTCTGACACCACCAGAATCTCGCTCAGCGCGAACGCCACTCTCTGCCGCAACTGGTCCGGCGCCGTGATCGAATTTTCCCACCAGGTGTTGAACCAATCCGTGCTCGGGAATGGGTCGGTCGGATCAGGATTCTGATTGGCCAGGATCACCGGCAGCGCATGCGTCGCCGGCAAATTGAATTGGTTCTCGATCCAATTCGCATATCCCATCGATTGCACCGCCGCGATGTCCGCCGCGCTCGGCCCGTAGGTCGCCTGAATCAGGAAACGCGCCGCCGCGTTCGGATCCGCCGAATCATCCGTCCAGGTCGGCGGCGCCGGCGGCGCCGTGAACGTCTGCGAGCCTTCCGCCAGCACGAAATGTCCGCTGATCTCCCCATTCGGATAATTCTCCGTCGCGATATTGATCGACGCCATGCCGTCCTCGACAATCTGCAAAATGTCCGACGCTTGCAGTGTTCCCGTCGGCTTGATGCTCCAAAGATAACTCCCATTGGCCTGCGGCCGGGCGGCTGAAATGTCAAAAACCAGCTCCGACGGGTTGTCAAGATAAGGGTCGCTGTCGATGCTTTCCGCGCTCGCCGGCGATGTCAAATTCTGCAATTGAAAACTCAGCGTCGCCTGCGTCCCGGCGGCATTGACCCGCAACGTCGCCGTTCCCACCCCGTCACTCTTCACGCCGGGAATGGCCACCAACTGCGCCGAATACAGCGTCCCCTGCAACGTCGCCGGCGCCGGCGGAAAATACCTCGAAAGCAAGTATCCCGGCGTCACATTGTCCGGGGCCGCGTTCGTGCCAATGGGATCCAGCGACCAGCCGACCGCCCAATTGTCCCCCGGCCCCACACCCGCCTTGTGCAACACTTGTATATAATAGGGTTGCCCCGCCACCAACGACAGCCAGCCCGATTTCTGGTTTGGTTGCACATTCCATTGTCGCGAACCAGTCCCGTTCGCCGGCGGCCCCGCGGGATTCGGCGTCGGCGTCACATACGCGCGCCGAATCAGATCCACGGGATCGTTGTCGTCCGAAATCCACAACTCGGCCGCGTCGCTCCCCGCGATCCAGAAATAATAATTACCGGTGACCGGCGGCGTGAAATAACCGCGAATCCGCTCGCCGTAATTATCGCCATAATCGGTCACCCCCTCCAGGCCGCCCAACGCGTTCGTGATGGCCGCCGGCGTGTTCACGGGAATGTCCGAGATGTTCGTCCCCGGAACACCCATCCAAATCTCTTGCGAAACCGCGCTTCCCGTGTTCAACACCTGAATCTGCACGACCGAGGCGCCAACGCCGACCGCATTCGTGGCAGTCAACACACTCTGAAAACTTCCCGCCATCGTCGGCACACCGCTGATCGCGCCGCTCGCCCCATTAAACGAAAGCCCCGGAGGCAGGCCCACAGCCGCGTATCCCAGCGGCGAATTAGCCGCCGTCACATTATACACGAAGGGCTGGCCTAGAAACGCCACCGCCGTCAACGGGCTCGTCACCGAAGTCGGCGCCGCCGCCGCATTCGTCGGAAAAAGCCGGTTGCTCGGAATGATTTGCTTCGGCTGGTCCGCGCTGTACCAGCTCAAATGCGCCACGGCCGAGCCGCCATTCTGGAAATACTCCATCTTGATGTCATAACGCGCGCCTCCCTGCAAAGCGATCGCCCCCACCTGGTCCCCCGCGCTGTGCGACACCCAATTGTTGATAATCAATTGATCGTTCACCCACAGCTTCACCCCGTCGTCTGTGTTCGCGTCGAAATAATACATCTCCGTGAACTGCGGCTCGACCTGCCCAATCCATCGCACGCCATACCGTCCGGCGTTCGGAATCGGGTTGGTTGTGTTCCCCCACACGAAGTTCACCGTCGGATCCACCCGCGTCATGACCAAATTCGCCGGATTCAAGTTCGCCGCATTCGTATAATTCGCGCTCGAATTGGTGAAATACAATCCCGTCAACCCGGTTCCGTTTGCCGTGGCCGTCGGATAAATCACCACGCTGGCCGTGTTCGAGGACGCCACTGTGTAACCCGTTCCCGCTAAAACCTTCAACTGCGCGATCACTGAGGCCAGCAAATTCGCGTTCGCCAGCGGATTCAGCGTTATCGTCACTGAACTCACGCCCACTCCCAGCGTCACCGACTGCGGCAGCGCTGCGAAATCAACTCCGGGAACCGCCATCCCAGGTCCGCTTCCACCCATCCCCAATTTCACCGTGATCACGTTTAACGGAAAACCCCCGCGCCACACCGTGAATTGCCCCGGACTCTGCGCTATCTGCCCCAGATCAGGCTGCGTCGCCGTCGGATCGCTCGCCGTGATCCACACCAGATTCTGCTGCGCCATCTTGCCCGTCACATACTCGTAATCTGTCAGCGCGCGCCCAACCC
>Ga0070741_10012387_pt1 | contig 15418 bp, 17 predicted proteins | sample Coa_R1_4_FD_66440 | JGI IMG/M metagenome (GOLD analysis project Ga0070741, IMG submission 66440) | Surface soil microbial communities from Centralia Pennsylvania, which are recovering from an underground coalmine fire - Coalmine... | ecosystem: Environmental > Terrestrial > Soil > Unclassified ... | reverse complement strand
GGCGAAGAAGCGCTCGACATGCTGCAGGCCATGAACACCGGCCACGATGGATCGCTCACCACGCTCCATGCCAACACGCCGCGCGATGGCCTGGGGCGGCTTGAGGTGATGGTGGGGATGGCGAATTCCAATATGGGCATCCGCTCGATCCGCTCGCAGATCGCCTCGGCGGTGGATCTGTTCATTCAGACGTCGCGCTTCAGTGATGGAACGCGCCGCATCACGCACATCACCGAGGTAGTAGGCATGGAGCAGGACATCATCACGCTGCAGGATATCTTCCTGTTTGAGAAAACCGGCATAAGCGAATCCGGCAAGGTGGTGGGACGTTTCCGGGCAACCGGCATTCGCCCCAAATTTTACGAGCGGCTCCGGACGTGCGGCATCACACTGGCGCCGCAGCTGTTCCAGACGGTCGTTGAAATTCAATAAGAGCGTAGCCCTATCGATATTTCCAAATAACGCCGCAAAACCCAAAGGCCCACCGGCGTTCGGTTGGGCGGCCAAGTGCCGGCTTCCCGACCATGATGCGGGCTCGGGCTTGGCTGCTCACTCTTTCTCGGTATCTTTTGACTTGCGAAGCTTCGCCTCGTCTTCGTTGGAGAAAAGATGTACGAATACGGCCTCGGGGCCACCGTGTTCACGGACGGCCTGCCTCGGAGTCCGGTCAAAGGGTACACCGATGTAATCGTGCGTCGGAACGGTCCCAGGTGCATTTTTGTAGTACGCAAAACTCATTGTTTTTCCACCTCTTCAACGATCGTACACTCGTTCAGCCATTCAAGATAACGATATCGAGCCGCGGCGCTTCGGCCCGCGCTGCCCCCCACGCACTGGTTGGCTGGTGAGGAACGCCGTCAGGTGCTGTTGGGTGAGCGCACATCGCACAGGCGTCTGCGGATCTCCAGCGCATTCAAATCGGACTAGTAGCATTTTCAGGCAAAGAGCAGGCCCTTCCTGTATGTGAACCTGGTGTCTCCGAAACAGCGAGAGGTCGGCCTCGACTAGGAACGTTTGGGCCTGTTTTTGCGGTGTGAGCCTCTGGAAGCAATAGAGGCGAAGGTTGCCTTTGTGCTCGAACCCAAGGTAACGAAGACGCATGATCTCTCGATCGCCGTTCCTACCGGAGGAGATGTCGCATGCCGGATCGATCGATATGTTTATGGCTTTCGGGGAAGGGCCGCTCGCAACATCGAAGTGGACCAGCTTTCCTGCCGCCAGCTCGGCAACGTCGTATGCTAATACGCCGGTAAGCTCGAAATCGAAGTTCTCTCCGTTTGCCGACCGGACCGCGCCGGATCCCTTCTGCCCGCTGATAGACTCTATCGTTCCGTTCATCGAGTTCCTTTTCGTTTCCAGGCAGCGCTCAACGTCCACGATGCGAGACCGAGTCCCTCGGTTCCACAGCGCCGGTCCTAAGCCACGCCGCCAACGGCAATTTGCCAGCGGAACAGAAAGAAGCGCTGACCGCAAAGAGAGCACCAGTAGGGTTGAAGAAGCCAATGGAAAGCCGTCTCAATGACGTTTCGCGTGTCTCCGCTTCTAAAATCGATGGATCTGCAATGGGGGCAGCGCGTCGAGAACAGCCCAAATTTGGCGTGGATCATGACCCTTTGTCCACCTTCGTCGGAGTGTCCTCGGCATGTTCCGCCGGATTCGCGGAGGGCCTGGAAAAATTCGCGTGGGGGTCGTTGCGGAGGCTGGACACAGCGCGGCTAGCCTCCCGCGCTGCGGCCAGTTGTTCCGGCGTCCGCACGTCAGGCTCCGACAATTTCACCCGCTGTTTCGCGCGCGCAACCTGGCGTTTGTGCCTCTTGATGAGCCTTTTGTCCATACCTCTCCTATTCGCCGGGCTCCTCCACAATCCCGCAGATCATGGCCTCGGTGGTGAGCATGAGAGAGGCGATAGACGCCGCATTCTGCAGGGCCGTGCGGGTCACTTTGGTCGGGTCGATCACCCCGGCTTTCACCAGGTCTTCGTATTGTTCGGTGTAGGCATTGAAGCCAAAATTCGGGTCCTGCTGGTCCCTGATCTTTTCGACCACTACGGCGCCTTCGGTTCCGCAGTTCCGCACAATCTGCCGCACGGGCTCCTCACACGCGCGACGAACGATCGTGACTCCGAACTGCTCGTCGCCCTCGAGCTTGAGAGCCTGTAGCGTAACCGAAGCTCGCAGCAATGCCACGCCTCCGCCGGGTACGATGCCTTCCTCGACCGCCGCCCTGGTGGCGTGGAGAGCGTCTTCTACACGGGCCTTCTTCTCTTTCATCTCGGTTTCCGTCGCGGCGCCCACTTTGATGATAGACACCCCGCCGGCCAGTTTCGCCAGCCGCTCCTGCAGTTTCTCGCGGTCGTAGTCCGAAGTGGTCTCTTCGATCTGCCCTCGGAGCTGCTTGATCCGGCCTTCGATATCCTTTGGCGATCCGGCGCCATCGATGATGGTGGTCGTGTCTTTGTCCACCGTGACGCGCTTGGCCCGGCCGAGATCCTCCAGCTTGATGCTCTCCAACTTGATGCCGGTCTCTTCCATGATAGCCTTGCCGCCAGTCAGGATCGAGATATCTTCCAGCATTGCCTTGCGGCGGTCCCCAAACCCCGGGGACTTCACGGCGCAGGCATTGAGCGTGCCGCGCAACTTGTTGACAACGAGCGTCGCCAGGGCTTCGCTTTCCACGTCTTCAGCCACCACCAGCAGCGGCTTACCTGCCCGCGCGATCTGCTCCAGAATGGGCAGCAGGTCCTTCATGTTGCTGATCTTCTTGTCATGAATGAGGATGTATGGGTCTTCGAAAACGCACTCCATGCGTTCAGCGTCGCTCACGAAATAGGGCGAAAGGTACCCGCGATCGAATTGCATGCCGTCCACTGTCTGCAATTCGGTGGTCATGGTCTTCGATTCCTCAACCGTGATCACGCCGTCCTTGCCCACCTTCTTCATTGCTTCGGCGATGATGTTGCCGATGGTCGAGTCGCTGTTGGCGGAGATGCTGCCGACCTGGGCGATCATGTCTCCGGAAACGGGCTTGGAAAGCTTCTTCACTTCCTCGACGGCAATCTCCACGGCTTTATCGATGCCGCGCTTGATGGCCATCGGATTCGCTCCCGCGGTGACCGCCTTCACGCCCTCGCGGTAGATTGCCTGCGCCAGAATCGTGGCCGTGGTGGTGCCGTCTCCGGCAACATCGGAAGTTTTCGACGCCACTTCCCGCACCATCTGGGCGCCCATGTTCTCAAGCGGGTCCTTCAACTCAATCTCTTTGGCTACGGTCACACCATCTTTGGTGATCGTCGGTCCGCCGTACTTCTTTTCGAGAACGACATTGCGCCCACGGGGGCCAAGCGTCATCTTCACCGCGTCAGCTAATTGGTTGACACCGCGCAGGATCGCCTGGCGGGATGCGTCACTGTAAGTAATCTGCTTTGCCATAGATGTTTGCCTCTTGATTTCAGATTTGAGCTAGCTGGCCTTCGAGAGTACCTGGGGGGCCGCATCCAGAACGCCAAGTACATCATCCTCGCGCATGATGATGTACTCAAGGCCGTCCAGCTTGATTTCGTTGCCGGAATATTTCCCGAACAGGATGTGGTCGCCGACTTGCACGTCAAGGGCGACCACTTCTCCGTCCTCGAGTCGCTTGCCCCTTCCGAGGGCCATCACTTCACCCTCCTGAGGCTTTTCCTTAGCCGAGTCGGGGATGACCAGGCCATGCCGCGTTGTTTCCTGTTCCTCGATCCGCTTCACCACGATGCGGTCGTATAGGGGTCGAATGTTCATGATGCGTTAACCTCCGTTTATATGAGCCAGTGAAGCGAGTGCCGGATTGCAGCCCGAAAATAGCCTGCCCTTTTGGAGATGCCGCGCGTGAGCGGAAACGCTCAGATAGGGCATTCTCAAGAACGATTTATCCACAACCCCGGTAATCTCGATACTGTTGCAGTGCTGAGATTTCACGACCGCGATGAGTCGTTTTAACGCGGCGCGCAGCGCATTTTGCCTGTCAAAGCCGAAGACGGTCGCTTTGATCTCCCCGGCCATGAAGAACAAGGTCCAACCTTGTTCGTGAATCGTCTTTTCGAACGCGGGCCGCGCGCCGTTTACGGCTGTCCATCCATTCGAATTAGGCTCAGTCGGGAGCAGGAGAGATCTCGGCACATTGATGCCGTCCTGAACCAGGAGGTCGCCCGCTGTGATTAAATCTCGCATCGCGGCTGTCACGCTGCAGAAGCCGGGATCGGTTTCGCGCCATGCGCCAGCCAGATCACCGGGTGGCTGCGGATAGCGCCATTGCGTTCCCTGATGTCCACCCAGTTGGTGTCGTCTTTCAGTCGGAGAAAAATGCCCAAAGTGCCCTGATACGAGCCTTTGGCCAGCACGACCTCGTCACCTTCGTGGAACGTAGGACCAGCAGGTTGTGTGCCCATCATCTTCGTGTATCTCCTTTGCTCAGCATTTCGTGCGGCGCGCTGGGTTATTGTCGAAAATTCGGCTTGTTCACCAGCCGCGCCTTTTCCAGCTTGGTTTTCGCAGTTTCTTGTTCACTTGCGATGCGGGCAGCATCCCGTTGCGGCGCTTCCTGATCGTCGAGCCGCTTCGCTTCCAGAGTGGCGGCTTGGGCAGATGCCTCCAGCTTCTTCATGATCCCAACCAGCCGGAACTTGGGACCGTAGGAAAGACGGATCAGATCGAAGCGGTACTGCGAATCCTGCCATTGTGCGACGGTCTCTTCCTGGTCGCCATAGCTTCCTGGCGCCACGTTGGCCGGAGCCGTGGTCTTTATAGCAGGTCCGTACGTCGCCGAGATCGCGTCAACGAAGTCGTCAACGGTCAAGCCCTCGGTTTGGTACCGATCGTAATCGATTTTGATCCGAAATAGTTCGCCGCCGTAGAAGCTGAAAACGACTTCTTGCACCGATTCTGTTTGCGAGGATGCACCGAGAGGTTGAGGGCGCCATTCAAGCTCTTGGATGAGGGCAGGGCGACTATGAATCACCTTTGCTTCAGAGGCATCCACAGCGGCCCGTTTTGCGACCGTCGCCAAGTCCGATCCGAGCTCGAAGTTCCGATATCTGGAGAGATCGCCTGCAAACGCAGCCCCCGACATCGCTCCGAACGTGAGTAACGCTGCCACGGCGGATCTGAATGCGGTTCTTTGGAAGTTAACCATTGGATTCCATCCCCCGATTCCTTCGATTGGGCCAGACAAGTGACGCCATGAACGGGATCGCGCTCGCCCCCACCACAGCTCGTTGCCAGTCTCCTGAAAAACTAAACGCTGAGGCCACCGGGTTGTAACACAGCGCAAGCACTCCGAAGCCGACGGTGACCGCGTATTGCTTTGTCTGGAAGGCTTGAAACGCCAAAGCTATTGCGCTGGCGGTCACAAGGAATCTGACCACGACTTCGAATGGAGCAACCTGCGACCAGAGCCCCGTCGCTGCAAGCAAACTCACAATCGAAACCCATTTCACAACTTTGATTCGTCTAGCACTACTCCGCCGGTCTTGCGCCAGGCCCTTCGCAACCCATGCCTCCCACACCGCCTCATTGAGCGGCTCCGATGCCGGCGGCGTCCATGCTTCCCGTGGTCTCTGCAGTTCAACCGAAGTAGACAAAGCGAATCCTCCCTCTTCAGCCGGCAGCGGCTGAGCCCGATACACCGCAAACTCCTCGGTGATCCTGGTTCTAAGAGTGAAGGGGATCAGATCGCCTGACTTAGTTCAGATGATCTGCGAGTGGGCGGGAGCGTCCAGACATTAACCAGTATTAGTTAAGTTAGGCTTGATTGTCAAGCCCGAAACATGGCAAAATGACGGTAGATATTAACTAAAAAGAGTTAATATCAGGGGCTGCAAGGATGATTCAGTGGACGTTTCCCTGTTGATCAAACACCGCTTGAAGGAGCTCGGTCTGGAGCAAAAAGATCTCGCGGCTGCTGCTGAAGTAACGGAATCCTACATTTCGCAACTGCTGGCGCGGAAAAAAGCTCCTCCGGCGCCGGGGCGTACCGACATCTACGAGAAGATCAGCAAGGCCTTGAAACTGCCGGCCGGTGAACTGTCAAAATTAGCCGACCTGCAGCGTAAGGAAGAACTGAGGAAAAAGGTGGCGGAACCGCCGCGGCCCCTCTTCAAAGAGTGTCGCGAGCTGGTTCTACGCAAATGCGATTCCGCCCGGCGGAAGGAAGTGCGCCTGATTTTTGCAAAGGAGCCATTCGGCGAACTCGAACGCCTGGTCACCCAAAAACTCCTGGACGTCGCCCAAGGAGTTGCGAAGGAAGAGTTGCAAAGTGCAGACTGGCTGCGCCGGATGGCAAAATCGAGCGCGCGGACCTATGCCCAGATTCGCGTGGCCATTCTCGAGTTTCTGGACACCGACGTCTTTAACATCTCGGTTGAGAACTGTGTCGCCTTCCTGAACCCGATAATCGACTCCTGGGATATTGACCTCAAGACCTTTGGAATGGAAGTTGTTCTGAACCGCCGGCTCGCCGCAGGCGCCCGGAAGCGATTCGAGTTTGCCGAAAAGGAGCCTGAACAGCCCGTTCCGGTCGAGCCAGGGCTGGAGCAATTCCTTAACGATGCGTCGTTGAGCGGCGATGCCACCACGGAGGAAGTCGAGTTTCTGAAGGCGCTGAAGGTCAGAGGAAAGAAGCCTTCTCCCATCTACTACTACCGAGAGCTCCAAAACCTGAGGGATCCACTCCATTTCCCGTCTGTAGCGCGACTCGAAGAATCAGATTGAACGAGGCGGGGCGACGCCCGCCAAAGCAGCAAAAGGAATACCTTCATGAAAAGCAATTCTAAAGTCCGCAAGATCGCTTTTGTTGGCGACCACTTACCGCGTAAGTGCGGCATCGCTACGTTCACATCCGACCTGCTTGCAGCAGTCGCAACCGCGCACCCCCAGAACCAGTGCCTGGCCGTGTCGGTTAACGACATTCCAGGTGGCTACGAGTACCCGGAGGTGGTTCGCTTCGAAATTGAAGAGCAGGATCTGTCGTCCTATATGCGTGCCGCAGACTTTCTCAACATCAGCAACGTGGATGTCGTCTGTCTTCAGCACGAGTTCGGCATCTTCGGCGGGCCTGCCGGCGGTCACATATTGGCACTCCTGCGCGAATTGAGAATGCCCGTGGTCACGACGCTTCACACCGTGCTCCGCGAGCCGAGACCCGAGCAGCGGCGCGTCATGGACGGGTTAATCTCACTCTCCACCCGGCTTGTGGTCATGGCCGAGCGGGGGCGCCAGATGCTGCAGGAAATTTACCAGGCGCCCTCGGCTAAGATCGACCTCATTGCGCATGGCATTCCCGACGTAGGCTTCGTCGATCCGACTTATTTCAAGGATCAGTTCGGGGTGGAAGGAAGAGTGGTGCTGCTCACGTTTGGCTTGCTTTCGCCGAACAAGGGCATCGAGTATGTACTCAACGCTCTGCCCCCAATTCTGGCGGAGTTCCCGGAGGTTGTATACATCGTCCTGGGCGCCACGCATCCTAACGAAATACGGGAGCACGGAGAGGCCTACCGGCTCAGCCTCGAGATTCTGACTAAGAAGAACAAGGTGGAGAAGAACGTCATCTTCTACAACCAATTCGTCGATCTCGAAAATCTCAAGGAGTTCATCGGCGCGGCGGACCTGTATATCACGCCTTACCTGAATGAAGCCCAGATCACGTCGGGAACGCTGGCCTACACTTTTGGCGCCGGCAAGGCGGTGGTTTCCACACCCTATTGGCACGCGGCGGAACTGTTGGCGGAAGATCGCGGGGTGCTGGTGCCGTTCGCCGATGCTCCCGCCATTGCGCGCGAGGTGATTGGGTTGCTCCGCGACGACACCCGGCGGCATGCCATTCGCAAAAATGCCTATAAGATTGGGCGCGAGATGGTTTGGAGCAATGTGGCGCAGATGTATATGAGGACGTTCGAGAGTTCACGTTTGGAAGTGGCCTCGCGCTCGCGAAAATTTCTCGCCACCAAGACGCTCGACCAAAAGCCGCGGGAATTGCCGCCGATGAACCTCAGTCACCTTTCGAGGATGACCGATTCCACCGGCGTCTTTCAGCACGCTCTCTTCAGCGTGCCGAATTTTTCCCAAGGCTATTGCACCGACGATAACGCCCGTGCCTTCATTCTGGCGGTGCTGCTCGGTGAATTGGGCGAGGATGCGGAGTCAGTGCTTGCGCTGGCCTCCACATCCGCGGCGTTCCTCAACCATGCTTTCGATCCCCAAACAAAACGCTTCCACAACCACCTGAGTTTTGAGCGTCATTGGCTGGACGAACAGGGTTCGGAGGACTGTCAAGGAAGGGCGCTCTGGGCGCTAGGTATAGGCGTGGGGCGTTCCCCGTTCCGGAGCTTCCAAATGATGGCGGGACAGCTCTTCGCGCAGGCGTTGCCCGCGGTCATGGGGTTTACGTCGCCGAGAGCTTGGGCGTTCGGCTTGATCGGCATCCATGAATATCTGCGCCGATTGAGCGGAGACAGCCTGGTCAATCAGACCAGAGAGGCGCTGACTTGCCGCCTGATGGAGCTCTTTGACGCGAGTTCGCATCCGGATTGGCACTGGTTTGAGGAAGAATTGTCGTACGATAACGCCAAACTCGCGCAGGCCTTGATCGTGAGTGGGCATGCAACCGGGCAGCAGGCCGTACTCCAGCGGGGGCTCTCGGCGCTCCGCTGGCTTACGGAATTGCAGATGTCCGAGAAGGGTCATTTTCGACCCATTGGCAGTAATGGGTTTTACCGTCGCGGTGGCGAGCGTGCCGATTTCGACCAGCAGCCCGTGGAAGCGCAGGCAACGGTCTCGGCCTGTCTCGATGCCTATCGCGCTACATCGGACGTCTGCTGGTATGAACATGCGCAACGCGCCTTCGACTGGTTCATCGGCTGGAACGATCTCGGACTGGAACTCTATTCCCCCGAGACTGGCGGTTGTCGCGATGGATTGCATGTAGATCGCGTCAACGGGAACCAGGGAGCGGAGTCGACCCTGGCCTTCTTGCTTTCGTTGGCGGAAATGCAATTGGCGCAGAACATATTAACGAGTTTTCGAGAACCGATCGCCATCACGGAGTAGTCTCCACCCCATGTCAATGCACCTCGAACGTACCGCCACAATCCTCAAGCCCGACCAGTCACGGGTCCTGCTTCGGCCCTTCAGTCCGGGTGGTCCCGAGCGGATTGCCAGGATCGTCGACAGAATTATGGCGCTGCCGGAAGACCGGGTCGGTACGCTCCTCGCCCAGGTCTGCACGGAATTCTGCCGGCGCCACCAGGAAATACACAAAGTCTTCGCGGAGCGCTTCGAGCAGGTTCGCGAGTCGCTGGGGGCCGGCCGGGAGCTGTCCGAGAAAAGGCGTCTCTTGATCGGATCCTACTTCTTAGCGGAATACTCGCTGGAATCCGCGGCCCTGTTCAACCCTTCCATCGTTCCACATCCGGATCAGACCGATCTTCCGGCCGGCGCCGTACGATTTATTCTCAGTTTGCGCGCCACCGGGGAAGGACATATTTCTTCCATCACGTTTCGAACCGGAATCATCCATGCCGACATGCGGATCGAGGTATTGCCCCCTACTGGCTTTCTCACCGAGCCTCGTCAGATTCCAAATCCCGTCTATGAAAAGGCGCTGTTCGGGCGGAAGCTTTCAGAACTGGGATTGGCCGGCGAATTCACGCGCCGCCTCATGCACAAGCTCGGGGATCGTTTCGCGCTCGACGAGCTTCGCGCCGAACTCCAAGCCGAACAGTTTCTCTCGCCCGATGGAATGACGCAGCAGGACCAGGCTGCATCTCAGGGCATTTGGATGCTGGCCCGGTCCAATTACGAGGTGCAGTTTCAGCCCGAGCAACAGCTCTGCGAACGAATCATCTTCCCGGCCACTCCCTCCCAACGCAACGGCATCGAGGACGCGCGTTTCGTTTGCTTCCGGAACGAAGATGGCGCGCCCACCTACTATGCAACCTTCACAGCTTACGATGGCAGGGTGGTTGTGCCGGAGTTGGTGGAGACCTCCGACTTCCTCCTTTTTCGCTTCAGAACCCTGAATGGCCCCGCGGCCGAAAACAAAGGCATGGCGCTCTTCCCCCGAAAGATCGGAGGCCTCTACGCCATGCTCTCCCGCCAGGACAACGAGAATATCTACCTGATGTTTTCCGACAATATTCACTTCTGGAATGAACGGAGCGTGCTCCTGAAGCCGGCCTTTCCCTGGGAACTGGTGCAGCTCGGAAATTGCGGGTCTCCAATCGAGACCGATGCCGGCTGGCTCGTCCTCAGCCATGGTGTCGGTCCTATGCGCCAGTACTCGATCGGTGCCTTCCTCCTCGATCGCGACGACCCCTCCAAGGTCATCGGCCGCCTCCGCGAACCCCTGCTCCGAGCGAATGAAAACGAGCGCGAAGGTTACGTGCCCAATGTCGTGTACACTTGCGGCGCGCTGCTCCGCAATCGCCATCTGATCATTCCCTATGGTTTGGCCGATCATGCCACCGGCTTCGCGACCGTGCCACTTGCCGACGTGCTGGCAGCCATGGAACCGGAATGACGTTTTCCAAAAAACGAATAGCCGTTCTGTCGCCCGTAGCGTGGCGCACACCGCCCCGCCAGTACGGCGCCTGGGAGACGGTTGCCGGCAATATCACCGAGGGACTCGTCGCGCGTGGCTGGGATGTCACGCTGTTCGCCACCCGGGATTCCGCGACCCGGGCTCACCTGCATGCCGTGGTAGACCGGGGATATGAAGAAGATCCTGCCATCGATCCCAAAGTAGCCGAGTACCTGCACATCTCTGAAGCATTCGAACATGCCCCTGAGTTTGACCTCATCCACAGCCACTATGACTTCATGGCGCTGTCCTACACCCATTTGGTGAAGACGCCAGTCCTTACGACCATCCACGGATTCTCCTCTCCCAAGATCATGCCGGTGTATCGAAAGTATCGGGACGGGTATTTCGTTTCCATCAGCGACTCCGATCGGGCGCCCGGGCTGAATTACCTGGCGACGGTCTATAACGGAATCGATTTAACCTTGTACCAGCTCCAGGAACATGCTGGCGATCACCTGATCTTTTTAGGCCGGATTCATCCGGACAAAGGTGTTCATCTGGCGATCGAGGTTGCGCATCGGAGCGGCGTGCCGCTGCTCATCGCGGGCATTGTCCAGGACCAGACCTATTTCCGTGAGCAGGTCGAGCCTCATCTCGATGCGACAATCCGGTACATCGGGCCGGTGGATGTGGGGGGCAAGAACGACTTGTTTGCGCACGCGCGAGCACTGTTGCACCTGAACACCATCCCGGAACGATTTGGATTGGTCCTGGCCGAGGCCAATGCCGCCGGCGTTCCCGTGATTGCTATGGACCTAGGCTCGTGCCGTGAGGTCATCAAAGACGGGCAGACAGGTTTCCTGGTCAACAACGTCGACGAAGCAGTGCAAGCTCTGAGCCACCTGGGGGACATTGACCGCAACGCGTGCCGCCAACGGGTCCAGGCGTGCTTCTCGATCGAAACGATGGTAGAGGCGTACGAACGGGTCTATCAGAGAATTTTCGAACTGGAAGCCAAGAGATGATCAGACGATATGCCCACAACCCGATCCTCACCAAGAAGGATATTCCTTACCCGGTTGAAACTGTCCACAACGCAGCGGTAGTGAAGCACGGGAACGAGTACATCATGCTGTTCCGGTCCCATCTCCGCACCGGACGCTCCATCATCGGTTTGGCACGCAGTCCCGACGGATTCCACTTCACCGCCGCGCCCGAGCCTTTCTTAATCCCCGCCCGGCATGGCCCCTTTGCTGACTACGAAGAGTTCGGCGTCGAGGATCCGCGCGTTACCAACATCGACGGGGACTACCTCATCACATACAGTGCGTACTCAAGAAATGGTGTACGGATCGCTCTGGCAAAGACGAAGGACTTCACTCATGTAGAAAGGATCTCCTTGATTACGGAGGCCGACTACCGGAATGTAGTGATCTTCCCCGAAAAATTTGATGGCCTCTATGCCAGGCTGGACCGTCCCCATTCGGAAATCGCCCCTTGGTCCATCTGGATTTCCTATTCTCCAGATCTGCGTTTTTGGGGCGAGTCCCAGCTCGTTATGAAGCCGGTACCGTATCACTGGGATGAAATGAAGATTGGTCCCGGAGCGCCGCCGGTCAAGACGGAGCAGGGATGGCTTTCCATCTACCACGGCGTATTCCGGACTATGGACGGATCGGTCTACCGGTTGGGGGTCGCTCTTCATGATCTTCTGAACCCGGCGAAGATCATTGGCGTGTCCGACTCGTGGATCTTGCAACCGGAAGATCCGTGGGAAATCACGGGCTATGTCCACAACGTGGTGTTCACCTGCGGCGCTGTAGCGGAGTCCGATGGCACCGTGAAGATCTATTGGGGCGGCGCCGACACGGTGATGTGTGTAGGCGAAGCCAACGTCTCCGATCTGGTCGCGTTATGCCTGGATCACGCCAGACCCCCGAAATGAGCCTGGCACCAGTTCCGCGCTCCGAAAACACAGCAAGGCCTGAATGCCGTCGGCAACGGTCGGATCACCGATTTACTCATGCCAACGGGCCGCGGGGTATCTGCGAGGTCAGGATCACGCTTCGGGACTCATAGCCGCGCATCTGTGCGAGTCCACGAGCTGCTTGGAGGGCGTTCGATATTTACGCAACGTGGCCGCGGGGATTCTCGCGCCGTGTTTGTGCGTGAGACTGGCCGCTGCGTCGTCCGCCATTGCCCGACAAAATCCGGATTTCGGGTTAAACTGCCGATTTTGTTCTGGCGGTGAGGGTGGGATTCGAACCCACGGAACCCGTAAAGGTTCAACGGTTTTCGAGACCGCCCGATTCAACCACTCTCGCACCTCACCGCGTCTCGAATTGCAGGCTTTCCTATTCTAACAAATTCGGCAATTGCTCCCGGCTGCACGCGTGCGCACTGCTGTGATATTGTCGTCTGAGAGAGTCGCTGTCTTTTATGAATGACGAGGCTCATCCGCCTGGCTGATCGAAGCAGAATCTTCGTAGCATTTCTCATTGGGCTCGCCGTTGCAGGCGCATCCTGCGCCCGCCGGCCCGCGCGGCCAGTCCTTTCCGTCGCCGCGGCGGCCGACCTCCAGTTCGCCCTTGACGATCTCTCCCGCGGCTTTCGCGCGGCCCATCCTGCCATCGGCCTCCGCATCGGCTACGGCTCTTCCGGCAATTTCTTCGCGCAGATCCAAAATCAAGCGCCCTTCGATCTCTTCCTCTCGGCCGACATCGAGTACCCGCGCCAACTCGTCCGCCGCGGCATTGGGGCGCCGGACTCCGTCTTCATCTACGCCCTCGGCCGCATCGTCGTCTGGGTCCCCGCCGCATCGGCGCTCGATCCGGCAACCGCCCTTCAGTCGCCCGCTGTCCATCACCTTGCCATCGCGAACCCCCAGCACGCGCCCTACGGCCGTGCCGCGGAAGCGGCTCTGCACATGCTGGGCGCCTATGACCGTGTCAAAGACAAGCTGGTCTTCGGCGAAAATGTCGCCCAGACTTTCGAATTTGTCCAAAGCGGCGCGGCCGATGCCGGCATCATCGCGCGTTCTCTGGCCCTGGCGCCTTCCGTCCGCAAACAAGGACGGTACTGGGAAGTGCCCTCTGACGCTTATCCGAAAATGGAACAGGGCGGTATCATCGTGAAGGACTCCCCGGCTGCTCGCGAGTTTCGTGCTTTCTTGCTTTCCCCGGCAGGCGCGCGCGTCCTCGAGACGTACGGGTTTTCGATACCGGAAAAGTGACATGGATTGGCAGGCCATCGCGCTGAGCCTCCGGCTCGCATCGCTCACCACCGTGATCCTCTTGCTTGTGGGCACCCCGCTCGCCTATTGGCTCACCTATTCGCCGCGTCGCTGGAAATTTTTGGTGGAAGCCGCCGTCGCTCTGCCTCTGGTCTTGCCGCCCACCGTCCTCGGCTTCTACGTCTTGCTCGCGATCAGCCCGCGCAGTCCGGTCGGCGCGCTCTACCGCTCGCTCACCGGCGGCGGCATTCTGCCATTTTCGTTCGCGGGGCTGCTCGTCGCTTCAGTCCTCTATAGCCTGCCCTTCATGGTCCAGCCGATGACGACCGCCTTCGCCTCCGTCGATCGCAAATTGATCGAAGCGTCATGGTGTCTGGGTGTTTCCCGAGCCTCCACCTTCCGTCGCGTCATCGTTCCACTCGCTCGGCCCGGCATCGCCACCGGCGCGATTCTCAGCTTCGCCCACACCCTCGGCGAATTCGGCGTGGTCCTCATGGTGGGCGGCAACATCGCCGGCGTTACGCGTACAGTTTCGATCTCGATCTACGACCAGGTGCAGGCGCTTGACTACCGCGCCGCGACCGAAACCTCGCTCTTCCTCCTCGGCGTGTCCTTTACCGTGCTGGCCGTGACCTACGCGCTGCAACGGCGGATCTGGGCGGTATGGCCGGCGAGCTGATCTGCGCCTGCCGCAAACGGCTCCGCTCCGGCTTCACTCTCGATGCCGATTTGCGGATTCCTCTCGATCAGGCGCGCGTCACCGTCTTATTCGGTCCTTCCGGTTCGGGGAAGACGACGCTTCTGCGCCTGGTCGCCGGCCTCGATCATCCCGATCAGGGCCTTCTCCAGTTCTACGATCAACGCTGGTTCGATTCCGAGCGCGGCGTCTCGCTTCCTCCGCAACAGCGGCGTGCCGGCTTCCTTTTTCAGGACTGCGCCCTGTTCCCCCACTTGACCGTGCGCCAGAACGTCGAGTTCGCTGCGCGTCATTCCGAAAAGGCCAGTGAGTGGCTGGCGCGCTTCGGACTCACTGGGTTGGCATCGCGGTTGCCACGCAGCATCTCCGGCGGTGAGCAGCAGCGAATCGCCCTGGCGCGCGCTCTCGCCTCCGAACCGGCCTTGCTGCTGCTCGACGAGCCGCTCTCCGCCCTTGACGCTCAGACACGCACCCGTCTTCGCCATCAGCTCAGACAAGCTTTGGTCGAAAGCGGTATTCCTAGTCTCGTTGTGACTCACGACCGAGTGGAAGCTCTGGCGCTGGGCGATTGGATCGCGGTCCTGGTCGCGGGGCGCATCCGCCAGGCCGGCCCCATCGCGGAGGTCTTCCGTCAACCCGCCGATGTTGCAGTAGCGGAATCGGTGGGAGTGGAAAATGTCCTCCCGGGCGAGATCCTCGCACGCGATTCGGGCTTGGCCACGATCCGGGTCGGGGCGATGCATCTCACGTGCGTCGATTCCGGCGAGTCCGGACCGGTTTTCGTGTGTATCCGCGCCGAAGAGGTGGCGTTAGCGCCGGGTCCTCCGGTTCCCTCGAGTGCCCGCAATCGCCTCGCCGGCCACATCGGCTCGGTTCTGCTCGAAGGCGCTGTGGCGCGCGTCGAAATGGATTGCAGCTTCCCCCTCGTCGCTTTGGTC
>Ga0070741_10012386_pt1 | contig 15421 bp, 20 predicted proteins | sample Coa_R1_4_FD_66440 | JGI IMG/M metagenome (GOLD analysis project Ga0070741, IMG submission 66440) | Surface soil microbial communities from Centralia Pennsylvania, which are recovering from an underground coalmine fire - Coalmine... | ecosystem: Environmental > Terrestrial > Soil > Unclassified ... | reverse complement strand
TTACCTTCTTTTTCGAGCCCGTGCTCTGCTGGCCGGATAAAGCACCGGCGCCGACAGCAGCCCCGGTCATTCGAATCATGTCTCGCCGGTTCATTCCTGCTCGCATCCCTTGACCCACGTAGCATACCAATATCGCCGCAAGCCCGCTGACGCAGTCCCGGTCATGCGTCGGAGGGAGGCCGCTACTCGGCGTCGGGGCGACTTTGGAAAAAATGAGAAATGGCACTCTCACGAAAGCAACGCTTGATCCGGTTACACGGCCAGGCGACTTCTGAGTGTTACCGGGATGCGACTTCGCCGACTACGACGACTCCCCGCGCCGGCCGCCGGCACGCATTCGTAAGCGTGCGACGGTGGTATGATGTGCAGACGCCCGAGGAGACGCGTTTCCCATGATTCTGCAGATCAATTTCAATCTCGATGCGCCTGTCGCGGAATATCAGAAGATGGTTGATTCTGTCGCGCATGCCTTTGCCGGTGTGCCTGGACTAAGGTGGAAGATCTGGCTTCTAAACCCGGCTGCTCAGGAGGCCGGCGGTATTTATTTATTCGATAGCCAGGCGTCCCTGGACGCATACCTGAACGGTCCATTGGTGGCACAGCTGAGAGGGCTCACGTTCATACGGAACATTTCGATAAAGCAGTTCGAAGTCATGCCGGAGGCCACGGCATTGACGCGCGGGCCCTTCGAAGCAGCATTGTCGTCCGACGCATAGCGAATCGCCAACAGGATCCGGCGACCCTTCCGGTCGTCCACAACGGTTTCGTGTAATCCGGACTGCCGTGGTTTACGGGCCGACCGGAACTTGAATTGTTCTTGTAGCCAGTCGCCGTCTCACCCGCAACTCGCTGGCTTGCGCGGAGCCTTATCTGTATGACCGAATGTCGGCGAGAACGCGCGTGTCGGCCGGGAATGTGACTGACCCGAGCGCCCGACGCGGAGACTCATGGCGTCGCGCCTCCGAACTGAAGCGATGCAGAAAAGGTTTCCTTTGCGAGCTCTACGGCGCTTGCGGAAAGCGGCACTTGTGAGCCTGCGCATCTATCAAAAACTCGCCGCCGGCATGAGCCGCAGGGGACTCCGATACGCTACCCGGAACCCTCTGTCCCGCGACCAAGTTGCCCGAGATAAAGCTCCGCCACAAGCGCTTCAGCCCGCCGGTCGGCCTCGACCTCGAACTCGCTCCGCTGCCGGTCTCTGATCTTCTCCAGCAGCTTATAGCTGCGCTGTGCCTCGGTCCACCGCTTGCGTTGTTCGCCCAGCCGCAGCTCGCGCGTCTCGCAATCGCGGATAAGCAGCTTTTCCTGTCGCTCCATCCGCGCCCGATAGGTGGCCAGCGCCGCCAGATCTCCCCCACCCAGCGAATGCAGATTTCGCGCTTCCAGTTCCGTCGCCAGCCGTGTCGCCTTGATTCGAGCCAGCTGTGCCTGAACCTGGTGCAGCGCCGCCGTGAGTTGCTTCACCTTCAGCTCCTCAACATCGCGCTGTGTCTGCCGCCAGCGCAGCACCTGCTCGAGACGAAAGCGGAAGCCGGCCATCGATTACGCCAACATCCCCGCCAGCCGGACCAACTCATCCATCGTCTGGGCGCCGGACGCCTTGTTCTCCACTCTCTGGGCGAGAAAGCTGATCAGCTCCGGCTGCGCCCGGATGCTCGCGTCCAGCCGCGGATTCGACCCCGCTACATAAGCGCCCAGCTCAATCAGATCCTTCGACTGTTCATACAGCGCCAGGGCCTGCCGCACCTTGCGGGCCGCGTTCAGTTGCCCGGAGTCGAACAGGCTCGTGATGAGGCGGCTCACTGACTGCAGCACATCAATCGCCGGATAATGTCCGGCCGCGGCCAGCCGCCGCGACAGCACAATATGTCCGTCCAGGATCGCCCGGACCGCATCGCAGATGGGATCCTGCAGATCGTCGCCCTCGACTAGCACGGTAAAGAACCCGGTGATTGAACCGCTCCGGAAGTTTCCCGCACGTTCGCACAGTTTCGGCAGCAGATTGAAAACCGAAGGCGTGTAGCCCTTTTGACTGGGCGGCTCGCCCGCCGCCAGCCCGATCTCCCGCTGCGCCATTGCCAGCCGTGTAACCGAATCGATCACCAGCAGCACGTTGGCGCCCTGATCCCGAAAGTATTCCGCGATCGCCAGGCCGACGAAACAGGCGCGGACGCGTAGCGGCGCCGGCCGGTCCGATGTCGCCACTACCACCACCGACCGCTTCAGTCCTTCGGGTCCCAGTTCGTGGTCGAGAAACGCCCGCACTTCGCGATTGCGCTCGCCCACCAGCACGACGACGCTCACATCGGCCGAGCTATGCCGCGACATGGCCCCGATAAGCGTGCTTTTACCGACGCCGCTGCCCCCGAATACGCCGATCCTCTGCCCGAGTCCGCACGGCAGCAACCCGTCGATAGCGCGGATTCCCGTCTCCAGGGATTTTGTGATGTGCTCTCGCTCCATCGGACCCGGCGGCGCCGTGTACAGACCATAGGAGGAAGAGCCACGAATGGGGCCCTTCTCATCCAGCGGCTGGCCCAGGCCGTCCAGGACACGCCCGAGCAGCTCAGGCCCGACCGAGACGCGCGACTCCTCTTGTCGCGCCACGATGGAGTCCTTGATTTGCAGACCGTCGATCTCTTCCAGTGGCATCGAAAGGACGTGACCGTTGCGGAAACCGATCACTTGCGTGCGGATGCGCCTGCCCGCGCCGCTCTGAATCTCGCAGAAATCGCCAATGGCCGCGGCCGGCCCCTTGGACTTCACGAGCAGCCCGACCAGTTCCACCACCTCGCCCGTCCAGAGCAGAGAATCGAGTTTGCGGACCCGCGCAATCCGATCCTTCAGGTCCAAACTCGGCGTCATCTCGCCGGCTCCGGATCGGCCGCCAGACAACGCTCGATCTCGCGCAACTGAGACTCGATGGAAGCATCCAGACTTCCCGATTCGAGTTCAAAAATTACGGCGCCGCGTTCACGCCGAGAGTCCGCCACGATCTCGATCTGCGATCCCGCGCTGAACCGCCCGATCGAAGTTCGTAGCACCTCTTCGTGCTCGGGGTGTACATAAACCTTATAAATGGTCTGGCCCTCCAGTTTCTCAATCGCCGCTTTGACCAGCTCGCGGATGGCATTCGCATCGGTCGCCAGTTCGCGATGCAGGATCCTCCGCGCCACTTCGATGGAAAGCTTCACCAGGTCGGGCTGCGCCTCGGCCATGATGCGCCGCCTCACTTCCGCCAATTCCGACAGCGTCAGCGCCAGCCGCTCCAGAACCCCGTTCACTTGTGCTTCGACCTCAGCCTTCCCGGCCGCCTGTCCTTCTGCCAGCCCCGCTCCGTACGATTCGCGAATGCGCTGTTCCGCGGCGGCCTCAGTCTGCGCCAGCCGCGATTCAAGCAGTGCCATGGCGGCGGAGGCATCATCCACGGGCGCGGAGGCGTTCGGGCAGGGCGGCGCGACCGTCTTGTCAACTCCGCGCCAGCTGACGCGCAGCGCAGGAGTTTCCGCGCCAACGACCCGAACTGTTTTTTGGCAGGTCCGTTCAGCCGCCATACTTCACCAGGAAAAACTCCGCGGACGCACGAATCTGTCCCCAATCGTAAGTCTCGATCCAGCAAGACACGGCTCCGTCCAGTGGACAGGTCGGTCTGTCCCCGGATTTTTTTCGCCGCACGTCCGAAACCGACTCTGCCGCAGGCTACACCACATACTGGTCAGGCGCGCCCTTCACGCCGATCACACCCTCGGCCTGCATCTGCTTTACCACCGCGACAATCTGCTGCTGCGCCTCCTCCACATCCTTGATCCGCTGCGGACCGAGCGCCTCCATATCGTCGCTCAGCATCTCGGCCGCGCGTTGCGACATGCACTGCAGGAAATGATTCTTCATTTCGGTGCTGGTTCCTTTGAGAGCCAGAGTGAGGACCTTGCGATCGATACGCGAGACCAGCACCTTGGCGTTCTCCTTCGGAATATCGAGGATATCGTCGAACCCGAACATGTGCTCCCGGATCATCGCCGCCACGCGGCTGTCGGTCTCGCCGATCGCAGCCATAATCTCTTTGGCCGCCGCGGAACTGATCCCGCTCAGAATCTCCGCCACCATCCGCGAACCGCCGCTGTTTTTCAACTCTCCCGCCGTCTTCAACTTCTCGCTGACAACGGCCGCGATGCGTTGGAAGACTTCAGGCGAAGCGGCCTCCGTGGAAGCCATGCGCCTGGCGACTTCCGGGCGCATGCTCGCCGGGAGCGACATCAGCAGCGAGCCCGCCTGCGCCGGTCTCAGATTGGCGAGAATCAGCGCGACCGTCTGCGGATGTTCGTTCTGAATGAAGGAGGCGAGTTGCTGCGGATCCGCCTGCTGCAATGTGCCGATGTCCTCGTCGCGCCGGCTAGTCCTCACGATGCGGTCCATCAGCCGGACCGCCGGCGCCGGCCCCAAAGCCTTCGTCAGCACCCGATTGGCGTAGTCGGCTCCGCCGCGCGCCGCAAGGTCGCCGGACGCGCGCCGCTCCTGAAACTCCTCCAGCACCGCCTCCAACTGCTCGTGCGGAATTGTTGCGTGCAGGCGGGTGATCTCGCTGCTCACCAGTTGCTGGTCATCTTCGGAAAGCTGCCGGATGATCGCGGCCCCGGCCTCCTCTCCCAAGCCGATCACAAAAATGGCCGCCTTACGGACGCCGCTCATCCGTTCATTGGCTTTGTCCGCAGCCGGGATCACACGCGTTCGCACCATACGGTCTTTGGTCCTCGCTCAATCACTCAAGGCTGGGAGGCGCTTTCGCCTGCCCGTGCGTCGGAACTTCGCTTCTTCACAGCTTCAGCCCTGATCCTCGCTCAACCACCCGCGGACGACGTTCGAGGAACCGGCCACATCCGCTGCCACGGCCTCCCGGATCAAATCCGTCAGGCGCTGCAGCCTGGGTGGCGCGGGTGCGGCGATCTGCGGAACCTCCGGGGCGGGCTCCACCGCCTCGTCGGCCACGGGGGATTGTAGTGCCACCACGTCGGTCACTTCCTTTTCTTCCGCTGCGGGCAGCGCGGTGGGCGCCTCCACGTTGATCCGCCGTTTCTGCTTACGCAGCCGGAAGGACACCGCCACCACGACAATCAACAGCCCGCCCGCGGCAACGGCCACGGGCAGCAGCAGCTTATCCGTCAACCGCGACGCCGGCTGAGCGGCAGGCGGTGGAAGAAGAGGTTCCTGGTTCACGGTGGAATCGAAGGGAAGAGTTTCGACCACGAGTTGGTCCCCGCGCTCCGTGGAAAAGCCGGTCACGGCCGACACCAGCTCCCGGATCGACTTGAGCGTCTCCGGAGAAGCCGCCGTCACCACGCGGCGTCGGCGCGCGCCTTCCCCTTCCCATCGGATCGTGTGATCCACCAGTACCGAAAGCGACATTCGCTTGATCGCGCCCTGCGGGTTTCGCGTGTGTTTGGTGACCTTGCTCGTCTGGTAAGTGACGTTCTCCGTCACCCGCGCCACGCCTGAAGACGCGCTGCCGGCGCGTGAAGCCGCCCGAGGCAGATTCGAAGCGGTGCCGGGCACGCCCGACGCCGACGGCGACGACGTGCTCTCCTCGGTGCGTTCCGAGGTCACCATCACCGACTTCGCCGGATCGAAAATCTCTTCGCTTTGATCGCCGCTGGTGAGTTCGCAATCCACCGATGCGCCCGCCCGGAACCGGTCGGGGCCCAGCAGCGGCTCCAGCGTATTGTTCATCTTCGCCACCAGGTCGCGTTCGAGCGCCTGGCGCAGTTGCAGGACATCGTCTGTCACGGGAGAGCTGTCTTCCCCGCCCGACTTTCGCGGACGGGTGAGAAGATTCCCGTTCATGTCCACCACCGACACCGCTTCCGCAGCCAGCCCTTCCACCGAACCCGCCACCAGGTTGCAGATCGCCGCCACGTTCTGCCGCGTCAGCTTCGCGCCGGGTTTCAAGCGCAAAACGATGCTCGCCTTGGCGGGTTGTTGCGCTTCGAGGAATACCGAATCCTTGGGGAAGGTGAGATGGACACGCGCCTGGTCCACTTCCGCCAGCGACATGACGGAGCGCTCCAGTTCGCCCTCGAGCGCGCGCCGGTAATTCATGTGCTCGACGAATTCGGAAGCGCCGAGGTTGGTCTTGTCGAACAGTTCGAAGCCGAGCCGTCCGGTCTTCGGAAGGCCCGCGGCGGCCATTTGCAGCCGCAACTCCGCCAGCTTCGCCGAAGGAACCAGCACCACCTTGCCGTCGTCCGACAGCCGGTAATCCGCGCCGCTCTCCTTGATCTTCTGTACAATCGCACCGGCGTCCTCGGGCTGCACCGCGGTATATAAAGGACGGAAGTCGCTTTCGCGCTTCCACCGCGAGAACGCAAAAAGCCCGCCAAATACACCCAGCGCGACCACCGCGATGGTAATACGCTGCGCGATCGACAGATTGTCCCAGATCTTCTTCACTTGTTCCATGGCTCAGAGCAGAACCGCCGGGCGGGCTACATCTGCATCCGCATGACCTCTTGATATGCCTGCACGACCTTATTGCGCACCTGTAGCCCGAGTTCGAACGCGAGCTCCGCTTTCTGCGTGGCCATCGCGGCCGTATGCAGTTCCTCGCTCTCGCCGGACAGGAATTTGCTCACCTGCTGCGAAGCCTGGTTCTGGAAGTGCTCCACATCCTGGATCGCGGTTTCCAGCACGTTCCGGAACTCGCCGGGCTTGCTGCCGGTCACCGTACTTTTCGCGGCGTCCAGCGCCGCTGACGGATTGATGGAAGAGATGGGCGTCATAATAGCCTCACGACCGTAACAAATCGATCGACCGCTGGATCATGTCTTTCACCGCGGACATCGCGGAGACATTCGCCTGATAACTGCGGCTGGCGCCCATCAGGTCCACCATGTCTTCCACCGGGTTCATCCGCGGGACCGACACATATCCGGAGGCGTCGGCATCCGGATGATTCGGGAGGTACCGCCGCTCGGGCTCGCGGTCGTCCACCGTGATCTCGGCCACCCGCACTCCGGTCTGCCCGGCCATTTGCGATTGCAGCACGGAGGAGAACGGTCCCGACATCGGTTCACTCGTGAATACCGCGTCCTTGCGCCGGTAAGGGCCGCCTTCCGGCGTGCGCGTAGTCTCTGCGTTGGCGATGTTCTCGACCAGTAATTCGGCCCGTGTGCGCTGCGCGGCCATCCCGGAAGCGCTCACAGAAAGTGCGGAAAAGAGGCTCATCCGTTTTTCCCTTCGTCGATTGCCGCCCTGACCAGGCGGATCTGGCTGCGGAGAAGATTTGACGCCATGCTGAAGCGAAGCGCATTCTCGGCCAGCAGGCGGGCCTCGCGATCCAGGCTGACGTTGTTGCCGTCGCTGCGCGACTTCAAACCGGCCACCTGCACCGTCTGCGGCGCTCCGGCGTCGATCTGTTTCCGCATCTCAGTCTGAAAGTCGATGTCGCGGGTCTGGTAGCCGGGGGTATCCGCGTTGGCGATGTTCGAACTCACGACCTTCTGCCGGGCGCTGAGAAGATCCATGTATCGCTCGATCGAGTTTGCCAGAGGACCCAACATGCGAATGGACCTCAGTGCAACCGCAATGCCATCGCAGGCGGCTGAAAATGGGAAGGAAAACGGCGCGCGGCGCCGTCAAAAAAATGACGGAGTTATAGTTTCGACGAAGCGCTTAAGCGTCCAGATGCCAGTGCCGGCAGCGGTCGGCGGAAATCGGCGATGCGTATCCGGACAGGGAGGGAAGCCCGTGGATCTCCTCGGCCAGTTGTGCCCGGCCGGCGCGCGCCATCTGGGTGGCCCATGCGAGATAATCGCGAACCCGGGCAGCGAGGGCAGCAGCAGCCGGCGCATCCGCGGCCATGCCGCGGAGCGTGGTCGTAGCCGCCGCGCAGTATTCCGCCAGCACTCCCTGAGCGCGGCTCCAATGACCCGCCCGGATGGCGGCGGTCACGGCTTCTTCCGTTGTAGCAAGTGTATTGGCCGGCATCTGATTCCTTGGCTTCGAACCTAATTTGCCTTGTGGGGCAGCCAATCCTGGCTGCAGCCGCCATTCCATGCGCCGGGACCGCCTGAAAAGCTGCTCGGCGCGCAGGATTCCCGGCCGACAATACCGGATCCTAGTTCATGCTCTGGCTATTAATCTTCATGGACTCGAACAGGTCGTTCATGTATTTCACCTGTTGTTCCAGCGACGCGACCAGCGCGTCGGCGGCAGCCATCTGCTCCTGCAGATTCTGCCGGAGTTGATCCACGCGATCCTGATTCGTCTGGATCTGCTGGTCGGTCGAGGTAATTCTGTCCTGTGTGGATTGAATCGCGTTCTGCAAAGTACCGCTGGACGGATCCTCGACGGCTTTCAGATCGTCGCTCGCGTTTTTCAGGAAGCCGCCGCTCGCGGCATTACCCAGAAAACTCGCGATAGCGGCTGTACCGGACGCTGTGGCAGCCTGGAAAGTCGCCGCATCGAAGCTCAGCTTCCCGTCGCGGCCCAACTCCAGCCCCAGGTCGGTCAGCGATTGGATGGAACCCGAACCCGCGCTGTACAAAGACATGTCCCGTAGCGAGTTGGTCAGCGAATTGACGATGCTAAGTCCCTGAAGACTGCCGCCGTCCTTGCCATGTTGCTGATTGAGCAGATCGATGACGGCATTGTAGGCGTCGGCCAACGAGGAAAGTGCGTCGCCGATGCCGCCCGAGTTCACCGAAACGTCGATGGTTGTCGGCTGGCCGGTTGGGCTCTGTTGCAGCAGTTGCGCCGTAACCCCCGGTGCGAGCACGATCGTCCGGGAATCGGTCTGAATCGCGGTGCTCATACCGTTGATCTTGTACGAGGCATTCTCGCCCGTAGCCAGCGTGTCCAAAAGGTCCGTCGAGCCGTCGTTGAGCTGGATCGTATCCGCATTCAATTTGGTGCCTTGGACGGTCAGGCGATAGGAGGGTGCGGAAGCAGGTCCCACATTCACAATCGACGCGCGCACGTTGGCGCCCGGGGTTGCGTTGATCGCCTGAACCAGTGAATCCAGGCTGTTGGAAGAGGGATTGATCGTAAACGACTGCCCGTTTACGCGGAGGGTGTAAGTCGAAGACGAGCTGATATTTTGCGTGGAGGGGTCGGCGATCGCCGTCAGCGCGCCTTTGCTCATCGTAGTGGTATAGGAACCGAGCCCGACAACTTCGACAGTGAAGCTTCCTTCGGCCGCACCGGCGGCGGCCGTAGCCGAAACCGTAGCCGGATTTGAACTCTGAGCCGTGAACGAGGATCCGGAGTTGCCGAGCGCGTCGATTGCGGATTGGAGCGCGGTGAACTTGGTGTCGAGACTGCTTAGATCATTCGCCTGGTTCGTCAGCGCAGTCTTGTCGTTCGTGAGTTGCTCGATCGGCAGCGACGCAATTGCCACGGAGCGGTCGATCACGGACTGGAAATCCTGCGCAAAATTGCTGCTGCCGGTGAATATCGCGCTGCTCGAGGTGCCCATTGTCGTATCAGAGAAGCAACTGCAGGGCCGGAACCGGGGTCCCGGCCCTTTTCAGCCCGGAATTATCCGCGGAGCAGACCGAGGACAACCTGCGGCGCCGAGTTGGCCTGCGCCATCGCGGCGACGCTGGCCTGCTGCAACACCTGCGCCTTGGTCAGATTGGCCGCTTCCGCTGCCACATCGGCGTCGCGGATGCGCGATTCGGCGGCGGAAAAGCTGCTGATCTGCGACTGCGCCAGGGATACGGCGAATCCGAGCTTGTTCTCGCCGGATCCCACGCTGCCTTGCGCCTTGCCCAACGTGTCGATGGCGGCGTTGATTGCGGTGATAGCTGTGCCGGCATTAGTCGCGCTGTCCACCTTCTGGCCAGCCAGCTTCAGGCCCGATGTGGCGTCTGTGTCCACTTCGGCGGTGGCGAGATTCACGGTCACGGTGGCGGTCGTACCGCCGATATAGATGCTCAGCGATTTCAGGAAACCGCCGCCCTTGGCCAACCCGATGTTACCCGCCTGGCGGTCGATTTCACCGATGAGGTCTTGAAACTCCTGGTCCAGCGTGGCGCGGCTATTGGTCCCCGTCAAAGTGTCCGAAGCCGATTCGGTGGCCAGCGTCTTCATCCGGTCCAGAATCTTGCTGATGTTGCTCAAGCCGCCGTCAATGATCTGCAGTTGGCTGATGCCGTCGTTGGCGTTCCGCACACCCTGGGTCAGCTCGGTCACGCTGCTGCGGAGGCCGTTGGCGACGGACAAGCCGGCGGCATCGTCGCCGGAGGAGTTGATCCGGTAGCCGGACGTGAGGCGGCCGATGGTCTGGTTCTGAAACTCGTTGTTGACCCGCAGGTTTTCCTGCGCCATTAATGATGCGACGTTTGTTTGCAAAGAGATAGACATATCGAAAACATCCTGTTCTCAGGGATACTTCCCGGGCTTCCTGCCCGGGTTCGGGTTCTCCGTTTTATCCGGATGCCCGATGTATCTGCCTTCCCCACTCATATCGGAGAAACTCAGGTGATTTTCGGATTATTTTCGTCTTGTTTTTTGGCCTTTTCCAGTGAAAATACCGTCAATTTTTTGACGAGTTGAGCCAGGGCGTCCGTATCCGGAGTGCAGGCGGCCGCCTGGTTCTGCTGGCGTGTCAGATGCGCTTCCTTTCGCATCACCGGAACACTGGGCGGGGCGACGATGCCGATCTTCACCCGGTTCGGAGCGACTTCGAGGATCTGGATCTCGATTTCCTCGCCGATGAGGATCGACTCGCCGGCGCGGCGGCGGATCAGGAGCACGGGACCTCCTGCTTGTGCGAATATTCTGTATCGATTTGAATTGCCTGTAGGCCGGTGCGGGTTTTGAGATTCACCACGACAGGCGCCAGCATATTGACTGTCGGCGGCTGCTGTTCCGCAAGCGAAAGCAGAGCCAGGCAAAGTACTTCGTCACCGATCCGGGGCTGGCGGTCCGCGGCGCATCGCAGCAACTTCAGGTCTTCCGGACCGATATGCAGGCGATACTCGGGATCGACGCAGAGGATCGGCAGGGCGACGAAGCACAAGCCGGGATCGGTAAGGCTCTGCATATAAACCAGCGGCTTGGTCACGGGCTGGTCGATGAAGAGGAACTGCTTATTTTCTTCAAATCCGGGGATTCCGGCCGGAAAATCGTATAAATTATCCGGCATATATTCGAGAAATCCAAAGTATTTCGTATGGACTTGGGGCATAACGATCAGCGCTTCTCCGGGCTGTGCGCTTTGGCCGGCTCGCTGGAGAGGCTGAGGCGGCTCAGAATGACTATGTCGACGCGCCGGTTGTGGGCGCGTCCTTCCTCGGTGTCGTTGGTGTCGGCGGGCGCGGTTTCGGCGTAGCCGGCTATGGCCAGGCGGTTTCTGGGAATTTCAAACCGCCCGGTCAGCAGCTCCAGCATGGCGATGGCGCGGGCGGCGGAAAGCTCCCAATTGCTGTGGAAACGCGCGGTCTTGATGGGAACCGAATCGGTGTGTCCTTCCAATCGCACCGGATTGGGCAGGGCGCTAAGCATGCGCGCGATTTTCTCGACCATGGAATAGGTTTCGGGCGCGATGGCGTCCTCGCCGGACGGGAAGAACGTGGCCTGCCGCAGGCTGACTACCAGGCCGCGCGGCTGCATACTGATTTGGATCTTGCCCTGGCGGATCTCGTCGCTGAGTTCCTGGTTCAGGTAAGTGAGGGACGCCGTGAGTTCCACCACGCTGGCCTCGACGTGCGGGTGGGTTGATTTTTCGGCGCCCCCGGGACCTTTCATCTGCGCGTTTCCCTTGCCCTTATCATCGACGGTGCCGCCCAGAATCTCCCTGACCGTGGCGGTGAAGCCGCCTTTTTCCAGGGCGGTTTTCACGGAGTCGGCGACCTGCTTGGCCTTCGCTTTATCGGTCTGGGAAGAGGCGAACATCACCACGAAAAAAGCGAACAGGAGCGTGATGAAATCCGCATAGGAGATCAACCAGCGCTCGTGGTTTTCGGCGTGTGCGGCTCTGGGGCGGCGGGCCATTTCAGTCCTCACCACCGCGTTTTTTTGATTTCCCGGGGCTCGCAGCCGCGGCGATGTAAGCTTCCAGTTTGCTGCGGATCAGCTTGGGGTGCATGCCCTCGGCGATCCCGATGACACCCTCCAGGATCAGTTCTTTGGCCTCGATTGCATGTTGCACGCGCGCCTTCAGTTTGTTGGCGGCAGGGAGGAAAAGGATATTGGCGGAGGCGACGCCGTAGATGGTCGCCACGAAAGCCACGGCAATACCGCGCCCGACCTCGTCTATATTGGCCAGGTTTTTCATCACCTGGATCAAACCGAGCACGGCGCCGATAATGCCGATGGTGGGGGCGTAACCTCCGGCGGCCTCGTACACTTTTGCTTCCGCTTCGCCGGCCCGTTCCAGCAGTTCGATTTCGCGATCCATGATCTCGCGGATCTGCTGGGTGTCCGTGCCGTCGACGGCAAGATTCAGAGCTTTCTGCAGGAAGGGATCCTGGACCGCGCCGGCATCCTGCTCCAGGGAAACGATGCCCTCCCTGCGGGCTTTGGAGGCGTATTCGAGGATCTCCTCGATCAGGCCGGCCGCGTTGCTGCCCGGATTCACGAAGATCTGCGGCAGCTTGCGCGCGGCGCGCAGCAGAATATTCAACGGGGTGGTTACCATGACAGCGCCGAGAGTGCCGCAGAAGACGATGATAGCGGCGGTGATCTGGGCCACGTCCTGGGCTTTGCCTCCCTCCGCCATCAGGCCGCCGAGAATGCCGCCTACGGCCAGGAGAAGGCCTAACGGAGTGGCGAGATCGATTCCGCCGCGGGCGGACTTCGCCGCGCCGGACCCGGCGCTCGCAGGAGCACGTACAACTTGCGGACGGGCGACGGAATTAGCTGCCATGCGACTCTGCCCGGACTTCGGAAGTATTATTCAACAAGCGTCGAAAATGGATGACGCGATCCACAATCTCCTCCGCGGATTCGAGAACTACGACTTTTAATCCCGTAGTCAAAGTGATGACGGTGTCCGGTGTGGTGTCGATGAACTCGATGAGGTCCGAATTCAGCACCACGGGACTTTTATTGAGACGGGTAAGATGAATCATAAGCCGCCTTCATCAGACATATCGGAGTAAAGGTCTGAATATTCAAAAAAAACATACCGAATTTCAAAAAACAGTTCGGAATTAGCCGATAAGGACTGTAAGGTCATGACTACGCCTGTCGGTTGTGCGAATTCGATTTTGCAAGCGTGGAGCACCGGCGACGGGCGACGCCTGTCGGCGGCTCTGGACAGCGCTGTCGCGCCCTGCTCCGGCCCTGCGGCGTCGGCCGCGGAACAGGAGCGGACGGAATTGCTCCAGGCGGTCGCGGCCGCCATGCGGAAGAACTGCGTGCGCGGCGGCGAACAGCTCGATGTCTGTGTGGGGTTGCTACGGCACATCGCCACTTCGAATTTCTAGCCCCCTGTCCCCTCGCCGCTCTCCGCTCCGATCTGCACGGCCACTTTCGATCCGACGGTGACCATCTCGCCTTTGTAGACGGATCGGCCATTGATTGCGCAATCCACCGGCCGGTCGGTCGGATGGGAAAAGGCGATAACCTGCCCCTGCTTCAGCTCCAGCAAATCGCGAATGAGCATCCCCGCTCCTTCCAGGCGGGCTTCCACACGTACTTGCGCGGCGCGCAGGCGGTCCAGGGTCCGCTGCGACATATCCCGGGGGTTTACGGAACGCGGCGGGGCGGCTGCCTGCATGCGCTTGATCCCTTCGGCGGGTACGACCAGGGTGAGGGCGCCGGCGCGAAAAACGATGACAGGCTCGTCCGCAGAGGGGATCGCCTGCGGGTCGGTTGCGGCCCACTTGTAGTCGAATCCGACCTCCGCGAACCTGGCCCATTCGCGGCGCAGAGCATCCACAATCGTCGGCAGCGCTTCGTTGAGAATGTTTCTCTCGATTTCGGTGATCTCGCGGGCAGCCGCTCCCGCCGGTTCGCCACTCCCACCCAGCAGCGCGCCCAGCAGGGCGAAAACAAGTTCGGAGCCGAGTTCCAGGATGGCATTGCCGGGATAGGGATCGAGGCTTAACGAGAGGCGGCAGGCGTGCGCAGCGGCGGCGGCAGTGAATTCCGAGAACGACTGCTGTTCGGCCCCCACCACACGGGCATCGAGCTTGACGGGGAAGGTCGAGGCGAGTTGCACATCGAGCGCGCGGACAAAAGACTCGAATATCGTGTTGAGGCGGCGGATCTGCGGCGCCGGAAGAGCACCGCCGTTGAAGACGTGGGATTGGGGATTCAACATGACCTCCGATTGCAGCATTGCGTCACGCCAGAAAATCGAACAGCGTCGTCTGCGGAAGCTTGGATCGGGCCGCCAAGGCGGCCTGCTGGTGCGTATTGTTCAGGGCCAGTTCGGTGCTGGCCGCCGCGATATCCGCGTCTACCTCCTGGCTCAACGCTGTGTTCTCCTGCGTTTCCATGTGGGATGCCTGGTCTAACGCGTCCTTAATCCTGTTCTCCGCCGTGCCATAGAAGACCAGTTGCGAATTCAGGTGGCTGGAGGCTGCCTGCACCGACTGCATCGCCGACTGAATTCCGGCTTCATCATTGTTTTGCAGGGCGGTTTGCAGGGCGTTGACGGCGGCGAATACGTTATCGCCTGCGGGCGTGTCGTCCGCATTGCGGCGGTCGAAGACGTCCTGCGCGGTCAGGGCGATGCCGAACGTTAGTCCGTCTACACCTTGAATCTGCCTGGTGTTGGCGGGCGATGCCAGCAGGCGGTTCACGCCGGTGGGGCTGGACGAGTCGAGCGCGTAGGACGGCAGGTTTTCCTGATCGCCGCTGAAAATGTATCTGCCTCCGACGGTAGTCCGGCTCAGGCTGACGAGGCTGTCCAGAAGTTGCCCGACCTCCTGCGCCATGCTCGCGCGCTGATCGGCCGTGCTGGTGCTGCCTGCGCCCTGCGTGCCCAGCACACTGGCGCGGTCCAGGATTTGGATGGCCGACTGCACCGCTGTATCGCCGCTCTGCACGTCGGTCTTGGCGGTCGTGAGGTTGGTCTGGATCTGGGTATTGCGCTGGATCTCGGCACGCAGTTGCAGAATGCTCCGGATCTCGTCGGGGGCGTCGGACGGAACTTCCACCTTCAACCCGGAGGTGATTTCGCGCTGCGCGCGATCGGTGGCGCTCTGGATGCGATCCAGATCGGCCAGGAATTTGTCGGTAGACCCACTCACATTCGAAATCATCGTTTTGACCTTAGATGGCTCACGTCAGCATATCCACGGTTGTCTGTGTGAGTTCATTCAAGACACTCACCATTTTGGAGGTGGCCTGGTAAGCGCGCTGGAATTCGAGTAGCTGAACCGCCTCCTCGTCCAGCGACACGCCGGAGGCCTGGTCGCGCAGGCTTTTGGCCTGGGCCACCAGTTGCGCCTGAGTGTCGGAATCGTCTTGG
>Ga0070741_10012385_pt1 | contig 15423 bp, 15 predicted proteins | sample Coa_R1_4_FD_66440 | JGI IMG/M metagenome (GOLD analysis project Ga0070741, IMG submission 66440) | Surface soil microbial communities from Centralia Pennsylvania, which are recovering from an underground coalmine fire - Coalmine... | ecosystem: Environmental > Terrestrial > Soil > Unclassified ... | reverse complement strand
GGATGTGCCCTTAGTTCGCGCTTCCTTCATGACAAAGAAACCGCAGAGCTATCGTGCATCGCTCCAGATACCCGGGCGGAATCGGGCCATCCGGCACTTGGTCGCCCTTTCCGAAGAATTGTCGACGGGAGCGCCGAAGCTCGTTCTGGCGGATTCAAACCCAGATTTCATCTGGCGCGCAGTTTGCCAACAGCTTGGGCTTCCCGGCACTCCTGAATGGACTGAGTGGTTCGACCAGCAACTAATATTGCGGAGTGCAGTTAGGCCGTTGTTAGGCATTGGATGCGCTCCTATTCTGATCACCGCTGACCGTGCAGAAATTCTTAGGTGGATGGGCGAGGGCGCGGCCAGTGGTGTACTCGATCTTCCTCCAGACAACAGAGCGATTATCTGGCCCACCACGACTCTTCAAAAGGTCTTCCAATTGGAATCGCCGGCGACCGCCGCGATCACGAACCCCACTGCCTCGTCTGTAGCCTAGTTCGATTCCAGTCCTTTCCGCTTCACCCACATCGTCATTAGCTGCCCCTTGAGGAGAGCCGTCTATGCAACCGGAGACGATCTTCGAATATATGACTTATCACAGTCAGGAACTCGGAGAAAGAATTCTTCGCGATTTTCCAGCTTTGCACAGAGTTGGAGACCCGATTTCGCCGCGCCTCGAGCACTTGCGGCGGACACCGTTCCCAGCACAACAAGTGGCAATCATGGGGATTGCCAAACGCTGGGAAAAATGCCGCACCGCTGCCTTGGTAGGCACGATGGGTACCGGCAAGACATTGATGGCATTGGCCGCAATGGATGTGCACAGCAAGGGCAAGCGATTCAACGCTCTGACCATGGTGCCACCCCACCTAGTCGAAAAGACCGCACGCGAAGCCTTCCAGACGCTCGGTAGGATTCGGGTATTCATGATCGACGACCTGCGGAACGGTGGAGATCCAAAGGCGCCGCACGGAGTGAACGAGGTAAAGCTGCGGAAGGGAGAGATTGTCCGCGAGGGACTGCACACGAGTCTCTCTGACCTTCGCGCAAAAAAGGGTTATCGGAACCCACGGCAGAGATGGGCGGCAATCTGTCCTCAGTCCTGCCTCTTCATCGTTAGCCGGGAGCGGATGAAGCTGGGCTATTTTTGGCGCGATGCATATTTGATCGCTAAATCCGGCCCCTATCGTGATTGCGTCGTTAACCCAGATACTGGCCTTCCGGTAATGACCGACGATGAGCGATTGCTCGAGTCGGAATTCGGGCAAGAGAAAAAAGCGGAACAGTTTTCCTCTATTGCCGATCATCCTTGCCACACTCGGCATGCTCCGCTATGGCAGGCCGATTCCAGCAAGATTCAACGCGAAGCTCCGATCGACTTCATCAAGCGGCACATGAAAGGATTTTTCGACTATGCCATTGCTGATGAGGTTCATCAGCTCTATGGCGACACGGCGCAGGGAAACGCTCTGGGGGGCCTCGTCAGTTGTGTCGACAGAGTTCTTGGGTTGACCGGAACCTTCATGGGTGGTTACGCCGGCGGGCTCTTTAACTTTCTGTTCAGGTTCGAAACAGCAAAGATGAAGGCGGCAGGATATGAGTGGGGGGCAAGTGGTCGTTCAGACTTCGTCGACCGCTATGGGGTAGTGGAAGAGATCACCAACATTCCTCCGAAAGACAACGACTGTTCCGATGCAAAACCCACTTACAAGGTGCGCGAGCGTCCGGGGGCATCCCCGCTTCTGTTCTCTGACTTTTTGATGGAGTTGTGTGCCTTCGTCAATCTCGAAGACATTTCAGAGGCTTTACCTCCATACGAAGAGTCAGTCGTTTCGGTAACGATGGACCGGGAGCTTGGAAGGGCATACGCGGATCTTGAGTCCGACATGCGAGCGGCGATCAAGGCGAATCGAAAGAACTCCTCCGTCTTGAGCAAGATGCTCAATTCGTTGCTGCTCTATCCCGATCATCCTTTCGATATCGGGGACATTTACGGCACGAAGTTCGACCCTGAAATGAGGCGAAAAGTCCCTTTCCTCATCTCACGCACCAGGGACTTGCCCAAAGATCGCCTTTACGCAAAGGAACGGAAGCTGATCGAAGAGGTGAAAGCGGAACTGGCTCAGGGCCGCCGTTGCCAGATCTATGCCGTGTATACGGGCAAACACGATGTAACCGATCGATTGGCGTACATATTGGGTCAGGCTGGGTTCAGAGTCGCCGTCCTGACGACCAAGATTCCGACCCACAAGCGCGAGGCCTGGTATCGCAGGAAACTAAAGCAAGGCATCGATGTCGTCATCTGCCATCCCAAGTTGGTCGAGACCGGTCTGGATCTATTAGAGTTTCCGACGATCATTTTCTACGAAAGCGGGTATTCGCTTTATACCTTGCGTCAGAGCAGTCGGCGATCTTGGAGAATTGGCCAGCTTCTGCCGGTGCGGGTGAAATTCTTCTGCTATGAAGGCACGATGCAGACCAGGTGTCTCCAGCTTATGGGCAAGAAACTGCTTACTGCTCTGATTCTGGAAGGCAACTTCAATGGCGAGGGATTGCAGGACATCAACGACGAAGAAGACGTGGACATGCTCTCTGCCATGGCGCGCACGCTCACGGAAAATGGTATTGGTGAATCGGCCGATCAGGTCTGGAAGGCCCTCAACCAGGAGCACACCAGAATCTTCGCTCAGAATACCGTCTCCGATATTGGACACAGCAATTCAGACGAGCCGGCAGCGGTAGCAGTCGAGATTCCAGACGCTTTGGAACCGCAACTTGTCCCGCCAGCCTCGGAGGCCGAGCGTCTGATGCATGCCGCTCTCACGGTAAATTCAGGCCCGGTGCTTGTCTTCGGCCAGAAAATCAGCAGCTTGCGAAGCTCACGCAAGCGCCAGCGAATACCTTCACCGGACCAGCAGTCGCTATTCAACTGGAATTAATTCAATGAACAATAACGGCGAGGTACGAATGAATGAGCTTTTTGAACTGCTGCGGCACGACATCTTTACGGACGCACAGGAGTATCGAGACCGCGTCCGGCGCGTGAAAGACCTCGTAGCAGAGCTGGCTCTCAAGGACTCCACGCAAAAAGATACGCTACACACACGCTACCGCGAAGCTGCGAAGTCCTTGCACGAAGTTGAAGGCGAAGTGGAAATCGATTCCGACGCGATTGTAAGCATTAGCGACGACCCTGGTGCATATGTTCAGGCATGGGTGTGGGTGTCTGACGAGGAAGCTGGCATCAGCAGAAAAGACGCCAGTCTCGATTAAAGGCCACTCTTTCCTATTCTGGTATTTCGCCAGGATCCACCCCACCAATCTACGACAGCAAACTCTATGAATAATTGCACTCGCAGGAATAAGTGGCTTGAAGTAGATCTCTTAGGCCTAAGACAGGTCTTGGGAAGACGCCCGAAAGAGTTCCTCGTCTACGAGCTTGTTCAAAATGCTTGGGACGAAGACTCGACTGTGGTGGAGATCACGCTCCCTCGCCCCGTCAGCGGCAAAACTCAGCTCTCTGTCAGGGACAATGCTCGTGATGGTTTTCGCAATCTGACTCATGCCTTCACATTGTTTGCCGAATCAGGCAAGAAAAGCAATCCCAGGCAGCGCGGTCTCTTCAATGCTGGCGAAAAATTCGTTCTTGCGTGCTGTGATGAAGCTTCAATTGTCACCACGACTGGTGGGATTAAATTTGACAGAAGCGGGCGGAGCAGGACGAGAACGCGGACACACGAAGGCTCGGTATTCTCTGGGGTCCTAAAGTTGAGCACGAGCGAATGGGAGCACATCTGCCACGCGGTGCGTCGCCTGATCCCACCCGTTCCTACCACATTAAATGATGAGCGCATCGCAGAACGAAAGCCCCTGCATACGTTTCAAGCAGTGCTACCAACCGTTGTCGCCGAAAATGGTTGTGAACTGCGGCGAACGGAACGCAAGACGGAAATCAGAGTGTACGAGCCGCTCACTGATGAGCCGGCGGCCATTTATGAAATGGGTCTACCTGTTGTCGCGACGGGTGATCGCTGGCATGTGGACATTCAACAGAAAGTCCCGTTGAATCTGGAGCGTGACAACGTAACCCCGGCCTACCTGCGAGCCGTCAGGGTGGCGGTGCTGAATGAAATGTCGCATCATCTAACCAGCGACGACGCCTCAGACTCATGGGTGCGGGACGCAGTTGGAGACACGAGGGCTGCTGAAGGTCCGGTCAGGAAAGTTATGGATCTTCGTTTTGGCGCAAAACATGTCACCTACGATCCGCACGATCGGGAGGCAAATCTGTTAGCAACGTCAGAGGGCTATACCGTCATACCTCCCGCGTCTCTCTCACGGAACGAATGGACGAATGTAAGACGGTATGGCGCATCATTGCCAGCAGGACAAGTGACACCTTCTCCGACGCCGTTTTGCGAGGATGGCCGACCTTTGAGAATGGTCGAGGAACATCAACGCACGGCCGCACTACTGCGCTTTGAGCGTTTCGCAAAGGAACTCGCTGAAGTGCTGATTGAGCGCCACCTCATCGTGCAGTTTGCAGATGATCAAGGTTGGCGTTTTGGAGGTTGCTACAGTGATCGAGGACTCATTGTCAATGTAGCGGTGAAAGGAATGAATTGGTTTGAAGGTACTGCCGGAGATTTGCTGGAAAACTGGACACCTTTTCTCATCCATGAATTCGCGCATGAGGCGGTCAAAGGGCACTTGTCTGGTTCCTATCACGCCGAATGCTGCCGGTTAGCAGGGCTGCTTGCTCGGGCGCTGATCGAGCAGCCATATCGCTTCGAGTTGTTACGCGGCGATCGCTGTGGTTAGTCAGTATGGCGCGGGGGGCACATTGACGATTGACGACGCAAAGAGAATTCTTTGCCAGGCTGGATACGAAGTCTGCGCTGCTTTCGAGGACCAACACATTGTTTACGCGAGCTCCGTTCGGACACTACCCGGAACTTACGGCCACCCAGCCTTTGAAGTTCACTACAACAAGCATTCCGGTTGGCTCTCTGTATCCGACCAGCCGCCAGTCTGTCTGCTAAACGGGAAGAAGGACCAGTAACAAGGTTTCCAAACGCACGCCCTCCCCCCGGCTCTTCCTCCGTTCGACCCTGATTCAACCCCGTATTTAGGTCTGCTGCCACTTGCGCTGGCCGGGAGGTGCTTATGAACGTGAGACTGGTACAGCTTGACGGCAAACATCCGAACCTGGCGCTGATGAAGCTCGCGCAGTGGCACAAGTCTCAGGGTCATTACGTCCACCTGACCCGGCACATTTACCCGAATCTATTCGAGCCGGAGCCAGAATATGACCTGGTGTACGGCTCGGCAATTTTTGACTTCTCCGAAACAGCCATCTTTAGGTTCAGGCAGCAGTGGCCAGAAGGGATCCTGGGTGGAACTGGATCTGGTAACACGCTGACAGTCGAGCAGCTTATCGGCAGCGAGTATGAATATTACGACTACAGCGGTTATCCGCAGTTCAACGCCTCGATCGGCTTCACGCAACGGGGCTGCCGAATGTCAAAAAGTAGGATCTGCCAACGTTTTTGCGTCGTGCCCAAGAAAGAGGGTGAGCCAAGGCCAGTCAATACCATCGAGCAGATCTGGCGCGGCAATCCATGGCCCAAGAAGATACTACTGCTCGACAACGACTTCTTTGGAAATCCGCAATGGCGCGAACGTATCCGCGAACTGAGAGAGGGGAAGTTCCGCGTGTGCTTCTCGCAAGGTATCAACGCCCGGCTGATAAATGACGAAGCCGCAGAAGCCCTTGCATCAATTCAGTACCGGGACACGAAGTTCCGCGAAAGAAAGCTGTACACGGCTTGGGACAATATTGGCGAAGAGCGCATTTTCTTCAACGGCGTAGACAAGCTCGAGCGGGCCGGCATTCCGCCCTCGCAATTGATGGCCTACATGCTGATCGGTTGTGATGAAGCAGAAACCTGGGAACGCATCTGGTATCGCTTCCGAAAAATGGTCGACTGCGGCATCGAACCCTACCCAATGGTGTATCGCCGGAGCCGACAAGACCTAGTTTGCTTTCAGCGGTGGGTCATCAGGGGACTCTACCGACGGGTGCCATGGCCTGAATACAAGCGGTCTACCAAAACAGAAGAAAGTCTGATGGGTTGGACGACCGTGTATCGTTCTGCCGCACCTGCGCTTCGAGATGCGGTCCAAGCAGCATCGTAGTTCGATCCGCTGTCAACCGTGCAGAAACATCTACGCAAAGGGAACCCTTACTTCCTCCGGCCTCGTCTACAACAATTGACGATTTTTGGGGACATAGAGTCAAGCCGCATGTCCCGAACGAACCAACCCTGGGGAGATTTACAAGTGAATCACAATAACGCGGGAGCATGTCGCCCTCGCCCAAACAGTTCTTGCCTTTCGGGGTCAATGACTCGGGAGGCTAACCATACCGCCGACAGTGTCGGTTCGTCGAGGTGCTCATGTTATTCAAGGAACTACATCGTCTAATTGTCAAAAGGCCGTTAACACTTACTGTCGTCTCGCTTCCAGACGGAAAAATTCGAGTGTGTGTTGTCCCGCAAACGCTCGAAGACGACGAGAAAGCAAACAAGCACAGCAGGCATCGGAAGGAAGTAGCGGAGATTCCCCAGGAAGCCATCAAAGCGTTGACCACACCGTTGTCACTCGAAGGTTTTCCAGACGAACTCGACGCACAGCTACCAGGCATTCTGGAGCGATACGCGGACAAGCACTTGAGTCTACAAGAGAGCTTGACCAGGGCCAGCGCCGAGATCGACAGAGCCGTAACCGCGATCGAGGAAAGAGACAGACAGAAAGCAAAGGCGGCTAAGGAAGCAAAGCGCGAGGAGAAGAAAACTTCTGATAAGACCGAAGAGCAGAAGGGCGGGCAAGAGCCTAAGAACAATGCTATTCCTTCGCTCTGGTGCGCTCAGCCCAGCAATTCGCCCTCGCAGTCTTCGCAAACGGAGGAGGTAAACAGCTAATGCCAGTCACAGTGCAAACTCTTGAAAGGGAATTCATCTTTGACGGCCACACCCTTCCTGACCCTGGATCTCATCTCCAGGTCGAGCAGGTACGCGAGGTTTACATTCCCTCCTATCCCGAGATTACGACCGCAACGGTCGTCGGCCCGGAAGCGGTGGACGGCAAGTTGCGGTATACCTTCACGCGAGCCATCGGCATTAAAGGGTGAACCCATGGCTCGGTTCATTAGCAAAACAAAATTACTTCGGGAGCTAGACGGCCTGATGTCTCAGGCCCGCCGAAAGCAGGACAAATTGTTGCGGAGGGTTAGGAAATGCCCCGATGTACAGACAGCATCCGTCGTTCTGGCAGAGGCTCTCGAAAGGCGGCCACCAGATCGAAGCCGCGAAACTCTTGCGCCAAGTCCAAGCTGGGTACACCCGGTCGTCTGATCGCGCCTCCGCACACGCTGACTCTTCCTTCTCTTCGCGGCATCCAGAGCACGTTCGAAGCTTCCCACGGATTTGAAGCGGCGCTTCTCCCGGCACGAGTCCTTATAAATCGCGGGCTGCTAGGTCAAAAGCATCTGGCGCAGGCAGAGTCAGTGATCTCCGCCCTCGATCTCGCGCTGCAAGAGGTTATCGACAATGCGACCACACCTCGGGACAAAGATGCATTTGAGATCGAGATTCGACTGACTGACAATCTCGGCGATCGAGGCGTAGAGGGGTCAGAGTATTTGTACTTTTTGTGGGGGAATACCTCTGAGCCTCGATACATTCCGTTGCGGCCCTTTTACGATCAACTTGAAGAGAATCCCTATCGTGATCGTCTGATGGCCTCCCTGTATCACTGGGTATATCAGACCACCTGCCGCATTTTCTCAGGATTCGGCTTTGAAGATGCGAAGGCTCTATTCACCTATCGGCAAGAGTCGTACAAGCGTGAACGCGAAAATGGCCAAGATGTTGATCTGGAAGGCGAAGTGGAATGTGCCCATCCGTCCTCAGTTGTGAACTACATCCGTCACTCGAAGAGGCTCATGCTGAAACAGCATGAAGTGGACAACGCCTTTTCGTCCATCTTAGGCGACGAACTTGGCGAAGCATTTGTAAAAGCTCATTCGATGTTCACTCTTTCGCGCAGCGTCAACATACCCATGATGACGCCCGAGTGCCGCGACGTGCTTGAGGACGCGGCCTATTACATCAACGGAGATCCAGTGCCTGCTGTTGGAGTTAGCCATTGGCGCGATGATGCAATCGTGTCCTGGCTGGATGAGTACTGCCAAGAACAGTTTAACAGTGGGGTTGAGTGTCGAATGCCTGTGATGAAGTGTTTTCGTGCTGATGACCAGAGAACTTTCGGACGTCTGGTCAACGCCCTGCCCAGAATGGTTCGCACAGCGTTCGCGCTGAGCGAATGGTATTCAATCGCGGAGAAGATGGAGTATGAAGCTCATTACGGAGATCGGGACGCAACAGAAATTTGTGCTTGACAAGGCCATCCTGCTCTATCGAGAGACACTCCAGAATCGATACTTTGCGACCGTCCATGACGTGCTTCGCGAGGGGCCGGAGCCGCAGGAGCCACTCTTAGCGCCGGGCTCTCTGCTGACAACGTCTTTCTTGCATGAAATTACCGCAAGGCTAAGAACACCTTCAAAAGCTGTATTGCTGCCTGAGAACGTTCTTGCTTACACCTCGGAGCTCGTGATCTGGTGGACACCACCACGCCTCCACCGGATGTATTTCTCCGATGGAGCCGAAGATCGTCAGGCCGTCAACGGTCAAATTTGTCCGCACCCGGCACTGGTGTGGAAGGTGCATAGAAGGCGGCTATTTCTTCGCGCCTTGAGTATTCCACTACGCCCTCAGGCGGCAACACCGCTGATGGTCGCGCCATATTGGAACACCGATCCTTCTAATGGAAATGTTTGCGAAGGTTCGATGCCCAGACCGGAGGAAAGTGACGTCTCAAGTCTTGTCGCCTGGGAGGAAGGCTTTTTCAATAGCCGCTTCAGCCATCCGAGCGGCATCGGCATTTTGACTACTCACCCGGGCAGCTTCATTGGTCTGTGGACTGAGTTAGCTAGGATGAAGGAGTTCCCAGTTAAGTATCTGGCCGGATCCAAACAGACGCTCGAGCAGTTTATCGGAACGTAATTCATGGAGGCACGCTATGCTTCATAAACTTCGAGACCCGGATGCGATCCGAACCATGTGCGTCATCGGCTGCGGTGGGACGGGAGCTGCCTTGCTTGGGGGCTTGCCTTATCTTGTTCAATCACTGTCTGCGAGCGGTCATCCTGGGGTTAAGGTCGTAGTCGCCGATGGAGACAAGGTGTCACCGGTCAATTGCGTGCGCCAGCCATTTTCCCAGTCTGAGATCGGATTGTACAAATCCGTTGTGCTGGTGAACCGGATCAACCTGTTTTGGGGACTTAACTGGCGCGCAAGCACCCAGTTTGTGACGCGAAACACAACAGGCGAGATAGATGTCATTATCTCCTGCGTTGATAGCCGCTCGGCCCGGCTGGAGATTGTGAAATCTTCTTTGATGAAACATTGCAAGTACTGGCTTGACCTTGGAAATAACTCCGACAACGGCCAGTTCGTGCTGGGGCAGCCCAACAATAATCGCAATCGTCACCTCCGCTGCAGGCTACCCGTGGTATCGGAACTATTTCCGGAAGTTGTCGCCCCGGATCAAACGAAGCCCGAAGATCTGCCGTCCTGCAGTACTGTGGAAGCTTTGACCAGGCAGGAGCCATTCATCAATCAAGCACTCGCGTATCAGGCACTTGCGCTTTTGGCCCGACTATTCCGGCATCGCGCGATCACCCACCATGGTGGTTTTCTCGACATCCGGCATGGAAGAATGACAGCCCTGCCGGTAAACCGTGACACCTGGGCCAGGATCATGAAATTACAACCATAAATTGGCCGCAACGGCCACTTTTTGCTTGTAATGGGTAGTGGCCAGTTTATGGTTGCAAATCTGAGCTGAGTACCCCAGTCGGCAGCAAGCAGGGCGTCGAGGCAGTCTTGAGTTAAAGCATAAAGTCACCGTTTGGCAGGGATAGGTCTATTTTTGTGGCACTCATTTCACCTTCGTGGTGGCGGGCTTCCACATGCGATGCGACACAATTACTTTCCAGGTCCGGACCTGTGACTTGGAGTTGCCGATTGTGGCAGGATTGACAGCCTTACGAACTGAAAGTCGGGAACTCTCAATGCCAACGTGCTCGTTTCACTGGATACTACGGCATAGGACTCACTCAATTTTGCATTTGACGGTCTCGCCGTCCTGTTGCAATCCAAGTCCAATACCTCGGTATTTCTGATTCGTGCCGTCCCAGTCGATTGCCAGCGTGAAGTGGCAGGAACATCTCCCATCGGCCCCCCGGACGAAAGCAAAGAAATCCGCGTCCACCTTATAGTCTTCCTTCACATCTACCTGCTTTCGGTTGAATCCAGGTACATCCAGCCAAATCGGGGCTCCGCAACTTGGACAATGGAGTTTCGGGGCACCTCCGTCTCCAGGGAAATCTCGCTTGTAGTCGTCGCTTCCGCGAATGGGCGGATTGCCAAAGAACGGAAACGAACCGCACTTTCCATCCGGATTGGATTTACAAACTCCTCCGCCCGTTAGACAGGCGATGTAACCGTTGAGATCATCGCACGACGATTTGTCTTTCAGGCCATCCTTGCAGGTCTGAGTATCGCATTCTTTGTTGTCCGAGCATCTGGCAAGGTCTCGCCCTGCGGTGCAGGCTTGTTTATATGTCGGTGCATTCGTGCCGTTCTTCATCGTTCCCATTACGGTCTGGCCTTCAGTGCACTTGTCGGGGTCGCTGTCCTCCGTCATCACGTCTCCCTCAACGAGATCTGGCGGGTTTACGGGATGCACGCTGTGGGGGCCGTCTGGATTGTTCCAGCGGTATCCCAGTTGACCGTTCACTGTAGGCTTGCTACAGCAGCACACGATGTTGGCTCCTTTGCTTTTTTTCTCGGAATGCTAGCGAGAGGCCCGGTTCTCGAGTTAACTGGACAGACATTGCGCAGAGAGTGGTGAATGCCGCCATCGAGTGGCCGCTTTGAAACTGTTCGACTCAGTAACCCTATGGCAGTTATTGTCGTCCTTGCTTCTTTAGCTGATCCTCGAATGGTTCCGCGCTAACTTCCCCGGCCAAGCATGGATTCGCTTCGATACCGATGGTGATGAAGTTAACACCTTGCCGCATCACAACTGGTAGCTATGCAGTCTCTATTCGTCAGACAATCAGACCGAGTGCTGGCGGCTGGGCTGGGTACCGCAAGTATCTGCAGTTTCACGGTTCAACCCAGGAGACATTGATGAGCGGTGCCGTTTGGAATCTACTCTCTGTTATGCGTGAATGCGAGACCGCAACTCGTAAACACCTCGACGCTCTGCGGGAGATTTACCTGGATCTGGAACCGTCGCACATTGATCAGCGCGAGGGCAAGCTGCGGGAAATATTGGGCGACATCCTCGATGGTCTTGAGATTACCGCCGATAAACTTGAAAACCTCATTGACGCACAGCAGTGATCATCTTCATTAGCTGACTTTCAGCAATTCCTGGCCCGACAGCTCCAGCCTTTGGAGTGCCTTTCTTACCCAAGAGCTTACAAATGATTCTCAATCCGATTACCACGAATGTGGAGTACACGGCATTTTTCGGCTTCTGCGGCGTCGGCGGTGGCGCCATTGGATTCCAGAAGGGTGACCCGCGGGTCGGCCACCTGAAAGCGACATTCCGGACTCTCGGTGGATTCGATGTAGATCCCAAATGTGTACGAGATTTTTCACGTAAGTTGGGCGTTCCCGCAACTCTGTTGGATTTATTTGATCGAGAACAATACAGAGATTTTCATGGCTGTGAACCTCCCCCAGACTGGCGGGAAACCACTGTACACGATATTCGGAGAGCAGCAGGCAACGAACATCCCAACGTGGTCTTCTTGAGTCCACCCTGTAAAGGTTTCTCAGGACTGCTTTCGCAGACATTGAGTCTAACCCCGAAATACCAAGCGTTAAACCGCCTTACTCTTCGCGGCCTTTGGTTGATGCTTGAAGCGTTCGCGGATGATCCACCCGAATTCTTTCTGCTCGAGAATGTACCGCGAATCAAGTCCAGAGGACGCGATCTGTTGGATCAAATCATTCGGCTTCTCAATGCCTATGGCTATGCGGCCGCTGAAACGATCCACGATTGCGGCGAACTCGGAGCATTGGCCCAGTCGCGAAAACGCTTCTTGCTGGTTGCACGATACGTTCCGAAGGTGCCGGCGTTTTTGTACCAGCCACCAACCCGACCGTTGCGGGCTGTAGGGGACATACTCAGCAAGCTGCCACTACCCGGTGATCCCTCGGTGGGGCCGATGCATCGGATCCCGCAACTTCAATGGCAGACCTGGGTACGACTCGCCTTCATTGAGGCCGGTTCAGACTGGCGCTCCTTGGATCGCTTACGAGTCGTCGATGGCAAACTTGCTGACTACCTGATCGTTCCGGAACGATATTCCGATGTGCTAGGAGTCGCGGCCTGGGAGCAAACCATGGGCGCTGTCACTGCCAACGCTCATGCGACGACCGGCATGTTTTCTGTTGCGGATCTTCGTCAAGTGCGAGAGCGCCACAAGAACGTCTTTCGCGTAGTGCGGTGGAACCAGGAAACTGGCGCGATCACGTCCGGCCACGGCCCGACGAATGGAGGGGGTGCTGTTGGGGACCCGCGGCCCACGAATCCTACCTACGTGAAGTATCCGGTTACGGCATGGACGGACACCACTGGAGCCGTAATCGGCGGCGACGATGCCGGGGCCTATGCCGTTTCTGACATACGTTCTCATGGACCATTCACCGGCAAAGGGAAGTATTTTGTTACCAAGTACGCCGACAGCTGCAATACGGTGATAGGCGGCAGTACAACAGGACATAGAGCCTACTGCGTGCAGGACCCAGGTCCCGGCGTCTTGCGCAAAGCAGGTGACAATTATTTTACAGCCGGTCTATTTGGAGTCACGCGATGGGACTCACCCTGCAACGCTGTAGCAGGGGCCGCCTCTTACGACAATGGGCCATGGAGCGTGGCCGAGCCGCGCGACTGCTTGCCTGCGGCTAATGACAAATTGATTGCCTACATTCGCGCGATCGATGGTACCTGGCATCGGCCGTTCACAACGTATGAGCTGGCTGCATTACAAAACCTGTTCGAGCCCGGTGAGTCGTTTGAACTCGAGGGAAAATCCGACACCCGCTGGCGGGAAGCAATTGGGAACTGCGTGCCTCCCGCAACTGCCAAGGCAATCGCAGATGTAATCGGAACTACGCTTCTGCTCTCCAAAATGGGCCAAACTTTCACCCTGTCGTCACAACCTATTTGGGTGAAGCCGCTCGCCCGTGCCATCACTGTGAACGTCTCTACTGAAACAGCAGAGAAGGAGAGCGTCGTGGATGATCTCGGAAGGTGATGGCGTGCGTGTAGAGTGCGTGGATGCTGACGTGGGCCATACGACCGAGTTGCGAGGATGCCCCCACTATTTTGTTCGAAATTAATGTGTCCCCGAGAAAGGCGGCAGAGCAAGGCGACTCAACTGAAGTGCGTTGTTGGCCCGGACGATGAAGGCGAGCTGTGCCTGGCCATCATGCTGCCAGATCAAGATTGAATAGCAGGTAAGCCCCTCTCTTGCTCCCGAATGCCGTACCGCCGGCGAGCGCCAAGGCCATCGCAGATGTAATCGGAACAACTTTATTGCTTGCGAAGATGGGCCGGACCTTCACGTTGTCCTCGCAGCCAATCTGGGTGAAACCGCTCGCCCGGGCCATTAGCGTCGATGTCCCAGTCCCTTCGGCGGGCGCCATTTCTGCGGACGATCTCACCCTCTGACGTTCTTGCCAAGCGAACACAGGTCTTCCGACCCCAAGCCTGACGTCCATACCGCACCAGCTTCCTTAAACGAAAGGTCACGAACATGAACATGTCACACTCCATCACTACCCTTCACCGCCGATTCGCAAAATTGACTCGGTACATTCTCTCTCATACGCCTAGCCGACAAAGCGCCATCCAGGGGAAAGTCACGAATGGAATTCTCGCTAAAGCTGACCGCCTCTTCCGAAATGACGATGCCGGGATATGGGTCGAGCTTCTTCAAAATGCACGCCGGGCAGGAGCAACGATGGTCGAGATTACGATGGAAGAGGACCCAGCCAATAATTCCTGTTTCGTATCCTTCAACGATAACGGATGCGGAATCGAGGACTTCCAGATCCTGCTAACCTTAGGGCAGTCAGGTTGGGACTCAACCACGCAAGCGGTAGAAGACCCGGCTGGGATGGGATTGTTCTCACTATGCCACTCAGAGATCGAAGTCCACAGCGGCAATTACCGAGTCGTAATTGGGCCACAGGTGTTCCTGGGATCGCAAAAAGCCGAGGTTAATTACACTGCCGACTACGTTTCAGGCACGCGCATTAAATTCTCACGGGCGTCGACCAAAGAGGGGTTGAAAACGGCATTATGCAGGGTTAGCGAGTTTTGCCCCTTGGAGGTATGGTGCGATGGGCAGGTACTCCCGCGGCACGACTTCCTCGAAGGCGCCTTGCATCGCGAGGTGATCGACGGAATCGAGGTTGGACTTGGAACGTGTTTTGCGCACGCAACCAGTTCCAGCGAGTATCGGAAAAGCTGGAATTTTCACGGTGCGCTCATTGACGAGCGGTTCGACTAATTTACCGGTCTGATTGACCCTGCCAAGCCGACTGCCGACCCCCAAACCCTGTTCGTTCGGTTCAGCGTTCTTGAGACTGGACGGGTGAAACTGCAACTGCCCGATCGACGAGCGATCATCCAGGACGACCAGTTAAGAGACTTTTACCGCAAGGTTCGCGCTGCTGTTTACAAATTCTTCCAGTCCCAAAGCCACCATGCCCTTGCCTATACCAATTGGGCCGAGGCGCGCGACCTCGGGATTGCGTTGCCCGAATCGATCTGGCTACTTTCAGATTGGCATGCAACTCCTACCGACGACAACATCGATCCGATGTTTGGATACTCACAACGGAGGTTACTCGATCACCTTTCCAATGCCATGCTAGTCGATCGCAATCTCCCGAATCAACACACTCTCGAAGGGGCACTTAATTCTGGAGCGACTCTGGCCGGAACTCTTTGGGCTGAGGATTCTAGTATGGCCGGTTACTCCTGGTACGAGAAGTTGCCGCGAATCGTCGATTGCAAAGTCTTTCTTGATGGGAATGCTGCTAGGACGCACAGAGCCCACGGACGTCCGTCGCAAATCGAGCTCCGAATAACGGTTGAAGAATTGGAGAAGCCGGACAGGGAAGTTCATTTACCAGCGCTGATCCACGTGGACTCGGAAGAGTACAACGTTCCCAATTTTGTCGCCGTTCGCGAAAGCCCCTGGGACAATGACAGCTTAGCCGG
>Ga0070741_10012384_pt1 | contig 15424 bp, 14 predicted proteins | sample Coa_R1_4_FD_66440 | JGI IMG/M metagenome (GOLD analysis project Ga0070741, IMG submission 66440) | Surface soil microbial communities from Centralia Pennsylvania, which are recovering from an underground coalmine fire - Coalmine... | ecosystem: Environmental > Terrestrial > Soil > Unclassified ... | reverse complement strand
AGCGGCCGGAGGATCGCTGGCAGACGGCGGCGGAGCTGCACGCGGCGCTCGACCTGGCGTGCTTCGGCGCGAGCGCGTTCACGCCGCCGCCGCCCAAGCCGCGCGCGCGCGTCGATCTCGAGCTGGGCGCGACCGCGCCGGGCGGCACGCGCACGCCGACGCCCAAGCCGGCGCCGAAGCCCTCGGAGCCGTCGCTGGCGCCGGTGGCCACCGGGCAGCACGAGGCGATCGAGCCGGTGCCGCGATCGTGGATCGGGCCGGCGGTGTTCACGCTGCTGATCATCGGCGGCGTGGTGGCGTTCACGCTGGTGGGGATCCGGCCGCGGCCGCAGGCGCCGCCCGCGCCGCCGCCGACGCCGGCGCCGATCGCCGCGCTCAAGGTGCAGGTGAGCCCGCCGGCGCGCGTCGAGCTCGACGGCAAGCTGCTCGGCGAGGACGCGACCGCGGTCTCGGCGCAGGTCGATCCCGGCAAGCACCGGCTGCACCTCGAGGCCGAGGGGCGCGCGCCGAACGATCGCGAGGTCACGCTCGGCGCGGGTGAGAGCCTCGAGCTGTCGATCCAGCTCCAGCCGCTGGCGAACAAGCCCAAGGCGCCGCCGCGTAAAAAGTGAAACTAATTTCACTTTCTCCCGAAAAAGTGAAACTGATTTCGCTTTTAGAAGTTACCGTCGCTGGCTTGGAGCTTTTCGCGGGTCCATTCGGCGCCGTCGATCTCGATCGACTGCCACTTCGCCGAGAGGAGCTGCGCCTTCGAGGGCAGCGGCGCGGCCTGGCGCTCCGAGAGCGCGGAGCCGATCGACTTGCCGCTGTCGTCGGTGCCGCGCGCCGAGAAGCGGGCGCCTTCGAGCAGCGCGCCGTCGAGCAGCGCGCCCGCGAGATCGGCGCCGCGCAGATCGCAGCGCTTGAGGACCGCCTCGCGCAGATCGCAGCCGCGTAGGTTCGCCAGCGTGAGCGCCGCGCCGGTGACGTGCGCGCCGCGCAGTTTCCCGTTCTCCAGGTCGACGCTCTCCAGCACGGCGTCGAGCAGTCGCGCGCGCTCGAAGCTGGCGCCGGTCAGCTCGGCGCGGTTGGCGATCGCGCGCTTGCAGTCGGCGCCGTCGCAGCGCGCCTCGGCGAGCACCGCCTCGGTGAAGTCGGCGCCCTCGCACACCGCGCCGCGCAGGTCGGCGCCGCGCGCCTCGACCCAGCTCAAGTTGGCGTGATAGAGCACCGCGCCGTCGAGCGCGGTCTCCTCGAGGTTCACCTTGCGCAGATCGGCGTGCTCGAGGTGCGCGCCCGAGAGGCGCGAGCTCGACAGATCCATCTGCGTGAAGCGGCAGCCGATCAGGTTTACCCAGGCGAGGTCGAGCTTGAACAGGTAGCGCGAGTGGGTCGAGCCGGCCTGCAGCCCGACGCCGGCGAGCGTCGCCCACAGCCGCGCGGCGCCGTCGAGATCGTCCCACGACCAAGCGGCCGCCGGCTCGCGCGCGCCGTCGATCATCGCCGCACGCGGCTACTCGTCGTCGGCGGCGGCCGGCTCTTCTTCGTCGCCGCCACCGTCGTCCTTGTCGTCGTCGTCGCGCGGCGCCGCCGGCTTGGGCCCGCCGTCGAAGCTCTTGCCCTGCACCAGCTTGGCGGGCTCGTCCTTCACCGGCGCGACGAACGTCTCCCACGACGCCGCCTGGCGCAGCGCATCGCCGAGCGACATGCCCTTGGCGACCATCTCGTTGACGCGCGCCTTGGCCTCGGGCGTCAAGCGGCGCGCCGGCACCACCGGCGGCGCCTCGGGCGCGTCGACGGCGCGGCTCGAGCGCGGCGCGGGCTTCTTGGCCGCAGGCGCGGGCGCGCCCTTGGCGGCGGCCGGACGCGGCGCGGGCGCCTCGTCGTCGCCCTCCGCCTCGTCGTCGTCGTCCTCGGCGTCTTCGAGATCGGGCGCGTCGGCCACCTCCGGCATGTCGGCCGGATCGTCGATCGGCTCGGGCGCCTTCGCCTTCACCTTGGGCGCCGTCGCTGCCGCCTTCTTGGGGGCCGGCTTGGCGCTCTTCTTCGCGCCGCCGTCCTTCGCCGCCGCCTTCTTGCCCTTGGAGGGAGTCTTGGTCGCCACGTTCCGATCCTCAGCCGCACGCGCGGCACTCAGCGACCGATGCTTAGCACGGCTCGCGAAAGAAAAAAAAGCAACTCCTGCGGGCGGCGAAAATTGCGCAGGGGCGTCCGGGCGGCGATTCGGCGTCTGCCGTCGCTGCGCGGCGACGAAATGGTGACGCGCGGCTGCCGCGGCGGCGCGGGCGTGGTAACTTTCGCGCGATGCCGAGGACGTGGCTCTTCCCCTCGTGCGTCCTCGCCGTGGCGCTCGCGCCCGAGCGCGGGCCGCGCGCCGAACCGACGACGACTTCACCGCCGTCGCAAACTTCGCCGTCGCAAACTTCGCCGTCGCAAGCTTCGCCGCCGCAAGCTTCGCCGCCGCAGACCGCGCTGCACGTCGCGTTCGAGCGCTACAAGCTGCCGAACGGCCTCACCGTGATCCTGCACGAAGATCACCGCCTGCCGCAGGTGGTGGTCGACGTGCTGTTCCGCGTCGGCTCCAAGGACGAGCGCGCGCACCGCACCGGCTTCGCGCACCTGTTCGAGCACCTGATGTTCATGGGCACCAAGAACGTCCCCAACGGCCGCTTCGATCAATTGATGGAGGCGTGGGGCGGCCAGAACAACGCCGCGACGAGCGAGGACCGCACCAACTATTTCGAGATGGGCCCGTCGCACCTGCTCGAGACGTTCTTGTGGCTCGAGGCGGATCGCCTGGCGACGCTGCCCGACGACATGACGAAGGACAAAGTCGACCTGCAGCGCGACGTGGTGAAGAACGAGCGGCGCCAGACCTACGAGAATCGCCCGTACGGCCGCGTCGAGCTGGCGCTGCCGGAGCACCTGTATCCCGACGGGCACCCGTATCATCACCCGGTGATCGGCTCGCACGCCGATCTGACCGCGGCCAGCGTCGACGACGTGAAGGCGTTCTTCCGCGGCTACTACGTGCCGTCGAACGCGCAGTTGGTGGTGGCGGGCGACTTCCGGCCCGACGAGGCGCGGCGCTTGATCGAGCGCTGGTTCGGCTGGATGCCGCGGCTGCCCGAGCCGGAGCACGCGGCGCCCAAGCCGACGCGGCTGGCGCGCGCCGAGCGCGTGGTGCTGCGCGACGCCGTCGAGCTGGAGCAGGTGACGCTGGCGTGGAGCTCGCCCGAAGACGGCGGCACCGGCGACGCGGAGTGCGAGCTGCTGGCGGCGCTGCTCGGGCTCGGCAAGTCGTCGCGGCTGCAGCGCGCGCTGGTGTACGAGCAGAAGCTGGCGCAGGAGATCATCGTCGAGCAGCGCGCCAGCCGCTACGGCGGCACGCTGGTGATCGTGGCGACCGCGCAGCCGGGCCACACCGCCGCCGAGCTGGAGCGCGCCATCGACGCCGAGCTCGCGCGCTTGCAGACCGGCGCGCCACCGACGGAGCGCGAGGTCGAGCGGGCGCGCGCGCTCACGCAGGCCAAGAAGCTCGAGGAGGTGAGCGCGCTGTTCATGCTGGCCGACGCGCTCAACCAGATGGAGTTTCGCTACGGCGATCCGGGGCTGCTCGACTACTCGCTGGTCGGGCGCTACCAGCCGCTCAAGGCGGCCGACGTGCTCGGCCAGGCGCGCGCCGTCCTCGCCCAGCCGCGCCTGACGGTGACCGTGCTGCCGGCCGCAGGAGAGAAAAAGTGAAACCGATTTCGCTTTTTCCCGGAAAAGTGAAACTGATTTCACTTTTCTGTTTTCTCGTCGCTGCGGGATTCGCCGGCTGCGACAAGAAGCCGGATCTGTCGCGCGCGCCGGCGATCGTCGCGCCGCGCGGCTGGCAGGCGCCGGCGCCGCTCTCGCGCGTGACCGCATCGGGCGCGCGCGTGGTGCTGGTGCCCGATCACAAGCTGCCGCTCGTCCACTTGATGGTGACGGTGCAGGCGGGCGCCGAGCTGGATCCGCCCGACAAGCCCGGCCTGGCCGTGGCCACCGCCAACTTTCTCGTCGACGGCGGGGCCGGCGCGCGCTCGGGCCGCGAGCTGGCCGAGGCGTTCGAGGAGCTGGGCGGCGAGCTGAAGATCGAGTGCGACGAGACCGGCCTGCGCCTCTCGACGCCGATGCTGGCGCGCAACCTCGACCGCGCGCTCGCGCTGGTCGCCGACCTGGTGGCGCGCCCGCGCTTCGACGCCGCCGAGTGGCCGAGCGCGCGCGATCGCCAGCTCGCCGAGATCGTGCGCCGCCGCGACGAGCCGCGCGACGCCGCCGACACCGTCTTCCAGCGCGTGCTCTACGGCGCGCATCCCTACGCGCACGACGAGCTCGGCACGCGCGCCGCCGTCGAGAAGCTGACCGCCGACGACGTGCGCGCCTTCTACGCCGCGCACTACGGGCCGCGCACCACGCAGGTGCTGCTGGTCGGCGACGCGCAGCTCGACGACGTGGCCGCGCGCCTCGACGCCGCGCTCGCCGGCTGGAAGTCGTCGGCCGCGCCCGCGCCGCCGCCGCCCGACGCCGCGCCGTCGGGCGCGCGCTTCGTGCTGGTCGATCGCCCGGGCGCGCCGCAGTCGGAGGTGCGCGTCGGTCACGTCGGCATCGCGCGCGCGACGCCCGACTACGCCGCCGCCTGCCTGGTGGAGATGATCCTCGGCGGATCGTTCACCAGCCGCCTCGTCCAAAATCTGCGCGAGAAGCACGGCTACACCTACGGCGTGCACGCCGAGTTCAAGGCGTTCCGCGCGCCCGGCCCGTTCATCATCGCCACCGCGGTGCGCACCGACGCCACCGCCGAGTCGGTGCGCGAGATCCTCGCCGAGGTCTCGGGCATGCGCGCGCCGATCCCGCTCGACGAATTGCAAAAAGGCCGCGCGCTCGTCGAGCAGAAGATCGTCGAGTCGTGGGGCGCGGGCCCGCCGGGGCTGCTCCTGCTCAGCGACCTGACGCTCGCCGATCAGCCGCTCGATTCGTGGAGCCGGCTGCCCGCGCAGCTCGAGCACCTCGACGCCGCGCAGCTCGACGCCGCCGCCGCGCGCCTCTTGCACCCCGACGCGCTGACGGTGGTCGTCGTCGGCGATCGCAAGCTCATCGAGCACCAGCTGCGCGCGCTGCCGATCGCCAAGAGCATCGAGTACCGCGACCTCGACGGCGAGCCGCTGCCGCCGCGCTGACGCGCGCGCGCGACGCGATCGGCGTAAGATCGTCCCATGCGCAAACTGCTCTTCGCGTGCGCGCTCGCGCCCGCCGCGCTCGCCGCCGGCTGCGGCGACGGAATCGACATCACCGGGATGTACGCGATGACCGCCAGCCAGAGCGACGGCGCCGGCTGCGGGCCGGGCACGGCGCAGACGACGCCGGCGTTCTTCCAGGTCGTCAAGCAGGAGCTGCTCGGCGTGCCGCTCTTCAGCTTCAAGACGTGTACGTCGGCCGATCCGTCGACGTGCACGCTCGGCTTCGGGTTGCTGTCGGAGCCGATCGCGAACGGCTGGAAGGGCGAGCTGTCGATCGCGTCGGGCGACGCGGCGTCGTGCTCGCTCGGCTACACCGTCGAGACCGCGGTGGTGATGGCGCGCTCGCTGCGCTACGAGCGGCACGTGTACAGCGAGAACAACGTGCAGGGCACGCAGTGCAAGAGCCAGGACGCCACCAGCCGCGGCACCAGCATGCCGTGCACCGGCTACGTGCTGCTCGTCGGCGATCGGCTCTAGCGGCGTCGCGCGCCGTCGCGCGCCGTCGAGCAGCGCCGCGATCAGCCGAGCTTCTTGCGCTGCTCGGTCAGCTCTTGAATGATCGATTGATAGCGGCGCTGCGCGGTGTCGGGCTCGCTGCGCAACGCGCCGCCGAGCAGCGCGCAGTCGAGCTGCCGCAGCCGCAGCGCCAGCGACGCCACGTCGTGCGCCACGAACTGGTAGCTGTCGCGCGGCACGCCGCGGTTGATCGCGGTCAGCTCGGCGCCGAGCGCGCGCGTCGCCGGATCGGCCGCGAACGCCTGCTGATCGGCGCGCGCCGCCGCCTCCAGCTTCGCCGCCAGCTCGGCCGAGCGCGCGCGGTTGAAGTCGCGCTCCGCCGCCGGCCAGTCGACGACGTCGAGCGAGCACGATCCTCCGCGGACGATCTCGGTGCGCACGCCTTCGGGCGGGCCCGAGGCGCAGGCGGGGGCGAACGCGAGCGACAGCAACAGGGCGGTGCGAAAGCTCATCGGTGTCCTCCTCACCGACGGAGTGGAAAAAAGGTGAAGCCGGTTTCGCTTTGGCGAAAAAAAATGAAACCACCATCGGATTGGCGCCACATGACAACATGCGGATCGTGTCCTCGGCGTTCTCAGCGGACCCGGCTCGCGCACTCGACATGGCGACCGGCGAGGCCGACGACTTCCGCGCCATCTTCGACCGCCACGGCGGGTCGGTGCGGCGCTTCCTGCAGGATCTGCTGCGCGACGCCGACGCGGCGGACGAGGCGACGCAGGAGACGTTCGTGCGCGCGCACACGCGGCTCGGCTCGCTGCGCGATCGCGAAAAGCTCCTGCCGTGGCTGCTCGGCATCGCGCGCCACGTGTTCCACGAGGCGCTGCGCGCGCGCCGCCCGCGGGCGCCGTCGCTGGAGGAGCTGGCCAGCCCGGCGCCGACGCCCGAGGGCGAGCTGATGGGACGCGAGGCGGATCGGCTGCTGGCCGAGGCGCTCGCCGAGCTGCCCGAGCCGCGGCGCGCGGCGCTGCTGTTGCGCATCGACCACGGTCTCGACTACCAGGAGATTCGCCAGGTGATGGGGTGGTCGCTGGCGAAGGTGAAGAACGAGATTCATCGCGCGCGGCTGGAGCTGCGGGGGAAGCTGCGGCCGTACGTAGGAGGCACCGAATGATCTGCGACCCCGACGCGCTCGAGGAGCTGGCGGCCGGGCGGCTCTCCGGCCCCGACGATCGCGCGCGCGCCGCCGCGCTCGAGGCGCACGCGCGCGCGTGCGAGCGCTGCCGCCGCGAGCTGGAGTGGCTGCGCGCCGAGCGCGAGCTGATGCAGCGGCGCGCGGCCGCCGCGCCGCCTCAGCAGCGGCTGTGGCGCGGCATCGAGCGGCGGATCGCGGAGACGCCGCGGCGCTCGGCGCTCGGGCGCATGGCGCTGCCGGCGCTGATGGCGGCGGCGGCCACCTTCGCGGTGATCTGGTGGAGCCGCTGGCGCCCGCCGCTGCGCGCGCCGTCTTTGCGATCGGCGGGCGCGCAGGTGGAGCGGCAAATTGCCGCACGCGGCTACGACCGCGAGTACGCCGCGTCGCTGTCGTCGGTGGTGATCCAGCTCGAGCCGCCGCCGTGACGGCGCGCCGATTCGTGACGGCGCTCCGATTCGCGACGCGGTTCGCGGCGTCCGCTAGGCGTCGAGCAGCGTGACGCCGAGGATCTTGCCCGGCTGGAGCTGCTCCACCGCCCGCCTGAGCGCGCGGCTCGACGACTTGCGCGACCGCGCCGCCAGCAGCACGCCGTCGGCGAAATCCTCGATCAGGTTCACGTCGGCCGAGCCGAGCACCGGCGGCGTGTCGAGCACCAGGTAGTCGTAGCCGCCGCGCTTGAGCATGTCGATGGCGATGCCGAACGCCACGCCGTCGAGCAGCGGCCGCCCCTCGGTCGACGCGCCCGGCTTGACCGCCACCACGTGCAGCGACGGCGAGCCGACCTCCACCACCGACCACGGATCGAGCGGCCGCTCGCGGTGGCGCTCGAGCTGCGCCGAAAAACACTCGGGCGGCAGGAAGCCGAACAGCGCCGCCAGCGTCGGCGCGCGCAGGTTGGCCTCGACGAGCAGCACGCGCGCGCGCCCGCACTCGCCGAGCGCCAGCGCCAGGTTCACCGCGCACGTGGTCTTTCCGTCGCCCGCCTCCGCCGACGAGACGACGATGGTGCGCGGATCGTTCTGCTCGGCGAGGCGGTGGCGCAGCACGCGAAAGCTGGCCGCGCGCGGGCTGTCGGGCTCGCGCAAGAGGATGAGGCGCGGATCGGGATCGGCGAGCAGCTTGTGGGTCGCGACCCAGACCTTCGTCTTCTGCGTGTCGGCGGGCGGCGGGCCCGACGCGGCGATCGCCGACTGCTGAATCGTCGCCGGCGCATTTTGCGGCGACTGCGACTGAGCGTGCGACTGCGACTGCGCCGAGACCGCCGGCATCGGCGTGGTCACGCGCTCGCGCTCGACCGGCGGCGTCGGCGTGAGCAGCCGCTCGCGCTGCGGCGCCATCGCCGGCAAATCCCGCTCGGTCACCGCCGGCAGCCGCTCGCGCTCCATTAATGAAGGCGCCCCCGCCGGCTCCGGCATCCCCGGCACCCGCCGCGTCGTCGCCGGCCGCGCGTCGTGCTGCGTCTTCATCAGCGGATCGTTCGGGTTCAGGAACTTCGCCTTCGAGTACGGCACCGTCTCCGTCGGCAGCGGCGCCGGCCGCGCCTCGGGCGCCGGCTGCGCGCGCGTCGGCTCGCCGTCGGCGATCAGGTCGTCGATGATCTTGGCCGCCTTGCGCGCGCCGATCGCCCGCGTCTCCGGCGGCAGCGACGTGCCGGCCGGCGGCGTGATCTTCTCCTGCCGGTGGGTCGCGTCCACCGACACCATCGGCTGCGTGATGCGCGGCTGCTCGCCCGAGCCCGGCCGCCCCGAGCCCGATCCTCGACGGGGCGGCTCAGCCACGACGCCCCTCGCCGTTCTTCGCCTTCTTCGGCGCGCGCGGCACCACGCCGAGCAGCGGCGCCAACTCCAAGCGCTCGAGGTCCACGCGATCGTACAGGCGATCGTCGAGCAGCGCGCAGCCGAGCGCCAGCGCCAGGCCGAGCCCGATCGAGATCAGCGCCCCGACGGCGGCGATGGTCGAGCGCGGCTTGGCCGGATGCGTCGGCTTGTACGCCGGATCGACGATCACCATCTGCGCGTTGCGCCCGCTTACCGCCGCCGTCTCCGCCATCGACGCCTTGAACTGCTTGTCCTGGAGCTGCTGGTACCGCTCGCGCGCCTCGGTGACCTCGCGGTTGAGGCGCGTCCAATCGGTCTCGAGCGCGACGATCCACGCCGACGCGCCGGCCGCCTGCTGCGCGCCGTCGGCGGTGTCCTTGCGCTGCCGCTTGGCCTTGTACGCGGCGATCTCCTCGTTGACGCGCTTGAGCTCGGTCTCGAGCGCCGCGCGATCGATCGTCCCCTCGTTGGCCTCCGCCTCGTTCTCTTTCTTCTGCGCGTCGGCGGTGTCCTGCGCCAGCGCGTCGAGCGCGCGCTTGACTCGCGCCTCGGCGTTCTTGACGTGCGTGCGCGCCGTCTTCACGTCGGGGTGGTTGTCGGTGAACGCCAGCAGCTTGCTCTCGAGATCTTTCTGCGCCTGCTTGAGATCGGCCTCGGCCGCCTGCCGCTCGGCGATCAGCGCCGGATCGATCGACGCGTCGCCCTTCTTCTTCTTCGCCGTCGGCATGCCGAGCCGCTCCTGAAGGCGCGTGGCTTCGCGCTCGAGCGCCAGCAGCGCCGGATCGGTCGGCGTCTTCGTCCCGTGCGTCTTCTCCTGCGCGCGGATCGCCGTGCCCGCCTGGCCGCCCGACGACTGCGCGCTCTCCTTGGCGAACTCGGGGTGCTTGGCGAGGAACTTCGCCAGCGACGTCTCCTTCTCGCGCAGCTCGGTCTCGGTGCGCTGCTTCTCGGCGTCGAGGAACTCCTTGGTGACCTCGGCCTGCTCCTGCCGCGTCTTCGAGTTCTCGACGATCAGCGCGTCGGCGAGCGAGGCGGTCACCTCCTGCACGCGCTTCGGGTCCTCGCCTTCGAACGAGAGCCCGAACGTGTCGCCGTCCTTGACGCGAAACGCGATGTGGTTGCGCATCTCGTCGACGGCGTCGACGTAGCCGCGATCGGCGACGATGCCCGGATACAGCTTGAACTCGTCGATGATCTGCTGCAGCCGCGTCCGCGACAGCACCATCTCCTTGAGCTTGAGCCCGAGCTTGCGCGCCGGATCGGCGACCGCGTCGGGCCCGCCGAGATCGCTCGAGCGGATGCCCTCGCGATACAGGATCAACACCTCCGACTTGTAGACGCGCGGCCGGGTGAAGGCCACGCCGCCGGAGATCGCGCCGCCGGCGACGATCACGATCAGCGCCGGCATCCAGAAGCGGGTGGCGCGGCCGGCGATCGACAAGATGCGGTCGAGGCGGTCCCGCGCGCTGCGAATCTCGCTCATGGGTTTATCAGTGTACACGATGGTCCCGCTCCAGGCGCGTATCGAGCGCCCCCACGTTGTCGCCGGGGAAGCGCTCGACGTGGCCGACCGCCTCCAGCCCGAGGCGGCGCACGTCCTCGGCGTCGTAGACGCGCTGATCGTAGGCGCCGACGAAGATCCCGGCGAGCGGCAAGACGACGATCAGCACGATCACGCCGATCAGGATCAGCTCGCGCGGCTTGGAGATGCCGAGCTTCGCCTGCTGGCCGGGATCGACCAGCTCGAACTGCAGGCCGAGCTGGTTGCGCTCCATCGCCGCGCGCAGGTCGTAGGCGCTCTTCTTCTGCTGCAGCTCGGTGAGCCGCGCCTCGAGCGGCTCCAGGTTCTTCTTCAGATCGGCCAGCTCGACGCGCAGCATGGCCGCCTGCGCCTGCGGCAAATTGCCGCGCCGCAGCTCCAGCTCGTGCGAGACGATCTGCTTCTGCCGCCGCTCGAGCTGCCCGCGCGCCTCGTCCACCGCCAGCTCCGCCTGGCGCGCCGCCTCCTCGGCCATGGCGATGCGCGCCTTCTCCTCCTGCTCGGCGATCAGCCGGCCGAGGTGGCGCACCACCTCCAGCGCCAGCTTGGGATCGCGCGCGCGGTAGGTGACGGCGATGCGCGCCGAGCGGCCGGCGTCGTCGAGCTGGCGGATCTCGACGAAGTAGTTGCGCCACACGTCGACCTCGACGTCGTCGCGCATGGCCTCGACGGCGAGCGACGGGTCGCGCTTCATCTCGCGCGCGTACAGCCCGTGCTCGCGGATCACGTCGAGCAGCCGCTGGTTGGAGAACGCCACGTCGAGCACGTACTCGCGCAGCCGCTTGGCCGGACGCGGCGCCGTCGAGGCGTCGAGATCGCCCTCGGTCACGCGGAACACCACGCGCGAGGAGAAGGTGCGCACCTTGCGCGCGCGCATCCCCACGACCGCCAGCGTCGCCAGCAGCGCCACCGCCAGCGTGCGCCACGGATGCGCCAGCGCGCGCCGCTTGAGGCGCTGTAGCTCGGCGCCGGCGCCCGCCAGCCCCGGCTCCTCGTCGGCCCAGCCCGAAACTGAAGCCGGTTTCACTTTTCCCCGCGAAAGTGAAGCCGGTTTCACTTTCGTCCTCCGTCCGCGCCCGCCCCGTCGGGGCAGCGGCGCACCAGCGCGTCCAGCACCTCGCCGCGCGCCGCCTCCCACGCGCGCTCGTCCGACGGCCACGCCGCCGCACCTTTGGCTTCGCCGAGCGCGCGCGGCACCAGCCGCCGCGCGATCGCGTCCGCCTCGGCGGCGCCGCCGCACGCCGAAAGTTTTTCCAGCAGCAGGCGATCGGTCAGCCCGCGCCGCAGCGCCTTGAGTCTCAGCGACGGCATCGGCCCGGGATACGCCAGCACGCCGTCGCCGTTTCCGTGATCGCTGCCGCCCTTGCGGCGCTCGTCGAAGGTGTCGGGGTTCTGCAGCACGCGCGTCGGTCCACCTTTATTATAGCGGTCGCTCCAGTACAGGCCTTCCCAGGCGTACCAAAGCTCGACGCGGTAGCGGAAGGCGATCCAGCCCCAGGTGCGCAGCGCGGCGCCGTCGCCGTCGAGGATCAGGCTGCCGGCCTCGGGCGGACGGCCGTTGTAGGTCCAGAGCCGTTTTCCCGCGGGCGCGGCGCCGGGGAACAGCTTGGGCGAGATCCAGACGTCGACCGCGTCGTCGTAGTCGGGCGAGCGCGCGGCGGTCACCGCGCGAAGCAGCGACGGCGCGCCGCCGCCCGCGCGCGCGACCACTTCGCCGACGTGGCGCACGCGCGCGCGATCCTCGGCGCTGCGCGGCTCGTCGACCGGCACCGCGAACGGGATGGTCGCGCCGCTGCGGAACTGCATCAGCCACTCTTTGACGTCGGCGGCGAGCCGCTCGTCGGTCGCGGTGTCGAGCGCCACCGGCCAGTAGCGCAGCCCGGCGGCGAACACGCTGCGCGGCGGAAAACGTTTGGCCGGCAGATCGCTGGCGAGGAAGCAGCCGTGCGCGCGGAACAGCTCGACGTAGCGCCGCTCCCAGACGATCTCGGCCAGCCCGTCGTCGTCGGCGACGTTGTGCTCGCGCGCGATCTCCGACGGCAGATAGAACACCCAGACCAGCGGATCGCGCTTGAGATCGACGGTCACCGGCTCGACCGTCAGCTCGACGGTGATCGGGCGGCGATCGATCACGAGCTGCCCGCGGTAGCGCCCCGGCTTCGCGCCCGGCCGGATCGCCACGTCGAAGTACGCCGGCCCCGGCACGTCGATGCCCGGCGGGCGCGGCTCGAGGATGTCGGGATACTCCCCGGTGCCGCGGCTCGGCCCGTACATCTCGCTCGACGGCTCGGTCACCTTGAGCGTGTGCACGGTGAAGCCGTCGACGGCGGCGATCGCCTCGGGCAGCCACAGCCGCGCGTTCTCCGCTTCGGCCAGCACCTGCACGCCGAGCGTCTCGCCGCGCGCGCCGCGCAGGCGCACCACCGTGCCGTCGAAGAGCGCGCTCGCCTGAGGCGCGCTCTCGCCGAGCCGCAGCTTGACCGTCTCGCCCACCACCGGCACCGGCGACGCCGGCGAGCGGCACGCGGCGACGAGGCTAAGCGCGAAGCAGCTCGCCGACCGTGACCAGCGCATAACCCGCCCGCTCGAGCCCGTCGAGGATCGCCGGCAAAGCCTCGAGCGTCCACGTCTGCCCCTCGTGCAAGAGCACGATCTCGCCCGGCGCCACGCGCGCGGGCGCCACCTTGGCCGCGATCTCCGACGGCGACTGCGTGCGGCAGTCGTCGGAGTCGAGCGACCACAGCACCGTCGTGTAGCCGCGCAGCGACGTGCGCAGGATCGACTTGAGCGTGGTCGCGCCCTGCGGCGGCCGGACCAGCGGGCGGCGCGTGCGCGGCACCGGCAGGAGCGCGGCGGTGAGCGCCAGCTCGTCGTCGAGCTCGGCCGCGCTCAGCGTCGGGAAGCGCTTGTGCGTGTAGCCGTGCGACGCCACCTCGTGGCCGCGGCGCACGATCTCGAGCAGCCCGTCGCGGCGCCGCGCGCACGCCGAGCCGAGCACGAAGAACGTGGCGCGCGCGCCGAAGCGCTCGAGCACCGCCAGGTACTCGTCGAGCAGCGCCTCGGGACCGTCGTCGAAGGTGAGCGCCACCGCGCGCCGATCGGCCGGGCCGCGCGTCACCAGCAGCGACGACGGCGCCAGCGCGCGCGCGGCGTTCTTGAGCAGCGTGCGCGCGAAGCGCGGCGCGGTCACCGGCGGCTCCTTCACGATCGCCCCCGGAGCTGCGCGTGGATGTCGAGGATGGTCTGCGCGTGCCGCCGCCACACGTAGTCGGAGAGCACCTTCTCGCGCGCGCGGGCGCCGAGCCGCGCGCGCCGCGCACCGTCGGCGAGCAGCCCGTCGAGCGCGCGCTCGAGGCCGTCGCGATCGAGCGGCGGGAACAGCACGCCGCCGTCGTCCTCGCCGATCACCGAGACGATCGGCGGCAGCCACGGCGCCACCACCAGCTTGCCGGCGGCCATGTACTCGAACAGCTTCATCGGTGAGCCGTACGTATTCGAGTGCGGAATGACCGCGATGTCGAGCGCCGCCAGGTGCGCGGGGATCTCCGCGTGCGGCACTTTGCCGGTGAAGGTGACGCGCCCGTCGAGCCCGAGCGTGCGCGCCAATTCGCCGACGCCGGCGCGATCGGGCCCGTCGCCGATCAGCACCATGTGCGCCGTCGGGTGGCGCGCGGCCAGCGGCGCGAACGCCTGCATCAAGAGGTCGAGCCGCCGCCAGAAGTTGATCGCGCCGACGTAGCCGACGGTGACTTTCCCGTCGAGGCCGAGCTTGCGCCGGAGCGCGCCCGGATCGGGCAGCGCGCCGAACGCCGAGTCGTCGACGGCGTTCGGGATCACGTGCACGCGCTCGGGCGCGACGCCCGCCTCCAGGATCAGGTCGCGAAAGTAGCTGGTGATGGTGACGATGGCGTCGGCGCGGTTCCACACGAAGCGCTCTACGCGCCGCGCGGCCGCCTGCAACTTGAGCGGGCGGATGCGATCGACCACCGCCGAGTCGTTGACCTCGAGGATGAACGGCAGGCGGTGGCGCTCGGCGGTGAGCACGCCGGCGAGCGAGAACAGCGCGTAGCGCTCGTAGAGCATCCCGTAGTGGCGGCGCAGCAGGTGGGCCTCGAGCGCCGGCCAGGCGAACGCGTTGTAGGCCACCTCGATGCCTTCGAACAGCACCTCGGGCGCGTTCTTCGACAGCAGCGACCAAGGTGAAATGGGTTTCACTTTTGTCGGCAAAGGTGAAACCGATTTCACTTTTTGTCCGTTTGCCGTCGCGGTGCGCTCGACGTCGACGCCGGGCGGACTGACCACGTCGACGCGGTGGCCGAGCGCGCGCAGCCCGTTGACGATGCCGCGGATGTGCACCGCCTCGACGTCCTGCCCGCGCGTGCGGTGGTGATACAGGACGTTCATCACGCCGCCCGCCGCTCCCTGCGCCCGACGGCCTCTTCGAGCACCGCCAGCAGCTTGGCCGCGCTGTCGGCCCAGCCGCCGCGCGCGCCCAGCTTCGCGATCGCCGCCGCGTCGTGCGCGCCGTCGGCCACGCGTTCGAGCGCGCCGGCGAGCGCCGCCGGATCTTTCGCCGGCACCAGCTCGCCCAGCGACGGCGCCGAGACCACGTCGGGAATTCCGCCGACGCGCGTGGCCACCACCGGGCGGCCGCACGCCAGCGCCTCGAGCAGCACGTTGGGCGTGCCTTCGTTCCAGCTCGGCAGCGTCAGCAGATCGCTCGCGCCGATCCACAGCGGCACCTCGGCGAGCGGACGCGCGCCGGCGATCACCACCTGCTCGCCGATGCGCGCGGCGAGCTGCTCGCACTCGGCGCGCGCGCCGCCGTCGCCGACCAGCGTGAGCGCGAGATCGGGACGGCGCGGCGCCAGGCGCGCGAACGCGTCGAGCAGATCGACGACGCCCTTGGCGCGCTCCAGCCGGCCGACGTAGAGCAGCCGTTTGCCGTCGGGCGGGAGGCCCATCGCGGCGCGCGACGCGGCGCGATCGCGCGGATGGAACAGCTCGGGATCGATCCCGTTCGACACCACCGCCACGCGATCGCGCTCGACGCCGAGCGCCACCACCTCGTCGGCGAGCGCGCGGCTCACCGCCACCACGCGCGCCGCGCGCGGCAGCGCCCAACGCAGGTGGCGCCGCGGCCCCGGCATCTTGGCCACTACATTGATGTCCGAGC
>Ga0070741_10012383_pt1 | contig 15427 bp, 16 predicted proteins | sample Coa_R1_4_FD_66440 | JGI IMG/M metagenome (GOLD analysis project Ga0070741, IMG submission 66440) | Surface soil microbial communities from Centralia Pennsylvania, which are recovering from an underground coalmine fire - Coalmine... | ecosystem: Environmental > Terrestrial > Soil > Unclassified ... | reverse complement strand
GTTCGGGGCGCGGGTGAAGGACATCGCGGCGATCGAGGGGGTGCGGCAGAACCAGCTGTCGGGGTACGGGCTCGTCGCGGGGTTGAACGGCACCGGGGACAGCCAGCAGGCGATCTTCACGGTGCAGAGCGTGCTCAACATGCTCCGCCGGCGCGGGATCACGCTGAACGTGAACCCGCGTCAGCTGCAGATCAAGAACGTGGCGTCGGTGAGCGTGACCGCCGTCCTGCCGCCGTTCGCGCGGCAGGGAAGCCGGATCGATCTCCAGGTGTCGTCGCTCGGCGACGCGAAGAGCCTCCAGGGCGGGACGCTGCTCCTGACGCCGCTCTTCGGGCCGGACGGGCAGGTCTACGCGGTGGCGCAGGGGCCGGTCTCGCTCGGGGGCGGCTTCTCGGCCAAGGCGGCGGGAGCGAGCGCGCAGAAGAGCCACCCGACGACGGCGATCGTACCGAGCGGGGCGCTCGTCGAGCGCGAGGTCCCCGTCGACCTCGGCGCCGCGGGCACGTTGACGCTCGCGCTCCACCAGCCCGACTTCACGACCGCGGGCCGGCTCGCGAGCGCCGTGAACGCGCGCCTCGGCCGCATGGTCGCGCGACCCGTCGACGCCGGGACCGTCGCCGTCGCGCTCACCGGCACCACCAACGACGAAGCGGTCGCGACCGCCACCGCCATCGAGCAGGTCGAGGTGATGCCCGACACGGCCGCGCGGATCGTCCTCAACGAACGCACCGGGACCGTCATCATCGGCAGCGAGGTGCGCGTCATGCCGGTGGCGATCGCGCACGGCAGCCTGAACGTCACCGTGAAGACCGACCTCGGCGTGTCGCAGCCCGCGCCGCTCTCGCAGGGGCAGACGGTCGTCGTCCCCGACACGACGCTCCAGGTCGAGGAGGGCGCGCGCCGAAGCCTCATCGTGCTGCAGGCCGGCGTCAGCCTCGGCGAGCTGGTCGCGGGTCTGAACGCCCTCGGCGTCACGCCGCAGGACCTGATCGCGATCCTTCAGGCGATCGAGACCGCGGGCGCACTCGGCGCCGAGCTGGAGGTCATGTGACGGTCGCCGGCGCGGTCCTCCCGGTCGCGGCCGATCCCGAGAGCGGACGGCTGGAAAATCTCCGCCGGCTCCCCGAAGCGGAGGCACGCCGTGCCGCCGCGGGCGAGGTCGAGGTCATGTTCCTCACCCAGCTCATGTCCGCGATGCGGAAGACGATCCCGGAGGACGACTTCCTGCCGCGCTCGCCGGCGCGCTCGGTCTACGAGGGGACGTTCGACCGCGCCGTCGCCGAGTCGATCGCGGCCCGCGACCCCCTCGGTTTGGTCGAACGGCTCGGGGGCACGCTCAAGGACGGCCACGATCCGACCGATACATAGATGGGGGAGAATCCGGAGGGGCATAGTCGAGGTCCGATGCCATGAAGGTCACCGACCGAAAAGAGCTGCTGAATCGACCAGTTGAGAGCCCCGGGGCCCCACGCCCCGACGGCGGGGCACCGGCGCCCGCGGCGCCGAGCACCGGCGAGGATCGCGTGAGCGTCTCGCAGGCCGCCCGCGACCTCGCACAGCTCCGCGAGCAGGTCGGGCCCCTCGACGGGGTACGGACCGAGACCGTGTCGCATGTCCAGGGCCTGATCGCGAGCGGGCAGTACGCGCCCGACCTCCACCACGTCGCGACGAACGTCCTTCGCGACGTCCTCGGCGAGCTCGTCGCCTAGCGCACGACCATGGATCAGATCGACGCGCTGTGCGCCGTCCTCGGCGAGGAGACGCGTGTCCTGGGGAACCTCGCGAACGCCTTGCGGGACGAGCAGCGCGCGCTCGTCGCGCTCCGCCCGGAGGCGATCTTCGCGGCGCTCGTCGAGCGACGCGAGCTGGGCGACGAGCTCGAAGGGCTGGCGTACGGACGCCGGACGCTCGTGCGGGAGCTCGGGGCCGATCCACGGGCGAGTCGCGCGTCGCTCGCCACGGTGCTGCCGGGCCTGTCCCCGGACGCGCGCACGCGTCTCGAGGGCCCGCTCCGGACGCTCCGCCGGGCGCTGCTCGAGGCGCGCGGTCTCGAGCGCCAGAATCGCCGGCTCGCCGAGGCGAGCCTCCGGCAGACCGACGATCTCCTCCAGACGCTCCGATCGCTCGTTCCCGGGGCGCGCTACGGCGCCGACGCGCGCCTCGCGGCGTCCCCGACGCTGGAGCAACTCGACCGGCGGGCATAGCCGGCGGTATCGCATGGCGCTCCTCCCGGCCCTCTCGATCGCGCAGCGTGCGCTCATCGCGAACGAGACCGCACTGACGGTCACGGGCAACAACATCGCGAACGCGAACACCCCGGGCTACACGCGTCAGGTGCCGGAGCTGCTGGCGAACGACCCGGTGCGCCTCTCGAGCGGCATCCTCGTCGGGACCGGGGTGCACGTCGACTCGGTCCAGCAGGTCCTCGACCCGCTCCTCGAGCGGCGGCTCCTGCGCGCGGGGACGGACAGCAGCGAGCAGAGCGCGCTCAGCGACCGGCTCGGCGCGCTCGCCGGCGTGCTGAACGACCTAGACACGCCGTCGCTCGGCTCGGTCGTCTCGGATTTCTTCGACGCGGCCGACGCCGTCGCACGGAACCCCGAGGGCCTCGCCGAACGGCAGACGCTGCTCTCGCGCGCCGGCGCGCTCACGCGCGAGCTCGCGCGACGCTACGAGGCGGTCGGCGGCCTGCAGCGCGAGGCCGACCAGCGTTACGTCGCCGGGGTGACGCGCGCGAACGACCTCCTCGGGCAGCTCGCCGACCTGAACCAGGGCATCGTCACGAGCGAGACGAGCGGGCAGAAGGCGAACGAGCTGCGGGATCAGCGACGGCTCGCTCTCGGCGAGCTCGCCGGGATCGTCGGCATCGCGACGGTCGAGAACGCCGACGGGTCGGTCACGGTGTCCGCCGCGGACGGAACGGTGCTCGTCGCGGAAGGCGACGTCGTGCACGCGCTCGCCGTGCGAAGCGGCGGCGCCGGCCTCGACGGCACCGCGCTCCACGACGCCGGCTTCGTCGACCCCGCCGGCGGCTTTCTTCCCGACGCGGCGGCGTTCACGACCGGCGAGCTCGCGGGACTCGCCGCGGCCCGGGACAACTATCTCCCGACCGCCGCCGGCGCCCTCGACACGCTCGCGGTCGCGCTCCGTGACCAGGTGAACGCCGTGCAGACGGATCCCGCGGCGCGCGACCTCGATGGCAACCCGACGGCAGCCGTCCCCTTGTTCGGCGGCACCGGCGCGAGCGACCTGACGGTCCTCGTCACGGACCCGCGGAACGTCGCCGCCGCGCTCAGCGCCGAGCCGGGCGACAATCAGAACGCGCTCCGGCTCGCCGACCTCCGGACGACGCGGATCGCGTCGCTCGGCGACCTGCCGTTCACGGGCTACGTCGCCGAGCGCCAGGGACAGATCGGCGAGGACGCCGCCCGCGCGGAGGACGCCGCGAAGGCGACCCAGGCGCTCCAGCAGCAGCTCCAGAACCAGCACGAGTCCGTCGCCGGCGTGAACCTGAACGAGGAGCTCACGAACCTCCTCAAGTACCAGCGCGCCTTCCAGGCCGCGTCGCAGGTGATCGGGGTGACGAACGGCATGCTCGACGAGCTCTTCAAGGTGTTCTGATGCCGATCACCCGGGTCAGCGACGCGCAGACGTTCGGATTCCTCACCTCGCGGATCGGGCAGCAGCAGGTCGCGATCCAGGGCCTCCAGGACCAGCTCGCGTCCGGAAAGCGGCTGCTCCATCCGGAGGACGACCCGCTCGGCGCCGCGCAGGCCGTCCGCCTGAACGGCGCGCTGCAGGCGCTCGACCAGTCCCGGCAGTCGACGGACTTCGGCAACCAGGTGCTGGGCGCGCAGGACGATGCGCTCTCCGAGGTGGAGCAGGTGATGGTGCGCGCGAAGGAGATCGCGACCCAGGAGGCGTCGGGAACGCTCAGCGCCAGCGAACGGACCGCCGCGGCCGAAGAGGTGCGCGGACTCCTCGAGAGCGTCACCGCGCTCGGGAACAGCGAGCTCGCGGGACGCCGTCTGTTCGGCGGCCTCGGCCTCGACGCTTCAGCACCGTTCGCGGCGCTGCCGGACGATCTCACGACGTACGATCCGTCGACGGCCTACACGGGGTCGACGCAGGACTTTTCGGTGAAGACGGGGAGCGATCCGAGCGAACGGGTCCGGATCAGCACCCGCGGCGACCAGGTCCTCGGCTCCTCGCTCCAGGCCCTGAAGAACCTGTGGACCGCGCTCCACACGAACGGCAACGTGAGCGGCAGCCTGGGCGCGCTCGAGAGCGCGCGCCAGGACGTCGACGCCGAGCGCGCGAGCGTCGGCGCACGGCAGGCCGAGCTCGTGAACACCGGGGATCAGCTGAAGACCGCGACGACCACGTCGCAGCAGGCGCTTTCCGACGTGCAGGACGCCGACCTCGCCGCCGTGGTCACGCGCCTGACGCAGATCCAGACCGCGCTCCAGGCGACGCTCGCCGCCGGTGCGCGACTCGCACAGACCAGTCTGGTGGATCTGCTGTCCGTTTAAAGACGCCGACGTCTTCCGCCGATACTCCGGAGGGACAGGGAGCGTCCGCGAATGTTGGTCCTGACACGGAAGTTGGGTGAGGTGATCCGGGTGGGTGACGCCGTCACCGTGCGGGTTCTCGAGGTCAAGGGAAACCAGGTGCGGCTCGGCGTCGAAGCGCCCGCCGAAGTCCGGATCTACCGCGAAGAGGTCTACCGGGCGATCCGGAAGGAGAACGAGGAAGCGGCGCTCCGCGAGACGGGAAGCGTCGACATGGCGACGACAGCATGGCAGAGCCAGCGCGACAAACACTGACCGACTTCGTGAGCGTCCACTCGGACCGCTTCGGCGATCTCGAGGTGCCCGCCGATCGCGTCCTGTCGTTCCCCGAGGGGCTGATCGGGTTCACGGACGCGCGGCGGTTCGCGCTCCTCGAGCCGACGCGCTCCGGATCGCCGTTTCGCTGCCTCGTCTGCCTCGACGCCCCCGAGCTCGGCTTCGTCGTCTGCGATCCGACCGTCCTCTGGCCGGGCTACGGCAGCGAGCTGCCGCAGACCCCCGATGGCCGGATCGAGGACCGCGCGGTCCTCGCGATCGTCACCGTGCCGCCGACGACGCACGAGATGACCGCGAACCTGATGGCGCCGCTCGTCATCGACTGCCGCTCGCGCGAAGGGCGCCAGCTCGTGCTCGACACGGGCCGGTACTCGACGCGGCATCATCTCCTGCCGCGCGCGGAGGGCGACGGGCCCCCCTGAAACGCGTCCCATCGTGTTACGAAAATAGCGGCGTTCGTACAGTTGTGTTCGACGCGGTGCGGGCCGCCGCCCGCGCGCGCACGGCGCTGGACGACGCGGTACGTCTGCTGATTGTCAGATTTCCCGTGGGGTTGCGGGCAAATTCTTGACCTCGCGTGCGGTCCGACGTGGGGTCCGCGCGGTCGCCCCCGCATTCGGCGTGGCGCTTGCTTCTCTCGTCCCCTGGACGCACGGCGCCAGTGCCGGGCTCGGGAGGGGACGATGGAGAACGCGGGGACGGCACACCAGCACGGAGACGAGACGCCGATCGGCTTCCAGGGCATCATCGGCCGGCATCCGACGATGCTGGCGATCTTCGAGATCGTCCGGCGTGTGGCGGCGACGGACGCGACCGTCCTGATCACCGGCGAGAGCGGGACGGGGAAGGAGCTCGTCGCGGCGGCGATCCATCGTATCTCGAACCGCAACGGAGAGCGCTTCGTCCCGGTCCACTGCGGCGCGATCCCGGAGGAGCTCCTCGAGAGCGAGATGTTCGGGCACGAGCGCGGCGCCTTCACGGGCGCGGTCGCGAGCCGGGTCGGGCGCTTCAAGCTCGCCGACGGCGGGACGATCTTCCTCGACGAGATCGGCGAGATGAGCCCGAAGCTCCAGGTGAAGCTGCTGCGCGTGCTCGAGAACGGCCGCTTCGAGGCGGTCGGCAGCGTCGTCACGCAGGAGGTCGACGTCCGCATCATCGCTGCCACGAATCGGTCGCTCGAGGAGGCGGTCGCCGGCCGTCAGTTCCGCGAGGACCTGTTCTACCGGCTGCGGGTCGTGCCGATCGAGATGCCGCCACTCCGCCGGCGCCGCGAGGACATCCCGCTGCTCGTCGACGACGTGCTCGCGCAGCTCGCGCAGAAGGGGCTGCCGCGGTTCGAGGTGAGCCCGTCCGCGCTCGAGCTGCTCCAGCGCTATCCGTGGCCCGGCAACGTCCGCGAGCTGCGCAACCTGCTCGAGCAGATGGTCGTGCTCGGCCGTCCCGAGCGCGTGATCGAGGCGCGCGATCTGCCGCCGCACGTCGTCGAGCATCGCGACATCGCGGAGGGCACGGCGATGCCGTGGCAGTTCGGCGCAGGCGGCATCGACTTCTATCGCGAGATGGAGGCGATCGAGGATCGGATCATCGCGCAGGCGCTCCGGCTCTCCGGCGGCAACAAGAAGGAAGCGGCGCGCCTGCTCCGGGTGAACCGCACGACGCTCCTCGAGAAGCTGAAGCGCAAGCGCGCGCAGGGGCGGACGCTCACGGGGCTTCCGGGCGATCCCGCGGCGACCTCGCTCGCGCTCGACGGGCGCGGACCCGATCCCTGCGACGCCGCCGTCGCGTGACCGAGCGGCGTCACGTCGGTGCGTGGGTTGACCCGCGCCGCCGGTGTTCCTAGGAATGGAGGCATGCGTGCCGGTCGCGTTGGCAGGGGGTGCACGGTCGCTCGGAGGTCAGGTGGCGGCTAGACAGGCCACGCGCGCCGTGCAACGGCCGCCGCGCGTGGTGCTCGTCGACGATCTCAGTTACGTCCGCGACGCGCTCGCCGAGCTGCTCCGCGGCGGAGGCTACGAGGTCATCCCGGTCGCGAGCGGGCCCGCTGCGCTCGCCGAACTCGAGCGCCAGGGGGCGGATCTCCTCCTGACCGACCTGTACATGCCGGAGATGACGGGATGGGACCTCGTGCGTGCGGTTCGCGCGCGCAACGTGACGACGAGCCGCGGGCTTCCGCTCTGCATCGGGCTCTATTCCGCGGTGCTGAGCGGCTTCAGCCGCGAGCAGCTCCTGCGCGCGCAGGTCGACTTCGCGGTCACCAAGCTGAGCGACCCCGAAGCGATCCTCGAAGCGATCGAGCGCGCGCTCGCCTGGTCGGAGGTTTGACGGGGCCGCCCCGTCGAATCTACGGCGTCACGGCCCCAGGCGACCGGTCACGGCACGCCGGGCAACAGCTTGAACAGATTCAGCATGTACAGCTGATGTCCGCTCGTCGTTCCCGTGCCGGTAGCCAAGTTCGCCGTCGTGCTGACCATCATGAAATGGCCGCCGAGCTCCGCCACCGACTGCACCGTATCGCCGGAATTGATGGGAAGCTGGTGCTGCTTGCTGGCCGCGAGCAGGAAAAAGAATCCCTGACCGTGGCAGACGTAGCCGATGCGCCAGTCGGACGCGAGCTTGTTCACTGACGGACCCGTACATCCCTGAGGATCGTTCGTCACCTGGCGCAAGCGCTGCGGCACGATTTCATAAGAGAATATCTGGGGGATGTGAGTGTCGTGCCCGTCGCTCGTCAGCGCGGCGGTGCTCTGGAAGACGAGGACCCGGCCCTCCTGGCTCACGTCAGGGGCCAGGCTCGCGACTTGGCCGTGCGTGATCTGGACCGAGAGCCCCGGCGCTGGGCTGAGCCAGATTTGAAAAACGCCCGTGTCCGTACCGTTCGGGCCATTCGTCGACTCGTAGGCGAGCGTACGTCCACTGCGGCTGATCGCGACGTTCCGGCTCGTCCCTTGCCCGGAGCTCATCTGCTGAATCGATCCATTGTGCTGGCGCATGAAGATCTGGCTCGCGCCGGTCGGATTCTGCCCCGGATCCAGATCGCCGTGCGATTCGAACGCGATCCGTGCGCCCTGACCGTTCATCTCTGGATTGATGCTCGTGCCCGTCGAGTCGTGCGTCACCTGCACGATGTTCCCGAGCTCCCACATGAAGATCTGTCGCCCGGGGTCCGTACAGTCGACGAGGGCGCCACAGTCGGAGTCCCACGCGACGACCGTCCCACTTCCCGAGATCGTCGGGTTCCGATTGTCCCCCTCCGTGCTGAGCTGCTCGAGGAAGTTGTCAGCACGGTTCTGGCGGAAGATCTGCAAGCCGCTTTGACCGTTCACGGGCAAGGCGACCGTGAGGCGACGTCCCGGAGAGGGGAGGCGCGGAAGCAGTGTGTCCCCGGAGTCCGTTATCGGGACGATCGGCGGTGTCTGACGATGGTATGCCGCGGCGGATGTTGCGACCACGAGTAGCGCGATGAGCGCGAGCCGACTTTTGGCCACTGTCCCTCTCCCGTTTGCCACGCGATGGCGGCGACGGTACGGACATGCGCACACGGTGTCAAGGTAAATTCAGAAGAACCGGCGGGAATTGCGATCGCTCGTGCATGGTTGCAATTCGCGGATCGTCTCGCGTCGGCAGCTGCCGGGTTCCCTTCTCCCGCGTTTACGTGAGTTCCACGCGGGCGCGATGAGCCCTCGAATTGGGGACGCCACCGAGCCGGTCGACCTAGGCGGTGTGGCAGGTTGCGCGAAGATGACAACGCGTCGATCCGAGTGATCCCGGACGGACGGCTTTACGAGCTCACGCGCAGTCGCAGTAACGGACGGCGGGCTTCCCTGTCATCCCGCGCATCGATCCGGCTCCTGGCGCTCGCGGCAGCGTTGTAGACCGCGGCGGAGCCAGGAGGGTTCGATACCGAGGGCATCGCACACGTTCACGAACGAGAAGGGCCACGCGTCATCGTCGGCGTTGATCCAGGCGAGCGTCTCGACGAAGAGGCGGCGGCCTCGGGCGTCGCGCGCGGCGGCGTGCTTCAGGACGATGGAGATGGCGTCGCTCAGGACGGCGAACATGAGCCGCTTCTCGCCGGGCAACGAGGCCGCCGACAGCGTGTCGGAGTAGAACTGGGACGGCATGACGAGGTTGAGCCCGGCCGAGAGATGAATCGGCGGACGACCGCGCCGCTTCGGCGGCTTCGTCGCGCCGCTCGGCGTCATCGCAGCCGCCTTCAGCGCCGCAAAGTTCCCGAGCCACGCCATGGAAGGCCCAGGGAGCAACCGCCATGCCGGGTGCGCGCCGACCGCGGCGTGCTCCCGCCGCCGCGAGGATCGCTGATCCGGCGCGGAGTTGGAGGACGTCTCGTGCCGCGAGGAAGTCTCTGCGCGTCAAGCGGCGGCGCGGCAGCGTGAGGGAGGGTTCACCTCGTCGGGCGCCGAATCCGGTGTCCGGCGCGATTTTCACGCGAATCCAAGCCGCCGGGTGCCCGCCGGGGGGATGTGAGGTTTGCCTCACGGTCCATTGACTCGCGCGGCGTTCGCTCCCTAAGACACGACTATCCGACCGGCTCGCGCCGGGAGGAGGTGGCAACGAGATGTCGCGGGCGGAAGCCGTTGCCGAGGCGGGTATCCTCTCCCCGGACGCCTCGGAGGATCGCACCGACCGCGGGCGCACGGCCGGGCTGATCGCCGCCGCCGGGCTCGCGACCTTCTTCCTCTACGTCGCCGCGACGCGCCGCATCTTCCTCTTCGACCTCACCTTCGTCGTGCCGATCTTCGCCGTGCTCGTCGTGTTGAACCTGGTGCTCGCCGCCGCACCGGGCTGGGCGCAATGGCCGACCGCCGTCTACGCCTGGGAGGCGTTCCACGTGGTGATGACCACCGTGATCCTGCACCTCCTCGGCGGGATCGAGATGAACGTCCTCTTGATCATCTATGCCTTCCCGCTGATCCTCACCGAGATGCTCGGCTCGGGCCGGTCGGTGTTCGTGACCGCGAACCTGTCCGCGACCTGCTACGGCGTGATGGCGTGGGTCGAGCGGAAGCCGCTGCGCGACGTCGGCGTCGACACGCAGCAGCAGATCGCCTTCGTCGTGCTGGCGTTCGCGACGCTCAACTTCCTCGCGCTCTACACGAACCGCTACGGCCACCAGCTGCGGAACCTCGCGCGTCACCTCCAGCACAAGGTCGCCGAGCGGACGGCGGAGCTGACGGCCGTCAACGCCGAGCTCGGCGCGAAGGCGCGCGCGCTCGAGGCGAAGCAGGAGGAGTTCCGGACGTTCGTCTACACCGTGACCCACGACCTGAAGGCGCCCCTCAGCGCGATCCTGCTGACGGCCGATCTGCTGCTCGAGCGCGGCGGCGCCGCGCTCGCGCCCGACGGACGCGAGGACCTCGAGCGCATCGTCCGTCTCGCGGGCGGCGCGGAGGACATGATCCGCGACCTGCTCGAGCTCTTCCGGATCACGTCGCTGCCCGAGGCGCCGACGTGGATCGATGTCCGCACGCTGGTCGCGGACACGCTGCAGACGCTCGGACCGCAGATCGCCGCCAAGCGGGCGCGCGTCCTGGTGGGGGAGCTGCCGCGCGTGTTCGCCGATCCGCAGAAGCTCGGCCGCGTGCTCGGCAATCTGCTGAGCAACGCGGTGAAATACGTGCCGACCGGGCGCGGCGAGATCGCCGTCTCGGGCGCCGCGGACGACGGCGATGTCGTCCTCACCGTGCGCGACAACGGCATCGGGATCCACGAGGCGTACCACCGCGTGATCTTCGAGCTGTTCGGCCGCGTGCCGCGGCGCGAGCAGGAGGTCGACGGGAAGGAGGTGGGCGGCACGGGCGTCGGGCTCGCGATCGTCCGCCGCATCGTCGAGGCGCACGGGGGGACCGTCACCGTCTCGTCGGCACCGGGCGCCGGCAGTCGCTTCGACGTCCGGCTGCCCGCGGAGAACGGAGACCGTCGTGGGTGACCTGGGGCGCATCGCGGTCCTCGTCGTCGACGACAACCCGGGGTTTCTCCGCGCCGCGCGCGCCATCCTCGAAGAGCGGTTCACGGTCCACACGGTCGAGGACGGCGGCAGCGCGCTCGCGTTCCTCGAACGGCGGCCGCCGTTCGTGGACGCGCCGCGGCCGGCCTTCGTCGTCCTCGATTTCCACCTGCCCGACATGAACGCGCCGGCCGTCCTCGGCCGGCTCCGGGAGAGCGAATCGCTGAGCGCCATTCCGGTCCTCGTCCTGTCGCAGGCGGACTGGGAGGAGGACGCAGCCGCCGCCCGCGCGGCCGGTGCGCGGCGATTCCTCGTGAAGCCGTCCCGGGTCCACGGACTCCGGGACGCGGTGATCGCATTCTGGGAGGAGCATCGCCATGTCGGCGACGGTTCTCTTGATTGAAGACAACGAGGAGACGGCCCGTCTCCTGAGCGGCGCGCTCCACGCCGCGCCGGAGCGCTTCGTGGTGAGCCAGGTGCCGTCCGCCCGGGCCGGGCTCCAGACCCTGCACGACGAGCGCATCGACTGCGTGCTCCTCGATTACCGGCTGCCCGACGCCGACGGCTTCGACTGCCTGCGGGCGATCCGGCATCGCCATCCCGACGTGCCGGTCGTGGTCATCACCGGCGCGGGCTCCGAGGAGATCGCGGTCGAGGCGATGAAGCTCGGCGCGAGCGACTACGTCGTGAAGCACGGCAAGTACGTCCTCACCGTCCCCGTCGTGGTGCGCGAGGTCCTCGGTCGCCGGGAGCTCGAGCGGACGGCGGCCCGCTATCGCGACGCGCTGCGCTCGTCGCGCCGCGAGGTCAATCGGCTCCGCCGCGAGCTCCGCGAGCGCTACCGGATCGACGGCATCATCGGCGAGAGCACCGGCATCGAGCAGGCGCTCTTCCTCGCGGAGCGGGCGGCGCAGTCGCGCGTCACCGTGCTGCTCGAGGGCGAGACCGGCACGGGCAAGGAGCTCTTCGCGCGCGCGATCCACTACCACGGCCCGCGCGCACGGGCGCCGTTCCTCGCGCAGAACTGCGCGGCGCTTCCCGAGGCGCTCCTCGAGAGCGAGCTCTTCGGCCACGTCCGCGGCGCGTTCACGGGCGCCGAGCGTGCCCGCCGCGGACTCTTCGAGGAGGCGGACGGCGGCACGCTCTTCCTCGACGAGGTGAGCGAGACGAGCGCCGCGATCCAGGCGAAGCTCCTCCGCGTCCTGCAGGACGGCGAGGTGCGCGCCGTCGGGGCAAGCGTCGCGCGCAAGGTCGACGTGCGCGTGATCGCGGCCACCAACCGCGACCTCGGCGAGGAGGCGCGGCAGAACCGCTTCCGCTCCGACCTCTACTACCGGCTGCACGTCTTTCCGATCCAGCTGCCCCCGCTGCGCGACCGGCGCGGCGACATCCGGCTCCTCGCGGCGCACCTCCTCGAGCGGCTGAGCGCACAGGAAGGGAAGACGCTCGCCGGCTTCGATCCGCGCGCGCTCCGGCTGCTCGAGCGCTACCCGTGGCCCGGGAACGTCCGCGAGCTCGAGAACGAGCTCCACCGCGTTATCCTCTGCGCCGAGCCGGGCGAGCGCATCACGCCGGACCACCTCGCGTCCTGGGTCGTGGAGGGCGCACCGCCCGCCGCCGGCGACGGGACCCGGCCGCTCAAGGAGATCGTCCGCGAGGTCGAGATCGCGACCATCCGCGCCCGGCTGCGCGAGTACGGGTATCACCGGGCCGCGACGGCGCGGAGCCTCGGCATGACGCGGGAGTCGCTGTGGGCGAAGCTCCGCGTCCTCGGGTTCAGCGTCCCGCCGAAGCGGAACGGCGACGACTGATCGGGCCAGCTTCCCGCTCGCGGCATGGTGTGCTACCGGGCTCGCCTCCGCGAGAGGAGGAAGCGATGCGAACCCGGACCGTGGTCTTCCTGGGGCTCGTCGTGGCGACTGCGTGCGCGCGGCACGGGACACCACCGGCGCCGAGCGAGCCGCCGCCGCCACTCTTCGACAATCTCGGCACGCATCATCACGGGGTGACGACGCGCTCGCCCGGGGCGCAGCGGTACTTCGACCAGGGCCTGCGGCTCGTCTGGGCCTTCAACCACGACGAGGCGACGCGCGCCTTCCAGCAGGCGGCGCGTCTCGATCCGGGCTGCGCGATGGCGTGGTGGGGCGTCGCGCTCGCCGCCGGCCCGAACTACAACGACCCGGGCAACCGCGAGCGCGACCGGCGCGCCTGGGACGCGCTCCAGCATGCCGTGAAGCTCCGGCCGACGATCAGCGCGTCGGAGGTCGCCTACGTCGACGCGCTCGCGAAGCGCTACACGAAGGAGCCGCCGCCCGATCGGAAGGCGCTCGACGTCGCGTACGCCGACGCGATGCGCGACGTCGTCCGTCGCAACCCCGACGACCTCGACGCGGCCACGCTGTTCGCCGAGTCGCTGATGGACCTCCGTCCATGGGACCTGTGGACGGCCGACGGGCGGCCGCAGCCGGGGACCGAGGAGATCGTCGCGACGCTCGAGTCGGTCCTCGCGCGCGATCCGAGCCATCCGGGCGCGAACCACTACTACATCCACGCCGTCGAGGCGTCGTCCGCGCCGGACCGCGGTCTCGCCGCGGCAGGACGTCTCGCGACGCTCGTCCCGGGCGCCGGCCACCTCGTGCACATGCCCGCGCACATCTACTACCGGGTCGGTCGTTACGGGGACGCGGTCGAGGCGAACCGACGCGCGGTCGCGGTCGACCGCGCCTATCTCGCGGACGCGAAGCCGACGGGCGCCTATCCGATGATGTACTACCCGCACAACCTCGACTTCCTCTGGTCGGCCGCCAGCATGGAGGGCCGGAGCGCGGAGACGATCGCCGCCGCGCGCGAGCTCGGCGAGCTCGTGAAGCCGGAGATGGCGCGCGAGATGCCCGAGGCCGAGGCGGCGCTCGTGACACCGCTCCTCGCGCTCGCGCGCTTCGGGCGCTGGCAGGAGATCCTGGACGCGCCGGCGCCCCCTGACGACCTCGCCTTCGCGCAGACGGTCTCGCACTACGCGCGCGGGCTCGCGCTCACGAGGACCGGACGGCTCGACGACGCCGACCTCGAGCAGACCGCGCTCGAGGCCAGCGCGGCGAAGATCCCGCCGGACCGGATGACCCAGCAGGTGAACTCGCTCAAGTCGCTCGCCGACATCGCGTCGGCCGTCCTCGCGGGAGAGCGCGCGAGCGCCCGGGCGCACAACGTCGAGGCGGTCCGGCATCTCGAGGAGGCGGTCCGCCGGCAGGATGCGCTCCGCTACATGGAGCCGCCGCCCTGGTACTACCCGGTCCGGCAGTCGCTCGGCGCGGCGCTCCTCGCCGCGGGTCGCGCGCGCGCCGCCGAGGCCGTGTATCGCGAGGACCTGCGACGGAACCGCGACAACGGATGGTCGCTCTACGGCCTCGCCCGGAGCCTCCGCGCCCAGAAGAAGGTCAAGGAGGCGGCGGCGGTCGAGGCGCGCTTCAAGCGGGCATGGGCGGCGGCCGACGTCCGGCTGGTCGCGTCCCGTTTCTGAGACGCTCCGCCCCGCGCCGCCTTTCGTCGCGCGCCGGCTCGTCACGCAAGTGTCGCCGCAGGTGAGCCAGCTCGACGAACGCCCGCGCGATGACGGCGAGCTCGCCGCCCGACGGTGCGCCGTGCCGGCGCGGGAAGTGGTCGACCGGAACCTCGACGATGCGCGCGCCGGCGGCGCCGAGTCGTGCCATGATCTCGGTCGAGATGGTGGCGCCGTCCGTCTCCAGGCGGAGGCCGGCCAGCACGCTCCGTCGGAACAGCTTGAAGGCGCAGTTCACGTCGCGCACCGGGAGACGGAACAGCCTGCGGACGAGCCGGTTCCACGCCGCGGCGCTCAGCCGGCGGGGGAGGGGATCGGCGCGCGCGTACCGGTATCCGACGACCACGTCGGCCCGGTCGAGCTCCCGGATGAGGACGGGGAGTTGCGCGACGTCGAACTGCCGGTCGGCGTCCGTGTAGAACACGAAGTCGTAGCGCGCCGCGCGGACGCCGGCGCGGAGCGCCGCCCCGTAGCCTCCGCTCCGCCGATGGCGGACGACGCGGACGCCCGGTTCCCGGCGGGCGAGCGCGTCCGCGATCGCGCCCGTCCCGTCGCGGCTGCCGTCGTCGACGATGATCAGCTCCCAAGCGTCGGCGACGTCGGGGAGGACGTCGAGGACGGCGCGCGCCATGGGCAGCAGGTTCGCCTCCTCGTTCCGCGCGGGCAGGAACGCCGAGAGGCTCCCCAGCCGCTCCACCCCCGCGCACCGCAGGACCCCTCGATCGTGCGACGGCACCCGGAGTGTTTGACGGACCACAGCCGCGAGATCAAGCGGACGCGCGGGACAGCCACCGCACCGCGCGCCGGCGCGCGTCGTCGAAGACGTTTCGGAGCGCGTCCCCACAGGGGCGGTCGAGACGCCCGGTCCGCTCCGCCGCGCGTACCGCGCGCGCGGTGCGGCGCAACAAGCGGACCGCGCGCCGGCCGAGCACCTTCGCATTGCGCGCGCTCTCGGCGCCGCCCGCGCGTTCCACCACGTCGCGCGCCGTCGCGAAGCGACGGTCGACGTCCCGCGGAATCGTCGCGCCCGCACACGCGGACGGCGCGTCGCCTTCGAAC
>Ga0070741_10012382_pt1 | contig 15427 bp, 14 predicted proteins | sample Coa_R1_4_FD_66440 | JGI IMG/M metagenome (GOLD analysis project Ga0070741, IMG submission 66440) | Surface soil microbial communities from Centralia Pennsylvania, which are recovering from an underground coalmine fire - Coalmine... | ecosystem: Environmental > Terrestrial > Soil > Unclassified ... | reverse complement strand
ATCCTTCGAGACGCGTCCTTCGGACGCTCCTCAGGATGAGCGCGGAGCACGGGGCGCTCCAACACGAAGCCCGAAGCAGCAGCAATTCCGCCGCGAGAAGCACGACGTCCACGGTTGGGTGGTGCTCGACAAGCCGGTCGGCATGACCTCGACGCACGCGGTGTCGCAGATCAAGCGCCTGTTCAAGGCGAAGCGCGTCGGCCACGCGGGAACGCTCGACCCGCTCGCATCGGGATGCCTTCCGATCGCGCTCGGCGAAGCGACCAAGACCGTGCCGTTCATCGTCGATGGGCGGAAGACGTATCGCTTCACCGTGCGCTTCGGCGAAGAACGCGACACCGACGACTCGGAAGGACGGGTAACGGAAACGAATGAGCGTCGTCCGGCCCCCGACGATATTCGCGCGGCGCTGCCGCGCTTCGCCGGGACGATCGAGCAGGTGCCGCCGGCCTTCTCGGCGGTGAAGGTTGCGGGCGAGCGGGCCTACGACATCGCCCGGGACGGAGAGACCGTGACGCTGAAAAGCCGCCCGGTCCGGATCGACCGCCTCGACCTCATCGAGATGCCCGATGCCGACCACGCAGTCTTCGAGGCCGAATGCGGCAAGGGTACCTATGTGCGTGCAATCGCTCGCGATTTGGGCCGCGTGCTCGGCTGCTTCGGGCATATCAGCGCGCTCCGGCGGCTGTCGGTCGGCCCCTTCTCGGAGGTTGCATTGATTTCGCTGGAACAACTTGCGGCTTTATGCCATAGAGCCGCCGCCGGCGAGGGGAACCTCGCCGACGCGCTACTGCCCGTCGAAACCGCGCTGGACGACATCCCGGCGCTGGCTGTCAACGGGGCAGACGCGGCAAGGCTCCAGAGGGGCCAAGCCGTTCTCCTGCGCGGACGGGATGCACCCATTCTCCGTGGCACGGTTTACATCACGGCATCGGCCCAGCTTGTGGCGCTTGCCGAAGTCGACCGCGGCGAAATCATCCCCAAGCGCGTGTTCAACCTCAACGGACTCGCAGGGCGAGCCGTATTGAAGAAAGGTCATTGACGATGTCGGTTACGTCCAGCCGCAAGGCTGAAGTCATCAAGACATATGCTCGCAAGGCCGGCGACACGGGTTCGCCGGAGGTTCAGGTCGCGATCCTGTCGGAACGCATCAACAACCTGACCGAACACTTCAAGACCCACGTGAAAGACAACCACTCACGTCGCGGCTTGTTGAAGCTCGTGTCCACGCGCCGCCAGCTCCTCGATTACATCAAGAGGAGCGACGAGGCGCGTTACAAGGAACTGATCGAGCGGCTGAATATCCGCCGCTGATCGTCGCGCGTATTCTGCGCGTAATGTGAGCGGATGCGGCACTGTCGCTTCCGCCGTTCGTCCGGCAGCAGAAACCTGCCGGTTCAAGGAATGAGTTGAAAAGAGAAGTCTCGCTCATTCGCATCCCTGGAGGGATCGAAAGTCATGGCAGGATCGCCGGACGCTGTTGCAATCCGCGGCTTGTTCGCGCGCAGCAGCGTCGTGCCGTCTTGCTCATGGCTTTCGCCCTTGTCCGAAAACCGTGAGAGAAGATTCAGATGTTTACGATCAATCGTGTCGAACTCGATTGGGGCGGGCGCAAGCTCGTTCTGGAAACCGGAAAAGTAGCGCGCCAGGCCGACGGCGCCGTTCTTGCCACCTACGGCGAAACCACCGTGCTCGCGACCGTCGTCGCGGCAAAGGCGCCGCGCGAAGGCGTCGATTTCCTGCCGCTGACCGTCGATTATCAGGAAAAATTCTATGCCGCAGGCCGCATCCCCGGCGGCTATTTCAAGCGTGAAGGCCGTCCGACCGAAAAGGAGACGCTCGTCTCCCGCCTGATCGACCGGCCGGTCCGTCCGCTGTTCGCCGACGGCTGGCGCAACGAAACGCAGGTCATCGTCACGACGCTGTCGCACGACCTGGAAAACGATCCGGACGTGCTGGCGATGGTCGCGGCCTCGGCCGCGCTGACGCTGTCGGGCGCGCCCTTCATGGGGCCGATCGGCGCCGCGCGCGTCGCGTTCGTCAATAACGAATACGTGCTCAATCCGACCATCGACGAGATGACGGAAAGCCAGCTCGACCTCGTCATCGCCGGCACGCAGGACGCCGTGATGATGGTCGAGTCGGAAGCGAAGGAATTGTCCGAAGAGATCATGCTCGGCGCGGTGATGTTCGGACATCGGCACTTCCAGCCGGTGATCAACGCCATCATCCAGCTTGCCGAGAAGGCCGCAAAGGACCCCCGCGAAGTCGCGGCGATCGACAATTCGGCGCTGGAAAAGGAAATCCTCGAGCTGATCGAGAAGGATCTGCGCGCGGCCTATTCGATCCCGGTGAAGCAGGACCGCTACGCCGCCGTCGGCGCGGCAAAGGAAAAGGTGATGGCGCATTTCTTCCCGGAAGGCGCCGAGCCGAAATACGACAAGCTCCGCGTCGCGGGCGTCCTGAAGGAACTCGAAGCCAAGATCGTGCGCTGGAACATCCTCGACACCGGCAAGCGTATCGACGGCCGCGATACGAAGACCGTGCGCCCGATCGAGGCACAGGTCGGGGTCTTGCCGCGCACGCACGGCTCGGCCCTGTTCACGCGCGGCGAGACGCAGGCGCTGGTCGTGACGACGCTCGGCACCGGCGAGGACGAGCAGTGGATCGACGCCCTTCAGGGCACCTACAAGGAATCGTTCCTGCTGCATTACAACTTCCCGCCGTTCTCGGTCGGTGAAACCGGGCGCTTGGGCGGCACCAAGCGCCGCGAGATCGGCCACGGCAAGCTCGCCTGGCGCGCGATCCATCCGGTGCTGCCGTCGAAGGACGACTTCCCCTACACCATCCGCGTCGTTTCCGAGATCACGGAATCGAACGGCTCGTCGTCGATGGCGACGGTGTGCGGCTCCTCGCTGTCGCTGATGGATGCGGGCGTTCCGCTTGCCCGCGCCACGGCCGGCATCGCGATGGGCCTGATCCTGGAAGGCGACCGCCACGCGGTCCTCTCCGACATTCTCGGCGACGAGGACCATCTCGGCGATATGGACTTCAAGGTGGCCGGCACCGAAAAAGGCGTCACCTCGCTGCAGATGGACATCAAGATCGCCGGCATCACCGAGGCGATCATGAAGACCGCCCTCGCCCAGGCCAAGGAGGGGCGCATGCACATCCTCGGCGAGATGGCGAAGGCGCTCACCACCGCGCGCGCCGAACTCGGCGAATACGCGCCGCGCATCGAGACGTTCAAGATCGCGACCGACAAGATCCGCGAAGTGATCGGCACCGGCGGCAAGGTAATCCGCGAGATCGTCGAGAAGACCGGCGCCAAGATCAACGTCGAGGACGACGGCACGGTGAAGGTCGCCTCCGCCGACGCGAAGTCGATCGAGGCCGCGGTGAAGTGGATCAAGTCGATCGCGTCCGACCCGGAAGTCGGCCAGATCTACGAGGGTACCGTAGTAAAGGTCATGGACTTCGGCGCCTTCGTGAACTTCTTCGGCGCGAAAGACGGGCTCGTGCATATCAGCCAGCTCGCCCCGCAGCGCGTGCAGAAGACCTCCGACGTCGTCAAGGAAGGCGACAAGGTGAAGGTGAAGCTTCTCGGCTTCGACGACCGCGGCAAGGTGCGGCTGTCGATGAAGGTCGTCGATCAGGCGACCGGCGAGGATCTTGAAGGCAAGCAGAAGGCCGAGGGCGCCGCCGAGCGCCAGCAGGCGGCAGGCGAGTAACGCTCACCCCGCAGAAAAACAAAAAGGGCGGCGTCGGCCGCCCTTTTTTATTGCCGTGCCGGTGAGGACTACTTGTCCGGCTGCAGGCTCGCTTCGTAGCGCGAGGAATCGCTGCCGTGGCCCGCTTTGCGCAATTCGTCCGGCTGCGGCATCGCGATGATGTTGTAACCGGAATCGACAAAATGGATTTCGCCGGTCACGCCGCCTGACAGATTCGACAAGAGATAAAGGCCCGCCCCGCCGAGTTCCTCCAGCGTGACGCCGCGGCCGAGCGGCGAGTGGCGCTGCTGGAACGCGAACATATAGCGCGCGTCGTTGATGCCCGCGCCCGCGAGCGTGCGGATCGGGCCGGCCGAGATCGCGTTCACGCGAATGCCACGTGTCCCGAAGTCGACCGCGAGATAGCGCACCGACGCTTCGAGCGCGGCCTTGGCCAGTCCCATCACGTTGTAATTCGGCATCGCCCGGTCGCCGCCGTTATAGGTCAGCGTCAGCATCGCGCCGCCGTCCGGCATCAGCACCGCCGCGCGCTTGGCGCATTCGGTGAAGGAGAACGCCGAGATCACCATCGTGCGGATGAAGTTCTCGCGCGTCGTGTCGTAATACGGGCCCTTCAATTCGTTCTTGTCGGAAAAGCCGATGGCGTGGACGAAGAAGTCGAGATTGCCCCATTTCTCCTTGATCTCCGCGAACACGGCGTCGACCGAGGCGATGTCCTCCACATCGCACGGCATCACAAACGAGGATTTGACCGACTCGGCGAGCGGCTTGATCCGCTTCGCAAGCGCCTCGCCCTGATAGGTGAAGGCGAGATCGGCTCCCTGCCCCGCAAGCGCCTGTGCGATACCCCATGCGATCGAGTGGTCGTTGGCGACCCCCATGATCAGCCCGCGCTTGCCCTTCATCAGTCCCGGCATTCAACCCCCCGCCTTGATCTTGTTCCCGCGCCGCGGGCGACCAGAAATGATTATGCGTCCAGCCGCTTGAACACGACCGACGCGTTCGTCCCGCCGAAGCCGAACGAGTTCGACAACACGCAGCCCAGTTTCGCGTTGTCCTTGCGCTCGCGCGCGATCGGCATGTCGCCGAAGGCGGGATCGAGCGTTTCGATATGCGCGCTCTCGGCGATGAAACCGTTCTGCATCATCAAAAGCGAATAGATCGCTTCCTGTGCACCGGCGGCGCCGAGCGAATGCCCGGTCAGCGACTTGGTCGCCGAAATCGGCGGGCATTTATCGCCGAACACCGCGCGGATCGCCTCGATCTCCTTCAGATCCCCGATCGGCGTCGAGGTGGCGTGCGGATTGATGTAGTCGACCGGCGCTTTCACCGTCGAGAGGGCAAGCTTCATGCAGCGCTTTGCGCCTTCTCCGTTCGGTGCGACCATGTCTTCGCCGTCCGACGTCGCGCCGTAGCCCGCGACCTCGGCATAGATTTTCGCGCCGCGCGCCTTCGCGTGCTCCAGCTCCTCGAGCACCAGCACGCCCGCGCCGCCCGCGATCACGAAGCCGTCGCGGTTCGCATCATACGCGCGCGAGGCGGTGGCCGGCGTGTCGTTGAATTTCGTCGACATCGCGCCCATTGCGTCGAACATATTGGAGAGCGTCCAGTCGAGCTCTTCCGAACCGCCGGCGAAAATCAGATCCTGCTTACCCCATTGGATGAGCTCGGCGGCGTTGCCGATGCAATGGTTCGAGGTCGCGCAGGCCGACGAGATCGAATAATTCACGCCCTTGATCTTGAACCAGGTCGCAAGCGTCGCCGATGCGGTCGAGGACATCGCCTTCGGCACCGCGAACGGCCCGATGCGCTTGGGCGAACCTTTTTCGCGCGTGATGTCGGCGGCCGCGACGACGGTCGAGGTCGAAGGCCCGCCCGATCCCATGATGATGCCGGTGCGTTCGTTGGAAATGTCCTTTTCTTCGACGCCGGAATCGCGGATCGCCTGCTCCATCGCGACATGATTCCATGCCGAACCCGGCCCGAGGAAACGCATCGCGCGGCGATCAATCGATTCCGCGGGATCGAGTGTCGGCGCGCCATGCACCTGGCAGCGGAAGCCGTGTTCGGCGAACGACGCCGAGCGCGAAATGCCGGATTTCGCCTCGCGCAAACTCGCGGTCACTTCCTGCGTGTTGTTGCCGATGGACGAAACGATGCCCATCCCGGTGACGACGACCCGTCTCATGCTAGCCTCACCCGCTCAACGGGCCATCCGGACGCCGCATTGAAAAAGCGGCTCCTTCGCCCTCAGGCCATGCGGCCTTGGCCCCAAACTTGGCCAGCCGGACCCTATCATGCAAGGGCATGGAACTTCGACTGAGACGCGGCACCGCTCAGGCGGCGCTCGGAGCCATGCCGTCCTGCTTGAACAGGGCGACCTTCAGGTCGCTGGCGCGGTAAACCACTTCCCCGTCGGCCGAAAGCCAGCCGTCCGCCACGCCAAGCACGAGCTTGCTTCTCATGACACGCTTGATGTCGATGCCGTAGATGACCTTTTTTACGGTCGGCACCACCTGGCCAGAAAATTTGATCTCGCCGGTGCCGAGCGCGCGGCCCTTCCCCGGCGCACCGAGCCAGCCGAGAAAAAACCCAAGCATCTGCCACAGCGCGTCGAGGCCGAGGCAACCCGGCATCACCGGGTCGCCTTTGAAATGGCAGGCGAAGAACCACAGGTCTGGCTTCACGTCGAGTTCGGCGCGCACAAGGCCCTTGCCATGCTCGCCGCCCTGCTCGCCGATTTCCGAAATGCGGTCGAACATCAGCATCGGAGGGAGCGGCAATTGCGCATTGCCCTCGCCGAACAGGTCGCCGCGACCGCAGGCGAGGAGGTCTTCGAAACTATAACTGCTGCGGCGATCGAGCATCACGGTCCTTGTCGCGAATGGTTCTAATCGGGCGTCGCGACGCCATATTCCCTAACATAAGCATATATTTGGACAAGGCGCAGGCCGATCAGGCCGGGGGCCGCAAATTGTTGCAAATCAAGGTCTTGGCCGTATATAAGGTGCGACTGAGAATGATTATTACTTTGTGGGACATTCAGGCGCAGAGATGAACCCGCCGCGTACCGTAGTGTTTTCGACCCCGATTGAGACGGGTGCGATGCCGCACGCTGCCGATCACAAACGAGATCTCAACGGCTGCCCCTGGCATGACGTGAAGTCGATGTTGCGCGACGTTGGCTTGCGCCCGACGCGTCAGCGCATGTCGCTCGGCTGGCTGCTGTTCGGCAAGGGCGGCCGGCACATCACCGCCGAGATGCTCTACGAAGAAGCGACCAAGGCGAAGGTGCCGGTCTCGCTTGCGACGGTCTACAACACGCTTCACCAGTTCACCGAAGTCGGCTTGCTGCGTCAGGTCGCGGTCGATGGCTCGAAGACCTATTTCGATACCAACGCGTCCGATCACCATCATTTCTTCGTCGAAGACGCGAACGAACTGGTCGACATTCCGGGCGCCGAGATGATCGTCGGGCAGGTCCCCGAAGTGCCGGAAGGCTACGAAGTCGCGCGCGTAGACGTTGTCGTCCGGCTGCGCCGCAAGAGCGGCTAGTCCCGATTCAAATCTCGGCACGGCACGATGCCCGGCGTGCGCCGGGCGTTTTGTTTTATGCGACGCTATCAATCGATGGTTTCGTTCGGATAGACGCCCCAGAGACGCTCCTGGCGAATCCAGCCGTCGAACTTTTCTCCGGTGAAGTGGCACCAGCTTCCGCTGCAGCTCTTCACGGTCCCGACAACCCCGGCCTCGAGGCTTGCGCTCACGCTGCTGCCTGAATCGGGTGACGCGAGCACCGGCACGAGATCGCTCTTGCTCTTCGATACCACCACGGCGGTGCGGCGTCCGGAAAGCAGCGAGTGATAGACCCAGCCTTCGGCGCCTTCCCAGTCGCGGATGCGGCGCCAGTTTTCGAATTCGGCGGTGATTTCGACCGGCAGGCCGGCGCGCGTATAGACCCAGGTCACCTCGTGGTCCTTGGTCGGACCGCCGCGAACGTTCACGCGATCGGATTTCAGGCTGACGAAGCGCGGCACCGGAAGAGTGGCCGTGGCCTTGGCGCCGCTGTCGGACGCGCCCCGTGCCTCGGCCACAAACACCGCGGACAGGGCGACCAGAACGAAGCCGGCAAAGCAGAGGGGCGCAAGTTCCGTTCGTAAGGTCTGATTGCGGCGTCCCGTCATCCGTCTCCCCGTTCTCGAAACAGAGGGCCGGCCACTGCTTTGTGTTGCCTTGGGCCATCTGATAAGAGGTCGTCAGCACTGAACCAACGAGCCGCCGCAGTTTGAGCGAGCACGGTTAAAGAGGGCTGAATGCCCCGCCAGCGGCGCCAAAATCCGTGAATGGACGAGCCTGACAGATGCCCGCCCGCAAGAAACCCCTGGTGGTCGTCACCCGGAAGTTGCCGGACACCGTCGAGACGCGGATGCGCGAGCTGTTCGACGCGCGGCTGAACCTTGACGACAAGCCGATGACCCAGGCCGAACTCGCGGAAGCGGCGAAAACCGCCGACGTGCTCGTGCCGACCGTCACCGACCGCATCGACGCGTCGGTGCTGAGCCAGTCCGGCGACAATCTCAAGCTCGTCGCCAATTTCGGCAACGGCGTGGACAATATCGATGTGGCGACCGCGCTCTCGCGCGGCATCACCGTCACCAACACGCCGGGCGTGCTGACCGAAGACACAGCGGACATGACCATGGCGCTTATTCTCGCGGTGCCGCGGCGGCTTTCCGAAGGCTCGCAGATTCTCACCGGCGACAACGAATGGACCGGCTGGTCGCCGACCTGGATGCTCGGCAAACGCATCTGGGGCAAGCGGCTCGGCATCATCGGCATGGGCCGCATCGGACAGGCCGTCGCCCGCCGCGCCAAGGCCTTCGGTTTGCAGATCCATTATCACAATCGGCGCCGCGTCCCGGCGCATATCGAGGAAGAGATCGGCGCGACTTATTGGGAGAGCCTCGACCAGATGCTCGCGCGTGTCGACATCGTGTCGATCAACTGTCCGCATACGCCCGCAACGTTTCATCTTCTGTCCGCCCGGCGGCTGAAATTGCTTCGCCCGGAAGCCTACGTTGTGAACACCGCGCGCGGCGAAGTGATCGACGAGAACGCGCTGATACGCATGATCGCCGCAGGCGAGCTTGCCGGCGCAGGCCTCGACGTGTTCGAGCATGAGCCCGCGGTCAATCCGCGCCTCGCCAAGCTCGCCCGCGAGGGCAAGGTCGTCCTGCTTCCGCACATGGGATCGGCGACCGTCGAGGGGCGCATCGACATGGGCGAAAAGGTCATCATCAACATCAAGACATTTCTCGACGGCCACAAACCGCCGGACCGGGTGCTGCCGGCGATGCTCTAGGGGAGAGAGCGATGCGTGGATGGATTGTGACGGGACTTGCACTCGCGTGCCTGACGGACGCCGCCCTTGCCGCGATGACCCCGAAGGAAATCAAGGATACGTTTTTCAACGGCCAGCCTTTCACGGCGTCGACGCCGCAGAAGGTGCGTTACAAAATGGTCTTTTCCCCAGACGGAAAAATGACACGCGAACCGCTCGGCAAAGCCGGCGTCGCCGGCGAAGGAACATGGAAACTGTCCGGCGACGGATTTTGCACGACGTGGAAGGGCGCGAAGCAGAATTGTTTTCGCCTGGTTGCGGGCGAGAACAAATGGTCCGTCATGACCGGCACGACCGCGCAGGCGATCTGGACCAAGAATTAGCCGCTACTTCGCGATCGCGTGCTGCGACAGGTCCTTGATCGCGGGCTTGTTGCCCGACAGCGGATTGTTCGCGTCCCAGCCATAGCGCAGCGTCTCGAAGCGCATCGCACGCGCGTCGACCATCACGAGGCGCCCGACCAGCCCTTCGCCGAAGCCGACGATTTCGCGGATCACCTCAAGGGCCATCATGGAGCCGAGAATGCCGGTGAGAGCGCCGACGATGCCGACCTCCGAGCAGGTCGGCACCGTGCCGGGCGGTGGCGGTTCGGGAAACAGGCATCGATAGGTCGGGTTGGGCATGCCGTCCTTCTGTTCTTCATGCGCGCGAATGGTCGTCAGCGTGCCGTCGAATGTGCCGACCGCTGCAGTGACAAGCGGCTTCCTTGCGAGGAAGCACGCATCCGACACCAGATAGCGCGTCGCGAAATTGTCCGAGCCGTCCGCGACGATGTCGTAGTCGCCGATAATCGCAAGCGCATTGGTCGCGCCAAGCCGTTCGGCATAAGTCTCGATCGCGACATGCGGATTGAGGCGCTCGATTGCGGCGCTCGCGCTGTCGACCTTGCGATCCCCAATGTCCGGCGTGCCGTGGATCACCTGCCGCTGCAGATTGGCAAGCGACACCGTGTCGTCATCCACGATACCGAGCGTGCCGACGCCCGCCGCCGCGAGATAAAGGAGAGCCGGCGCGCCGAGGCCGCCCGCCCCGATCACCAGCACGCGCGCATTCTTCAGCGCGGCTTGTCCCGGCCCTCCGACCTCGCGCAGCACGATATGCCGCGCATAGCGCTCTATCTCTTCCGCGGTCAGCATCGCACCTGCATCCCGCTCCGGCGCGGGCGCGTCAAGGGCGCACTTGCGCGGAAAACGATTGCGCGGTCATCTATGGTCCTGGTTGTCCCGAGGCCGGGCATGAAGCGTTCAGTTCTCGTCTGTGCGGCATTATTGGCGGCGGCGGTTACGTGGCCCGCGGCGGCGCAGAATTCAACCGACCGGATCCAGTCGGCCGCGGCGGCAAAACCCGCCGCCAAGCCGAAAGCCGCGGCCAAACCCGCTCCCGCGACAAACGGCAAAGGCGTCAGGTCCGCCGAGCCGAAAATCGAGGAGAGCGCGGCGCCCACGAATTCCAAGGCGAACGAAACGATCCGGGCGGCCTATGCCGCGATGCCCTTCGCCGAGCGCCTGGCGATCCAGTCCGACCTCGTCTGGTCGAAAGACTACAACGGGGGCGTCACCGGCGATTTCAACGACCGCTCGATCGCGGCGGTCAAGGCATTCCAGAAACGAAACAAAAGTCCCGATACCGGAATCCTGACGCCGGATCAGCGCGCAACGCTCGCCGCTGCGGTGAGGGATTTGCAGGAGAATGTCGGCTGGAAGCTTGTCGAAGATTCCAATATTGCGGGCGTCCGCCTTGGCATTCCGGCAAAACTCGCCTCGCAACCGGGAAAGGGCGCGACCGGCAGCCGCTGGGCTTCCGCGCGCGGCGAAGTGCAGATCGAAACCTTCCGCTCCGGCCCGCCGAATTCGGATCTCGCCGCACAATTCGACCAGCAGAAGAAAAATCCCGCCGGACGCCGGGTGGAATATTCGGTGATCCGCTCCGACTTCTTCGTCGTGTCCGGTTTGCAGGGCCTGAAGAAATTCTATGTGCGCGCGCAACAGAAGGGACCGGAAATCCGCGGCGTCACGATCCTCTACGATCAGGCCATGGAGGGGATCATGGAGCCGGTCGTGGTTGCAATGTCGAGCGCCTTTTCGCCGTTCGACAACGCCGTCAACCCGTTGGCCAAGCGCAAGGTCGAGTATTCGACCGGGATCGTCGTCAGCGCGGCAGGTCACGTGATCGCCGACCGGCAGGCGACCGATGGATGCCATGTCGTCACCGTCGCCGGACGGGGTCATGCCGAGCGCATCGCCGAAGACGCCAACTCGGACATGGCGCTGCTTCGCCTCTACGGCGCTTCGCCGGTCAAACCCGCGCCTCTCGCGCTCGAGGCGCCGAAAAGCGCGGAGCTGACACTTGTCGGCGTCGCCGACCCGCAGGTGCAGAACGGCGACAATGCGGTTTCGACCGCGGGAAGCAAGCTCGCGGGCGTAAGCGGAACGCTGGTCGCGCTCGAGCCCGTACCCGCTGCGGGATTTTCAGGAGGTGCTGCCCTCGACGCGCAGGGTCAGCTTGTCGGCATGGTCGAGCTGAAACCGCAATCCCCCTCGGTCACGCAGGCCGCGCTCGTGCCGACCGCGACCATCCGCGCGTTCCTTGAAAAGGCGAATGTGACGCCGGTGACTGGCAAGATGACCCTCGACGAAGCGAGGGCCGCGGTCGCGCGCGTGATCTGCTTCAGGAAATAGCTACTTGTTCTGAAACTTCGCCGGACGTTTCCCGACAAAAGCCGCCATGCCTTCCTTCTGATCCGCCGTTGCGAACAGCGGATGGAACACGCGCCGCTCGAAGCGGATGCCCTCCGCGAGGGAAACCTCGAAGGCACGGTTGATCGCTTCCTTGCACGACATGACCGATGGCATCGACATCGAAGCGATCGTCTCGGCCGCCTTCAAGGTTTCATCCATCAGATTGGCCAGCGGCACGACGCGCGCGACAAGGCCGGATCGCTCGGCCTCGGCGGCATCCATCATGCGGCCGGTGAGACAAAGATCCATCGCTTTGGATTTTCCCACCGCACGGACGAGCCGCTGCGTGCCGCCGACGCCCGGAATAACGCCGAGCTTGATTTCCGGCTGACCGAATTTCGCGTTGTCCGCCGCAATGATCAGGTCGCATTGCATGGCAAGCTCGCAGCCGCCGCCGAGCGCGAAGCCCGATACGGCCGCGATCACCGGCTTGCGCGCGCGGGACGCGCGGTCCCAGGCGCCGCCGCAGAAATCCTCCATGAACGCGTCCATATACGTCTTGTCCGCCATCTCCTTGATGTCGGCCCCGGCGGCGAAAGCCTTCTCCGAGCCGGTGAGGACAATGCAGCCGATATTGGCATCGGCCTCGAACGCGTCGATCGCAGCGGCGAGTTCGCCGATCAGTTTGGCGTTCAGCGCATTCAGCGCCTGCGGGCGATTGAGGCGGATCACGCCGACGCGGCCGCGGGTTTCAACGACAATGGTTTCGTAAGCCATGATGGTCCTCCGACATCCGGCTGACGTAACCGCAAAGCGCGGGGGTGCGCAATGCGTCAAGCCACTTCGGAAACGGCATCGATCAGCCGGGCAATGTCTTCGGGGCGCGAGAGCCGGTGATCGCCATCCTTGACCAGTGTCAGCACGACGTCGTCGCGCGCGATCCGCGACACCAGTTCGACCGCGTGCTGCCACGGCACATCCTCGTCCTGCACGCCCTGAAGGATGCGAACCGGGCATCCGGTTTCGATCAACCCGCCCAGAAGCAGATGTCTGCGCCCTTCCTCGATCAGCCCGCGGGTGATGAGATAGCCCTGCTCGGCATAAGGCGAAGGCCGCCGCCACGAGCCCTGTTCTTCGATCTCGCGCTTCACCTCGGCCGGCATCTGTTTCCACATCAGCTCTTCGGTGAAGTCGGGAGCAGGCGCAATCAAAACCATCCCTGCGATGCGCGCCTGGACCGGTGTGCCCGCCAATTCGATGCGCTTCAATTCGCGCGCGAGAAGGAGCGCGATCCAGCCGCCCATCGAGGAGCCGATAACGATCTGTGGCCCGCGGCAAGTCGCAAACACCGCGACGCTTTCCTGAAGCCACCGCCCGATCGTGCCGTCGGCAAACTCGCCGCCGGATTCGCCGTGACCGGAATAGTCGAACCGCGTGCAGGCGCGCCCATGTTCGGACGCCCATGCATCGAGCGCTTCGGCCTTTGTGCCTTTCATGTCGGAGTTGAATCCGCCAAGCCAGAACAGTCCCGGCGGCGCGCCCTCGCGCGTACGAACCGCGATCGTTCTTGCGTCGCGGCCCTCTCCGACCGGGAGGTGCTTCAGGATCGAACCGCCCTGCATTTTAAATCCCAAAAATTCCGGATTAAGGATGAATGTCACCGCCGTGCCGTCTCATCAAGAATGCAGCTTTTGCAGGGCAACGCGAGGCGTTTCAATGCATTGCCTCTGTCGTCAAATCGGCCTATCACCGAACCATCGGCTTGGGAGCCAATTGCTCCATTCTCTACCGGTTGCCGATCTTTCAGGGGTTGTGAGTGCCGACGGGTTCCGCGGTTCGCGTTTCCGCCAACGAAGCGAGCGGTCATAGGGGGGCGCTTGCCGCCGATACGGCCCAAAACCGTGCGATCGCAATCCGCCCGCTCACCATTCTGATCGTCGTGCCGACATTGCACGCGGGCGCCGCCGATGCCGGCGTGGTCGATCTTGTGCGCATTCTCGCAAATGCCGGCCACAAGGCGATCGTCATGTCGCGCGGCGGCCGCATGGAAAAGGATGTCTGGGCGGCGGGCGGCGAATTCGTGTTCGCCGAAGTCGACAGCAAGAATCCGGTTCTGATGCTGCGCAATGCTCTTGCGATGGCCCGCCTCGCACGCCAGCGCAAATGCGACATCATCCACGCGCACGGCCGCGCGCCGGGATGGAGCGCTTACCTTGCCGCGCGCCTGACGGGATTGCCGTTCCTGACCTCCTGGTACAAGGGATTCCGTGAGCAGAATTTTCTCAAGCGCATCTACAACAGCGTAATGATCCGCGGCGACCGCATCATCGCGGCGAGCGACCAAATCGCGGAGTTGATCGTCGAGCGCTACGGCGTCGGAAGCGATCATATCAGCGTTATTCCCGCGGGCGTCGACGTGAAGCGTTTCGATCCGGATCAGGTTTCGGCGGATCGCATCGAGGCGATGCGACGGCGCTGGGGCGTCGGGCCGAACGTGAAGGTGGTACTCGTTGTCGGACGCCTGATCCGCCGCAAGGGCCATCACCTCATCGTGCGGGCCGCGCAACGCCTGAAGGATATGGGAGTGAAGGATTTCGTCTGCGTGTTCGCGGGCGAAGATCAGGGCCGCAGCCGTTATAGCGGAGAGTTGTGGGATCTCGTCGTCGCGACCAACACCGTCGACGTCATCCGCATCACCGGACCGGTCGAAGACCTCGCGGCATCCTACGCCGCCGCGTCCGTTGTCGTGTCCGCGGCGACCCAGCCGGAAGGCCTGCAGCGCTCGATTCTCGAAGCGCAGGCGATGGCGCGGCCGGTGATCGCGTCCGATCTCGGCGCCGGACCGGAGGTGCTGCTCGCCCCGCCCACGGTGCCGGAAGACCGGATGACGGGCCTGCGCTTCGCCTCCGGCGATGCCGCCGAGCTTGCGGCCGCGCTGGTGCGCCTGTTTTCGCTTTCACCGGCGGCCCGTCAGAGCATCGGACTTCGCGGCCGGGAATGGGTGAAAGGCCATTTCAACCCGCCCGCTGTCGCGGAACTGACACTGAAACTTTACGATGAAACCGCGCGGGCTCGCCCGGCACGCTGATCCGGCGTCAAAACCCGCCACCTGTGACGCGCGGCGCCGTTGACTTATTCCGCAATTCTCCCAATTGTCTTGTGTACCGGTGGATCGAACCGGCCGCTGTTGCATTCAACGGGCGCCGCGTTCGATCGCCGGTTTGGATTAACTACAGAGGAGTTTCTTCCATTCGTCGTCCGATGAGAGCCGCGCCCACCGTTCAGAAGGACGGCCCGCGCGTCAATGAGGAGATCCGCGTCCGAGAGGTTCAGCTGATCGACCAGACTGGCCACAATCACGGCCCTACCGATATTCAAGTCGCCCTGCAGAAAGCGGCGGAAGCAGGCCTCGATCTCGTGGAGATCGCCCCAAATTCCGTTCCTCCTGTCGCCAAACTGCTGGACTACGGCAAGTACAAGTTCCAGGCGCAGAAGAAAGCCGCCGAAGCGCGCAAGAAGCAGAAAGTCGTCGAGGTCAAGGAGCTGAAATACCGCCCCATGATCGACGACCACGATTACGACGTGAAGATGCGCGCGATGCAGCGTTTCTTCGAGGA